>Ga0209495_1000004_pt1 | contig 360104 bp, 375 predicted proteins | sample EN1Hudsemesocosm_FD_184629 | JGI IMG/M metagenome (GOLD analysis project Ga0209495, IMG submission 184629) | Methane-oxidizing microbial communities from mesocosms in the Hudson Canyon - EN1E Hudson Canyon (SPAdes) (version 2) | ecosystem: Environmental > Aquatic > Marine > Cold seeps | place...
CTGCGCCAATGATAGTATGCTTTTTGCATGCGAAAGTAGGTCACTGCCAAGCTATTTATTTGTCTATTAAAGCTCCGTTAGGAGCTTTTTTAGTTTGTGCTTTATGTATTTGCTGCATTTGGTGAAAATTTTAGTGCTTTTAAATTGAGTGGATGCATTCCAATTCGCTGAATTTATTGATATAATTGCTTATTGTTAAGGGGCGGTAGGCCCTTTTTTTATTTCCGCGACATTTGTGGGGTGAGTTTTGGAGATGGTTTGTGCAAGGTTTAGAAAGTTTAATTGATAAAACAGTTACGCAGCTTGGGTTCGAGCTGGTCGACCTCGAGATGTCTAATCGAGGCAAATTGTTACGTGTGTTTATTGATAAGCTAAATCCAAAAGATGTTAAAGATAGTGTTGTTATTGAAGACTGTGTGTTGATAAGTAATCAATTAGGCAATGTATTAACCGTTGAGCACGAGATTGACTATGATAGGCTTGAGGTTTCCTCGCCTGGTATGGATCGTGTAATTAAGAAAGAGCAAGATTTTATTAGGTTTTTAGGTGAGCGTGCACAGGTTAAATTGCGCGCCCCAATGCTTGTTGAAGGCAAAGAGCCAAGAAAGAATTTTGTTGGCATTCTACGCGGCTTTGACGATGGGATGGTTCAGCTTGAGTGTGATGGCGTGGTTGAGTCGTTACCGCTAAAGAGCATTGATAAAGCACGATTAAGCCCGCAGTTTTAGATTTTTATTAATTTTAATGGTTAGCATTTAAATCGCTAAGTAATTGTATTTAGGTTGGAGAGAGACGATGAGTCGAGATATTTTATTATTGGTGGATGCCTTAGCGCACGAAAAAAACGTGAGCGAAGAGATTGTATTTACTGCCCTGGAATTAGCTTTAGCTTCAGCGACTAAAAAGAATCATGAAGATAATACTGATATTCGCGTTTCGATTGACCGAGAATCAGGGGAATATGAGACCTTTAGAAGGTGGCAATATGTTGAATATGATTTGTTGGAAAGCTCAGACTTCCAATTTGATGAAGAGGATGAGCGTGCAAAAGATCGTGAAATCGGCGACTACTATGAAGAGCCTTTAGAGTCTATCGAGTTCGGTCGTATTGGTGCGCAAGCAGCAAAACAAGTTATCTTGCAAAAGGTGCGTGAAGCTGAACGTGAACAAATCCTAGAAGACTTCTTAGCGCGTGATGAAACACTGGTTACTGGTGTTATTAAGCGTATGGAAAAAGGTAATGCGATGATTGAAGTTGGTCGTCTAGAGTGTGTTTTGCCGCGTGAGTCTATGATTCCACATGAGAATCTGCGCGTCGGCGATCGTATTCGTGCCAATTTATCACGTATCGAACGTAGCGCCCGTGGGCCACAATTAATTTTGTCTCGTATCGCTCCTGATTTCTTAATGCGTTTGTTTGAGTTGGAAGTGCCAGAAATCGAAGAAGGCTTGTTAGAGATACGCTCAGCGGCCCGTGACCCTGGTTTGCGTTCAAAAATTGCTGTTAAAGCGAATGATCAGCGTTTAGACCCGGTTGGTACTTGTGTTGGTATGCGTGGTTCACGTGTGCAAGCAGTAACGGGCGAGTTGGCTGGCGAGCGTGTTGATATCGTATTGTGGAGTATTGAGCCAGCGCAGTTTGTGATTAATGCCATGGCGCCTGCTGAGGTGTCGAGTATTGTTGTGAATGAAGATGTACATAGTATGGATGTCGTGGTCGGTGAAGAGCAGCTAGCGTTAGCAATCGGCCGCAGTGGCCAAAATGTACGACTTGCATCGGAGCTAACAGGGTGGACATTGAATGTGCTGACAGAAGAAGAAGCAGATCAAAAGACTAAAGGTGAATACGCTAATATAAGTCAGCTGTTTATTGAAAAATTAGACGTTGATGAAGAAGTGGCCGGTATTTTAGTAGAAGAAGGCTTTAGTACGTTAGAAGAAGTTGCTTATGTACCAATGGCTGAAATATCTGAAGTTGAGGCGTTTGATGAAGATACGATTAATGAGTTACGTTCACGTGCTCGTACAGCATTGCTAACCGAAGCGATTGCTAAAGAAGAGAGTGTCGATGGTCCTGCTGAAGATTTGGTCAAAATGGAGGGCATGGATGATGAAACTGCTGCTTTATTAGCTTCGAAAAAAGTAGCGACAATGAGTGACTTGGCAGAGTTGGCCGCAGATGAATTGGTGGAGCTGAGTGGGATGGATGAGGAGCGTGCAAAAACACTCATCATGACAGCGCGTGCACCTTGGTTTGAGTAAGCTGTGGTTTTGGATGAAGCATTAGTTCGAGCAAATCATGACTTAACTAAATATTTAAAGTAGTAAAAAGTATAGAAACTGGAGCAGTAAATGGCACAATCAACCGTTAAACAATTCGCCACAGAGCTGGGGCTGCCCCCCGCTTTGCTATTAGAGCAATTGAAGGGCGCGGGAGTAAATAAATTTGCTGTCGATGATCAATTAGGTGAGGCTGATAAAGCAGCGTTGCTAGGCTACTTACGTAAAGAGCATGGTGCAGTAAGCGCGCCTAAAAATAAAATTACGCTGACACGTAAGCAAAATACAGAGATTAAAAAAACCGATAGGGATGGCAGAGCCCGTACAATTAAGGTTGAAGTGCGTAAAAAACGTGTGTTGCAGCGTAATGAAGCGGTCAAAGAAGAGCCTGTACCAGTTGAAGTGGTCAAAGAAGAGCCTGTACCAGTTGAAGTGGTCAAAGAAGAGCCTGTACCAGTTGAAGTGGTCAAAGAAGAGCCTGTACCAGTTGAAGTGGAAGAAGTTGTAGCACCTATTGTGCCAGAGCCTGTAGTTGAAGCTTCGCCAGGTCGGGTTGTCAAGCGTAAAAAACAAGCGCTGACACCAGAGCAAATTGCGATTCGCGAAAAAGAAGCAGAGCGCCATGCAAAGTTAATTGCTTTCCAGAAAGAGGATTTACGTAACAAAGAAGCGATAAAACAGCGTAGGCTTGATGAGGAGCAAAAACGTAAAGATGCTGAAGAGGTCGCAGCAAAAAAACTAAGTGAAGGAACACTTCATAAGCCAGCGCCAAAAGCTGGTGTTGCTGCTAAGCCAGCAGTCAGTAAAGATGCTAAAAAAGGCAAAAGCAGCAATAAAGATTGGAATGATAAAGAAAACCGTAAGCGTGGTTTTAAAACGCGCGGTGCACCAACAGCTCATGACTGGCGTTCTAAAAAAGGTAAGAATAAGTCATCGAAAACAGATGGAGATGAAGAGCACGCATTCGTTGCACCTACTGAGGCGGTAGTGCACGAAGTCTTGGTGCCAGAAACTTTATCTGTTTCAGACTTGGCTAAGAAAATGGCAGTGAAGGCCAATGAGGTGATTAAAACCTTAATGGGCATGGGCATGATGGTTACCATCAACCAAGTGCTTGACCAAGAAACAGCGATTATTATCGTTGAAGAAATGGGCCATACTGCGATTGCAGCAGCCGAAAATGACCCTGAAACTTTCTTAGAAGAAGCTGAGCATGTAGATGCGGTATTAGAAGGGCGCCCACCAGTTGTGACGGTGATGGGCCATGTTGACCACGGTAAAACATCTTTACTCGACTATATTCGTACCAGCAGGGTTGCAGGCGACGAAGCCGGTGGTATCACGCAACATATTGGTGCTTACCATGTAGAAACGCCAAACGGCATGGTAACTTTCTTAGATACGCCGGGCCATGAAGCCTTTACCGCGATGCGTGCACGTGGTGCAAAAGCAACTGATATCGTTATCTTGGTTGTTTCTGCTGATGACGGCGTGATGCCGCAAACAAAAGAAGCCATTCACCATGCTAAGGCAGGTAATGTGCCCCTGGTTGTTGCGATTAATAAGATTGATAAGCCAGAGGCTGATCCAGAGCGTGTGAAAATGGAATTAGTATCAGAAGAAGTGGTGCCTGAGGATCTTGGCGGTGAAATCATGTTCCGTGAAGTCTCAGCTAAAACTGGACAAGGCATTGATGAACTGCTTGAAGCGGTATTACTACAAGCTGAGGTTCTGGAATTACAAGCGGCTAAAAACATTCCAGCTAAAGGGTTGGTTGTTGAGGGACGTTTAGATAAGGGCCGCGGTCCAGTTTCTACTATATTAGTGCAATCAGGCACATTGAAACGTGGCGATATGCTACTTGCTGGTAGTACTTATGGTCGTGTTCGAGCTATGTTAGATGAAGCAGGGTCAGAAATTAAAGAGGCGGGGCCGTCGATGCCTGTTGAGGTGTTAGGTTTGTCTGATGTGCCATCGTCTGGCGAAGAAGTGATTGTAGTGAATGATGAGCGTAAAGCACGTGAAATCGCCATGTTCCGTCAAGGTAAGTCCCGTGATGTGAGGTTTGCGAAACAGCAAGCAGTGAAACTTGAAAACATGATGGGCCAAATGGCTGATGGTGAAGTGCAAACGCTAGGCCTGATTATTAAATCCGATGTACAAGGTTCTAACGAGGCATTAGAAACGAGCTTGCTTAAGCTAGCGACTGAAGAAGTCCGTGTGAATATTATTCATACTGGCGTTGGTGCAATTAGTGAGTCTGATGTTAACTTGGCAATGGCTTCTAAGGCGGTATTGATTGGCTTTAATGTGCGTGCCGATACTGGTGCACGTAAGTTAGTTGAAGCACATGGTGTTGATGTGCGCTACTACAATATTATTTATGAAGCCGTTGATGAAGTTAAAGCGGCGCTTGGGGGCATGTTGGCGCCAGAGCAGCGTGAAAGTATCATTGGCAGTGTTGAAATTCGTGAAGTATTCCGCATTTCTAAAATCGGTGCGGTTGCAGGCTGTTATGTCCGAGATGGCCGCATCACAAGCGAATCAAAAATACGCGTATTACGCGACAATGTGATTATTCACGCAGGTGAATTGGATTCATTGAAACGCTTTAAAGATGATGTGAAAGAAGTGAAAAATAACTTCGAATGCGGACTATCACTAAAAGGTTATAACGACCTTGAAGTGGGTGATCTGTTAGAAGTGTATGAAGTCTTGGAGATTGCTCGATCACTTTAAGCTGATTAAGCGAGGGGGTATTTAATGGCAAAAGCATACGCAAGGTCAAGCCGCATTGCAGAACAAATGCGCCGTGAGTTGGCGGATTTGTTACAGTTTGCAGTGAAAGATCCGCGCGTAGGCATGGTAACGGTGACTGAGGTGGAAGTCACAGGTGATATGGAGCATGCCAAGGTGTTCTATAGTGCGGCAGAAGGCACAGCAGAGTTGCAAGCGGGGCTAGAAAAGTCATCCGGCTTTTTACGTTCGCAAGTAGCAAAGCGTATGTTGTTACGCAAAGTGCCCCAGCTGCACTTTCAATATGATGCTTCGGCTGACTATGGGATGAAAATGACCAAGCTAATTGATGAGGCGTTAGCGAATAGCGCCGAAGACAGCCAAGAAGACTAATTTTTTGCAGTTCAAACGCGTTAAAAGAAAGGTCGATGGCATCCTATTGCTGGATAAGCCACTCGGCTATTCTTCAAACCAAGCATTACAGAAAATAAAATGGCTATTTCAAGCCACCAAAGCAGGCCATACAGGCACATTAGATCCACTTGCGACAGGTTTGCTGCCAATTTGCTTGGGCGAGGCGACTAAGTTTGCGCAACATGTGACCAATGCTGATAAAACTTATATTGCCAATGTCAAGTTCGGTGTTCGAACCACGACGGGCGATGCTGAAGGTGACGTTGTTTCAACAATGCCTGTGAATATAACCACAGTTGAGCTTGAACAGATTTGCCAACAATTCTTAGGTGAAATAAGCCAAACACCCCCTATGTACTCTGCATTAAAACACAATGGTAAGCCTTTGTATGAGTATGCGAGAGCTGGCATTGAAATCGAGCGTCCGGCGAGGCAAGTCACTATTACAAAAATTGTGGTAGATTCTTTTTTAGATGGTGAGGCTATTATCACTGTTGGCTGCAGTAAAGGCACTTATATCCGCACGTTAGCAGAAGATATAGCCAATGCGCTGGATAATCACGCACATTTAACGGGGTTACGTAGGACTGAAACGGCTGGCTATGACATTGCAGATGCGATGACAATAGAGGAAGTTGAGGCGCTTGCGATGGAAGTGCGTGATGCGCAGCTGTTGCCAGTAGACTCGGCGATTAGTGTGTTACCAAAAATTACGATTAGTACTGACTCAGCTTTTTTCTTTAAGCAAGGCCAGGCTGTTTGGGAGGCGGGCGTAATTCCTGATGGTGAATTACGCGTTTATGAAGAAGGTGGTGTTTTCCTGGGCTTAGGAAAGTTGTTGGAAGATGGAAAAGTGACCGCAAAGCGATTGATCCACTTGTAAGGGCACGACAAAGCCTTCACTCATGCCTTTTCAAACTTTAGAATTCTTGCACTTTTACGATAAAACGCTACTCTTACAGCTAGTGTTTTGTCATTTATCTATCACACCACAAGGGTAGTCGGCATTGCCTTTTTTATTAGTGAGGGTACGTCATGACAACATCAGTCCGCGTCAGGTATCAAACGATTGAAATCGGAAGTGCCGATATCCACTTGTGCACGCTAAGGGATAAGCAAGAGTTTAGTGACCCAAATGATGTCGCAAAGAACCTTGGAATTAACGATACCTTATGGTCACTATTTGGAGTGGTATGGCCTTCAAGTGTAGTGTTGGCGCACTATATGGATGATTATGCGACTGATAGTAAACGTATTTTGGAAATTGGTTGTGGCATGGCATTAACCAGCTTAATGCTTAATAAACAACACGCTGATATCACCGCAACCGATTATCATCCAGAGGCCGGCCTCTTTTTACAGCGCAACACTGAGCTTAATCATGATGCGGATATCCAATATGAACGTGCTGATTGGTCGGAAGACTGCGATACTTTGGGGCGTTTTGATTTGATTATTGGTAGCGACCTTCTGTATGAGGATGGGCATGCTGAGCAGCTAGCCAAATTCATTGAACACCATAGCCAGCCGAATTGTGAAGTTGTTTTAGTTGATCCGGGCCGCGGGCGAAAAAATAAACTCGGGATGCAGATGGAGAAATATGGCTATCAAAGCGAACAGACGACGCCTGCCCATACGGATTATCTAGAGGCCCCATTTAAAGGGTATGTGCTTAAGTATTGGCGAGTTGATACATAAAAGGCGGAATAAATACTCAAAATGCTTAAATTGGTTGTAAAGCAGAATGAAAACATAAGCTTAGTACTAATTAAGCTTGGTGTTTTGCCAATTTATGGCTATAATGCTCGGCTTGTCTGATTTAAAATCATGTGATTTGAAGCATGTTATTTCAAACATGTAAATTGAATGCAAGCGCAGGTTGGGTAAATAGGTTGCTTGGCTATGTTTGTATTGACGCTAACTAAAAGGATAAAAGATGGCAGTTACAGCGCAAGACTCAGCAAAAATTATTAAAGAATATCAACGTGCTCCAAATGATACGGCAAGCCCAGAAGTGCAAGTTGCACTTTTAACTAATCGCATTGCTTATTTAACAGAGCATTTCAAAACAAACAAAAAAGATAATCACTCACGCCGTGGTTTGTTGGCTATGGTTAGTCAGCGCCGTAAGCTGCTAGATTACCTTAAAGGTAGAGACGCAAGCCGTTATCAAGCATTAATTGGTAAATTAGGTTTACGTAAATAATTTCTGTAAATGCGTTATTCGCTTTTATAGATGTGTAGAAAGTCGATTGCATTTAACGATGAGTCGGCTTTTTTTATTGTTTGATTGCTATTGGGTAGTGAATAGCAGTCTGTTGAAAAAGGAAAACAAATGTTTAATAAAGTAACGAAAAGTATTCAGTACGGGGATCATACGCTAACGCTAGAAACTGGTGAGATTGCTCGTCAAGCAGATGCGACAGTGATGGTGAGCTATGGTGATACCGTTGTCATGGTTGCGGTGACGAGCCGTAGCGAAGTTAAAGCAGGGCAAGATTTTTTCCCGTTAACTGTTGATTACATGGAAAAAACATACGCTGCAGGTAAGATTCCTGGTAGCTTCTTTAAGCGTGAAGGCCGTCCTTCAGAAAAAGAAACGTTAACTAGTCGTTTAATCGATCGCCCGTTACGTCCATTGTTCCCAGCATCGTTTTATAACGAAGTACAAGTTGTTGCAACAGTCATGTCGTCAGACCCTGAAATTGATTCGGATATTCCTGCGATTATTGGAGCTTCCGCTGCCATGTCATTATCAGGCATTCCGTTCTTTGGGCCATTAGGCGCTGCACGTGTTGGTTATATTGAAGGAGAGTACATCCTTAACCCAAGCAAAACACAAATGGAGACTACTGAGCTAGATTTAGTTGTTGCGGCAACTGAAACGGCTGTGATGATGGTTGAGTCTGAAGCAAAAGAGCTTTCAGAAGAAGTCATGTTGGGTGCAGTCACATTCGGTCATGATGCAATGCAGCCGGTCATTAAAATGATTAATGAATTGGCTGCTGAAGCAGGTAAGGATGCATGGGATTGGACTGCACCTGAGCCAGATACGGCTTTAATTGAAAAAGTGAAAAACTTAATTGGTGAAGATGTTGATGCTGCTTTTCAAATTAAAGAAAAAGGTGTGCGTTCAACTAAGTTAAACGAAATAAAAAAACGTTTAACAGATGAATTGGTTACTGAGGAAACTTCAACTGATGAAGCGAATGCGATTAAAAGTGAATTCTTTAATTTAGAGGCACAAACAGTGCGTAGCCAAATTTTGAATGGTAACCCACGCATTGATGGGCGTGACACGCGCACAGTGCGCCCTATTACTGTTCGTACTGGCGTGTTGCCACGTACTCATGGCTCTGCCCTATTTACGCGTGGTGAGACGCAGGCGTTAGTTGTCGCGACATTAGGTACTGGCCGTGATGAGCAGAAAGTTGACGCTCTACAAGGCGAGTTTACTGATAACTTTATGTTGCATTACAACTTCCCTCCATACGCAACTGGTGAAACTGGCCGTGTTGGAACACCTAAACGTCGTGAAATTGGTCATGGTCGTTTAGCTAAGCGTGCATTAATTGCTGCTTTACCCTCTAAAGAAGACTTTGATTACACCATGCGAGTGGTTTCAGAGATTACAGAATCAAACGGTTCTAGTTCTATGGCTTCTGTTTGTGGCGGCACTTTAGCGTTAATGGATGCTGGCGTACCGATGAAAGCACCAGTTGCTGGTATTGCAATGGGCCTAATCAAAGAAGGCAACCGCGTTGCTGTGTTGACTGACATCTTGGGTGATGAAGATCACTTGGGCGATATGGACTTTAAAGTAGCAGGTTCATTGAACGGTATTACTGCGTTGCAGATGGATATTAAAATCACTGGTATTACTGCACAAATTATGCAGGCGGCTTTAGCGCAGGCTAAAGAAGGTCGTGAGCATATCTTAGGCATTATGCAAACAGGATTAGATGCTGCTGATACAGAGATGTCAGAATTTGCACCTCGTATTATCAAAGTAAAAATCAATCCAGATAAGATACGTGACGTGATTGGTAAAGGCGGCGCAGTGATTCAAGCGTTGACGAAAGAGACTAATACCAATATTGATATTGACGAAGACGGTACTGTGAAAATTGCATGTACTAGCGCTGAAGAAGGTGAGGAAGCGAAGCGTCGTATTAAAGAGATTACAGCGGATGTTGAAGTTGGCCAGGTCTACGAAGGCCCGGTTGTTAAAGTATTAGACTTTGGAGCGGTGGTTTCATTGATTCCAGGTAAGGATGGTTTGGTTCATATTTCACAAATCGCACATCAACGTGTGAATGCAGTGAGTGACTTCGTTAAAGAGGGCGACACTGTTAAAGTGAAAGTGGTTGAGATCGACGGTAAAGGTAAAGTGCGCTTAAGCATGAAAGCTTTAATCGAAGTGCCAGCTACAGACGCTGAGTAGTAAGTTCTAGCAATAAAAAAGCCCGCTAAGCGGGCTTTTTTATTGTGTGTTACTTTTGAAGTAAATCAGCCTTGGCTAATATTAAGTCATGTTATTTTGCGACTTGCTTTTCTCTTAGCTCATCTAATGTTTTGCAATCAATGCATAGCGTGGCTGTTGGACGCGCTTCTAAGCGCCTTGAACCAATTTCCACACCACAGCTTTCGCAGTAACCATATTCATTCGCATCAATATTGCGCAGAGTGCCTTCAATTTTTTTGATTAACTTACGCTCACGGTCGCGGTTGCGTAATTCAAGCGCCATATCAGACTCTTGACTGGCGCGATCATTAGGGTCTGCAAACGTAGAAACCTCATCTTGCATATGAAGCACAGTACGATCAATATCTGCGTTTAACTCAGTTTTCCACATTTCTAAAATAGAGCGAAAGTGTTTACGCTGTCTTTTGCTCATGTACTCTTCATCAGGTTTTGGTTGATAAGGAGTGACACTATTGTGCGGTTTTCTATCTGTCATCTTGTGCCTAAAAAGTTACTTAAAAAATTGTGTAATGTAAAAGTATAAGAATTAACCGCGCGAGTGTACACGATTATATAGCAGATGCAAAGAATCTACTCAGAGAAGCTAACTTCTAGCTTCGTTCAGCTCCAATGCTAACAATGTATTTCCCATCAATGTTGCCACTGTCATCGGGCCAACACCGCCAGGGACTGGGGTGATAAAGCTAGCGCGCTCTTTTGCTTCAGAAAAATCAACATCTCCGCTAAGTGAACCATCTGCTAAACGATTAATTCCAATATCAATGACAACGGCACCAGGTTTAATCCATTCGCCTTTGATTAAACCTGGTGCCCCAGCCGCGGCAATTACCAAGTCTGCCCGCTTGACATTCTCTTCAAGATTTTTGGTGTGGCGATGACAGCTAGTAATCGTAGCGCCAGCTAACATCAGCTCTAATGCCATGGGCCTGCCAACATGGTTAGAAACACCGACTATCACTGCATCTAAGCCCATCAGGCCGATGTTGCTAGCTTCTAGCATCTTAATCACACCGAATGGCGTGCAAGAGCGTAGTGTAGGCTGTCGGATGGCTAAGCGACCAATGTTGTATGGGTGAAAGCCATCAACATCCTTATTAGCGTCCATATTCTCAATTAACTTGTCTTCATTAATATGGGCAGGCAACGGAGATTGCACTAAAATGCCATCAACGGTGGTATCTGTATTCAATTTGTTGATTAATGCCAGAAGCTCAGCCTCTGTTGTTGAAGCTGGCAAATCATGCAAGATCGAAGTAACCCCAACTTTTTCGCAAGCTAACCGTTTATTTCGCACATAAATAGCAGAAGCAGGGTCTACGCCAATTAAAATAACAGCGAGACAGGGTGCGCGCTTGCCAGCGGCAACACGGCCTGAAATGCGAGATTTAATACTATCTAGTAATTTTACTGAGATGGCTTTGCCATCAATGATTTGCGCTGACATGAATGTGTTTCACATGGAGTGTTAAAGTAATTGCGCATTTTACCATATTTGATTTGACCAATCGCTTAAATTCCAGTATATTTCTGCCTCTTCGGCGTGTAGCGTAGCCTGGTAGCGCGCCTGCTTTGGGAGCAGGATGTCGGGAGTTCGAATCTCTCCACGCCGACCAATTTTTTTTGGTTTACCCGATGATGATGGCATTGCGCCATCTAGTTATAAATCTGCCCGTAGCTCAACTGGATAGAGCACCAGCCTTCTAAGCTGGGGGTTATAGGTTCGATTCCTATCGGGCAGGCCAGATTGACCGTTTTATGGTGGCTGTAGCTCAGTTGGTAGAGTCCCGGATTGTGATTCCGGTTGTCGTGGGTTCGAGCCCCATCAGCCACCCCATTTTCCCTCCGTAATGATGTCGATAAGATCCAAGCGACGTCCTCTTCGATTACCGGACTGACTCCTGTTGACCTGAACTCGCGTATTAACAAAACCCGCGGCGTTGCTTCTATAGGTGCCACCTTCGATATTGCCCCAAATCATCGAATCAGTGCGCATAGCCAATACCAAGAACTATCCTACGCCCACACCAGTGCCATCGCGATGTACTTTAAATACGACATCGGCTTTTAAATAAGTACGGTAGTTAATGGATATCAAAACCTTACTCGAGAAGCCTTGATACCCCTCCACTCACTATTTGAATAGAACTAATTGCTATAGAAGAGATAAAACAATAAGACTTTGTAGTCTAGGAAGATTGAATGAGACATAAATGCCTCTAACTGAATATAAAAACACTTTATGAATGCGTAAACCTAAGCTTTAGAAATTAGATTAAGTTCAGGGGTGCCATTTTTAAAAAATTCTTAGGGTTGCTAAAAGCTTTCTTTGTTTGTAATTAAATTTAAAAAAACCAGCAAAATTAAACAAGTTAATATTTAAATTATTTTTAGTAAATAAGCTACTTTACAACAGTGACTTAGCCCCTCTTCTTTATTGGCAGCAACATCCACACCGATATATGCTTCGCCACGCTGCTTGGCTAAGACCACTTGTTTCTGTCTTTCGGCCAGCGCCGCTTTTTTGGTCTCAGAGGTTTTGTCGTAGCAATGCGGACAGGAAATGCCACCAGTGCAAAACGTGGCGACTTTTTTGTTTTTGTTCTTATCGAGATTATCTTGCACATATTTTGGAAACTCTCGAAAGGTCGTTGTTTTTGGGTCTATCGCACCCTTAAACGTACCGATATGGGTTTCATAGTCGTTACGCGTGTCTAATACTACTACATCAGGATCGCTAATAATGGCATTCCAGTCTCCTGGTTTTACATAGGTGCCAACGACTAAATTAGGATCAACTTCTTTTACACCCATGGTCACAATCTCTTTTTTGAGTTTGACCTTCATACGGTGACATGGCTATCGCCTTATATTCTATATAACGCTATGATTACAGCAGGGCAATTACACTAAATAACAAACAGTACAAAAGTAAAGAAAAAAATAGTGAATGACAATCAACTGTTACGGTATAGCCGTCATATTCTGCTGCCGCAGGTGGAATATGCGGGGCAAGAAAAACTCACCCTAAGCCATGCGCTCATTGTGGGGGCTGGGGGTTTGGGCTCGCCAGTTGCTTTGTATTTGGCGGCAAGTGGTGTGGGCACGTTAACGATTTGTGATTTTGATAAGGTGGATTTAACTAATTTACAGCGACAAATTATTCACAACACAGAATCGGTTGGTGTGAATAAAGCGCTATCAGCACAGCACACTATTAGTCAAATTAACCCTGAAGTTGAAGTGAAAGCAGTGCAGAAAAAATCGACGCAAACAGAAATGGCTGCATTGGTTAATGTGGCAGATGTCGTGATTGATTGCTCTGATAATTCTGAGACGCGTTATATGCTTAATCGTACTTGCTTCGCACAGAGGAAACCGTTGGTTTCAGGTGCTGCGGTGCGATTTGAAGGGCAGGTGACGGTTTTTGATTTTAGAAGTAAAGCCAGCCCATGTTACCACTGCCTATTCCCAGATGCAGGTGTTGGCCAAGAATTGCGTTGTGCGGATAATGGTGTATTTTCTCCATTGGTTGGTATGGTTGGCACTATGCAAGCAGCTGAAGCTCTGAAGTGCTTAATAGGGATTGGTGAGAGCTTGCAGGGGCGGTTAATGATGCTAGATGCACTAACGGCAGAGTGGCACACGGTTAAATTTGCGCGCGACCCTGCGTGTAAAGTGTGTGGTTAAGGTTTTACTTGCCGTCCTTATTTACCACCAACTAAGTTTTTAACTGCACCAACCAAATCACCTGGCATGACAACAATTTTACTGTTGCCTGAGCTAGACATTTTTTGTAAGGCTTGAATATAGCGGTCACCTAGAAGGAACGTCGCAGAGTCATCATTGCCTTTTGCAGCCGCTGTAATGAATTTAATCGACTCCCCGGAAGCTTTTGCACCAACCATTTGCGCTTCAGCATCTTTTCTTGCCGCTTCTAAACGGGCTTCAGCATTTAGAATCAAGGCTTCTTTCGCACCTTCAGCTTCTGTGACAACGGCAACGCGTTCACGCTCTGCCGCGGCTTGTTTTTCCATCGCATCTTGCATATTCATTGATGGCTTAATATCCTGAATCTCTACAGACTTAACGGTTAAGCCCCAGTCTAAAGCCTCATCAGCAACGGCATTTTTCAATTCCGCTTTGATGCGGTCACGTGAAGTCAGTGCCTTATTTAAATCCATACCACCAATTATTGAACGTAAGTTTGTTTGCACCATATTGCGCATCGCTTCACGGAAGTTTTCAATGCCGTATACAGCACGTTCAATGTTGCTAACCTTAATAAAAGCAACCGCATTCGCTAGAATCACTGCATTGTCAGCAGTAATGACTTCTTGCTGAGGTATGTCTAAGATAATGTCTTTCGTAGTCACTTTATAGCTGACTTTGCTCAAAACGGGGTTAATGACGGTTAAACCCGGTGTGATAACACCACTAAACTTGCCTAGACGTTCCACGACCCATTCTTCACCTTGCGGCACAATGCGGACACCTTTCACAATGGCGATAATGGCTAAAAATATGAGTACGATACTAAATCCCGTCATGGTTATTCCCTAATAATTATGATTAAACGGCTTTGATCCTTAATGCATTGCCTTCTACGGCAATCACACTTGCTTCTGTTCCCGCTTTGATAGCCTCATCTGAAACGGCTGTCCATTCGCGTGCGCCCATCAGGCCTTGTGTAAACTGGATGCGGCCTGTTTGGCCAGGACTGCAAGCTTCAATCACTTTGCCAGTGCTGCCAATTTCTTGGCCTTGTGATTGTCCAATACGTGAGTGAGTTTCAGTTTTATTGTAATACAGCCTCCAAATAGCAAGAGAACCGATTGCGAGCACAGCAAACATCGTGAATTGTGAGGCATATGGCATGTTTGGGAATAGCCATATAGCCAATGCAACACATAAGGCTGCAATACCAAACCATAAAATATCTAAGGTGCCTACCATTGTCATTTCAATGGTCAGTAGAGCAATGCCTAAGGCAGCCCAAATCCATATCGGTTCTATCATCAATATGTTGTCCTAGCTTAATTAAGTTGGCCAATAATGTGATTATCTTAGCATCATTTATGGTGGTTATTAGAAATGAAATGCATGAATTGTAATCTGATGAAACTTTTCTTTATATGAGGGGGGGTGAATACGGCTAGTCTTTGTATTGGCTGTGGTAAAATTCCGCGTATATGACGACGAATACACAAACACCAGAGAACGCACTTGATAAACCTTTTGAGCCGAAATCCATTGAAGGTAAATGGTATGCCTTTTGGGAAAGTAAAGGCTATTACGAAGCTGGATTAAATCCAGAGGTTAAAGAAAATTTTAGTATTTTATTACCGCCGCCTAATGTGACAGGAAGTTTGCATATGGGCCATGGTTTTAACCAAACGCTCATGGATACGCTGACACGCTATCATCGCATGCGCGGAGATAACACATTATGGCAACCAGGTACCGATCATGCAGGTATTGCAACGCAGATTGTTGTTGAGCGTCAGTTGGATGCACAAGGCGTGTCGCGGCATGAGTTAGGCCGCGAAAAATTCTTAGAAAAAGTCTGGGAATGGAAAGAGTTATCAGGCGGCAACATTACTAAGCAAATGCGCCGCTTGGGTGCGTCGCCTGATTGGTCGCGCGAACGTTTCACGATGGACCCTAAGCTGAATAAGACAGTGACGGAAACCTTTGTGCGCTTGTATAAAGAAGGTTTAATTTATCGCGGTAAGCGTTTGGTGAACTGGGATGTGAAACTTGGCACTGCGGTTTCAGATTTAGAAGTGGTGCAAGAGGAAGAGGATGGCTCAATGTGGCACATCAATTACCCACTTGCTGATGGTTCAGGGCAGCTAACCATAGCGACGACACGGCCAGAAACAATGTTGGGTGATGTGGCGGTGATGGTGCATCCAGAAGATGAGCGTTATACACACTTAGTTGGTAAAACTGCCAAACTACCATTATGTGATCGTGAAATTCCGATTATTGCTGATGATTATGTGGATAAAGACTTTGGTACTGGCTGTGTAAAAGTAACGCCAGCACATGATTTTAACGATTACGCGGTCGGCCAGCGTCACAAATTACCAACGATAGGTATTTTAAACCTTGAAGGTTTTGTGAACGAAGAGGCGCCTGAACAGTATCAAGGCTTAGAACGCTTCTCTGCACGCAAGCAAGTCGTGGCAGATTTGGATGCGCAAGGCTATTTAGTCAAAGTTGATAAACATAAGCTAAAAGTCCCACGTGGCGATCGTACAAATGTCGTGATTGAGCCGATGCTCACAGACCAATGGTTTGTTGGGATGAGTCGACCAACTGCAGATGGCAAAAGCATTACGCAAAAAGCATTAGATGTTGTTGAAAGTGGTGAGGTGAAGTTCTACCCAGAAAACTGGGTGAATACTTACAACCAGTGGCTGAACAATATTCAAGACTGGTGTATTTCTCGTCAGTTATGGTGGGGCCATCAAATCCCGGCTTGGCATGGTGATAATGGCGAGGTTTTTGTTGCCCACGATGAAGCAGAAGCAAAAGCAGAAGCGGATAAAGGGGGTTACACCGGCAACTTAAGGCGCGATGATGATGTGCTGGATACTTGGTACTCATCAGCCTTATGGCCTTTCTCGACAATGGACTGGACGGGCGATGAGGCGATTGATGCGCAAAATCAAGCTTTGCAACAGTTCTTACCCTCATCTGTGCTGGTGACTGGCTTTGATATTATCTTCTTTTGGGTCGCACGGATGGTGATGATGACCAAACATATCACTGGTCAAATTCCATTTAAACATGTCTATGTACATGGCTTAATTCGCGATGCTGAAGGCGCGAAGATGTCTAAGTCTAAGGGTAATGTATTGGATCCGATTGACTTGATTGACGGCATTAGTTTGGACGAGTTAATCAAAAAACGTACCACGGGATTAATGAATCCAAAAGATGCGACTAAAATTGAAAAGCGTACCCGTAAAGAATTCCCTGATGGCATTAATGCTTATGGTACTGATGCACTTAGGTTCACATTTGCTGCCTTAGCAAGTCCAGGCCGTGACATCAAGTTTGATTTACAACGTTGTGATGGTTATCGTAACTTCTGTAATAAATTATGGAATGCAACGCGCTTTGTATTGATTAATACAGAAGGGCAAGATTGTGGCCTAGAGCCTTGCAGTGACAAACCAGATGGCTATTTGAAATTTAGCCAAGCCGATCGTTGGATTGTTTCTATTTTACAAAAGACAGAAGCAGATGTTGAAAAAGCCTTTGAAGATTATCGTTTTGATTTGGCTGCAAAAGCCATTTACGAATATGTGTGGGATCAATATTGCGATTGGTATTTAGAAATAGCTAAGGTGCAAATACAGGTTGGCTCTGAAGCTGAGCAACGTGCGACACGCCGTACTTTATTACGTGTGTTAGAAACCATTCTCTGCTTAGCGCACCCGATTATTCCATTTATTACCGAAGAAATCTGGGGCACCGTTGGCCCGATGAGCGGCCGTACTGGGGACAGCATTATGCTAGAAGCCTACCCAGTGCCACAACCTAAAAAGATTGATGGAGCAGCTGAGGATGAAATTAATTGGTTGAAATCAATTGTAGATGCAATACGTGCATTACGCGGAGAATTCAAGCTTGATCCAAATGCTAAGCCAGTTCTTGAGGTTGTAGCAAATATGGACGGAGCAAGCCAAGATGAAGAGGCGCTGTTTAATGTTAATAAGGATAAAGTAGCGGCTTTAGCTAAAATTAAAGACCCAACTGTAACCCCAAGACCTAGCAACCCATTGGCGCCGATGGTTATTGTTGGAAATTTAAGATTGTCGCTTGTGGTAGAAGTAGATGTTGAGGCTGAGAAAGAGCGCTTAGGTAAAGAAATGAGTCGTCTACAAGGTGAAATAGCAAAAGCTAATAGCAAGCTGAATAATGAGAACTTTGTTGCACGTGCTCCTGCGGCAGTAGTTGAGCAAGAAAAAGCGCGGGCGGTGGAATTTTCAGCGAGTTTAGAGAAGCTGGAGGCGCAACTTGCTAAATTAGGATAACTATTTGGTAGGCGGTTAATCATGGCAAATAGGAGCGCTGCATTATTTGTTAATAAGTTGCTCAAGTGAGTAGTGCATTTCCATCTTCGGTGAGCTAGGTAGGTGTAATGCCTGCCAAGATTGGAATGTAGAGGCGTTAGCACTTGGCAACAAGTAGAGAGCACTCCTTAGTGCTTATATAAAGAGGTTGACGTCTGACTCGCCAGCAAATTCGAAGAAAGTGGCTGCACCACCAAATTCAATGCCATCGATAAAGTCAGTTGGTTTAAAGTCAAATAAATCGACAGTCATTTGGCAAGCAATCAGTTTGACACCACTTTCCAAGCAGGACTCGCGTAATTCTTGAATACTGGCGACGCCTTTGCTTTCAATTTTTTGCTTCATCATCAGGGTTGCCATGCTTTCCATGCCGGGCAGCATTTGCGCTAAGTTAGGCATTGGTACGGGCATCGGCATGGCAGGGTTGCCAATGGGTGAGACCTTTAAGTTACCAATGTCTTTTTTGAGTAATGTTAAACCGTAAAACGTAAAAAAGATGCTAACTTTATAACCCAGCGCAGCGGCAGTCGAGGCCAATATGAATGGCGGATAAGCCCAGTCGAGAGAGCCTTTTGACGCGATGAGGGCTAATTTTTTAGCCATGACAATTATTCAGCATTACGCTTTTTAATATAAAATGATAACATGCCTTCTGCTTTATCGAGCTGTAATAGCTTATGACCTGTTTGTGTGCAAAATGCAGTAAAATCTTTTTCCGAACCCGGATCTGTTGCCATAATTTTTAAGGTTTGGTTTGCCACCATGTCACTTAATCCTTTTTTACAACGCAAAATAGGCAGTGGGCAGTTTAGATTGCGTGCATCAACTTCTTTATCAAATTCCATTATCTTCTTTCCAATCAACTGGCAGTTAATACTAGCTGCTATGGCTTAGTGAATAACCTGCTTGAGCCCAAGCAAGGGCGCCACCAACTAAATTGTAAACAGATTTAATGCCTTTAGAAGCAGCAAAATCTGCTGCATGGGCTGACCGTATGCCGCTATGACAATAAAAAACTACAGCATCAGCACTTGTTAGTTTCTCATATTCAAGCGGAAGCAGAGAAAGTTGAATGTGTATTGCACCCTCAATCACTCCCCGCGCCACTTCATCATCGTTCCGCACGTCCACCAATAACACATTATTTTTTGCCAGTGTGTTTGATAGTTCAGATACTTCAACTTCAGTATAGTTTTTCATTTTTGCAAGCCTCGTTAATTAGCTATTGTACACATGAACAATGAAAGTGAAACAGCTAGGTAGCCTGTTAGGGGGTGTGAATCGTTATTTGAGCGTACTCTATGACGTATTCACTTATAATATGTTGCCATATATTAATAACCTTTGGAGCTTCCAATGAGCGCTTTACCGCAATGTCCAAAATGCAGTTCTGAATATACTTATGAGGATAGAGACCAGCTTGTCTGCCCAGAATGTGCACATGAATGGTCGCAAAATGGTGAAGCAGTAAATACTGATGATGGAAGTGTGATTAAAGATGCGAATGGCAATGTGTTGAATGATGGCGATACCATTACTGTGATTAAAGACTTAAAAGTAAAGGGATCTTCATCTATTGTTAAAGTTGGCACTAAAGTGAAGCATATCAGGCTGGCTGATGGCGACCATGATATTAACTGCAAAATTGACGGGGTTGGCGCCATAAAGTTGAAATCACAGTTTGTGAAAAAGGCTTAAAACTATGGTGGCTTCTTTAGGTTTAGTTAAAAGACGCACCCCAGCAAGTTACGGCTATACACTTTTGTAGGCACCCCCTTATTCTAGTCACCACCTCATTTAACTTTAGATTTAACAGTGAAAAGGGTGTGCGTAGTCACAATCTCTTCTATACTATTGCACAAGCTAATCAATCGATCATAAAAAATGACAACACCAGATAATACGATGGCTAAGATTCAGCCCGAAACCATCTACCTTAAAGACTATCAAGTTGTACCTTATCAAGTAGAGCATGTGCATCTAATTTTTCAGTTATTAGATGGCAAAACCATTGTCACATCTAAAGTGAGTTATCAGCAAAACCCTGATAACCCATCAAATCAATTGGTGTTAAATGGGCAAGATCAAACCATTGTTAGTGTTGAAAAAGATGGCCAGCAATTTTCTGACTATACACTTGCTGATGACAGGATGACGATTGAAAATGCAGGTGAGCAACTTACATTAACCATCACCACTGAAATCGACCCGGCAGCCAATACTGCGCTGGAGGGTTTATATCAATCGCAAGGCACATATTGCACGCAGTGCGAGGCAGAAGGCTTTAGACGCATTACGTATTATCAAGATAGACCTGATGTGTTAAGCACCTTCACTGTACGCATCGAAGGCGATAAAGCCCAATGTCCTATCATGTTATCCAATGGTAATTTGGCTGAAACAGGAGAGCTGGCTGATGGTCGCCACTTCATAGTTTGGAATGACCCATTCCCTAAGCCATGTTATTTATTTGCATTGGTCGCAGGTGATTTGGTGCGCACTGAAGACCGTTTTACTACCATGACAGGTCGCAATGTTGACTTGCATATTTACGTGCGTTCTGGTGATGAAAGCCAATGTGGCCATGCCATGGAATCACTCAAAAAATCTATGCAATGGGATGAAGAAACTTACGGCCGTGAATATCAATTAGAGTTATTCAATATCGTTGCAGTGAGTGATTTTAATATGGGGGCAATGGAAAATACCTCGCTCAATGTGTTTAATACGAAGTTGGTGCTCGCACACCAAGAAACCGCCACAGATAATGACTTCTTAAGTGTAGAGGGCGTGATTGGTCATGAGTATTTCCATAACTGGACAGGTAATCGTGTCACTTGCCGCGACTGGTTTCAGCTCTCCTTAAAAGAAGGTTTAACCGTCTTTAGAGACCAAACATTTAGTGCCGATTTAAATTCACAATCTGTACAGCGGATTGATGATGTCGATCGTTTGCGCCGCATGCAATTTTCAGAGGATGCCAGCCCACTCGCACATCAAGTACAGCCAGATAGTTTTATTGAAATTAGCAATTTCTATACCACCACTATTTATGAAAAAGGCGCAGAAATCATCCGTATGCAACATACCTTATTAGGTGGCGAAACTTATCGCAAAGCGACGGATTTATATTTCGAACGTTACGATGGTCGCGCCGTGACCTGTAATGACTTTGTGCAATGTATGGCTGATGCATCAGGCCGCAACATGGAACAATTTTTCTTATGGTACAAACAGCCCGGCACACCAACCGTTACTGTTTCTAGTCACTATAATGAGACGCGGCACACTTTTTCACTGACCTTCAAACAATCACAAGAAGACACGCTACGACAGTTTGATAAAAAACCATTGTTGATTCCAATTGCCGTTGGTTTGCTCGATGCGGAGGGCAATGAAATTCAAGCAACGCAAGTGTTGGAAATAATAGAGCGTCAGCAAACCTTTATGTTTGCTGATATCCTATCACGCCCAATCCCATCTATCTTGCGTAGCTTTTCCGCACCTGTGAAACTAGTCACCGATTTGAGTAATGATGATTTGCGCTTATTACAACTACACGATACCGATGGATTTAATCAATGGGAAGCAGGGCAAACATTAGCACTACGTGCCATTGATCGTATCATGGCCGATAAAGACCAGAATATTGCTACATTTGTTGATGACTTTGGCATGATGATTGCACAAGGTCTCGAGGAAAAAGGTGATAAGGCATTGTTAGCTAGAGCGCTCACTTTGCCTGCGATTTCTGTGATTTCACAATCACAAACCGTAATTGACCCTGCAGCAATGGATAAAGCGCGTACGCAACTCTTAAAGGCTATTAAACGTGCTCACAAAAGTGCGTTAGATAAACTATACAAGGCCAATGGCAATACAGGTGAATTCTCACTAACGCCAGCCGCGATGGGCCGTAGAGCGCTGCAAAATGTCACGCTAGAATTGCTCACCGCTACCAATGGCACAGGCTGCGCTACCCGTGCTAAAGCGCATTATGATAATGCCGACAACATGACTGACCGTATCGCTGCATTAGCCAGTTTAACCGATAGCACAAAACCTGAACGCGAAACCGTCTTTACCGATTTTTATAGGCGCTATAAAGACTATCCACTTGTCATCGACAAATGGTTTACCATGCAATCTATGGCGAATCGTAATGCCATGTTTGATGACTTTGCTAGCCTACGCCAACACCCGGACTTTAATATTAAAAACCCGAACCGCGTACGTGCACTCTATTCCGCATTTGCGATTAATAACCCAGTTAAATTCCATGACCCAAGTGGCAAGGGCTACGCTATATTAAGAGATGTCATTATTGAACTCAATGCCTTCAACCCACAAATCGCCTCACGCTTAGTCACACCGCTGCGCGAATGGAAACGCTACACGCCAGAACTACAAGCGCGCATGAAAGCGGCATTACAAGCCATTTTAGAAACGCCTAACTTATCCAATGATGTGTTTGAGCTTGTGAGCAAGTGTTTGGAAGGCTAAGTCTAGCGCTGCCGTCAGCAGTTAGTATTTATTCATACAACTTATTTAACAAGAATAGAGGTAACATGGGCAATATCGCTGTAATAGTCGACTTAGAAACGACAGGTTTAAGTGCTGAAGATCAGATTATAGAAATTGGTGCAATCAAGATTGACACCAAAACGGGCGAGGTGTTAGATGAGTTTCAGAGCTTCTCACTGCCAGAGGCTGAGTATGGGGGCTACCAGTATCAAATCTCAAGTTTCATCACGGACTTAACGGGCATTACAGATGACATGGTTGCTGATGCACCTTCAAATAGCGATGCTGTAAACGCTTTCCTTGTGTTTGCTGGTAATCTAGAGATTTGGGCTTATAATGCGGGATTCGATAGTAAATTCATCAACCAACACACACCAGAGCATCGACCTTTTAAAGATGTTTTATGTATTGCTAGAAAAGCTTTCCCAGACCTTAGAAGCCATAAGCTGACATTAGTTGCAGACCGCTTAGGATTGAGCCAAAAAAGCGCGCATAGAGCCATTGCCGATTGCTTGATGACGAAAGAGGTGTTGGTGCAAGGGTTAAGGTTGTTAGATTGCGGAAAATAATTAAGTGATAAAGCTACCTCAAATATTTATTGATGCTTTCCAAAAGAGAAATATACATTTTTTTGTAATGTTACTTTGCATCCTAATGCAAATGCTAACTATAGGTTGGGCTTATCGTTTTTTTGCATATGCAAATCTTATTGCCGTATTGATTTATACTGCTTATCAATATAAAGCTTCGAGAAACTTTGATGATTATCAATGGCTTAAGTATCCTATATTGTTCTCGTTAGGCTTTGTTGCAATACATTTTGTTGCCGTACAAAATTTAGTCGTTATTAAAGAAATCCGACATATTTTACTCGCTATTTTTTTAGTAATAGGTATAGCCATGATAATCAATAACAAAGGTAGTTACATAAGAAAGAATGCTTTCAGGTTTACAGTATTAATCATATTTCTTTACGTAATCATACAAGTAATTTCCTTATGGTTTTTTAATGCAGATCACGGCACAACTAAGAATCCACATTATTTAGCTTTATACAGCTCTGTTGGCATGGTCCTCGCTGTATATTGCTTTTTAAATTCATCAATAAAATTAAAAATGATGTTAGGTGTTTGTATTTTATTGCTAGGCGCACTTCTAATACAATCCTCATCTAGGCCTGCGTGGATAGCTCTCACTTTTACTGGATTATTAGTAACTTTTTTTCTTAAGAGAAAATCTCAATTTTATGCTTTTTTGACAATTGCGGTTACTTTTCTGGTTCTTACTTTAACTAATATTGGTAATTTTTCTGAACGATCTAAAGACCTAATTGAAAACATTAGAACTGAAGAGCGTGTCGCCATTTGGACAGAAACATGGAATATGCAAGGTGATAGCTCCTTGCTGCAATGGACTGTAGGGCATGGTCTAAACAGTTTTGAGGAAGCCTTTAAGCCTTATTCAAGTTATCATCATATAAAGAATATAGACTTTAATAGCCCTCACAACTATTTATTAGAGTTATTATTTACATCTGGATGGCTAGGGATTTTCTTGGCTTTTACTATGTTCTGGTTAATATATAAAAAGTTAATTCATTTTATCAGGCTAGAGAATGAACATAGATATGTATATATGACTCTAATGGCTGTTCTTACAACAAGTATTATTTTTACAAGTATTACACTTCCATTTTTTACTAGTTCCAGTATGAATATTATTGCATTGGTTGTGGGTGCTATGTTTGTCTTAGAAAAGAGCAACCAATAAGCATTTATGAATAAATCTATAACAACAGTTATCCCAAATTATAATGGTTCTGAGCTGCTACGTAAGAACTTGCCCATAGTTATATCTGCGATCAAGAGCTATGGCTATGAGAGCTCTTTAATTGTAGTTGATGACGGATCTTCAGATGATAGCCTTGATGTTCTAAATCGCGAGTTTCCAAATGTTAAGGTTGTAGTGCATCAGCAAAATAAGGGCTTTGCCGATGCTGTACATAGCGGTGTGAAAGAGGCAACAACTGATTTGGTATTGATACTTAATTCAGATGTGCAATTAACTGAAAATTTCTTTCCTCCATTAGTCAGTCATTTTGAAGATGTGAATACATTTTCAGTTAACCCTTTGATATATGATGAAGAAGGTGAAGTGAAACGACATTCTTGGAACTATAGGCAGTTTAAAAAAGGCGGCATTTCATTATTAAAATGGACTTTAGAAGAGGCTCAGAACATTATAAACGCGGGTAAACGCTGTCCTACTATGTATGGACATGGTGGATCTATGTTGGTAAGAAAGTCTATGTTTGATGCTCTTGGTGGATTTGATCCCATATTCAAACCTTACTATGGTGAGGATTCAGATATTGGAATCCGCGCATGGCGGAGAGGTTGGTATAGCTATTTTGAACCAAGATCTAGTATTGTGCATCAACGCATTGGAGCAATTCGTGCTAATGTAAAAATGAAACAAGTAAAGTGTATAAGACGTCGGAATCGCTATATTCTTGAATGGATACATTTAACACCTGGACAGTTAATCTTTAAAGCTATCCCAATGTCAATTTTCCAACTATTGGGAGAGTTGGTTATATTTGATTTAGTTAATCTAAAAGGGTTCTTACTTGCCTTGACTAAAGTGCCGGAGGTGATGGTTGCAAGAGCTAGAGTTAAAAGTACAGAGCAGCTAAGCATAAAAAAAGTGTTTAAAATTATTGGGCAGAAGTCAGCACCGTGAAATAAAGATTACCGCCTTTAGATTGCTTTATAATTTTTCCGAACCAATCCTTTAGGCAGTTTAAATGTCCAAGAGGGCGCTCCCTCTTAAAGGATTGGTATAAAAAATCCCGACTGGTTAAGTCAGGCTAAATGTCCGGTATTACTTAAAATTGGTGGCCCGAACTGGAATTGAACCAGTGACACGCGGATTTTCAATCCGCTGCTCTACCAACTGAGCTATCGGGCCAACACTGCAAGATAATTAATTGCAAGTCGCGCATTATAGCAAATATTATTGAGCTGGGAACACTTAATGATATTTAATGTTTGAAAAGCAGTAAAACAGATGATTTAGCATATGTTTGGTGTGCTACCGTACTTGCACAACTTTCATTTGAAAACAGTTGACGGCTTATTTGCCATATTAACTTTCCGGTGCAGCCAATACTTTAACGGTTTGACCTAAACACTCCACCAGTTGGCCTGCACGGATTTTAGCGGTTTTGCGTAACTCGATTTCGCCATCGACAGTAACAATACCATCAGCGACAAACATTTTTCCTTGGCCACCACTTTCAGCAATACCTTCTATTTTCAATAAATCACATAAGGGGATGTGTTCGCTTTTTAGTGTAAATTCGTTCATTTTTTATCCTTTTAGTTTGAGCGCCATACCAACCTTCATGCCAAGCGAGGATGAGATTTTTCTTTTACCGTTGCCTGTTAAAACTAAAAGCAGATCCATCTCTAGATCTGCTTCTTCGATAGGTTCATCAATTACTGTTTTTCGCGTTCCATTCGCGCCTGGTGGCGCGAATTTCTGCCAGTATCAGTATTATGCTTTAGCGCGACTTTCGCTATTAGCTAGCACGAATACAACATGCATAACCAGTGCTGTACCCAGCCAGAACCCAATGCCTTCTAATTGCTGTGGAAAGTAGTGCATTAAACGTTCGCCAAATACTGTAAAAGTAGGGTCGGGAAAACGATCACCAAAGAAGTAGAATCCACCGCTAGAAAATAGCTCACTTGCCATTGCTGAAACAGCCACACTACCTATTAGTGGCAATAGTGTTTTACCGCTAAAGCTATAGCGCTTGTTAAACCAACGGCTAGCTAACCACAGCACACCATAAGCAGGCAATAAGGCTCCATAAGCAGGTGTGATACAGAAGCTGCTTACACCGCCTGCGATGATGGCATAGAAATCAATGCCAACACATAAAGCGAGTAGGGCGGCAAACACCCAAGTTGGACGCAGATAAAGGCCAGCCAAGAAAAACACAGCTAATGAAGCGCTAGGCAGGTTATTTAAGGAGGAAAAGTGATCGCCCCGTGTAATAAATACTAATGTTGCAAGCACCATACCAATGATGATTTGATTGGTTTTGGAAAGTATTACCATTGACTTCTCCATCTATAATGTTGGGTTAATAGTTGCAATTTTAACCTAAATTTATGGTTTCATGTCGTAACGTAGGCCAACAAACAGGTTACTACCAGCAGTATTATAGGCGTCTCCGCTCCATGCCAATGCAAGTGCATAATCTTTATCAAGAATGTTATTTGCACGTGCTTCCAGTTTCCACTCGGGGCTCAGTTTGTAGTTGGCCGTTAAGTTAACCAGCATATAACCGCGCATTTTTACGGTGTTTGCGGCATCGTTATAGCGGGCAGATGCACCTGATATTTCTATACCCCACTGCAAATCACCGATAGAGTGCAATAGGTTAATAGCCCCATAACGGTTGCCTCTACGCACTAATAATTGGTCTGTCTCCTCATCACGTGGCGACTGAACAGTGTAGTTTCCACTCAGTAACAAGCTGTCTGTAATATCCCATGAGCCATCAAATGTAATCCCTTGAATGTCAACTTTATCTATATTGAACGGGCAATTCCCCCATGCACAAGTGTCCGAAGCAGGGCCTGAATTTGCAATTAGGCCTCTAATCTTGTTTTGGAATGCCGTGATGCCACCGTTGAAGCGAGCACCTGTATATTGAATCGCTACATCGACATTATCAGATTTCTCAGGCGTTAATCTAGGGGTTGCAAAACCTGGCCAGTACAGTTCGTTAAAGGATGGTGCTTTAAACGCATTGCCATAGTTAGCAGAAGCGTACCATGCTGGTGTAAAGTGATAGCCGTAACCTAGCCCGCCAGTCGTGTAGTTACCATACTGCGAGTTATGGTCTTCTCTCAGCGATGCTTGTACGGTGTGTTTGTCGTGATTAAGCAAGTAGCTTACTAAGAAACCGTCATTATTACGTTGGGTGTTTGCATAATCAGTGGTGCTAATGACCTTTTGCTTTAGATGGTCATAAGCTAATGTCAGCGTGCCGAGCGGCAATGTGAAATCATTTTGCCATGTTAACTGCTGTTGGTCGCTGCGGAATCTGCTGGCACCATCTGGCCTCGTCCACGCACTAGGTAGAGCGTAGCTAGTCATGCGGTCTACGCCTTTACCCAGTGTAAGTGTGCTGCGCCAGAAATCCGCGAATTGATTCTTGCTAGTAAATGCATAGCTTTGTAAGGTCTGTCTGCTGTAGTTATCAAAGTTATCGCTGCCACTATCGGTATTAGAGCGACCTTGATTTTTAAAAAACTGCAGTCCGAAGGTGTGACCGGGTTTGAGTTCTAGTTCAAGAAAGCCAGATGTACTTAAGTTATTATAAGCATCATTGTCTTTGTCGAAAGTGCCGCCACGTTTGCGGATAGCTGAGAACCCGCTTGTATCGAGGCTGCTAACGTTAAAGCCATATTGTAGGTCTTTATACTTGCCGTGAATGCTAGCTTCTGCCTTTTTGGTGTCGTATGAACCTAGGCCTGCCGCTGCATGAACCCGTGGTTTCTGCGATGTATCTCTTTTAGTGAAAATTTGAATCACACCGCCGATGGCCCCAGCGGCATATAAGCTTGATGCAGGGCCTCGTAAGATCTCTATTTTTTCAATTTGTGCTATAGGAATGTTTTCAAACGCAGTGGTACCTGCTGTTAAAGAATTGATGCGTAAGCCATCCACCAGCACTACCACGTGGTCAGAGTTGGTGCCGCGCAAAAAGATACTGCTTATTGCTCCTGCGCCGCCATTTGTCCCAACTTGTACGCCCGGCTGTCTACGAAGAATGTCAGCAACAGATGCCGAGCCTGCACGTTCGATTTCTTCTCGACCAATGACGGTGACATCTGCAATGATGTTTTTTCTGGCTTGAGCTGTACGTGTGGCAGTGACGACAACGTCATCTAATGCAATATTTTCAGCTGAGTAACCTGGTGATGACAATGTCAACCCGAGCAGGCTGGCGATGAGTGTTTTGTTCATTACTCGCTCCCAAAATGGCATGCGACCCCGCATGTATAATTAAAGCTAGGGGATGCTGGCGGGTAAAAGCAAACAAAAATGCGTGCAGCGTAATGAAGACGCTGCTTCAATAAGAATTCAATAAGAATTCAATAAGAAGTAGTGCAGTTTTTGATTGCCGCTCCCCGCGGCATTTCCTAACGAGCCAAAAGTTGGCTAACTGTTGTGAGGCCGGTCTCCGGGCTTGTGAGGGTAGATATTGCGCCTTCCCAAGCTTTAAGCTCAGTGGCTGATAGCAAAATCATACAGTTGCACTCACTTACCGTTGCGGGGGCAGCATAGGACTTTTTAAACAAACGTTAATTCACCTATTTCCCAGTTTCATCCTGTTACTTGAAAAGCAATAAGGCACCTGACAACGGACAGAATTATAATTGATAAAAAAAACAAAACAATAAAAACCTGATGCAAAATAATGTTAATTTACTTTGAATAACGCTTGTTAGCTATTGACTAGTATGTTTTTTTTCAATTATAGTTAAGGTTGTGGATGCAGATATAAAAGAGCTGGAAGAAAAAATATCGAAGCTGGTTGCTTTGTGTGGTTCCCTGCGAGAAGAAAACATGCAACTACGTGAAATATCAGACACATTAAAAAACAAGATGTCACAAGCCAGCGTTAAGCTTGAAGGCTTATTAGAAAAATTACCACAAGGTGAAGAGGCCTCATGAGTACAGCGAAATCAGTAGACGTACAAATTATGGGTCGTGAGTTTGCAGTTTCTTGTACCGATGAAGAGTATCAAGGCTTGATGGATGCCGTAGATTATCTAGATAAAAAAATGCGTGATATACGAGACTCTGGAAAAATTTCCGGCGTGGAGCGTATTGCGATTATGGCTGCCTTAAACCTCTCTCATGAGGTGCTTAATACCAAGAGCGGTGACATTGATATAGGTGATTATAAGCGTAGGATTACTGTGATGCAGAGTCAAATTGATGAAGCCATTGCAGAGCAAAGCAAACCATTGTAATGAACTACCCCCCCCCCGCAATATTTTTGCTCTATCACCCATTTGTTTTTTCCGGTGTTGCCTGAATCAATATTCCTTGAACTAGTTTACACAATAGGTTTCGACTCATTAGGCATGGTGTGATCGCTCTAAGTTAGGTTGCTTTTTAGGCGCCCTTGGGGAGCGAACCTAAAATGTCTTAGGTTGTTACCACCTGATCCTTACAGGTTCGGGATTAAGATTCAGGCAACACCAGAGAAAATAAATTGGATTTCGGAACACTGCATCGCTTGCGTGAGGATGGTATGGCAACGGTCAGTTAAAGATGGTCCATTGTTAACTGAATACAAAGAAGCTGATTTGATTGTACGGGTGGAGATTGAAGAGGTGCTTGTGAGTTGCCTGTATTATACCCATCAATATAGCCGTTAACAGACCATGAAAAAAGCCCCGCATTGCGAGGCTTTTTCATTAGCAATTAGGCTAAATTAAAATACGATTTCACTAAAGCTTGGTATCTAAACTACCCATTGATTTAGGGTAAGTCACAATACCCCAAGGCATATCAGTCACCGGGATCTGTTTGGTCACTTCTTGTTTCTCTGTATCAATTACAAAGACTGCATCAGATTTACCACAAGCTAGTAATAGCTGCTTCTCATCAGGTGTGAAGGTAAAGTGCCAGCAACGGCTTCCTGTTGGGATGTCTTTGATTTTCTCATAAGTTTTTGCGTTAAATACTTGCAGCGCTTTTTCTTTATTAGCTGCAACATAAATATGCTCACCCGTTGAATCAAAAGAAATACCATAAGGGATTCTACCCGTATCAACAGTACGCACGATATTGTAGTCTGCATCTAGCACCATGAACTTGTTGCCGTACTCAAGAGTAGCTAGATAGGTTTTACCATCAGGTGATACTTTGATACCGCGTGGGCGGTCACCATATTCATGCGTGTGAATGGTTTTTACAAGCTCACCAGTTTCAATGTTATGCACAGTAATGGTGTTGTCAGCTTCATTAGTAATCACAATTTCTTTGCCGTCAGCAGAAAATTCAATGCCTTCCGTTTCTGGGCCACCTATGATTTCTTTAATTTTCTTACCTTTAGCTAAGTCAACAATGGCAATACGCGCTGGTGTTTTGTCATCGTCATCATCGTCTTCTTCAGCTTCTTTTGAGCCTGGTTTTGGCGGCGGGCCCCCAATGGCGCTAGGCTCGGATGAAATGAATGCGAAGTTACCCCTTACGCGAACAAATTCAGGATTTTTACCGACTTTAATCGTTTGCACAACCTCACCTGTGGCAGTATCAATCACAGCAATACTTTCATTTTCACGTGTGGCAACAATCAGCTTAGTGCCGTCTTCAGTAATACCTAAACCACGAGGCCCTTCTGCTTTAACATCAATGGTTTTAACAACCTCCATAGTGGCTAGGTCAATAACACTGACACCCGCAGTGTCAGATTTTTGGCTTGTTACATAGGCATAGCCACTTGATGCTTCGCTAACAACTTCTTCAGCGACTTGTTCTTGGCTGCAGCCAGCGACGAGCGCAAGCATCAGCAAGCTAATGCTTGTTCTGTTAAAAGTAGGTATAACTTTCATTTATTCTCTCCAAAGTGTGGTCTAGTTAGTAAGGCCTAGTTAAGTATTCGTGCAAAAAACTATGCTTGATTGTTAGCTTAATTAAACAGGGAGTGAAAGCAAGCTAAATATTTTAGGTTGTTGATTGTAACAAAAACACTGGCTATGCTATTGATCAAATAGAGTCACTACCTTCATTAGCTTAAGAATAGTTGGTAAGCTGGATTCTCAGTTTCATCCCAGTATGGATAATCTAAGCTGTTTAGGAAATCGGTAAAATCATTAAATTCAGTTGGCGGTACTTGCATGCCGATTAGCACGCGACCAAAGTCCGCGCCATGATTGCGGTAGTGGAATAAGCTGATATTCCAATTGTGGCCCATTTTGTCTAAAAAGTGCATGAGCGCGTATGGCTTCTCAGGAAACTCAAATCGATACACTACCTCATGTATCGCCAATGGCGCTCGCCCACCGACCAAATGACGGCAGTGTAATTTTGCCATTTCATTATCGGTGAGATCCGCCGTGGCTAAGTTCTCTACTTCTAAATCAGCAACTAAGTGAACGGTCTCTACGGGGTCGTGGATTGCGACCCCAACGTAGATGCGGGCTTCGTTTTCATCAGAGTAGCGGTAATTAAACTCAGTGATATTATGGTCACCTAATAAGCGACAAAACGTTTTAAAAGCACCGGGCTTTTCTGGAATAGTGACGGCTAACACGGCTTCACGTTTTTCACCAATTTCAGCGCGTTCAGCAATAAAGCGTAAGCGGTCAAAATTCATATTGGCGCCAGAAGCGATGCTAACTAAGGTTTTGTTACTCATACCTTCACGTTCAGCATAGGCTTTAAGGCCCGCGGTAGCAAGCGCACCGGCTGGTTCTAATATGCTGCGCGTGTCTTCGAATACATCTTTAATGGCTGCGCATATTGCATCGTTGTCGACCACAATCATTTCATCGACATACTGCTGGCACAAGTCGAACGTGTGTTCGCCCACTTGTTTGACAGCAGCGCCATCGGCAAATAAACCGACGTGTTCTAGTGTGATGCGTTGCTGCTCTTCAAGTGACTTTGTCATCGCTTCTGCATCTTTTGCTTCAACACCAATAATCTTAATATCTGGTCGTTTTGCTTTGACGTAAGCGGCAATCCCTGCAATTAAGCCGCCGCCGCCAACGCAGCAGAAGATGGCCTCAATTGGTTCTGGGTGCGCTTCTAAAATTTCCATGCCCACGGTGCCTTGTCCTGCAATCACATCAGGGTCATCATAAGGGTGGACAAAGGACAGCTGTTCAGATTGCTCTAATTGAAGTGCATGGGCATATGCATCTGAGTAGCTGTCCCCGAATAAGACAACTTCAGCGCCGCGGCTTTTGACGGCATTTACTTTAATCTGTGGCGTCGTGGTTGGCATCACAATAACAGCGTGGCAGTTGAGTTTTTGTGCGGCTAATGCAACCCCTTGAGCATGGTTGCCAGCACTGGCTGCAATCACACCTCGACTGAGCTGTTCAGCAGATAGGTTGGCCATTTTGTTATAAGCGCCACGCAGTTTAAAGGAAAAGATAGGCTGCATGTCTTCGCGCTTAAGTAGGACTTGGTTGCCGAGGCGAGTTGATAAAGATGGCTGTAAATCGAGTGGTGTATTCATCGCAACATCGTAAACATAAGAGCTTTCGATGTTGCGGAGATAATCTTGTAGGCTAAGCTTTGACATATTTAAATTTTTCGGAGCAGTGTATAGTGATGCTTTGTTTACATTATAAAGACTTTAGTTAAGGATTTACTTAAAATGGCATATACGCAAGATGAATTAAAACAACAAGTCGCAAAAGCGGCGGTTGAATACGTAAAGGAAGGCATTATCGGCGTGGGCACAGGCTCTACTGCTAATTACTTTATTGAAGAGCTGGCAAAAGTAAAACACAAAATTGAAGGAGCAGTGGCAAGCTCTGAGGCAACTGCTGAGCTTTTACGCGGCCACGGTATCGAAGTATTTGATTTGAATAACGTTGATGGCATGGATATTTATGTTGATGGTGCTGATGAAATTACTGAGCACTTGCATATGCTTAAAGGCGGCGGCGGTGCATTAACGCGTGAGAAAATTGTTGCTGCAGTGGCTAAAAAATTCATCTGCATTTGTGATGAAACTAAGTTTGTACCAGTGATGGGTAAGTTTCCATTACCAGTAGAAGTGTTGCCAATGGCTCGCTCACAAGTGGCACGTGAAATCGTTAAGTTAGGTGGTCAGCCTAAGTTGCGTGACTTCACAACAGATAATGGTAACGTTATTTTAGATGTGCATAATTTAACGATTAGCGACCCAGTTGCTTTTGAAGCGAAGCTGAATCAAATCGTTGGTGTTGTGACTAATGGGTTATTTGCAGCGCGTTCAGCAGATGTGTTGTTGTTAGCTACAGCTGAAGGTGTTAAGGTTTATACTAAATAAGTTGGTCACTTGCTCAATAAAAAACCCGCAGTTTGCGGGTTTTTTATTGAGTGTAAATTATAGGAGTATAAAGCGATTACATTAAATTAAGAGCCTATTAATATTAAGGCCATCTTTCTAACGTTATAGCCATGCGCAATATGCCTACTTGCTTTCAGGTACATAACCTTCGGCGGTATCAGCACCTTCACCAAAAAAGTACTTCTCAGTTTGCTCGGTTAAATACTTACGTGCGGCAGGGTCTGCTAGGCTTAAGCGGTTCTCGTTGACCAACATCGTTTGTTGTTTCAACCACGTTGCCCAAGCTTCCTTAGAAACAGCTAGATAAATACGTTTACCTAATTCGCCAGGGTAAGGAGGGAAATCCATGCCTTCAGCTTCTTTACCTAGTTTGATGCAATTCACCATTCTTGCCATGTGTAAAACCTTTACTATTAAATATACTCAATAAAATAACATGATAACGCATGTTAAAATTCGCAGAACATTATTTAGTTATAAGTTGATGAAAGATTCCGACTCAAATGCGCAAACGTATGAAGAAAATCAAATCATACCGTTAGTTGGAAATTAAACGAAAAAAGCCAAGCAATAGATGCTTGGCTTTTTATAAAAGGTGTTAATTACACTGCGAAGTTAGCGCTTGCAAATTCCCAGTTAACTAAGTTTGTTAAGAATGTCTCAACGAACTTAGGACGTGCATTGCGGTAATCGATATAGTAAGCATGTTCCCATACATCGATACATAGCAATGCAGTATCGCCTGTTGTTAATGGTGTGCCAGCTGCACCCATGTTGACGATATCAACAGAGCCATCTGCTTTTTTCACTAACCATGTCCAGCCTGAACCGAAGTTGCCGACTGCTGAAGCTTGGAAGGCTGCTTTAAAGTCATCGTATGAACCCCATTTTGCATTGATCGCGTCAGCTAATGCACCAGTTGGTGCCGCACCGCCATTTGGTGCCATGCAGTTCCAGAAGAATGTGTGGTTCCAGATTTGTGCAGCGTTGTTGTAAACGCCGCCAGATGCTTTTTTGATGATGTCTTCTAATGCTGAGGTTTCAAACTCTGTGCCAACGATTAATTTGTTCAAGTTCACAACATAAGCATTGTGATGTTTCCCATAGTGAAATGAGAATGTTTCTGCTGAAAGGTGTGGTGTTAATGCATCTTGTGCATAAGGCAGTGCCGGTAATGTATGTGTCATGGGAATCCTTTTTGTGAACGATTGGTATTATGATTTTTTGTAGTGTGATTTATATAGAGGTTATTTTGCCATAATTAATGTGACATAGAAACCATGCCTTAGTTGCGGTAATTGTAATTGAGCCTTGAAGCTTGGCTGTGAGCGTTACTTTTTCTTCGCTCTGGGGTGCGCGGTGTCGTAAGCTTTGGTTAAGTGTTGATAGTCTAGGTGCGTATAAACCTGTGTAGTGCTGATGTTGGCATGCCCCAGCATTTCTTGTACAGCGCGCAAATCACCGCTGGATTGCAAGACATGAGAGGCAAAGCTATGCCTTAACATATGCGGGTGTACAGAAGTGTCTAAGCCCTGTTTGACCGCCCATGCCTTCATGCGGTACTGCACATTTCGTGCTGACAGGCGGTTGCCTTGTTTGCTGATGAAAACGGCTTTTTCTGATTGGTCTTTAAGTAGATTGTTACGTTGCCTTAACCAGTTCTGGATTGCAATAATGGCATGATTTCCTAGTGGGACAATCCGTGTCTTGTTGCCTTTTCCTGTGACGATAATGGTGCCTTCGGTGAAATCTAGTTGGTAAATGTTCAGATTAATCAGCTCGCTTAGTCGCAAACCAGAAGAGTAAAAGAGTTCTAAAATTGCATGGTCACGCACGCTAAGCACATCATCATTTTTGACATCAACGAGTTTAATAGCCTGCTCTATCGATAGGACTTGAGGTAATGTTTTTGCTGACTTGGGCGCGCGTAAGCCTTTTGCGGGGTTGTTGCGATAGTCATGCCGATGTATTAAATAATCAAAAAATCCACGCCAGCTCGATAGTAGGCGGGCAATGCTTTTGCCACCCAAGCCTTTGCTATGCAGAGAGGCTATATAGTGACGAATATCCGTGCTCTGTAAATCGTTTAAAGCTGTGCCATTGCTGAGTTTGAACAACTGTTGAATATCGCGTGCGTAATTTTCTCTCGTTAGCGGACTTAATCCGCGTTCAAAATTTAAAAATTTAAGATACTCAGTTAATAAGTCCACATTGTTATTCTACGACATGTCTAGACAGTGCGGCACTGATATGGTCACCTAGTTTTTGCAGGAAGTCTGTGCCCATGTCGACGTAGAAACGCCCCTTTTCTTCGCTGGAAAGGGCTAAATAACCATATATGGCCTTACCCTTGAGTGGAAGCACGGCAACTGATTTTGCTGGCGCCACAAACCAACCGTCAGTATCGATGCTAGTCGGAGTTTCTCCACAGTACGCATTATTGATATTGCTTACCCAAGCTTGAACAGCTTGAGACACGTTTCCAAAAACAAGGTTTTCAGTATCAGTGCTGTTAAGTGGATGCGCCCAAATGCGTAAGCATATGTCAGCAATATTGAAATTCTCAGCTAGGTGATGACGAACTAACTGGTCTAATGCATTAAAACTTTTAGCTTGTTGTAACAAAATAAAAAACGCATGCATTTTATCGTTAATTTTGTCATTTTCTTGTGCGTTTAATACGAGTTTAGTATGGCGGTCTTTAAGCGCTGATATTTTATCTCGCTGTGCCAATTGCTGTCGTTCTGCTAATGAAATAGTGCCACCACCATGTGGGCTTGGTAAATGAACGTCCGCGAGCAAGCTAGCATTTCTTTCAAAAAACTCTGGATGTGATGCTAAATAGGCGGTGATTTCATCTTCTTGCATGGGCAATCCTAATATTAAATTCATTTCTTTTAAAGTCTGTTTTACAGTTCTATTTGGCCTTCAAAGACAACTTCTGCAGGACCTCTCATCATTACAGGTTGCGCTTCACCCGCCCATTCAATTTGCAATTGACCGCCACGCATATTCACTAATACGGGGGATTGTAGCAAGTCTAGTTGGATGCCACTGACGACAGCGGCACATGCGCCCGTACCACAAGCCAGTGTTTCACCACTACCACGCTCATAAACACGTAAATTAATTTCATGTGGGGTTACAACTTGCATGAAGCCAGCATTCACATGTTGAGGAAATTGCTGGTGTGATTCAATTTTCGGCCCAATTTCGCTAACGGCAGCTGTTTCTACATCCTCGACTAATACCACGGCATGTGGGTTGCCTATGGAAACGACCGATATTGGTATGACACCACTGTTGAGGATCAGCGTATATTGAGGCTGTCTTTGTGCCGCTAAAAAAGGCAAACTGACTGGTTCAAAGTTTGGTGCCCCCATATCGACTACTACATCACCGCTTGATTGTAATTTGAGTGTGATGATGCCATTTGCGGTTTCAACGGTAATTTGGTGTTTCTTGGTTAGCCCTTTTTCAACCACAAAGCGTACAAAGCAGCGCGCGCCATTACCGCAATGCTCCACTTCACCGCCATCCGCATTAAAGATGCGGTAACGGAAGTCGACATTGGGCGTATTGCTTTTTTCTACCATGAGGAGTTGATCGCACCCGACACCAAAGAACCGGTTGGCGACATGTTGGATTTGCGCTGTGGTTAATGCAATGGGTGTTGTGACACTATCAATAACAACAAAGTCGTTGCCTATGCCTTGCATTTTTGTAAAGTTAAGTTTCATATTGCCGATAATACTGTATTGAGAAAGATTTTAGTATGTGCGCATGATAAATAGTTGTATGAGTGCAACACGAATTCGCCTATAATTCAGGGTTCGTTGTTTAGATGTGTTAACTTTTAGCCTTTAAGTGAATGCATTATTTCTTTACAGTCACTAATACAGTCACTAATTTTTTTAGTTTCAAGGCATATTATGAATGAGCATCTCTTTACTTCGGAATCTGTTTCTGAAGGCCATCCTGATAAATTAGCAGATCAGATTTCTGATAGTGTTTTAGACGCTATTCTAGAACAAGATCCAACCGCACGTGTTGCAGCTGAAACATTAGCTAATACTGGTTTGATTGTATTGGCGGGTGAGATTACCACTACTGCAAATGTAGACTACATTAAAATCGCACGTGAAACGATTAAACGTATCGGTTACGATAATGGTGATTACGGTATCGACTATAAGTCTTGTGCCGTGCTGGTTGCCTATGACAAGCAGTCGCCTGATATTGCACGAGGTGTTGATCATGCACATGATGATCCGCTTGAGATTGGTGCGGGTGACCAAGGGTTAATGTTTGGTTATGCTGTAAAAGAAACACCAGAATTGATGCCGTTACCTATTTGGTTAAGCCATCGCTTGATGGAACGTCAAGCGCAATTACGTAAAAACGGTAGCTTGCCTTGGTTGTTGCCAGATGCAAAAGCGCAGGTGACTGTACAGTATTTGGGTGGTAAGCCACATAAGGTTGATACTGTATTGATCTCAACACAACATATGCCAGACATGGCTTTAGAAGATATCCGTGAGGCGACCATTGAAGAGATTATTAAACCAATGTTGCCACAAGATTTAATCAAAGGTGACATTAAGTATTTGGTCAACCCAGCAGGTCGATTTGTGATTGGTGGACCACAAGGTGATTGTGGTTTAACTGGCCGTAAAATCATTGTTGATACCTACGGTGGTGCTGCCCCGCATGGTGGTGGTGCTTTCTCTGGTAAAGACCCTACTAAAGTCGACCGTTCAGCAGCATATGCTGGCCGTTATGTGGCTAAAAACATTGTGGCTGCAGGCTTGGCAGATAAGTGTCTAGTGCAAATGAGTTATGCCATTGGAGTAGCACAGCCAACTTCCATTATGATCAATACTTATGGCACGGGTAAAATCGCTGATGATAAGATAGCAGCGTTAGTACGTGAGCACTTTGATTTGCGCCCTAAAGGCATTTTGAAAATGCTTGATTTGTTACGCCCTATCTATGCTAGAACGGCTGCTTATGGTCACTTTGGACGTGAAGAGCCCGAGTTCACATGGGAGGCGACGGATAAAGCCGCAGGTTTGAAAGTAGCGGCAGGTATTTACTAGAGTAGTTGATTGCTGATTAGGCAAGTGGAAAAGGGAGGGCTTCTTAGCCTTCTTTTTTAAATCAGATTTGCATGGTTCTGAGGTGATATTTAGAATTACTCTGAAAACGGTTTGGTTTTTCTGGCCTTTCCACCTTCGATGGGTTTGCTGGGCGCAGCTAAAACATGGAGGGTAGTCATGTCGACGAGCTGTGGGTGAAGCGCAAGTGGCTGCTTTTTTGCAAATGATTGTTTTAACGATATAATATCGTTCTTCTGAGGAGCGTTGCGAGAGTGTTCCCATACTCCCAGGCTCAGAATTGTATTAACTGCGTTCACTTTTTACTGTGCGAGCACGGAACATAAAAGGTGAGCGTTTTGCTCCCTACGATGTATTTCCCTGCTCAGTTTTCACTCAATTAAAGGACGTATATGAATACTGTAGCTAATCAAGACTATATCATTGCTGATATTTCTTTAGCCGATTTTGGCCGTAAAGAAATTGCGGTTGCTGAAACTGAAATGCCTGGCTTAATGGCTATTCGTGAAGAATATTCAAAGTCGCAACCACTTAAAGGTGCGCGTATTACGGGCTCACTTCACATGACGATTCAAACGGCTGTACTGATTGAAACGTTGAAAGATTTAGGTGCTGAAGTGCGTTGGGCATCATGTAATATTTATTCAACACAAAATCACGCTGCTGCTGCAATCGCTGCAGGGGGTACACCTGTTTTTGCCATTAAAGGAGAGACGTTAGACGAGTATTGGGACTACACACACCGTATTTTTGATTGGCCTAATGATCAAGATGGTAACCCGCAATATTCAAATATGATTCTTGATGATGGCTGTGATGCAACTATGTTATTGCATATTGGACAAGATGCAGAAAAAGATATTTCTGTTTTGAGTAACCCAGGTTCCGAGGAGGAAATTTGCTTATTCAATTCAATTAAAGCAAAACTAAAAACGGACCCTAAATTTTACTCAACACGTGTTGCTGAGATCAAGGGTGTGACGGAGGAGACTACAACAGGCGTGCACCGTTTATATCAAATGTTTGAAGACGGTAAATTGGCTTTTCCAGCGATTAATGTGAACGACTCTGTTACTAAGTCTAAATTTGACAACTTATATGGCTGTCGTGAATCATTAGTGGATGCTATTAAGCGTGCAACTGACGTAATGATTGCCGGTAAAGTGGCTGTCGTGATTGGTTACGGTGATGTGGGTAAAGGTTCTGCACAAGCATTACGTGCGTTATCTGCGCAAGTATGGGTAACAGAGATTGACCCAATTTGTGCATTACAAGCGGCAATGGAAGGCTACCGTGTTGTGACGATGGAGTATGCTTGCGAACACGGTGATATCTTCGTGACAACTACAGGTAACTATCATGTGATTACACACGATCATATGACAAGAATGAAAGACCAAGCCATTGTGTGTAATATCGGCCACTTCGACAATGAAATCGATATTGCTTCACTAGAGAAATATGAGTGGGACGAAATTAAACCACAAGTCGATCACGTGATTTTCCCTAATGGTAAGCGTATTACATTGCTTGCTAAAGGCCGTTTAGTGAACTTAGGTTGTGGTACAGGTCATCCAAGCTATGTGATGAGCTCTAGTTTTGCTAATCAAACAATTGCACAAATTGAATTGTTTACTAAAACAAAAGACTATCCGTTGGGCGTTTATACCTTAGCTAAGCATTTGGATGAAAAAGTGGCTAGATTGCAATTGAAAAGATTGAATGCTGAGCTGACTGAATTAACCCAAGAGCAAGCTGACTATATTGACGTAGCAAAAGAAGGCCCTTACAAGCCAGAGCATTATCGTTACTAACCGCATGCAGAATCATTGCGCTATGCAATAGAGCGCGGTTTGATTAGTTTGTATTCAGGGGTGAGGTTTTGCTGAGTAGTGCTTAACGCACTGCTCAGCACTTACCTCATTTTTGATATTCACCATGACAAGTTGACCAGTTACAGGCTATTGTCGTTGGTTTGTTAGTCTGTAGTATTATTACTTGGGTGTTAGATTGCCAACAATTACTTCGATGACATTAAGTTGAGTATAAACATGAAAAAAACGGCATTAAGTTTTGAATTCTTTCCGCCAAAGACAGAAGGTGGCATTGCTAAATTACGTGAAACGCGTAAAAAATTGGCTGTATTTAAACCGGAGTTTTACTCTGTTACCTTTGGTGCAGGCGGGTCTACACGTGACCGCACCATGGATACTGTTTTTGAAATGCAAGATGAAGGCTATCAATCAGCGCCACATATTTCTTGTATCTCATCTAGCAAGGCGGAAATTGTTGGGCTGCTGAAAGCTTACCAAGACAAAGGCATTAAGCGGTTGGTTGTGCTGCGTGGCGATGTACCATCAGGTGAAGTGAGCGCCGGTGATTTTAAATATGCGGTTGATTTGATTACTTTTATCCGCCAAGAAACGGGTGATTGGTTTCATATAGAAGTCGCTGCTTATCCGGAATTTCATCCTGAGTCACTATCTGCGGCTAAAGACATCGATAATTTAAAACGTAAAGTGAATGCTGGTGCAGACTCTGCGATTACGCAGTATTTTTACAATGCGGATGCTTATTTTCAGTTTTTGGAAAGCTGTTATAAGGCAGGTATTCGTGTGCCGATTGTGCCAGGAATTATGCCTATCTATAACTATACGCAACTTGCTCGCTTCTCTAACATTTGTGGCGCAGAGATACCGCGCTGGTTACGTTTGCGCTTAGAAGCTTATGGTGATGATTTGACTTCATTACGTGCTTTTGGAGCGGATGTTATTAGTGAGCTTTGTGAGAAGTTGCTATTAGCTGGTGTGCCAAGCTTCCATTTTTATACTTTAAATCAAGCAGAGACGATTTCTACCATTATTAACAATGCTAATTTGACGCGTAAAAAATAACTTTACGCGTTAACGATTTATTAGGATGTTGAAACTTATTGCGTAGTAGACCAGCGCGGGTTAAATAGCATATCCTCTACAAAGCAATAGTCTTTATCGCGGCCTTGGTTCCATAGTGCTATCATGGTGACCCAACGGATTTCTTCAATGCTGATTTTGGTTTTCCTGAGCGCCATCGTACGATCAATCACTAAGTCGCGCCCAACATCATTAATGATGTTGGCTTGTTGTAGAAAAATTAGAAAGCCTAAGCTTTCTGTATCAATTCTTTCTGACTCATTGGTAGTAAAGATACGAATTGCTGTTTTGTCATGTGCGTAATCAAACTCAGGCGCGTTCAGCATCGACTTCATTGATTCAAGCCAATTAAATGCACCTAGAATATCATCTTGCCCGAAGCCTGCTTCCGATAGCTCCTGTTTCACCTCGACATCATCTAGTATCGCTTGGTTGGCAAAATAGTTTTTGAACATGAATACTAAAACTTCAAACATATATTTCCCTGGCTATATTAGATGTTGATAGTGGCCACACTACGTTTAGTTGAGTTTCATCAGTAAAAACATTAAGGCTTAAGCAAGTAAATGCAAGCAGCGTTATAATGGCGCGATACAGCTTTTTTATACATAGCTTAATCTCAGCCAAGTAGCGAAATTTATTCGCTAAGGCGCATTAAATTTATCACGTAATTAATTTTTTTGGCAAACACATAATGATATGGCAATCTTAACTATAATAAATTATCCAGACCCACGTTTACATCAGATAGCAAAGCCTATTTTAGAGGTAAATGATGAAGTTCGACAACTCATTGATGATATGGCGGAAACCATGTATGCCGTGCCAGGCGTTGGGTTGGCGGCTACTCAAGTCGACAAGAATATTCAGCTAATCGTGATTGATACCACGAAAGACCAAAATAATTTGCAGGTATTCATCAACCCTAAGATTATTGCAAAAGGAGGACTCGCTGAGCATGAAGAGGGCTGCTTGTCTGTGCCAGGCGTGTATGAGACGGTGGAGCGAGCAGAAAATGTTAGGGTCGAAGCCTTAGATGCTAATGGGGAAAAGTTCACTTTGGATGCTGGCGACCTGTTAGCCATTTGTATTCAGCATGAAGTGGACCATTTACTTGGCAAAGTATTTGTCGAGTATTTGTCACCGCTCAAGCGTAATCGTATTAGAAAGCGTCTGATTAAACAGGCGCGAGAAATGGGATGAAATGCTAATTAAGCGACCAAGAGTGTGGTTAGTCACATGAAGATAATATTCGCAGGAACTCCTGAATTTTCCGTGCCAGCGTTAGCCGCGTTAATTCAAGCAGGCCATGAGATTGCAATGGTGCTGACACAGCCTGACAGGCCGGCTGGCCGCGGTATGAAGTTGCGCGCGAGTCCAATCAAACAATTAGCATTGCAACATCAGTTAACGGTTTATCAACCAGTATCATTAAAGGCAGAGGAGGTGCAAGCTGAAATTGCAGCAGTGCAATGTGAGGTAATGATCGTGGCAGCTTACGGACTGATTATTCCTGCCACAGTGCTTAATATGCCAACAAAAGGCTGTTACAACATTCATGGTTCATTGCTGCCAAGATGGCGTGGTGCAGCCCCTATTCATCGAGCGATTTTGACTGGCGATGTTGAAACGGGTGTGACCATTATGGAAGTGGTGCCAAAGTTAGATGCTGGTGCAATGATCAGTAAAAAAGCCATCTCTATTTTAGAGACCGATACGACACAGATATTGCATGATGCCATTAGTAAGCAGGGCGCATTATTGATGGTGGAATGCATGCAAACTCTACAAGAAACGGGTCGAGTAGAGGCTGAGCAGCAAGATGAGTCGCTTGTGACTTATGCGCATAAAGTAGAAAAAGCCGAAGCGGCATTAGACTGGCAGCAGTCAGCCGTTGCGTTGTCACGTCAAATACGAGCATTTAATCCATTTCCCGTTGCAACCGCACAATTCAGAGATAAACCGTGTCGAATATGGTTTGCTACCGTACTAGATGAGCATGAAGAGCTAGGAGAGCGTGCAAAGGTTGGTGAAATTATCGCATTGGATCAGACGGTAAAAGTAGCTTGTGGGCAGCAGGTGCTGAGTATTGAGTCACTACAAATTCCCGGCGGAAAACAACAGGGTGCGATGCAGTTTATTCAAGGGCAGCATGTGGAAGTTGGCGAGTTTTTTGAGTAGGTGTTTAAATAGGCGGTTGAATTTAATGGTGTTTAGTCCAGCATTGGTATTGTTAGCTTTTAGGCGGGTTGGTGTGTTAGAAAGCTGTTGGAGATGGCCAAAATTATTAAATTTATTCAGTCGACCATTTTAAGGAAGCCACTAAAGGTGGCAGTGTCTTTCCCTGAGCGGGTTGATATGCAGTAAAATTCTAGCTATTCAAAACTGAAAGCTTTCTTTGTATATCTCACAACAAATAGCCGCCATGGCCGTAGCAGATGTTTTATCTGGCCGTAACCTTACCTTGGCCTTGCCTGATGCACTTGATGTTTTTCCTAAATCGACACCACAACAACAAGGTGGCGGGACTGACTTAAGCTATGGCACTTTGCGCTTTTATGGCGAAGTAAATGCTTATTTGACGCAGTTGCTAGAAAAGCCGCTCAGCAATGTCGATATTAACGCACTATTATTAGTTGCTATTTATCAGTTGCTTCACGATCAGGCGGACGATTTTACGGTGGTGAATCAAGCCGTGAAAGCGGCTGGACATGCTAAGCCGCGTTGGGCAAAAGGACTAGTCAACGGCGTGCTACGAAACTTTTTGCGACAAAAGGACGCGCTTTCAGAAAAGTTGCAAACAGAAGAAGTGGCACTCTACTCTTACCCTAAGTGGTGGATTAATAAGCTCAAGCAGCAATACCCTAATGACTGGCAGTCCATTTTGGAAGTAGGTAATGCGCACCCGCCAATGACGTTGCGCGTGAATGCGAAACAATCAGCGACGGATGCCTATGCAAGGCTACTAGCACGTCAGGATATAGACGCTACAACCTTAGATGGTGAGGCAGTCATTCTCACTAAGCCAATCGCGGTAGAGAAAATACCTGGTTTTACGGATGGTATTGTTTCTGTGCAAGATTATGGTGCGCAATTTGCGGCGCATTTGTTGGATGCAGGGCCAACTATGCGCGTATTAGATGCTTGTAGCGCGCCTGGTGGAAAAGCAGGGCATTTGCTAGAGCTGAATGATTTGGCGCTGACGGCGTTAGATATCGATGCAGGCCGTTTAAATCGTGTTGAGAGTAATTTAGCGCGATTAGATTTGACGGCAGATTTGAAGCTAGGTAGTGCTGCCAAATGGAAAAGTGATCAACCATTCGATCGTATTTTAGCGGATGTGCCCTGTACGGCCTCTGGGATTGTGCGGCGACATGTGGATATTAAATGGTTGCGACGTGAATCAGATATTGTCTCGTTTACGCAACAACAAGCGGCTATTTTGGCTAATTTGTGGCATTTGTTGTCAAAAGGCGGTAAATTGCTTTACGCAACTTGTTCAGTTTTTGCTGAAGAAAATCAGCAGCAAATTGATCGATTTATCAAATTAAACCCTGATGCAACGCAATTGCCATTAAACCTGACAGATGACAACATTAATATTCAGCATGGTCAGCTGGTCCCTGCAAACACCCATGATGGTTTCTTTTATGCATTATTGCAAAAAAGCTAGTCTATTCCTTGTCTTTATACTGACCTGCCTGCTGGCCTATGCGGCAGATCATCAGGCCATCATTAAAAATGTGGACTTAAAGGTGTCGGGTGAGGCTTGTATGCTTAATGCCGATTTAGAGATTTCGCTGGGTAAAACGGTAGAAGAGGCCATTAATAAGGGTGTGCCTGTTGAATTTGTTTATGATTTTAAGCTGATTAGACCACGGTCATTTTGGTTTGATAAAGTGATTGCTGAGGCAAGTACTCGTATTACGGTCAGTTATCATGCATTAAGTCGACAATACTTAGTTAACCAAGGTGATCGACAGACATCGCATGAGATTTTAAGTGAGGCTATGATAGAGCTGGTACAGCTCTATGATTGGAATGTGTTTGACCAATCTCTTATTGAGCAAGATAGAGCGTATCAAGCGATATTGCACATGTATTTAAATGCTAGTCAGCTGCCTAAGGCCATACAAGTTGAAGCGATTAGATCTGAAGATTGGCATTTGGCTTCCGAACCGTTTGAGTGGTTACTAAAAGATTTGAGTCGGTAGTATGAGATATATCGTTTTCTTTAGTGCGTTGTTGGGGTTGGCCTTGCTGTATTTATTATCGCTAGCCAGCGCCAATGCAACTGTAGCCGGTGATTATTACAAAATTCTGCTATATCTGAATGTTGCACTGGCCACGATGCTTGTTGTACTGATTGCCTTCCAGATTCAAAGTCTTTTGAAGAGCATTCAAAATCGAGTGGTGGGTAGCCGTCTTAATTTGCGAATGGTCAGTACATTTGCCATGATGGCGATTATCCCAGGGCTGATTGTTTATTTGGTTTCTGTCAATTTTCTATCGCGGTCTATTGAGTCTTGGTTTAATGTAAAAGTGGAAGCGGCCTTAGATGGTGGCTTACGTTTAGGTCAGCGCGCATTAGATACCCTGCTTGATGATATGAAAAAACAAGCAGAAAGCATGGCGGCGACACTGTCGTTACAGCCAGCTCTTTCACAGTACAGAGTATTACATGAATTGCGGGAGCGTACAGGGGTACAAGATGCGACATTATTATCGCCAGGTGGGCGCATTATGGCTGTATCGAGTGAAGATGCTTCTAGCTTTTTACCTGACCTGCCGAGTGTCACGCAATTGAGCCAAGCACAGTATCAGCTATTCGGCAAGGCAGAACCTATCCCGGGTAAAGGGCTGTATTTGCGTGTTTTAGCGCCAGTCCATTCGCTAGAATTGACTAGTGACACATTGATTTTGCAGTTGTTGCAGCCAGTGCCGGAATCGCTGTCAAATGCCGCGGAAGCAGTGCAAGATGTGTATCGTGACTATCAAGAACTTTCTTATAGTCGCGATTCCATTAAAGATGTGTTTAAACTAACGCTAACCCTGGTGTTGATGTTAGCGATGCTTTCTGCATTGGCGATAGCTTTTGTGCTAAGCCGCAGACTGTCACGTCCATTGAGCACATTAGCAGAAGGCACTAGAGCGATTGCTGATGGTGATTACAGTACAATGTTACCAGAGCATGGCAGTGATGAGCTGGGCGTACTGGTGAAGTCATTTAATAGTATGACGCGTCAATTAGGCGAGGCTAATAAAGTGAATGAGCGAAATCATCAGCGGCTAGAGGCTGCACGTGGATATTTAGAAACGACTTTAGCGCATTTATCTTCTGGAGTGTTAGCAATTAATCGTAACAGTGAGTTGCGCACATTTAATTTGGCGGCAAAAGATATTTTAGGGTTTAATTTAGCACAATACGAAAATCAAAAACTGTCGAAAATGGCGAATGAAAAGACTTTTCTTGCCGATTTTTTTAAGATGATAGAAACACACTTCGAGCTCACCGTTGATGAAGGGCAAGCGAGCGTAGAGATGCATCGGCAGTTAGAAGTATTAGGGCCGTCAGGGGAACAATTGCTATCGGTGCGCGCGACACGATTGCCAGCCAGCGCCGATAGTGGCTTTGTTGTGGTATTTGATGATGTCACCATCATGGCACAGGCGCAACGTGATGCTGCTTGGGGTGAGGTCGCCAGACGATTGGCACATGAGATTAAGAATCCTTTAACACCGATTCAACTGTCTGCAGAGCGTGTGCAGCATAAACTATCAGATAAGCTTAGTGCAGAAGATGCGCGTATGCTAACACGTGCGACGAATACGATCGTGAGCCAAGTGGGCGCGCTGAAGTCCATGGTGAATGAGTTTAGTGAGTACGCAAGAGCGCCATCGGCTAGTATGAAAAAGGTTAATTTAAATCAATTAATACTAGATGTGTCTGGCTTGTATGAAGGCTCACATATTGATATCACCTATGATTTGGCAGAGTTTATGCCCGATATGCTAGGTGATTCTACAATGCTGCGTCAGGTATTGCATAATTTAATGCAGAATGCACAAGATGCACTAGAGGCCCAAGCTGAAGGTGGGCAAGTTAAACCAGAAATCACTGTTAGAACTAGTTCAGATAATAATACTGTTGTGTTGGTGGTGAGGGATAATGGGCAAGGGTTCCCCGAGAAAATATTAGCGCGCCCTTATGAGCCTTATGTGACGACAAAAACAAAAGGAACAGGTTTAGGGTTGGCGATTGTAAAGAAAATGGTAGAAGAGCACCGGGGAGAGGTTGTCATTGCAAATAACGAATCTGGTGGTGCTTGTGTCAGCATACAGTTGCCATTGCAAGAAAGCATGACAGGATTGAAAGCACAGAGAAGCGAGTCGTGATGTTTGTGATTAGCGTAACTGAAGTGAAAAATAGTACAGAGATAAGGTGGTACCAATATGGCATCTAAGAATATTTTGGTTGTAGACGATGAGGTCGGCATTCGTGAATTGTTAAGCGATATTTTACAAGATGAAGGGTATCGTGTGGTTGTCGCTGAGAATGCACAAGTAGCACGTGAGGCGCGCTTGTCCGCACGACCTGACTTGGTTCTGCTGGATATCTGGATGCCAGATTGTGATGGGGTTAGCTTGCTGAAAGAATGGGGTAATGCCGGTTTGTTGAATATGCCTGTAGTGATGATGTCAGGCCATGGCACGATTGATACGGCGGTAGAAGCCACGAGACTGGGTGCTTTTGATTTTCTAGAAAAACCAATCGCGCTACAGAAATTATTGAAAACGGTTAATGAAGCACTGCTGCATGCGGAGACTTTACCTAAAACAGAAATGAATTTAGCCAGCCTCGGTAAGAGTCAGGTGATTAATGACCTTAAGCAAAGGTTGGAGAAAATATCTCGCACTAATACACCCTTGTTACTTATGGGTAATAATGGTGGTAGTGTTGAATTGTGCGGGCATTTTTTACATGAAGCAGATACCCCATGGCTATCTTTGAAGGATAATGAGAGACTAAAAACCGCGCCATTGGAATTGTTAGAGCAAGCACGCGAAGGCATTATCTTTATTGAAGAGCTGACAGCTTTATCTGCTGTGGAACAAAAAGGCTTAAGCCTATTGCTGTCCAATGCTAGCAAATATGATGCGCGCATTATTTGTGCGACGACCTATAGCTTACCGCAGTTGACTGAGTATGTGGGGTTGGAACAGTCTTTACTGCAATTGCTTGCTAACACCCATTTAAAAATCCCGAGTTTGAATGACCACCGTGAAGATATTCCCGAGCTTGTATTAGCTATGGCAGCCGTGTTGGCAGAGTCTTCTGGTGTTGATTATAAACATTTTGATGTGGCAGCCCTGAATGCCTTACGTAATGCGGAATGGATCGGTGATTTAAAGCAGTTAGAAGCCGTCGTTCAGAATCTGATGTTAACCAGCTTAGGTGAGAAAATTCGGCTAGAAGATGTTGTGCGGATACTGGAGCAGTTTATCGAGCCTGCAGGCCAAGGGCTGCCCATCGATTTAGTACAGCCATTTCGGCCCGCTAGAGATGAGTTCGAGCGTTACTACTTCAAGCATCACATGAAACTGATTAACAATAACATGAGTAAACTAGCTGAAATTTCTGGCCTAGAGCGCACTCACTTATATCGCAAACTCAAACAGCTAGGCGTGAGCATTAAAGGCTAGCTTCTTATAGGTTCACTTCTAGTACAACAGGTGTGTGATCACTCGGGCGCTCTAGTTTCCTAGGCGCTTTATCAATGATGCAAGATGCACATTTTTCTTTCAGTGCATCACTTACGAGAATGTGATCAATCCGCATGCCGCGATTTCGTCTAAAACCCATCATGCGGTAATCCCACCAGCTGTAATGTCCAGCCTCTTGTTCAAATAGCCTAAAGCTGTCATGCAATCCCATTTCCAACAGCTCTTCAAAGGCGTCACGCTCTCTAGGACTGACTAAAATCTCACCGTCCCACGCATCCGGGTCATGACAATCTCTATCGTCAGGTGCGATATTATAGTCACCTAATATCACCAAGTTTGGATATTTCTTCAACTCTTTGACTAGCCATGTGCTGAGCGCCTTAAGCCAGCGCATTTTGTAATCATATTTTTCAGAATCAACCGCTTGGCCATTCACCACATACACACAAATTACACGAACGCCATCAATCGTCGCACTAATCACACGTTTCTGTTCATCTTCAAAATCTGGAATGCCATGATTCACATCCATAATTTCATGAGTACTCAGAATCGCCACACCGTTATAAGTTTTTTGCCCATAGTGCACCGCATGGTAACCAGCGCTTTTTAACCCATCGTACGGAAATTTAATATCTTCCTGCTTGGTTTCTTGTAAGCACAAGACCTCAATAGGATTTTTTACTAGCCAATCTAATACATGTGGTAAGCGGACTTTTAAAGAGTTGACGTTCCAAGTGGCTAATCTCATAAGTGTGTTTCTAGTGGGGTTTGAATGGGGCTCACTTTATCATGCGCGGATTTAATGGTCAAAATCATATGGTTCAAAGTAAAGCAGCGCTATTCAGTTGGCGGAGGGCCTGCCTTTGGAAAGGCATCTAATTTCTGTGCAATACAGATAGCCGAATGCGCATCATTCGCCGCATATTGAATTTGGCTTTTTTGCAATGGATAAGCACCCCAATTAGAAGTCTGCGCACCTTTCCCTAAACGAAGTTTAAGCACCATTGCCACAGCTGCCCGCGCACCAATGGTATTTTTTTCTCCAGCTAAGTTTTTCAACTCAACTGATAAATCCAGAGTGTTAACAATATCAATATCGAGCTTACCGCGCAGCTCTTTGTTATCACCACGAAGTCCAAACCCAATTTTTTGAATCTTAGGGTTGCTTAATATTGCCCTAGCAGCAGAAACAGCTGCAGGAAACCGCATAGGAAATAAAAACGCCTTCGATACAGTAGCCAGCTGAACTAATGTAGGTCCAGGACTCACCTGACCTTTACGGAAGGTGGGCTCGCTTTCAGTATCAAACCCAAGTCGAACTTCGTGACTTAAAGCAGAAAATGCCTCAGCCGCATCAATCTCATTTTCAACTAGCTTAATATTAATAAGATCAAGCCCACAATACAAAGGAAACGCTCTGATTTCTTCTTTACTTGGACGTTCCATGTAGTGGCATCTTTTGGAATCTTAGGTTAATTAATATCACTATTCTACGCGTTAATTTGGTTTTTATTTTAAATCCTCTTTGTCGCGCTGAGCAGTGCAGTGAAATTAGGAATAAGGCGAGGACCTGTTTGAGCGCCGCGACAAGTCATGGTTTGTGTCGCTTGTTAGAGCGAGCTCCGCACCGCCTACTTTTGCGAAGTAGCTCAGAAAATAAGCGATAGTGGGGGTGCTCTTCACAATTGACTTAGAGCTTTAGCACTTAGGGGGATTGGGGGCGCCCCTTGGGGCATTTCTTTGGTTGCTTACTTTCAGAGGTGCTTTTAATTCGATGCCGCACCTATGCAGTACTCGCCTTCCCAGATTTCGTTGCTTATGGATATCAGTCCGCCATCCCACTATGTCTCAATAACGCATCCATACTAGGCTTCCTACCCCTAAAAGCTACAAACGACTCCATGGCCGGCCTGCTACCACCCTTAGCCAATACCTCAGCCTTGAACCGACTGCCAGCCTCTTCTGACAAGATGCCTAGCTCTTCAAACAAACTATAAGCATCCGCAGATAACACCTCTGCCCATTTGTAACTATAATAACCAGCCGCATAACCACCCGCAAAAATATGGCTAAAGCTATTCGGGAAACGGTTCCATTCTGGGGGGCGTAATACAGCGACTTCATCACGTACTTGCTCGACAATATCTAAGGCGGTCAAATCGCCATTCGGATCAAAGTCGCCATGTAAGCGCATATCGAATAATGAGAACTCGATTTGACGCACGGTTTGTATACCTGCTTGGAAGTTCTTAGCGGCAATCATTTTATCGAACAACTCACGCGGTAACTGTGCGCCAGTTTGGACGTGTGAGGACATATCGCTGAGCACTTCCCATTCCCAGCAGAAGTTTTCCATAAACTGGCTAGGTAGCTCAACTGCATCCCACTCCACACCGGAAATGCCAGAGACGCCATATTCATCGACTTGCGTCAGCATATGGTGAAGACCGTGACCAAACTCATGGAATAAGGTCGTTATTTCGTTATGGGTAAATAAAGAGGGTTTATCACCCACAGGTGCTGAGAAGTTGCAAGTTAGAAATGCGACAGGCAGTTCAATGCCTTTTTCTTTTTTGCGACGGGTAATACACACGTCCATCCATGCGCCGCTACGTTTGTTTTGACGGGCGTATAAATCTAAATAGAAGTAAGCAATTGGGTTGTTGTCTTGGTCATTGATGACGTAAAACGCTACGTCGTCATGCCAAAGTGGTGCTTCTGCTTTTTGCACTTTGACGCTAAAGATTGTTTCAGTGACTTTAAATAAGCCCGCTAATACTTTTTCCTCAGGGAAGTGTTGTTTCACTTCTTGATCAGAGAACGCATATTTCTCTTGGCGTAGCTTTTCGCTAACATAGCCAACATCCCATGCTTGCATATCATCCAAACCTAATGTTTTCGCATAAGCAGTTAATTCGTTTATATCACGCTCTGCATACGGTTTAGCACGTTGAGCTAACGTATATAAGAACTCTGTCACTTGTGCCGGGGTATCTGCCATTTTAGTGGCTAATGACAGCTCAGCGAAGTTGTTGAAGCCAAGTATATGGGCTTCTTCTTTTTTTAGTTCGAGTAAGTCTCTAATTAAGCCAGTGTTGTCCCATTCTGGTTTGCTTAGCTCTGAAGCGCGTGTGGAATAGGCGCGGTAAAGGGCTTCACGTAAGTTGCGATTTTCTGCATATTGCATCACTGGTAAATAAGACGGGAAATGTAGACTGAACTGATAGCCAGATTTTCCAGCTTCTCTCGCTGCATCTTTCGCTGCTTCCACGGCATCAGCAGGCAAGCCTGCTAAGGCATCAACGCTGTCTACTAAATGCGTGAAATCACTGGTGTTATCCATGATATTTTCTTCAAACTTGCTGCCAAGTTTCGATAACTGCTCCAAAATGGCTTTAAGCCGTGATTTTTGGTCGGCAGGGAGTTCTGCGCCGCCTAGCTTGAAGTCACGCACTTCATGGTTGATAATCGTTTGTTGCGCTGGACCGAGTTGTTTAAATTCTGAGCTAGTTCGTATGGATTTAAACTTTTCAAATAAGCGTTCATCTTGCGCTAAATCGCTGCCAAAATCAGTTAGCTTCTGCAAATTGTCATTATAGGCCTCGCGTAGTTCTGGGCTATTCACTACTGCATTCATGTGGCCGACTTGGCTCCAAGTGCGCCCTAGCTTCTCACTATGGTCTTCTAATTTAAGTGCAATGTTCTCCCATGTCGGCGTTTCTTGACTAGTTGCTAGTTGCTCAACCAAGATGCGCCCTTCGTTAATTAAGCTGTCGATGGCTGGGCTAACATGCTTAGGTTTAACTTCATTAAATTTAGGCAAGCCAGAAAAGTGTAGTAGTGGATTGGATGACAAAGTTGTTCCTTGTATTAAAGACTTGAAATTAAAGGCTTAATTAATTAAGCGCAGATACAATGGGTAGCGATAGCGGTAATAACTTAAAAGTAATATTGGCTTGTCGGCAATATCGTCGTACTTGGGGCTGTGATTACTTCTGGTGCGAGGGCTTCCTATGGTTGTATGTTGGCTATATGGCGGCATAGAGATGGGAAATCAAGAGCTTAGTCTTATGGTGCTGTTTTTCTATTGAGTTCTCGGTGGCGAATGATGATTTTATATTCGGATGATTGAAAATGGTGACATAATTGCTCAGCAAAATATACGGAGCGATGTTGTCCTCCAGTACAGCCAATCGCCACCGTCAAATAACTGCGATTATCTTGTTCAAAACTGGATAGCCACTTTTGAATATACTGTTTAACATCAGCTAACATATCTAACACCACTGGGTCACTTTCAAGGAAGTTGATGATGGCAGTGTCTTTGCCAGTAAGGGGGCGTAAGATTTTATCGTAATGCGGATTAGGTAGGCTACGGACATCAAAGACAAAGTCTGCATCCAGTGGGATGCCTTCTTTGAAGCCAAAAGATGTGAATATCAAGACCATTTTATTGGCAGTGCGTTCGGTAAATTCACGAATGTGGTTACGTAAAGTATTGGCGCTAATGTGGCTGGTGTCAACCCGATGGCCGAGTTCGCTATAATTAGCTAATAATTGACGTTCGCGTGAGATGCTTTCGGCCAAGGTTGTTTCGCCATCACTTAATGGGTGCTTACGTCTCGTTTCACTGAACCGCTTGACTAGTACTTCGATATTTGCATCTAAAAACAGTATATCAACCTGGTTGCCACTCGTTTTAAGTTGTTCAATCTCGCTTGGGAAGGTTTCTAAACCTGCGCTACGGCAATCAATGCTAATGGCAATATTGTTATATTGGGTAGATTCAACATGTTGTGAGATGAGTGGCAACATTGTCGCTGGCAAATTATCAATACAATAGAAACCACTATCTTCTAGCGCGCGTAGCGCGACACTTTTACCAGAGCCTGATAGCCCAGTGAGGATGATTAAATGCACGATATTGACTCTTTTAACCTTAAAAACTGTTTGGCCGATGTTAAATGGCTCGCCAATATGAAAGGGCGCTAATTATTATCAGGATGACTAACTGCTTGGTGTTTGACAGCGCCATTAACTTTATGATGGTTACTGTTTTTTTCTTTGTGTTTCAGCACGAGTCGGTCAAGTTTATCCATCAGAATATCGATGGCGCTATACATGTTCTCATCGCCACTCACAGCGTGTAAATCATTGCCAGGCACGTGTATGGTTGCTTCAACCAGTTGAGTAAGCTTTTCTACACGCATGGTTACTTTTACGTCAATTACATGATCAAAGTGATTGCTAATCTTTTCTAGTTTTGTTTCTATGTATTTCTTTAAGGCAGCTGTTATTTCTAGATGGTGTCCTGATAATTGCAAGTTCATAATTAAGATCCTTTCTATTAATTCTTCTCTTCAAATTTTTACTTTAAAGGTTGAGTAAGTAAAAAAAGCTATAGAACAAATTTAGTGTACACGCTTTTAGCGTGAGTACAATTAATCTAGTTTATTATTTTTATGCCTTTCGTTATAAAGATTTACGTAAATTCGCAGGTGCAATATGTAGAGACTCTCTATACTTTGCAACCGTGCGTCTGGCAACAACAATGCCTTGCTTAGCTAGTATTTCGCTAATTTTATTGTCGGAATAGGGTTTTTTGGTGCTCTCTTCGGCTACGAATTGTTTAATGAGGGCGCGGATGGCAGTGGCAGAATACTCGCCACCCGATTTGGTGGTAACGTGGCTGCCAAAGAAGTACTTAAGCTCGAATATGCCGCGCGGTGTGAGCATGTATTTGAGCGACGTGACTCTTGATATGGTGGACTCGTGTAGCTCCAACTCATCTGCAATTTCGCGTAATACCAATGGACGCATGGCGATTTCTCCATGTTCAAAGAAGTTATGTTGTTTATCGATAATGGCTTGTGAGACACGCAGAATGGTTGAGAAACGCAGTTGAACATTTTTAATCATCCAATGCGCTTCTTGCATTTGGCTTTGTAAGTATTTACCTGAATTTCCTAGATTACGTTTTAAGATATCCGCATATATTTGGTTAATGCGTAACTTCGGCATGATGCCATCATTTAATGTGGCGACCCAAAGACCTTTTACTTTTTTAACAATGACCTCATGCTGAACAAAATGATTAGGGCTGAATTGTGCAAAGTCGGCGCCCGGCTGTGGGTTTTGTAATCGAATGAGTGCTTGAGCGCTCTTTAAGCTTTCTGCACTGCAGCGAGTGAGTTTGCATAGTTTGTTAAAGTCTTTATTGGCGAGCACATGTAAGTGCTCTTTTACAATGGTTTTAGCAAGTGCCAAATCTGGCCTGTCATTAGGCAATGTATTTAGTTGCAGCAATATACACTCTTGTAAGTTGGTTGCACCAATGCCGATAGGATCCAAGTTTTGCACGTGTTTCAGCGCTGTCTTTAGTTCAATAAACTCAACTTCCAGCTCTTCAGGTAATGACTTCATGATGGCTTCTAGGGAAGATTCTAGATAGCCATTTTCATTAATGCTATCAATGAGCAGCAACATTAAACGTTGATCACGTTCTGATAAAGAGAGCAGTTTTATTTGACCTAATAAGTGGTCGCGTAGGTTTTCTACGATAGTTTCTTGCCGCGTAAAACTGTCATTGTTATCACTATAGTCATTCTGTTTTCTTCCTTCATCCCAGTTACTGGCGTTGCCATACTCTTCATCTGAGATAGGAGCTTCTGCCATCATTTCTTGATCGGAGGTATTGTTTTCTTGGGTGCTGGCTTCTGCATCTTTGCGGGGCTTATTCTCAACGGTTTCACTGTTATTTGCTTCATTAGTAGAGCCCACATTGCTAGGTGACACTGTGTTAGTGTCCTCAGCAAATTCCAATAGTGGGTTTTCCCGCAAAATGACTTCAAGTTCCTGATTCAGTTCAAGTGTGGAAAGTTTAAGCAAGCGAATCGACAGCTGTAACTGCGGGGTTAACACTAAGTTTTGCGAAATTTTTAGGTGTAATCCTTGTTTCATTATTCTTTTCTAATTTAGAGTTTAAAGTTTTTACCTAAATAGATTTCACGCACATCTTCATTATTAACGATTTCTTCTGGGCTGCCAGAGGCAAATACAGATCCTGCATTGACAATGTAGGCTCGATCGCAAATGCCTAAGGTTTCACGCACATTATGGTCGGTAATCAATACGCCAATATTACGGGAGGAGAGGAAGCGAATAATTTTTTGGATGTCCAGTACGGCAATTGGGTCTATGCCCGCAAATGGTTCATCTAGTAAAATAAAGCTCGGGTTGGTAGCTAAACAACGCGCAATTTCAACACGTCGCCGCTCACCACCAGATAACCCGACGGCTGCATTGCTACGGATGTGTAGGATATGTAGGTCTTGTAAAAGCGATTCTAGTTGGGCAAGTATTTGTTGGTCGGTAAGGTTTTGTAGTTCGAGTACTGCCATGATGTTTTCTGAAACGGATAGCTTGCGAAAAATAGAAGGTTCTTGCGGCAAATAAGCAAGTCCCATGTTGGCACGTAAATGCATGGGCATTTTGCTCAAACTCTTGCCATCCAGGGTAATGTTGCCAGCATCTAAAGAGACTAAGCCTACAATCATATAAAAACTCGTTGTTTTGCCTGCGCCATTAGGCCCAAGCAATCCGACGACCTCACCACTTTTAATTCGCAGAGACATGTCATGTACAACCGTACGCGATTTATAGGATTTTTTAAGGTGTTCTACGACAAGTTCACTCATGTGATTCTCATTTTGATGATGGGTTATTAAGCTCGTCACTCAATTTAAGTTTGTTGGTCGTCACAGGGGGTTTTACGTTAGCTGGCGGCGCCATTTCATCTTTATCTTTTGGCTGTATGATGACCCTAACTCTGCCGCTTGAGGCCCCGGCGCTTTCCGACTTCTCTCCACCTAGGACTTGAGCATACTCTGCATTTCCGTCATAGCTAATGTAATCGCCATACATAATATCTTTGCCTTGTCTAATCCAAGCATTTGTAAATAGCTCTACTTTATCCATACGACCATCGTACTCGATACGCTGAGCACTGCCGCTCATATACTCATTTTTTCCTTCAAGTTTTTGCTTGAATGTGGCCGGATTGCCGGTAGCTGTGCTGGTTCCAAAGCCACTGCCATCATCGAGGACAACCAGTTTGTCTGCATGCATGACCAGCGTGCCTTGCATTAAGATGACGTTGCCTATATACGTACTGGTTCTTGTCGTATCGTTAACAGTCAGGCTATCTGCGCTAAGTTCAATGGGTTTGTCTTTATCAGCGGCTACAGCAAATACATTAAAGCTAGCGAAAAGGCTGATCAATAAGAGGCAGGTACAAAAAGACAGTGTCATGCTTTCACTATTTTTTCTAACCATGTTTTCTACAGCTGGATGATTGGTAGCAGTATGGGTCATTATTTTTTGGGTCTTTCATAGTATGCATTGACTTTATGAAGCAGCTTGAATGTTTGTTTGTTCTTATCATAAATCATTCCCGTTGCATGAATGATGGTTTTAGGGGCTTGAGTAATAGTAACGGGCCTCTCTGTTTTCGCTAATTCTAGATCGGGGAAGAGTGTTAGTTTGTCTGTCAGAACGCGCATTTCACCTTTATCATCAAAGGCTTCTCGGACAACAACGACATTACCCAATATTTCAATTTCTTCCCCATCACTAGAAACATTGCCATGGTCACCACTAATCTTAATATCGTGCTTGCCTTCAATGTGCTGAGTAAATTGGGGCTTTTCCAATAGAGAACTATCATCATCCGGGTAATGTGTCATTTTCACCGCGTCTAATATATAACTTAGATTGCCATCCTCATCAGTTTGTTTGGTGGTGAAATTTTCCATTGTGTAGTCAGGGTCGTGGCGATCACTACCATCAATTTTATGCCCTTGCTGTTCAACTGTTTTGCTAATCCAAAAAGTAATGAGAGCTATAAACGCCATTAAAATCAATGGAAATAGAATGGCTGTACGATTTTCCATCTTTTATTGAATGCTTAATTATTCAAAATACCGACGTGTGACTGTATCAAAGGTATCTTGCGCCTTCATGATTAATTCGCAAGCCTCTCTCACAGCACCTTTGCCAGCCTGGCTAGTAGTGACATAATGCGCATGCTCTTTAACAGGGGTTTGCGCGGTTGGGACGCTAATCGCCAGGCCGCATGCGCGCATTGGCGGAATGTCGACGATATCATCGCCCATAAAGGCAGCTTCCTCTGGTTTAATATTTAATTTTTCAATTAAATCGTTAAACGCTACTTTTTTATCTTCTACCCCTTGATAGCAATGGGTAATATTATTGGTTTCTGCTCTCACTTTCACCACGTTAGAAGTCCGCCCGGTGATAATGGCCATTATGACATCTGTTTTATTAAGCATTTTCATGCCTAAACCATCATGTGCGTGGAACATTTTATATTCCTGTCCATCGTCACCAATCATAAGGCCGCCATCGGTCATGACGCCGTCAATATCAAAAACAATAACTTTAATTTTTTTTGCGCGCGCGATGATTGCCTCTGTTACTTCACTCAAATTGCTTCTCTTTTCTATTAAATATAAGGCTGAGGATTAAATAATTTTGGCCAGTAATAGATCATGCATATTAAATGCGCCGATTAGTTTGCTATTTTCGTCTGTGACCAATAACCCATTTATTTTATGATGTTCCATCAATTCCACTGCTTCGGCAGCCAGCTTTTGCGCGTTAATCGTTGTTGGATTGGCGTGCATGACTTCTATCACTTTTGTTGACTGAGTGTTTTTACCACTATCAAAAATACGACGTAAATCACCGTCTGTAAAGATGCCTTTTAATGTTTGGTCTTGATTAATAATCGCGGTGAAGCCTAAGCTTTTTTGCGTCATTTCAAGCAACGCATCAGACAGAAGGGAGGACTCTATGACAGAAGGGATAGCATCGCCTGTGCGCATCACATCGTTAACACGGGTTATTAAACGTCGGCCTAGACTACCGCCCGGATGTGATTTTGCGAAATCCTCCGCGGAAAAATCTCTACAGTCTAAAACACAAACTGCAAGCGCATCACCCAGCGCCAAGGCCACGGTGGTGCTTGCAGTAGGAGAAAGTCCTAATGGACATGCTTCTTGAGAGACTTCCGCACTCAGGTGAATATCTGATTGTTTGGCTAATGTGGATGTTTTGTTACCGGTAATAGCAATGACTTTTGCGCCGAGTCGTTTGATGGTCGGCAATACATTAAGTATTTCATCACTTTCGCCAGAGTTCGATAATGTAATAACAACGTCGCCGCTGGCGATCATTCCGAGATCGCCATGGCTTGCTTCGGCGGGGTGCATAAAGAATGCCGGGGTGCCTGTGCTGGCCAAAGTGGCGGCAATTTTACCGCCAATATGCCCGGACTTACCCATGCCACTTACGACAATGCGCCCTTTACAATGTAGAATGAGTGCAACAGCCGCGTTAAAGCTTGCATCTAAGTTTGAAGCTAATGCTTCAATTTCTTTTGCTTCAGTCAGTAGTACTTTGCGCGCAAGTGTCAGAGATTCACGTGTAGACACGCTGGGTTGTTGTTCAGTTTGCAGTAACTTAGTGCTCATATACAACTAGTATAAAAGGGAATCGTTCCTTAATAAAGCAAAAAACAACTGTTTTTAAATAAATAAAGATAAGTAGGCACAATTTTTGCCTAGATTGTAAAATTTGCCATTAGTTGTACGCATATCAATATTTTAGAAAGATGATCATTGTTTAATTCACTTGCCAGTATTCTTTTAGTATTAACTAGCTCAGTGCTGTTAGTGGCGTTTTTTCGTACATTGCGTTTGCCGCCGATGCTGGCTTATTTTGTGGTCGGTGTTTTGTTTGGGCCATATGCTTTTAGTTTTCTGCCGGATACAGAGTCGGGCCGGCATTTTGCAGAGTTTGGCATTGTCTTTTTGATGTTTAGCATCGGCTTAGAGTTTAGTTTGCCTAAGCTATATGCGATGCGGAAGACGCTCTTTGGTTTAGGTGGTGCACAAGTCGTTATCACGATGATGGCTGTGATGGGCGCTTGTTGGTTAGTAGGTTTGAGCTTAACGGTTTCGTTTATTGTGGCATCGGTTTTAACCATGTCTTCTACAGCCATTGTTTCTAAAATTCTGATGGAGCGCGTTGATTTAAACTCTCGACATGGCCGGCTCAGTATCGGTATTTTGCTGTTTCAAGATTTAGCCGTTATCCCTATACTGGTGCTTATTCCCGCATTGAGTGTAGAATCAGCAGATTTAGCCCCACTACTTGGTTGGGCTTTTCTTAAAACTATCGTTTTATTATTCATCTTATTTAGGTTTGGTAAGAGCGTGATTAACTTTTGGTTTGGTTTGGTCGCAGGCCAGCGCTCTCGCGAACTATTTGTGATGAACGTATTAATGGTGACGCTGCTATTGGCATTTGCAACCGATTTAGCAGGGTTGTCTTATGCCTTAGGTGCTTTTATAGCGGGGATGTTAATTTCAGAAACACGCTATCGCTACCAAGTGGAGTCTGATATTGCTTCATTTCGCGATATTCTAATGGGTTTATTTTTCATCAGCGTAGGCATGCTGCTTGATTTTAATTATTTGATTAATAACATTGCCTTGGTCTCTGCACTGTTGCTTGCTTTTGTGTTGTTTAAGGCTGTTGTTGTTGCCGTATTAGTTCGCTTCTTTGGTTTTGAGTGGGGTGTTGGTATTCGTACTGGGGTGATTCTTGCGCAGGCTGGTGAGTTTGGCTTCGTGATTTTAACCTTGGCATTAGGCGGGGGATTGATTGGAGGCGCTGAGTTACAATTGGTGTTGTCTGCTTGCTTACTATCTATGATTTCTGCACCATTTGTAATTCAATACAACGGCCGCATTGCACGACGATTAGCAAAAAGCTACATCATGAATATCAGCCGCAAAGAAGTAGAGTTGGCGGGTGTTGGCAAGATGCTAAGAGGACACGTCATTCTTTGTGGGTATGGCCGAAGTGGACAGTATCTTGGACGGTTCTTCAAAGAGGAAAACATTCCTTTTGTTGCATTAGATATTGACCCAACCCGTGTGCAAGAAGCCGCTGCAGCTGGTGAGCATGTGATGTACGGGGATGCTAGCAGAAGTGCCGTGTTAGCAGCGGCAGGGGCAGGACATGCAAAAGCATTGATTATTAGTTATGCCGGGATGCGCTCTACGATGAAGATATTGCATGTGGCAAAAGAAAATCATCCAAATTTGCCTATTGTGGTGCGCACAGCGGATGAAACCCATATGGAAGAATTTAGAAAAGCTGGTGCAGCCGAAGTGGTTCCAGAAGTGTTGGAAGGTAGTTTAATGCTAGCGTCTCATGCACTGATTATCCTGGGAGTACCACTGAACCGGGTTGTGAAACGCATTCGACTGTTTCGTGAAGAGCGCTATCAAATGTTCAAGGGTTACTTTGGTGGAGCTACCGATGAAGCTGTTGAATTTGGAGATGCTGAGCCGTTAAGGTTACACTCTGTAGAGCTGATTAAAGGTGCTTATGTGAATCAGATGCTATTGCGTAATGTTGGCTTGGTGGAGTTTGGTGTCGAAATACAGCATTTACGCCGCCCTAATATGCGCGCAGATGTTGCGCCTAGACCTGATATTCTATTAGGTCTAGGTGATGTTGTTGTATTGCTCGGTTCACAACAAGGTTTGGTCGCGGCAGAACTGTATTTACTGACGGGTAAGACTAAATAGGACATGCCTTGATGAAGGTTAAGCGGCTTTCATCAATTTATTTTGCTAACTGCCAGCGACCTGATTTTCCGCCTTCTTTTTCTAGCAGTTGTATGTCGCTTATGGTCATGCCTCTGTCAACGGCTTTGCACATATCATAAATTGTCAGCAAGCCTATACTTACCGCGCTTAGTGCTTCCATTTCAACGCCTGTTTGGCCAGTTGTTTCTGTCGTAACCGTGCAGCTAATACTATTGTTCTCTTCATCAACATCAAAAGCAACCGCAACCATGCTCAAGCTAATCGGATGACATAATGGAATCAAGTCGGCGGTTTTCTTACTGCCCTGAATGGCTGCAATGCGCGCAATGCCAAGTACGTCACCTTTTTTTGTATTGCCCGATTGAATCAGTGACAGTGTGTTGGCTAGCATGCCGATTTTCCCCGCTGCGATGGCAATGCGACGTGTATGCGCTTTATCACCAACATCAACCATATGTGCTTGGCCTTGACTGTCAAAATGCGTTAATTGTTTCAATTTATCCATTTTACTTACCTATTTATTTCATCCCATTATCGATTTGGTGTGAACTTGTGCCCTAAAGACATTATCATAGTAATACTAACAACATGATAAATTTTAAATGCTACGCTTATTATTCGTATTATTAACATTGGGCTTGTTTTCTGCTAGCCCTGTTTTTGCTGAAAAGACATTATCTGGCAAGCCTTACACGAAGTCTGCTGATCTAAATACAAAAAAGTTAAGTGCAGGAGATTTGGATGCTAGCCTACTAGGCAGCTTGCATAGTGACTTACCTGAGTTGGGTGACTACTCACAAACCATATTGTCAGCACAAGATGAACAACGTATTGCTGCACAGATTCTACAAGAAGTGGCTGTTAGCGATGAGGTTCTGCAAGATGTTGAGGTGGCCAGCTATTTGCAGATGTTAGGCAATCGCTTGGTTGTGGCAAGTGATGATAAGCAACAGACTTTTAACTTTTTCGTGGTGAAAGATTCATCCATTAATGCATTTGCGATGCCCGGAGGGGTCATTGGTGTGCATATTGGTTTGTTTTTAGCTTCTCGCTCTGAATCTGAGTTGGCCAGTGTATTAGGTCATGAAATTGGTCATGTAACGCAACACCATTTGGCGCGTATGTTAGCAAAACAAAAAACAGATACCTTTAAGAATATTGCAGGAATAGCGTTGGCCTTGCTAGTTGCGCGGACCAACTCGGAATTGGCTTATGGTGCGCTGAGTGTTTCATCTGCAGCTGCTATACAAAGGCAGCTAGACTATACGCGTGAGCATGAGCGAGAGGCGGATAGAGTTGGTTTGAGTGTGTTGGAAAATGCAGGATTTGATCCAAGAGGGATGCCAGCATTTTTTGCAACATTGCAGAGAGATTCGCGTTTTGTGGAAGGTAGCGCGCCAAGCTTTCTACGGACACACCCGCTGACGTCTGAGCGTATTTCTGATGTTGAAAGCCGTGTCGTGAATATGCCATATAAACAAGTGGTATCGAGTTTGGATTATTACTTTGTTCGTGCAAAGTTACGCGCCAGCCAAGGTTTAGCACAGGTGGCTATCGATCAGTTCCGGCGTAATATTAATGAAGGGCGCTATTCCAATGAGGTTGCTGAGCATTATGGCTTGGCTGTATCTATGTTGCGACAAAGTGATGTGGCTGGAGCAAGTGCTCAGGTGCAGTGGTTGGATGCCCATTCAGTGAAAAGTGCTTTTATAGAAAACTTAAAAGCACGCATAGAAGTTGTACGAGATGACCCAAAAAAGGCGGCTGAGCAATATATTGCTGCGTTAAAGCGTTATCCAGAAAATAGAGCATTGATTTATGGTTATGCTGAACACTTTTTGGCTATTAAGCAGCCTAGAGAAATGATTGCACTAGTTAAAGAAAAACAGAGCCTTTATGTCGCTGACTCTTATTTTTACACATTATTATCGAAAGCTTATTTGTTAGAACACAAAGATTTATTAAGGTTTCAAGCGCAGGGCGAAGCCTACTATCGGCAGTATAATGTCGATAAAGCGGTAGAGCAGATGGACTTCGCGACTAAGGCAAAAGATGGTTCTTTTTATGAAAAATCGATTGTAGAAGCGCGGTTAAAAGAGTTGCGCCGACTACAGAAAGCCTCAAAACCGACTAGTTAAGATAAAGAGAGATAACGTGAATCGAAGAGAATTTATAGGATTAAGTATTGTCTCTGCATTATTAATGCCAGCACGTGCCATTGCTGCCATGTGGAATGCCACAGCTTTTAATGCGGCTGATGTTGAAGCCGCAGGAGATGGTTTATTGATTGTTGATGAAAGTCCGAGTGACGCGATTGATATAACAGTACCGAGGCGAGCAGAAAATGGCGCTATTGTGCAAGTGGCCGTGAATAGTCGAATTCCAAATACAGAAGCGATTGCCATATTTGCAGAAAAGAATCCAACGGCGCTACTTGCTAACACGATGTTTAGTCATGGTGCGCAGCCCAACATGGTGACGCGGATTAAGATGGCTGAAACTTCGGATGTTAAAATTATTGTAAAAGCGGGCAATCGCTATTTTACGGCGAGTAAAAAAGTGGTCGTGCTTGAAAATGGCTGCGGTGGGGTTAGTAGTGCAAACGAACAATTTAAGTCGAGTATGAAGATACGGGCAAAACAGTTGAGGCATGAGAAAGCCGTGCAAGTCAAAGCGATTATTACACACCCTATGCATACAGGTCGCGGTAGAGATGAGGCGGGTCAATTGATCGCAGCACACTTTATTCAGCACATTACGATTAAGCACCTTAATCAGCCAGCAGTAGAAATGCAACTTGGTACTGGTATATCTAAAAACCCATATTTAACGTTTCACCTGGCTGAGGCAAAGCTGGGGGATACTGTGGTCGTGGAATGGCAAGATAATCTAGGCAAGTCAGGTAGTGCCAGTACGCAAGTCATTGCATAATGTCGTCATCGTACAAACATGCAACATGCTAGACGTATAGCTTGTTTAAGATATGACTATTTTCCATAAGCTATTCTTATCAAGTTAATAAGAATAATCAATTTTACTTAATTATAGTGAGTCACTATAATGCTTTAATTAAATTATTTTTTAACCGCAACTTAAAAAGAGGAGTGACTAAATATGTCATTAATTAATACAGAAGTACAACCGTTCAGGGCTGATGCTTTTCATAACGGAGAATTTATCGAAGTGACAGAGGCAAGCCTAAAAGGAAAATGGACTGTTCTAATTTTTATGCCAGCTGCATTTACATTTAACTGCCCAACTGAAGTAGAAGATGCTGCAGATCACTATGCTGAATTCCAAAAAGCAGGTGCTGAAGTGTATATCGTGACAACTGATACACACTTCTCACACAAAGTATGGCACGAGACTTCACCAGCTGTTGGTAAGGCAAAATTCCCGATAGTGGGTGACCCAACTCACCAGTTAACAAACGCATTTGGCGTGCATATTCCTGAAGCAGGTTTAGCATTGCGCGGTACTTTTGTGATCAATCCAGAAGGTGTGATTAAAACACTTGAAATTCACGACAATGCAATTGCACGTGATGTGAGCGAAACACTTCGTAAATTAAAGGCAGCAATTTTTGTTGCTAATAATCCAAGCGACGTATGTCCAGCTAAATGGAATGACGGTGCTGCAACACTAACGCCCTCACTAGACTTGGTAGGCAAGATCTAAGATTTAATTAAATCAAGTCAACGTTGATCCGCTAAGGCACAGCCTTAGCGGATGAGTAATCATGGCATTAGACGCAGCGCCAAAACACAATTACAGCAGCGCCTACAAATGCTACGTGAGCCCATCCTATCGTATTGGCTGAATCACTGGATGATAGTGTATGCAACAGAGGTGCATGATTTGTTAGTTGAGAGCCGTATTAGGAGCGTTTGAATATTTATTAGGCGGTAGTTAAACTAATCGCAACAGCTTCAGCCACCTTAATACCATCTACTCCGGCAGAAAGAATGCCACCTGCATAGCCAGCGCCTTCGCCACAGGGAAATAAACCCTTGGTATTAATGCTTTCAAACGTGTCACCATCCCGTTTAATTCTAATTGGGGCAGACGTCCGTGTTTCTACACCAGTTAGAATGGCATCATGCAAATCAAAGCTATCTATTTTTTTTGCAAATTCAGGAATGGCCTCACGTATGGCGTTAATTGCAAATTCAGGTAACGCATCAGCTAAGTTAGTGAGTGTCACACCGGGTGTGTAAGATGGGGTGACTTCACCCAGCCGCGTTGAAGCTTTGTTGGCTAAGAAATCACCAACCAATTGCCCCGGTGCATTGTAATTACTACCACCCATAATGTAAGCATTACTTTCTAATTGGCGCTGTAATTCCATACCCGCCAGCGGATGACCTGGGAAGTCTTCTTCTGGTGTAATGCCGACTACAATACCTGCATTGGCATTACGTTCGTTACGGCTGTATTGGCTCATGCCATTAGTGACGACTCGCCCAGGCTCAGAAGCCGCTGCCACTACAGTGCCACCGGGGCACATACAAAAGCTATACACACTACGACCATTTTTAGCATGGTGCACGAGCTTATAATCTGCTGCACCTAGTTTTGTGAGCAAGTCTTCACTATGGCTATTTCCATAGCGTGAACGGTCAATTAAGCCTTGAGGATGTTCTATTCTAAAACCAATCGAAAATGCTTTTGGTTCGACAAAAATACCGTTCTTATGCACCATCTCAAACGTATCGCGAGCGCTATGCCCAACGGCTAAGACGAGGTGATTGGTTTCGAGGTGCTCACCAGTTTGCAAGGTAACACCTTTTACTTCACCATCTTCAATAACAATATTATCAACCCGCTTTTCAAAGAAAATCTCACCGCCCAGCTCAGTAATGGTTTGGCGCATCTTCTCAACCATACCTACTAATTTAAACGTACCAATATGTGGATGGCTGACGTATTGAATTTCTTCTGGCGCACCAGCAATCACAAACTCTTTAATCACCTTGCGACCATAATGTTTCGGGTCTTTAATTTGGCTGTACAGTTTGCCATCAGAAAACGTTCCAGCGCCACCTTCACCAAACTGCACATTAGATTCAGGGTTCAACTCATTCTTGCGCCATAAGCCCCAAGTGTCTTGGGTGCGTTTACGGACTTCTTTACCACGCTCTAATACGATGGGCTTAAAACCTGATTGCGCAAGAATTAGCGCGGCAAAAATACCAGCAGGGCCGAAGCCAGCAATGATTGGTCTGGGTTTGGTCGTATTTTCATTTTGAGCGACAAAGTGATAGCTCGTATCAGGCGCAGGCTTAATATGCTTACCTCTTCTCAACTTGGAGAGTAGATTGGCCTCATTCTTCACCTCAACATCCAAGCTATACACATACAAAATCGCATGCGATTTACGTGCATCTACACCACGTTTAAAAATGTTGAAGTTGATTAAATCATTTTCAGGAATCACTAAGCGCTTGAGCAGCGCAGCTTTAATTTGATCGTCTTGATGTTTGAGAGTGTCAGCTTGCTCAATCGGGAGTTTAACTTCGTTAATACGTAACATGTTTACCTTTGGATAGTAGTTATCTATCAGAAGTGGTTATTTTACATTAAACGATATGCAACAAGTTCCACTTTAAGTGGGATTGCTTTATTTGCATGGCTGGCATGTTAGTGTTGGCTGCGTATTCCAGATACCTATCGTAATGATTCCACCCAATGAAAAAAGCTTCAGGTATTCAGGAAGCCTGTTTATATGTGACACATAAATGAGTCATATTACAGCTGAGACTATTGCCGCTAAACCTGCAGGCCTAAACACCTAAATCCAATCGTAGTAATTTTTTCAGCATAGGTACGGTTACTGGTTTTTTCTCAGTTAATGACCATTCATCCAAAGCACTAAGTACAGACATAAGCGTGGGTAAATCTCGTCTTAGATAGCGCAAACAGTAAGCAATCACTTCGTCTGGCAGGCATATTCCGCGTTCGGTAGCGTGATTTTTCAATGCCTCAGTTTTTTCGACATCAGATAACGACTGTAGTTGGTAGACTAAACCCCACGCTAAGCGAGTGGCCAAATCATCACGCAGATTCATCTGTGTTGGCGCATGTAACCCAGCGGTAATGAGTTTTTCGTTGGCAGCTTTGAGTTGGTTGTAGGTATTAAACAACTCAATTTGTGCTTCGTTATCGAGTAAGTGAACATTATCTGCAATATGAGCACCTAGATTTCTCGCTGCATTGAGTAGATGACTTTTCCCACTACCAGCTGGCCCCCATAAGTAAATGAAAGAGGCGTCGACTGAGTCATCTAGCAAGCTTTTAATGTTAGCCAATGCTTCTGCGTTATGACCAATCACAAAATTATCTAGCGTTTGTGGCGGCACAGGTTGGATATCAAGAATGAGTTGTTTCATACTTACTTCAGGTACGCATCACTAGTTAAATAGCTTTGTTTAGAATGGCGCAGTCCTACAGCAACTGCAGCGCCAACAGGCAGGGCCAACAGCACTCCTGCAAAACCAAATAGCTGCCAGCCAGCCAGTAAGGCAATAATCACCACAACAGGATGCAAACCAATACGGCCACCCACTAAATACGGGGTTAGGATATAGCTTTCAATGATTTGCCCAATACCAAATACCATTAGCACTGGAACAACGGCGGATAATGAGCCAAATTGTAATAAGGCGAGTAATAGCGCCATGATAAAGGCGATGGCAAAGCCTAAGAAAGGCACAAAGCTAAGGATGCCTGCAAGTAGGCCAATCGAAAGTGCCATTTCTAAGTCTGCTAGCCATAAGCCAATGCTGTAAAATACGCAGAGTGCTGCCATCACAGAAAGTTGCCCGCGTAGGAACTCAGCTAGTACTTGGTCTATTTCTTTGATAACCGTAGTTGCTTTGGTTAGCCACAGTCTAGGAATGAGTTCGGCAATTTTTTCGACGAGATTATCCCAGTCACGTAACAGGTAGAATAAAAAGACGGGTAATAGCAGTAGATTGGCCGCGACGCCAGTCAGCGCGAAGCCTTTGCTGCCAGCTGTGTTAAGAATATGTTTTAGCACGTTGCCAGTATCTTGCCAGTGTTCGGTAAAGATTTGCTGAATCTGTCTGATATCAATGGCGAAGCTCTTGCCTAGGTTTTTTTGCAACCAAGGCTCGGCATAACCGCGAAAGTTTTCGATGAGCGTCGGTAAGCGCTCAGCAATCAGCAGTGATTGTTTTTGTAAAAGCGGTATCAAAATTAATATAATTAGCATCATACCAGTAAATAATCCAGCAATGACTAAGATGGTGGCGAGCACTCGGCCAATTTTTATTTTGTTAAAACCAGCCACGCTCACCTTGTCGACTAATGGGTCGCAAATGTAAGCCAGAATTGCCGCTGCGATGAACGGCGTGGCAACTGGCCCCAGCTGATAAAGAATCAAGGCTAGCAGTAGCGCAAATATGGGCCAACGATTCTCGCTAAGAATTCGGGTAATTGGGTCTTTGTCTTTTGGTTGTTTAGCCATATTTGAGTAAAAATGAGTTAAAATGTGCGCTTAAATTAAGCGTTTAGCAAAATTATACTTAAGTTAACCGTGCTTAATGTAATTTTTTAAAAAGTACTTGCTAAAACAATACTTAAACACCTTACAAGACCTTATTGAAACGAGACTATTTTGAGCGCAAATTCCAACAATACTCCAGCTACCTATCGTGATGCAGGCGTCGATATTGAAGCTGGTGATGAGCTGGTTAATCAAATCAAACCATTTGCAAAACGAACCATGCGCCCAGAGGTGATGAGTGCGATTGGCGGCTTTGGTTCTATGTTTGCAATGCCAACAAAGTTTAAAGAGCCTGTGTTGGTTTCTGGCACAGATGGCGTTGGTACGAAACTAAAATTGGCATTTGAATTGAATCAGCACGATACCGTGGGTATTGATTTGGTGGCGATGAGTGTGAACGATATTTTAGTACAAGGTGCTGAACCATTATTTTTCTTAGATTATTTTGCATGCGGTAAATTAGATGTAGGTACAGCGGCGGACGTTGTTAAAGGCATTGCTGCAGGCTGTGAGGAGTCTGGTTGTGCTTTAGTCGGTGGCGAAACAGCAGAAATGCCAGGTATGTATCCAGCAGGTGAGTATGATTTAGCTGGCTTTGTGGTTGGCTGTGTCGATAAAGCGAACATTATTGACGGTGCAACGATTACAAAAGGTGATGTGGTGCTGGGCTTGGCTTCAAGCGGCGCACACTCCAATGGTTATTCATTGATTCGTAAACTGATTGAAAAATCAGGTGTCGATATGGAATCAGATTTTGAAGGTCGCAAGTTTAAAGATGTTGTGATGACGCCAACTAAGCTCTATGTTAAATCGATTTTAGCGTTGCTAGAGGCGCTGCCAGTGAAAGGTATGGCCCATATTACAGGCGGCGGTATTACTGAGAATATTCCACGTGTATTACCAGTAGGTTTAACGGCAGAAATCAGTTCAAACAGCTGGGAATTACCACCATTATTTCAATGGTTAAAAGCACAAGGTAATATTACGGATCTTGAGATGTATAAAACGTTTAACTGTGGTGTTGGTATGGTCATCATTATGTCAGCAGATAATGCGGCGGAAGCGATGAAGGTGTTGGCAGCTAAAGGCGAAACGGTTTATCAAATTGGACAGATTCGTACACAAGGTGACGGTGAAGCGCCAACGGTTGTTGTTTAATATTCAACCATTTAATATAACGCATCAAATCTCTTGGTGCGTTATATAGACATCACACCAAAAAGAAAGCATTTATGTTAACGCTACTTAAAACCGCTCCTCTGTTTGGTTTGTTATTGGTCAATGTTGCGTTTGCACAGCCAACCAACATACAGTTGGAATATGACGTCAGTCGTAATGACAGCTCTTTCGGGACAGTTAAAGATAGCTACGAGCAAGAAGGAGGTCAATATCACATTGTTTCTACAACCGAAGGTAAGGGTTTGTATGCCTTGCTAGGTAAGCGCGTGTTGATGAGTGATGGGCAAGTGACGGTGAAAGGGTTGGTGCCGGCTAAGTTTCAGTTGAAACGAGGCAGTACGGGAAAATCATTTTCTGCCATGTTTGATTGGGCGGGTAATCAGCTCAAAATGTTGGTTAAAGGTGAAAATAGAACTGCAACCCTAGTAGCAGGCGCATTAGACTTGGCTAGCTATCCGTATCAGTTTATGTTTGCACCACCAGCAGGGGAACAGGTGGAAATGACACTGACAACAGGTAAGAAGTTAGACAAGTATGTTTACAATATTGTGGATAATCATGCTGTGCTGGAGGTGGGTGGTGTTTCATATGAAACCATTCATTTAGCGAGTGCTGAAGTGGATGGGAAAAAGAAAAAGGAACTGTGGTTGGCAAAATCGAAACACTATATTCCTGTGAAATATTTAGTGGTTGATAAACACGGCGACAAGATTGAACAGACCCTAACAAACATGCGTATTAATTAATAATAATCTAAAAACCATTAAGTAATAACTACACTATCAGTTCATACCTTAGAGTGACTAGTGCTCAGTTATTAACCAAGTAAGCTACAATAGGATGGCCAGTGATAGCATTATCACTGGCCATCGTCATTTTTAAAATTAATGCACTCACGATAAAGAAAATAGTCAAAATGAATGAAAACTTAATTCGCCAAGCCGCTATATTGCTGACAGATATGTTGGGCTTTGAAAAGCCAGCAGACGCCATCATGAGAGCATTTTTTCGCAACAATCGCGACCTTGGTAACAAGGATAGATCGTTTATTGCAGAAAGTGCATATGGTGTCATTCGCCGTTTACGTTTTTTAAGCACGATTATTGCGACTGAAAACAATGACCCTGATGATGCGCGCAAGCTGATTGTCGCTTGGTTGTTGCGCGTGCAAGGCCGTAGCTTAAGAGATTTAGGTGATGTGCTGACTGAGCAACAAAAAGAGTGGGCCATTGCCATTAAAGCCAAGTCAACAGATGATATGCCGGTTGCTGCAAAAGCAGACGTTAGAGATTGGTTGTGGGAAAAATTGAAGAAACAATATGGCGAAGAGCAAGCACTGACGATTTGCCGTAGCATGTTTGAGCAAGCTACTTTAGATTTGCGGGTGAACACCATTAAAGGCACGGCTGAAGAGGTGTTGGCCAAGATGATTGCCGAGAACATCAATAATGAAAATATCATCGCCGCTATGCCGCTATCGCCAGTTGGTATTCGCATGCCAAACCGTGTGGGGATTAGTAAGCATGTGTTGTTTACTGAAGGAAAAATTGAAGTGCAAGACGAAGGTAGCCAGTTGCTTAGCTATTTAGTTGCGCCGAAGCGTGGCCAAATGGTGGCTGACCTATGTGCTGGTGCAGGTGGTAAAGCGTTGGCATTAGGTGCGTTAATGCGTAACACTGGCCGTTTATATGCTTTTGATGTAAATGAAAGACGGTTGAATAATTTAGGTAAGCGTCTTAAGCGTTCGGGTTTATCTAATCTGAATGCACAGCTGATTAATAACGAAAATGATTTAAAACTCAAACGCCTCAACGGTAAGTTTGATCGTGTATTGGTTGATGCGCCGTGTAGTGGTTTAGGAACTTTGCGCCGCAATCCTGATTTGAAATGGCGTCAAACCGAACAAGATGTGATTGAGTTGAATGCGAAGCAAAAAAACATTTTGACACGTGCTGCTAAGCTGACCAAAACAGGTGGGCGCGTGGTGTATGCCACCTGTAGCTTGTTGGCTGAAGAAAATGAAATGATTGCTGAGCACTTTTTAGAAAAACATCCAGACTTCAGTTTGGTCCCTGCTAATGAAATATTAGCGTTACAGAAAATCGACCTAGATACGGGTAAATACTTAAACCTGTTGCCACACTTGCATAATACTGACGGCTTTTTTGCCGCCGTGTTTGAGAGAAAAGCAGACTCTGAAAAAGAAAAAGCAGTTAAACTAAAGGCAGAGAAAGAGAAATCAAAAGCTAAAGAAGAAAAGTCATAAACGGATGGCATTAGATCTTTCAAATACATTAGTTGTCGGTATATCAGCCACTGCACTGTTTGATCTAGGTGAGGCGGATAAGCTGTTCCGTGAACAATTGAAAGTCGATGCCGAAACGGCCGTAGTGGAATATCGCCAGTATATGCTAGCCAGAGAAAATGAGCTTCTACTTGACGGTACGGGCATGCCACTCGTGAAGGCATTGCTAGAGCTTAATCAATTTCAAGGGGATCAGAAAAGTGAGTCCCCACTAGTTGAGGTGGTTGTGATGTCAAGAAACAGCCCTGAAACAGGTGTGCGCGTTTTTAATACCATTCGTGCGCTAGACTTGAAAATTAGTCGACATGCTTTTACGGGTGGTGAATCTGTCGCTGATTATATTGAAGCATTTGATGTCGATTTATTCTTAACGACGAATATTGACGATGCGCAAAAAGTGATGGATGCAGGCAAGTGCGCAGTGGCCTTATTGAAAGAGCCGCCTAAAGAAGTTGAACAATTGCCTAGTGATCAAGTCCGAATTGCTTTTGATGGTGATGCTGTTCTGTTTGATGAGAGCAGTGAGTTGCTTTACAAATCTAAAGGTTTGGATGAGTTCCAGCAGAGTGAGGATATGCAGCAACATGTGCCCATGTTAAAAGGGCCTTACGCTTCTTTTTTACAGAAGCTTGCCAAGCTGCAAAGCCGCTTGCCATTTGGTGTGGAAATGTCGCCAGTACGTTTGGCGATTGTGACCGCAAGAAGCGCCCCAGCCGAGATGCGTGTGATTAATACACTGCGACATTGGGGAGTTTATGTAAATGAAGTATTCTTTTTAGGTGGCTTGAATAAGGCCGCGATCCTAAAAGCATTTAAACCCCATATATTTTTTGATGATCAAGATTTGCATATCGACAATGCTTCTAAAGTTGTGCCAGCAGGTAAAGTCCCTTATAAAACGGATTCTCCATTGAATAAAGTAAAATAGACTCACAAATTAAGTAAACCTTAATCATGATTAAGAATGCTGACTAATGAAACTCCCTAGTTTAAACGTACAAATATTACTCGGTGCCGTATTTGGTATCTTGGTCGGATTGTTATTTCAGAATGCAGGCACAGAGGGTGATATCGCTTCAGGCAGTTTATATGCCGCTGGTCTTATCGGTACACTGTTTATCGATCTATTAAAAATGATTCTGATTCCACTAGTATTTTGCAGCATCGTGGTTGGGATTGCGAATTTGCGCCAGCATAGTGAGATGCATAAAGTATGGATTACCACACTCACCTTCTTTACGTTGACTATGGGTATTGCCATGATCGTTGGTATGGCAGCGAGTCTTTACTTTAAGCCGGGCACAGGGCTAGAAGTGAGTCTGTTCGATGGCGCGATGCAAAGCTTCCAAGCCAAGCAAATGCCATTGCCTGAGTTCTTCGCACACTTCTTACATAATCTATTTGTAAATCCATTCCATGCATTGGCAGAGAGTAAAGTGCTATCAGTCGTTATCTTTGCTTTGTTCTTAGGTATTGCGCTGGTGATGGGTGGTGACCGCTATAAAAACATTTTAGTCCTGCTAGAAGAAGGGCTAGAAATTGCCATGCGTGTGGTGAATTGGATTATGGTGTTAGCCCCTTATGGTGTCGCTGCTTTATTGATTAAACTCGTTGCAACGCAAGATGTCGCGATGTTAGGCACACTTGCTCACTTTGTGGCTGTTGTCGCAGGGACGTTACTCTTCCACGGTATTGTCGTGTTGCCGCTGGTTTTGTTCTTGTTCACAAGCAAGACACCTTTTTGGTTTTGGGGTGGTGCACGTCAGGCGTTAATCACAGCGTTTGCCACAAGCTCTAGCTCTGCCACACTGCCGATTACCATGCGTTGCGCAACGAAACACTTAAATGTGAAGTCTGAGATTGCTGGTTTTGTTATTCCGCTAGGCGCGACACTCAATATGGATGGCACAGCACTCTATGAAGCCGCAGCAGCCTTGTTTGTCGCTAACCTAATTGGCGTAGAGCTGAGCTTAGCACAGCAAATGATTGTATTCTTTACAGCCATGCTGGCTTCTATAGGCGCACCAGGCATCCCAAGTGCGGGCATGGTGACCATGGTGTTGGTATTACAATCTGTTGGCCTACCTGCTGAAGCTATTGCCATTCTTTTGCCTGTTGACCGTATGCTCGATACATTAAGAACGACGGTTAATGTAGAAGGCGATATGGCGGCAAGCTTAGTCGTTCAAAAAATCGTCTCCTAAGGCACATAACTTCATATGTTACATTTCTTTAAAGCAGATCTTGTTGATGCAGAAGCCATTGCAAAGCTAATTAATACGTCATACCGTGGTGAAACCAGCCGCAAGGGATGGACAACTGAAGCTGATATTTTAGATGGCTTACGCACCATGACGGCTGAGGTGGCTAGCATCACTAAACGAAATGATGCTTTTATGCTCATGGGTGTTGAGAATAATGAAGTGGTCGCAACAATTTGTTGTGAGCTACAGGTTATCGCCTTTAAATACACTGTGCATTTCAGCATGATTGCTGTTAAACCTACTTTGCAAAATAAAGGTTACGGCAAGGATATCATTACCGCTGCCGAAACGATGACCAAACGTGAATGGCGTGTGGCGGGTTTCCATATGACAGTCATTTCTCATAGGACTGAACTGATTAAATTTTTTGAACGTTTGGGTTATGAGTGTACAGGCGAGTTTCAAGATTTCCCTGCGGACTCTCCGATTTTGAAACCTAAAGTCAGTGGGCTCACTTTGCAATATTTGGCGAAGTTGTCAGGGCTAGCCATTAAAAAGTAACTTGACCTGAAGTGAACCAGTGGCACTTTGTGTGATTTCGATAGTTTGGCTTTTGACAGTAGCTTCGGCGATCAAGGAGGTTCTAGCATCACGTTTATTGCCAATACTTTTAGTGTCAGTATCACTATTACCGCAAGCATGTAAAACAGCGCATTGCAAAAAATAAATAGTGTTAATAGTGCTTTATGCATAAGGCGTATTCAGATTAATTACTCTGTTTTTCAGCAACCTTGCTCCAGTGAAAAAAAGGCCCTGGGTCTGTTTTACGACCTGGCGCAATGTCTGAATGTCCAACGACATATTGAATAGGGTAGGTGTTTTTCAGTGATTGTAATAGTGCATTAAGCACTTTGTATTGTACAGCTTCAAATTCTTCAAAGTCACACCCTTCAAGCTCTATTCCGATAGAAAAATCGTTACACCGTTCACGGTTTTTCCATTTGGAAACACCAGCATGCCAAGCGCGTTTCGCACAGGGAACAAACTGAATCAGCGCACCATCACGACGAATGAGAAAATGCGAAGAGACTTTCGCCGTATAAATATCAGCGTAATATGGATGCTCATCAGGGTTAAGTTGATTTGTGAATAGTTCTGTTATCCCATTACCACCGTACTGTTTTGGTGGTAGGCTGATGTTGTGAATCACGACCATATCAATCGCAGCACGATTAACATCGCATTGATTAGGCCTGTCATCTTGGTTGGGCGAGGCTACTTGTGCCGCACAAGGAATGATGCCTATCGCATTGATTTCGTATAGCTGGCTATCTCTTTTTTTCATATCGCTTATTTTATGTGAGATTAAAGAATAGGTAGCCAAGCGGTATTCTTAATTAGGCATTGCTGACCAATGCTTTATTAAAAAAGTAAAGCATAACTAAATAAAAGGCTAATGATGTATCTTAAAGAGGTTACTATAACTCTATATAGATTGCTTGTTTAGACTAATTTAAGTGTCTTTAGATTATCATTTCAAATACAAGGCCCATAAATAAGGGTATTGTAAATTTAAAGAGATTATTTATTGAAGTTCAGCGTACTTGAGGTAGAGTAGTCTGTTATTGATTCGTACTAATCAAAAGCCCACATAGTTTAGTGGGGTTTTTTATAACTATTTTGAATGAAGTCTTTGGACCAAATCGATGCACTATGATGTTGGCTTACTAAAGTGCTTAGCAGCTTGCCTGTATGAGTTATTATCGCTCGTGGCTATTTGGCTGCTGTGTACAGCTATTTTTTTGGGTTTGTTTGGGCATGAAGATACGGCGCTAAAGCATCTATGTTTGCAGCTTGTCTTATGGGTGATGACAGGTGCATATTTTATAATTTGTTGGGGGCGAACGGGGCAAACACTCGCGGCACAGGCTTGGAATATTCGGCTAGTTGATTCAGGTGGCGCAACGCTAGGCGCTTCTCAGGCGGCAATCAGATACGTGTTGGCATCGATTTCTTTATTGGTGTTTGGTCTCGGTTATTTATGGGTTTTAGTTGATAAAGAGCATTTGTTTTTGCACGATAGAATGCTAAAAACGCATTTTATTAAAGCGGATAAATAGTAGCAGCACTAACGCCGTTCAATCTTGGAAAGAAGGCTTAACCCTATGATTAAGAAGAGTATCGTAGGTGTGATAGCGCTCAATAAAGGCGGCCAATCGTTAAGGACGCCTAGGTGAATAAAAACCCGATTCATAATTTGATAGGTGACGCCAAATAAAATACCGATAAATATTTTTGCGCTAGTGCTAGCATTGCGTTGCTGTAAAAACCCAAATGGCAAAGCTAAAATAACCATTACAATACACGCGAGTGGATAAATTACCTTTGTCCAAAGCGCTACATCATAACGGGTGGTTTGTTGTTTGTTGTTGGCGAGATGTGTGATAAATCCATATAAGTTCCATGCAGACATTTTTTCGGGGTCAACAAGTAAAATGTTGAGTAGCTCAGGGCGGATGCGTGAATCCCAGTTAGCCTTGCTAAAGAACTTTGTTTCAGCATGTTTTTGGCCTCCTTGGTCAGCTTCGATAATGGTTGTTTGTGTGACATCGGTTAGTTTCCAGCGGCCATCTAGGTGGCCCGCTGTATCTGCAGTGCTAATCGTTTGTAGGTTGAAGTTTTCATCAAATTCATAAATGTTAACATTTAATAATGTGGCATTTGGTAAAACGGTTCTGACATTAATAAAGCTTTTGTTGTCTTTAACCCATAGGCCAGATTTAAAGTTTTGCGCTATGACACCTTCTGTTGATTGAACTCGCAAGCGTTGCGCTGCTTTTTCAGTGACGGGCATGATGAATTCGCCGACTACAACAGTGGTGATGGTCAGTAGCAAACCAACTTTAATCAGCGTTAAGCCTAACGATGTGATTGATAAGCCACTGACGCGCATGATCGTGAGTTCAGAGCCACGCCCTAATGCCCCCAAGCTAATCATCATCCCGATTAAAACTGCGACGGGGGCGACATCATAAATATGCCCTGGAATTCTGAGAAGTACGAAAGTCAGTATATTGCTTAGATTGTAAGTGCCTACACCAAGGCTGTCGAGTTCCTCAATTAAATCAAAGAACGAAAACATTGCAAGCAAGCCCAGCGCGACCGTTAGTATACTGAGTGTGGTTTCTTTCCATAAGTAGTGGTTAAGAGTTCGCATCGCTAATTAGCCACCTTTTTTTATGAGCGTAGCAAAATTAGGGATTAACTTAAATCCCGATGGGATGATGGGCAATAGCTGGTTGCGACGATGGAATAAATAAACCGTTAGAAGTGCAAATGCGAAGTGTACAGGCCATAAACCCACGAAGGCAGGTATCTTGCTTTGTGTGACCCACGCTTCAAAAATATTTAAAATATTGCTGTAAATAATAAAAATAAAAATGGCAAGCATCAGGTTTAGAGAGCGGCCTGCACGCGGATCAACAAAGCTCAAAGGAACAGCTAATAATGCAAGGATAATAGCCGAGATAGGAATGGCCAGGCGCGACTGTAATTCCGCTTGCTCTTTAGGGTTAGTGCTTGCAAAGAGTTCTACTGACGGGATGGTGCCCACTTTTTCTGGCTTTTCAGCGACTTCTTTTGTTTCCAAGCGAATTGCATGGCGTTCAAATTCTGTTGTTGATATTTCTGCCGTATTGAGTTCACCTTGATATCGACGGCCATTTTCTAGCACAATAAACAGATCTCCATTCTTAGCTGTAAATCGACTCCCTCTAGAGGCCACCATAATGCCAGTTTTTTGATGCTGTATTGATTGAATAAACACATTCTTAAAAACATTGCCGAGCTCGTTAAAACTTTCTACAAAGTAAACACGTTCAGGCTCATCAGCCCCCTTAGTGTCAGCCTCATTAAATACACCAGGACTTAATGAGGCTGATTGATCACGGGATTCAATTTCCACACGGTAATCTTCTGTTTTCTGTGTGGCCCAAGGCATGACAAAAAAGCTGAGTAAAGCAATAACAATCACGATGGGGAGTGCAAAACTCATGATTGGTCGTATCCACTTAGTAATCCCTAAGCCAGCTGTAAACCAGATCACCATTTCAGAATCACGATACCATCGAGATAGCGTCATTAATACTGCCAAGAAGGTGGCGAGTGACATGATAATCGGTAGGTAGCGAACCAAACTAAAGCCAAGCATTGTCATCACGGCATCATTAGGAATCCGGCCTTTGGCCGCACTACCCACAAGAAACCCTGCACGCTGAGCGACGATGATGCCAATTAGAATCAAGAACGATGCAGTAGCTGTATAGACGAGCTCATGAGATAGTGATTTTTTAAAAATTTTCAATTTATATATTACGCTTTGATTTCATATCAAAACACTGGATAATTAACAAAATGTTCAGATAACAAGTATAAGGTTTAACAGATGGAATTTAGCATAAAAAGCGGCAATCCTGCAAAACAACAGTGTGATTGTTTGATTATAGGTGTATTTGAAGGCAACAAACTATCGGCTTCTGCCCATCTGTTAGATGAGGTGGCTGAAAAAGCTATTAGTTCCGTTGTTGAATCTGGTGATATGAATGGCAAGCTAGGCTCAAGCTTATTAATCCATCAATTGCCACATGTAATGGCAAAACGTGTGTTGTTGGTTGGACTTGGCAAGGTGAGTGAGTTTGGCATTAAACAATATTTGAAGGTGACGCGTGCTGCGGTGAAGGCTATCCCGACAGTAGCGAAAGATGTTGGGTTTTATTTAACTGAGCTAGCGCCAGCAATAACGGTATACCAAAAAGCTGCGCAAATCGTAGAAGTTTTTTCAGATGCTACTTATCAAGTCAATGCATTAAAGTCAAAAAAACCAGATGCTGTTGCATTGAAGAAAGTGGCAGTATTCGTTGAGAAGTCGGAAGAGGTGGAAGCGAAAAGTGCTTTAGTACAAGGCTTGGCCATTTCTGATGGTGTGAAGTTAGCAAAAGATTTGGGCAACTTGCCAGGTAATGTCTGTACGCCGACTTATTTAGGTGAGCAGGCAAAACAGTTGGCGAAAGATTATGGCTTTAAAGTTGAGGTGTTAGATAGAGCACAAATCGAAAAACTAGGCATGGGAGCATTTTTAGGTGTTGCTCAAGGAAGTGAAGAGCCGATGCGCTTAATTGTATTGCAGCACAAAAAAGGAAAAAAAGATCAAAAGCCAGTGGCGTTAGTGGGTAAAGGCATTACCTTCGATACTGGTGGCATTTCGCTTAAGGGCGGTTCTGAGATGGATGAAATGAAATATGACATGTGCGGCGCAGCCAGCGTGTTGGGTACATTTAAAGCCATTGGTGAATTGGATTTACCGATCAATGTAGTTGGCATTATTCCAACCTGCGATAATATGCCAAGTGGAAAAGCGCTAAAACCAGGTGATATTGTGACGAGCATGTCAGGGCAAACCATTGAAGTGCTAAATACTGATGCTGAAGGTCGTTTAGTTTTGTGTGATGCATTAACGTACGCAGAAAAATTTGATCCAAGCACAGTGGTAGATGTTGCTACATTAACTGGTGCGTGTGTAGTTGCACTCGGACAACATGCATCAGCTGTTTATAGTAACAAAGATGTAGTTGCGGCTGAGCTAATTGCCGCAGGAGAAGCAGCACATGATCGCGCTTGGCACATGCCGCTTTGGGACGACTACCAGCCGCAGTTAGATAGTAATTTCGCCGATATGGCTAATATTGGAGGGCGTGCTGCTGGTAGTATCACGGCAGCTTGTTTCTTGTCGCGGTTCGCTAAACAATATGATTGGGCGCACTTAGATATCGCAGGCACTGCTTGGAAATCCGGCAAGGCTAAAGGCGGGACAGGTCGCCCAGTGCCGTTACTGGCAACATTTTTAATTAAACGCGCATTGGGATAATAGTTAGCACCAATACCTTAAATTATGACCCGTATCCTTTTTTACTCTAACATCAGGAATAAGCAGGCTGCCTTGACGGTTTTAGTGCGTAAAGTATTGGAGAAAGGCCACTTGATTACGTTGTTCACTGAAGATGAGTCGGCAGCAAAGGCGTATAGTAATGTTTTATGGGGAAATGATAAAACGAGTTTTTTACCTAATGTGCTTGCGTCAGATCTGCAGATGAGAGAAACGCCGGTTGTGATCGATTGGCAAGTCAAACAGCTGTATCAGGATGATATTTTGGTTAACCTGACGCAGCAACAATTAACGGTTTTTAGTCGTTTTAGGCAGCTTGTTGAATTGGTTGGGGTAGATGAAAAAGACAAAGCTTTAGCACGGCAGCGCTTTAAATTTTACCGTGATCGAGGGTATGAGATTAATCATTTTGATGAGCATGTTTTGGTGGGGTCAGTTTGAGAGCACTGGCTTGACTCGTTAAAGGATCATTTTTTAAGATAGGTAGCATACATTTTGGCAGAAGATAAAATACCAGTATTAACTGAGGTTTATAAACCAAAAGCGGGAGTAAAAGCTAAATCAACGGAAGCGGCTGCACTTGATGTGACAGCTGATTTGATTGCTCAAGTAACGGCAAAAGTTAAACCAAGGCTGGAGTCTGAGATTGCCGACTTTGTTTTAGGTGAGCTTAGAACGGAAATCAAGAAGGCACGCAATGAAGTCATTACATCAACTAAAGATTTCGCTGATAAAACCAGAGCCGATTTAAAAACTGAACTGCCAAAAATGTATCAAGAAAGCGTGAGCTTGTCGCAAGTTGATATTGATAACTTAAAAGAAACGGTATTGGCTGAGGCCTCTATGGCCGCACGTAAAGAGGTGCTGAATTTCCAAAACAAGGTTATTTTAGAGCATCAACAACAAATTAATGAGGCTTTTGCCAATCTTCGCGAGGAGTTGGCCGTAGAAAAATGCATGATGGTTAATACTGCAACAGCTGAAGTAAGGGCGATCTTTACGACTCAAATGTCGGAAGTGCTAGGTTTGTTAAAGCAGAATATAGAGGAAATGTTGAATAAAGCCATTCCAGATTTAGAAAGTCGTGTGTGTAGTCAGTTAACCCTAGAGTTGCAAGAATTATTGCTTAAAGTTAAATTTATTCTGCCTGATCGCTAATTTAATCGATTAAAGCTTGATAGGCTTCAGCCGAAAGCAATTGCTTGATATCGGCTGGTTTAGCAGGTTTGAATTTGAATATCCATGCTTGATATGGGTTGTCATTAATATCTTCTGGCATGTCGACTAATGCTTCATTAATCTCCGTTACCACGCCATTCATAGGCGCATGTAAATCAGAACCTGTTTTGACTGATTCCACCAACCCGCAAGACGTATCCTTCAATAGCGAGACCTCTACTGTAGGTGGTTCAAGATACACAATATCACCAAGCAAATCTTGCGCATAGTCAGTGATGCCAGCAAGCCAGTTGCCATCATCAGTTTCTTGCACCCATAAGTGCTCGGCAGTGTAATGTAGTGTGGGTGGTAAATTCATCATGTAAACTCAACAGAGTCGTTTGTGGATAGTGTTGCTATTTTCTCATAATATTGGTGCTGAGCAGTAGTACCTTAGAAAGCTAGACTTTTTTAAGATAACTAAGATTTCTTTAGTATTTTTCTTATTCAGCTTCTTTCACAGGGCCTTTTAAAGAAACTGCCTTCTTAGCAGGTGCCTTTTTCTTCTTAGCAGGTGCCTTTTTCTTCTTAGCAGGTGCCTTTTTCTTCTTAGCAGGCGTGGCCTTAGCTTCTTTCTCAGCTAATAAGACAATCGCCTCTTCAAAGCTTAACTCTTCAGGCGCGATGCTTTTTGGCAATGTCGCACGAACCTTCTTGTGCTGTACATAAGGCCCATAGCGGCCATCAAACACTTCAACACGACCTTCGCGAGAAGGGTGCTCGCCTAAGTCTGCAAGTGGCGCCGGGCCCGTGTGTGCTTGTGCAATTAACTCCACAGCACCAGTGTTATCAATTTCAAACACGTTGAGTGTTTTAGGAATCGATTTAAATTTACCATCGTGATTCACATAGGGGCCAAAGCGACCAATATTCGCCACAATCTTTTTATTCGTCTCAGGGTGCAGTCCTAAATCACGTGGCAATGACAACAGCATATTTGCCACACCAAGATCGATATCCGCGATTGGAATATTTTTAGGCACGCTCACACGTTTCGGTTTTTTCTTTTCACCCTCAATCACATTGCCTAATTGAACGTAAGGGCCATAAGGGCCATTCATCAAGAAGATGTCTTTTTCTGTCGCTTCATCTTGACCTATTAGTACAGGGTCAGAACCCGCCTCAGGAGCACCATTAGCATTACGTTTGTAATCGCACTTAGGTTCATTATTGTAACCAGTGCAGCCAATGAATGTTCCGTAACGGCTCAATTGTTTCTGTAGTTGCTCGCCACACTTAGGACACTTTTCATCAATTAACTCATTGCCAGGGCGGTCAACATCAGCCTTGTTAATCACTTGTGTATTGAAGCCTGTCCAGAATTCATCCATGAGTGGAATCCACTCACGTGAGCCTTCTGCCACTTCATCCAACGCGCTTTCTAAGTTAGCGGTAAAGTCGTAATCTACATATTTAGTAAAGTGTTGCGTTAAGAACTTAGTCACCACACGGCCAACATCGGTCGGTGTAAAGCGTTTCTTATCGAGCAATACATATTCACGATCTTGCAGTGTGCTAATAATGCTAGCGTAAGTAGAAGGGCGGCCAATGCCATGCTCTTCTAATGTTTTCACCAAGCTCGCTTCGCTGTATCTTGGCGGAGGGTCAGTAAAGTGTTGGTCGCCATAAACTTTATCGATATGCAGTATTTCACCTGTCTCTAATACAGGTAACTTAGCCTCAGCATCAGTATCGATTACACCATCAGTGCCTTCTTTATATACGCCGATAAAGCCAGGGAATACCAGTGTTTGACCACTCGCGCGGAATAGATTCGCTTCAGAGCCAACACTCAAATCAACACTCACCGCATCGAAAATCGCGGGGGACATTTGGCTTGCGACAGTACGTTTCCAAATCAACTCATAAAGCTTAAATTGCTCATCGCTTAAATATTGGCGTACCTTCGTTGGCGTACGCATCACGTCCGTTGGGCGCACAGCCTCATGTGCTTCTTGCGCATTCTTTGCTTTGGTTTTGTAGAAGTTAGGTGTTTTAGGCACATGATCCGCATCAAAATTATTTTTCACATAATCGCGAATTTGCATTAATGCTTCTTGCGCCAAGCTCACGCCGTCCGTACGCATGTAGGTGATTAAACCAACCGTACCGTTACCAACGTCGACACCTTCATATAACTGCTGTGCAATACGCATGGCACGGCTCGTAGTGAAGCCCAACTTACGCACTGCCTCCTGTTGTAGCGTAGAAGTAGTGAACGGCGCCGCAGGGCTACGTTTACGTTGTTTCTTCTCGACACGAGAAACCGTTGTTTTACCCGCGCTCGCTAATAATAATTTGCCAACAATCTCAGCTTGTTGGTCTTGGTTAGTAACAGTGAATTGTTCAACCTTTTCACCATTTAGCTTGATTAACTTTGATTTAAAATCCTGGTTCTGTTTTAACGCATCTAGGTGGATGCTCCAGTACTCTTTGCTATCAAATGCTTCAATCTCTAATTCACGCTCAATAATTAAACGTAAAGCAGGGCTTTGCACACGCCCAGCTGATAAGCCTCGTCGGATTTTTTTCCAAAGCAATGGCGATAAGTTGTAACCCACCAAGTAATCCAGCGCACGACGTGCTTGCTGCGCATTCACTAAATTCATTGCGATATCGCGCGGATGATCAATTGCGTGTTGCACCGCTGTCTTGGTCACCTCGTTAAACTCAATGCGTTTCACCGTCTTGTTTTTCAGTATTTTTTTATCAGCTAGCAACTCAGCAATGTGCCAAGAAATTGCCTCGCCCTCACGGTCTGGGTCGGTCGCGAGATAGATGCTGTCAGCAGCCTTGGCTGCTTTCGAGATTGCGGCGACGTGTTTACTATTGCGCTCAATGATGCCGTACTTCATTGCAAACTGATTTTCAGTGTCGACCGAGCCATTCTTCGGGATGAGGTCGCGGACATGCCCATAAGTAGCCAATACTTCAAAATCGCTACCAAGATACTTCTTGAGAGTTTTTGCTTTAGAAGGTGATTCTACAATGAGTAATTTAGACATTTAGATAAATTGTGTGTACATGTAAGTTATTTAGAAAATATGCAGATAATAGCAAGCAAAAGTGGAATTACACAGCATAACCATCGAAAAGACTGATAAATAGTGTTAATTTCTTGTAAATTCAATCCGCTTTCCGTCATCACTAGCGATATTCAGTGCAGCACCCTCGTTCGCAATGTCGCCAAATAATGGATCTTCATCGGCTTTTGTGGCTTGGCTTAGGCTTTTAAAGTCATATAAATTCGTATCAGCCAAATGTGAAGGCTCCACATTCGTAATCGCGCGGAAGATATTATTGACCCGTCCCGGCTGCTCGCGTTCCCAAGCATGCAACATGTTTTTAATGTTCTGACGCTGTAAGTTCTCTTGGCTGCCACATAAATTACACGGGATAATCGGAAATCCCATCCCGCGTGCATATGCCGCAATATCCCTCTCGCCGCAATAAGCCAATGGGCGAATCACAACATTCTGCTTATCATTCGTCGCCAGCTTAGGTGGCATTGACTTCATCTTGGCACCAAAAAACATATTTAAGAACAATGTTTCCACAATGTCATCCCGATGATGGCCCAAAGCGATTTTGGTTGCGCCTAGCTTTTTCGCAGCAGTATAAATAATGCCGCGGCGTAAACGAGAGCAAAGTGAACAAGTCGTCTTGCCTTCAGGAATCTTCTCTTTCACTACAGAGTAAGTGTCTGCCTCCACAATGCGATATTCAACACCTAGCTTCTCAAGGTAAGTAGGCAATATATCTTCAGGAAAGCCAGGCTGCTTTTGATCCAAGTTCATCGCAATAATCTTAAAGGTAATCGGCGCACGCTCCTGCAAAGCCAACATCATCATCAGCATCGTATAGCTATCCTTGCCTCCGCTCATGCAAACAAGCACCGTATCGCCATCTTCAACCATATTGTAATCACCAATAGCCTTGCCCGTCGCGCTAATCAATCGATTCCGCAACTTCAGGAAGTTGTTGCTGGTATTGTTTGGGTTGCTGGTATTGTTTGGATGGTGCTGGGTTTTCATGGGGTGGATTATAGCGTAAAAGCGGTAAGTATCTGAATAGAATAGTGAAAAAATCAATAGCTAAAACTTGACCTTTTAATTTATGAGGAGGTAATCAGGGAGGTGTTTTCTGGGCCAGGGTTTTGGGGAAAGAGCCCATTACTTATCAGCTTATCATTATTTTATAGTGCACCTATAAATTGACCGATCTTCCACCATCTACAGCCAATACATGCCCAGTAATAAATGGCGCATCGGCCGCTAGAAATTTCACTGCTTTTGCAATGTCAGTTGGGTCGCCTAAGCGTTTCAGTAGGGTTTGATCGATAACGCCTTGGCGATAGGCTTCGTCAAGTTCTTGATTGTTGTCCGACCACAGCACTGGGCCGGGAGCGACGGCGTTGACGCGGACTGCTGGGCTGAGTTCTTGTGCGAGTGATTTAGTGAGTGTGACCAGGCCTGCTTTAGCGACGCTATACACCAAGTATCCTTTTTTCGGGGTTTCGATATGCATGTCGGTAATATTGATGATGCAGCCATGGTTTTTTTTAAGGTCTTTTGCAGCAGCTTGCGATAAGAAGGTCGGCGCTTTTAGGTTGCTGCCGATGAGGTCATGCCAATTATTTTCATTGATATTTCCGACTTCTGTTGGTGTATACGTGGAGGCGTTGTTGATGAGTATGTCGAGTTGTCCAAAGCGTTTGGTTGTTTCGCTTACAAGTTTTGGTGCAATAGCGACATTCAATAAGTCACCTTGCACAATGCTGACGCTACCAGGGCGTTGCAGATTCAACTCTACCCGCAACGCTTCTGCTTCTTGTTTTGAAGTGTTGTAGTGAATCATCAAGTTGGCGCCATGCGCATGTAGTTCGCGCGAGATGGCTGCGCCAACGCGTTTTGCGCCGCCTGTGATGAGGATGGCTTTGTTTTGTAGGGCTGTGGTCATAAGGTGGTAATCTTAACTTTGCTTAATTGCTTGTCTGAGTTTGTTTGAAACAATATTATAATGAGTGATGACAGCTTTATCTAATTCATCTTTACCTAAGCCATCAGCCGAATCCCTACACTATAGCCAACAGTTAAGTGATTTAGTTCAACAAAAAATGGCCGATGCAGGCGGCTGGCTATCGTTTGCGGACTTTATGCGCATGGCGCTATATACGCCAGCACTTGGTTATTATAGCGGAGGGTTGACTAAGTTTGGCGGTAATGAAAATGGTGGGGGCGACTTTGTCACCGCGCCGCAAATTTCAGCCCTCTTTGCGCAGTCGCTTGCGCGGCAAGTGGGTCAAGTAATCTCGGCAATATCAGGCGATGGTGTCCCTGCTAATGTATTAGAGCTGGGTGCAGGAACAGGGAAACTCGCAGCTGATTTATTGTTGGCTTTGGAAGAATCAGGTCAATTACCGAGTCAGTATTGCATTTTGGAGGTGAGTGGTCACTTGCGCCAGGTTCAGTGTGATACTTTGCAAGAGGAATTACCACCAGCTTTATTTGAGAGAATAGTCTGGTTAGATATGTTACCCAATGACTTTGTTGGAATGATATTGGGGAATGAAGTGTTGGATGCGATTCCTGTCCATCTGCTGGTAAAGAAAGAGGATGGCTTTTATGAGCGAGGCATCGTGTATGACGGTGTTTTTCAATGGCAGGATCGTGCCTTAGTCGATGAGCGGTTAACCGGACCGTTTGCTGTTGATCAATTGCCCAATGACTATGTAACAGAGGTCTGCCCTGTGGCGAATGGTCTCATTCAGAGTTTAGGTGCGGCTCTCAAGGCGGGTGTGATTTTGATGATTGATTATGGCTTCGCGGCTAGTGAGTATTATCATCCGCAACGGAATGAGGGCACGTTGATGTGTCACTATCAACATTACGCACATAGCGACCCGTTAATTTATGTTGGTTTGCAAGATATTACGGCGCATGTTAATTTTACGGCGATTGCGCAAGCTGGCTTGGATGGCGGTTTAGATTTTTATGGTTATTGTTCGCAAGCGCAGTTCTTGCTGAATTGTGGTTTATTGGATTTGTTGGCCAAAGAGTCGTCAGATGATATTGAGCGCTATACGCCAATCGTGGCGGCGGTGCAGAAATTGTTGTCACCCGCGGAAATGGGCGATGTGTTTAAAGTCATTGCCTTTACTAAGGGTTTAGATGAAACGGTAGCATTGATTGGTTTTGTGGATGGCGATAAGTCGCACACTCTCTAGTATAATCACGGCGATGAAAGATAAAACCATAACAGACAAAGACTTGGCCGATAAAAATCCTATTTACCAACGACGCGTATTTGAAGAAAGCGAAGACCCTGCTAAGCGTAAGATTCGTAGCTTTGTGTTGCGTCAAGGCCGCTTAACCCCCGCACAAGAGCGTGCATTTGAATCTGGCTGGCCTGTGTACGGGCTTGAGTATCAGAAGTCACTTATTGACATTAACCAAACATTTGACCGTCCGGAGACGAAGAAGGTGCTGGAAATTGGCTTTGGCATGGGTGATGCGACGGCAAAAATCGCACAGACTTTGCCTAACCATGATTTTTTGGCGGTGGAAGTGCATGCGCCAGGCGTGGGTGCTTTGTTGAAGTTAATACAAGAGGCTGCCATTGATAATATTCGGATTATTCAGCACGATGCGGTTGAGGTGCTTAATAATATGTTAGCGGATGCTTCTTTGGATGGCGTGCATATTTTCTTCCCCGATCCTTGGCATAAAAAGCGTCACAATAAACGTCGCTTGATTCAGGCTGAGTTTGTGAAGCTGTTGTGTAGCAAATTGAAAGTGGGTGCTTACCTTCATGTGGCAACTGACTGGGAAGAGTACGCTGAATGGGTGTTGGAAGTGTTGCAGGCTGAGCCGTTATTGAAAAATACAGCGGAAACGTATGCAGACAAGCCGAGCTACAGGCCTCTAACCAAGTTTGAAAATCGCGGTATTAAACTCGGTCATGGTGTTTGGGATTTGTTTTACGCTAAGATTTAATTAATCACCTTTTGCCATTGACTCTTCGCCCGCTGGCGTTAACCAGCTGCCAATCATTTTCTCGGTTTCTTTAACGCCTTCTCTTTTCAGGCTGGAAAATAGTTGGACGGTAACATTGCCCCCCCACCCTTCTGTGAGTGCTTTCCTAGTTTTGAATAAAGCTTGCTTGGCTTCGTTGCGTGATAATTTGTCTGATTTAGTCAGTAATACATGCACTGGTTTGCCGGTGTAGCAAAACCAATCTAGCATTTGAATATCGAGTGGCGTTAATGGGCGGCGGCTATCCATTACTAACACTAAGCCAGCTAAGCTCATTCTTTCTGTTAGGTAAGCTGATAGTACTCCTTGCCAATGCTTACGGATACTTTCAGGTACTTTTGCATAGCCATAACCCGGTAAATCGACCAAAAACTTGTCGTCCCCTCTTTCAGGATTTAAGCAGAAAAAGTTAATCAGCTGTGTACGGCCCGGCTGTTTACTGACGTAAGCCAGACGGTTGTGGTTGGCGAGCGTGTTTAGCGCGCTAGACTTACCTGCATTTGAACGCCCGGCAAACGCAATCTCAACGCCGATAGGCGGCGGCAAATCGGCCATTTTATTAGCGGAGATATAAAAGGCTGCGTTTTGAAATAGAGACATGGTGTACTTGTGCTCGTAAATGGCTGGTATGCCTAAGGTAGCAAATGCTATCACGAACAGGCTAACTTTGATAAAATTAAGAGACTTAATTTACTTAGAATGGTTGGAGCATGTATGTGTATCAGGGCTTTATTTTTATTCATCTCATTGCTAATGGCCTCTTTTGTTGTTAGTGCTCAAGAAAAGCAAGCATCCAATTTAAGTGCCGCTAAGGATGTGGCGGAAACCGTTTGTGCTGCTTGCCATGGCGTAGATGGTAATAGTGCAATTACTCTTAATCCAAGGTTGGCTGGCCAACATCCAGGTTACTTAGTTAAGCAATTGAATGACTTTAAAGCAGGTAAGCGCTCGAATGCTGTGATGGCAGGTATGGTTGCCAATTTGACGGATGAGGATATAAAAGGCTTGGCTGACTATTTTGCTGCTCAACTTTCTAAGTTAGGTAAAGCAAAAATAAACGGTAAAGGTTCGTTAGGAGAGAGAATCTACCGAGGCGGTATTGCTAGTTCTCAATTGCCTGCCTGCGCTGCTTGTCATGGTGCGAATGGTGAGGGCTTGCCTAAACGCTTCCCACGTCTATCTGGGCAGCATGCCGAATATACAGTGCAACAGTTGAACGCATTTAGAAAAGGCGCACGCGCTAATGGTCCGATGATGCAGGTGATTGCGGCAAAAATGACGGAGGTTGAAATGCGAGCGGTTGCTGATTATATTCAAGGTTTGAGGTAGTTAATCACTACATGAAATTAGGAGGAGATATCTATGGGTAATGGGGGTGAGCCCTGTGCTGTCTGGCCTTGTCGTTTTCAATTCACCCTGATTTATAATAAAATGAACTTTATAGTATAAAGTGCAAGATTAAGAGTTATTAATAAACAATGATTCAAAACATCGTAGAAATAGACAGCCTATCATTTGGCTACAAAAACCGTACGCTACATAAAGGTATTTCAATGTCTTTTCCGCGTGGAAAAGTTGTGGCTGTTATGGGTGGAAGTGGCAGTGGAAAAACAACGCTATTACGCTTGATTGGCGGGCAGTTGAAACCGTCCGATGGTGAAGTGCGTGTGGATGGGCAGGTGGTGCATCAGCAGAACCGTGAAGGGCTTTATCAGTTACGCCGTAGAATGGGCATGTTGTTTCAACAGGGTGCCTTGTTTACTGATTTGTCTGTTTATGACAATGTGGCCTTTCCAATGCGAGAGCTGACGGATTTATCAGAAGGCATGATTCGTGATTTGGTGCTATTGAAGCTCAATGCCGTTGGTTTGCGCGGCGCACATCAGTTGATGCCAACAGAACTATCTGGCGGTATGGCACGACGAGTGGCGTTAGCTCGAGCGATTGCACTTGATCCAGATGTTATGATGTATGACGAACCCTTTGCTGGTTTGGATCCAATTTCGATGGCGGTGACTTGCGATTTAATTCGCACACTAAACGATGCGCTTGGCACCACATCTATTGTGGTGACGCATGATGTGGAAGAAGCCTTCTCATTTGCAGATTATATTTATTTTGTCGCAGATGGCGTGGTAGCAGCAGAAGGTACGCCAGATGATTTGCGTCAATCTGCCTTGCCGTTTGTTCATCAGTTTGTGCATGGTGAAATAGATGGGCCTATACCCTTCCATTACCCAGCCACTGATTACAAGCAAGATTTGTTGGGACATAAAGGATGATACGCTCTAAAGTATTACTTGGCTTGGTGCGTTTCTTACGTAAGCTAGGCAGGGATTCTATCTACCAACTTGGGCGCTTAGGCGCAGGCGCACGTTTGTTTGGCTTGATGATGATGTCTTCTGGAGAGAGTTTTAGACGTTTTCGTTTGGTCATCCGTGAAGTTTATTTTACGGGCGTTAATTCCTTAATCATCATTTCTGTTTCTGCCTTTTTTGTCGGGATGGTGTTGGCATTGCAGGGTTACCATACCTTGGAAAAGTATGGTTCATCAGAGGCGATTGGGGTGTTGGTTGCATTGGCTCTCGTGCGTGAGTTGGGGCCAGTCGTCACCGCCTTGTTATTTGCAGGTCGAGCAGGCACTGCTATTACAGCAGAAATTGGACTAATGAAAGCAACAGAGCAGCTATCGGCAATGGAAATGATGGCGGTTAGCCCTATTTCACGTGTGATTGCGCCCAGATTCTGGGCTGGTGTGATTTCGCTGCCTATTTTAGCGGCGCTATTTTCCATGATTGGTATTCTAGGTGGGTATTTAGTCGCTGTACCATTAATCGGTGTAGATGCAGGTGCTTTTTGGTCGCAAATGCAGGCGAATGTGGATTGGCAATTTGATATTTTGAATGGCGTGATAAAGAGTGTTGTATTTGGTGTTGCGTGTACTATGATTGCTTTGTTCGAGGGGTATGATGCACCGCCGACTGCCGAAGGGGTTAGTCGTGCAACAACAAGAACGGTAGTTACCTCATCATTAGTGGTATTGGCGCTGGATTTTGTATTAACCTCGTTTATGATTATTTAGGTGTAAGGGTAGAGTTATGGAGAGAGCAACAATGGATTTGTGGGTTGGCATATTTGTCGCCTTAGGCGTTTCTGCATTGCTTGGTTTAGCAATGAAGGTGGGTAATTTGACCACGAGTAACATTGGCGATACGTATACAGTAAGCGCTGCATTTGAGAATGTTGGCGGTTTAAAGCCACGTGCACCTGTGAAAAGTGCAGGCGTGGTGGTTGGGCGTGTTGGTAATATTCATTTCGATGGAACGACTTATGAGGCGATTGTTAGCTTGAACATTGATAAGAATTATACATTTCCTGCAGATACCTTTGCTAATATTTATACAGCAGGTTTGTTGGGGGAGCAGTATGTCGGCCTAGAGGTTGGTGGCGATGAAGTTAATCTTGAGGAAGGGGATAGGATTATACAAACGCAAGATGCTGTGGTGCTTGAGAAAATGATTAGTCAGTTCTTGTATAATAAGGCGTCAGAAGAGCCGGCTGTTACTACACCTGTAGAATCAACCAAAACAGGTGATGATGCGTTAGCTAATAGCTCTTTGGATGATTTGCTTAATTAGAAGCTTCCCAAGGGTTCCAATAGAATGAGGATGTGAACATGATTAAAAAGTTTGTTGTTGTTTTAAGTGTAGTTTTTTTTAGCAGCACTGCTTTTGCTATTGCTATTGAAGCACCTGATGTGCTTGTGAAACGCACCACGGAGGATGTATTGGCTGTTGTTAAAGCTGATGCTGACATCCAAGCGGGAAGCCGCGCGAAGATTTACGCTTTAGCAGAAGAGGCGATTTTACCGAACTTTAACTTTGCACGTGTATCGCGTTTGGTTCTAGGCAAAAATTGGACGAAAGCAACACCAGATCAGCGTGCTGACTTTCAAAAAGAATTTCACACATTGTTGTTGCGTACTTACGCGACTGCTTTGTTTAAATATAAAGATCAGAAAATTAAGATTTTACCATTGCGTATGGTTGATGGTGCTAGAACAGCCTCAGTAAAAACGAGGATTATACAAAGCGGTGGCCAGCCAATCTCGGTGAACTATTCTTTAGCGCGTGAAAGTGATGCATGGAAAGTTTACGATATTGTGATTGAAGGCGTTAGCTTGGTGACTAATTATCGAGGCCAGTTTTCACAAGAAGTGCGTCGAAATGGCTTGGATAGTTTGATACAGAAATTAAACAAAAAGAATGCTAGTGTGGCAGCTAGGTAAGACACCTTAAAGATATCGCGATGATAGCAATTACACAAAACGAAAATCGTTGGGATGTCGCTGGTGACATTGAGTTGGACAACATCAATGCTTTACTTAAGATAAGTAAAGCATTGATGTTGGCTGACCATACGGTGGTTGATTTTGCAAAAGCCGCTGAAGTTGATACTTCTGCGGTGAGTTTGATATTAGAGTGGCAACGAAGAGCAGCGGTAGAAAGTAAGCAAATATCGTTTGTGAACTTGCCTAAAAATCTCATAAGCCTGACCGCTTTATATGGGGTTGCTGACCTGATTAGTTAGTAGTAATCGCATGCTCAGTTTGGTTTGATTAATTAATTTCTGCCCCATCTACGTAGGTGGGGCTTTCGTTTTTTATTAGTATTTATTTTTAGATTAAGGATGTTTTGGTGATTCCAGCAATAAAAATTGAGAATCTACATAAGCACTTTGGTGGTTTGCATGTCTTAAAGGGGCTTGATTTAACAGTAAACAAAGGTGAGTTCTTTGGTCTGCTGGGACCCAATGGTGCTGGAAAGTCGACATTAATCAACATCCTTGCAGGCTTACTAAAGCCAAGTGAGGGTAGTGTTGAGGTGATGGGTCACGATGTCGTTAATGATTATCAAGCAGCGCGTATGGCATTAGGTGTGGTGCCACAGGAGTTGGTGATTGATCCATTCTTCAATGTGCGTGAAATGCTGCGTTTTCAAGCAGGTTATTTTGGTCGTGGCAAAGAAAACGATGTTTGGGTTGATGAGATTATTGAATCCTTAGGTTTGACCGATAAAGCGCATACGAATATGCGCAAGCTGTCTGGTGGTATGAAGCGCCGTGCATTAATCGCACAAGCGTTAGTGCATAAGCCACCAGTCATCGTGTTGGATGAGCCGACAGCTGGTGTTGATGTTGAGCTTAGGCAACTGATGTGGGCATTTATTCGACGACTAAATAATGAAGGCCATACGATTGTGTTGACCACGCATTATTTGGAAGAGGCAGAAGAGCTGTGCTCGCGCGTAGCAATGGTGAAGCAAGGTGAAGTGGTTGCCTTAGATACGCCGGCTAATCTATTGCATAAATTTCCCACTAAAAACTTATGTGTGAAGTTAAGCGCTGGTAGCATGCCTGTTAGTTTGTCTGCGATGGTGAAGCAACAAGAAGGCAATGCTTATGTCTTAGCGTTGACTAAATTGAGTCAGGTAGAGTTTGCTCTGAGCGAATTACGAAAAGCCAATGCCGTGGTTGAGGATATGCAGTTAAAGGAAGCGGATTTAGAAGATGTATTTTTATCGTTAGTAGGTGGCGCATGAGTCTGATTAATGAACAAACAAGAGGTGTTTACACCTTATTTAAAAAAGAAGTATTACGCTTTTGGCGGGTCTCTTTTCAAACCATAGTCTCTCCGATGATTACTGCTTTGTTGTATTTGTTGATTTTTTCGCACGTGCTTGAAGGTCGTGTGCAGGTCTATGACAACGTTCCTTATACTGCATTCTTGATTCCTGGTTTGATTATGATGTCATTGCTACAAAACTCATTTGCAAACACCTCTTCTAGTTTGGTGCAGTCTAAGGTGATGGGGAATATAGTTTTTGTACTGCTCACACCGTTAACTCACCTGCAATTTTTCACGGCATTTTTAGCTGCTGCTGTCGTTCGAGGCTTTGTTGTTGGTTTGAGTATTCTTTTAGTGGCGCTTTGTTTTGTTGAGCTGCCAATTGTGTATATCGGCTGGGTATTGGTGTTCTCAGTTTTGGGCGGCGCCTTATTGGGGACCTTCGGTATTATTGCGGGTATTTGGTCAGATCGCTTTGATCAAATGGCAGTGTTCCAAAATTTTGTCATTATGCCGCTGACATTTTTATCCGGTGTTTTTTATTCAATCCACTCGTTGCCACCTATTTGGCAGGCTATTTCTAAGTTCAACCCATTCTTTTATATGATTGATGGGTTTAGGTATGGTTTTTTTGGACAAGGGGATATTTCCCCTTGGGTGAGTTTGGGCGTTGTTATAACGTTTTTGGCGCTATTGGTTGTGTTGAGCTTAAAAATGTTAAAATCGGGATATAAGTTACGCGAATAGAATTGCAGTAATTAAATAAACCATATTAAAGATAAACTAAAGAGTCGAAATGACTTGGTAAGAAGGTGAATATGCTCAGTGCATCACAGTTGGAAGGTTATATCACGGCTAATTTAACCTGTGATTATATTAAAGTGCTCGGCGATGACGGAACGCATTTTGAAGCTGTAATTGTGAGCCCGGAATTTGTAGGGAAAAGCATGATACAACAGCATCAATTGGTTTATGCAGCGTTAGGTAGTCGTATGCGTGCGGAAATACATGCATTATCGATGCAGACAATGACCCCGTAAAAATGGCCATAGGTAAACAAATAATTATTGATTAGGAATGAAAATGGATACACAAGCAAAGATTAAGGAAGCCGTTACCGGCAATTCAGTTGTACTTTACATGAAAGGCAGCCCGAAATTCCCACAGTGTGGATTTTCAAATTTGGCAACACAAGTATTAGATGCCTGCGGAGCACAATACACTGCAATCGACGTATTACAAGATCCAGCCATCCGTGAAGGGATTAAGGTTTTTGCTAACTGGCCAACGATTCCTCAACTTTATGTCAAAGGTGAGTTTGTTGGTGGTTCTGACATCATCAAAGCGATGTATGACAATGGCGAATTAAAATCGCTACTTGACGGGGCAAAGTAATTGGATAAATTGATTGTTGAGGGTGGCGTACCGCTAAATGGCGAAGTCACTATTTCAGGTGCTAAAAATGCAGCATTACCTATCTTATGTGCATCGTTGTTGGCTGAAACGCCATTGCAGTTAAGTAGTGTTGCTGCATTAAAAGATATAGGCACTACGCTAAAACTACTTGAAACCATGGGTGTTAAGGTGGGTAGGAATGCCAGCACTGTGAGCTTGGATGCAAGCGATGTGACTTCATTTGAAGCGACCTATGACATGGTGAAAACTATGCGTGCTTCTATTTTGGTATTAGGTCCATTATTGGCTCGATTTGGTAGTGCGCGCGTTTCACTGCCGGGTGGTTGTGCCATTGGTTCGCGTCCTGTTGATTTGCATATCAAAGGTTTGCAAGCCATGGGTGCGGCAATTCATATTACACATGGGTATATTCAAGCGAGCACCTTGCACTTGCCAAACCGTCGTCTACAAGGTGCGCACTACCATATGGATTTGGTTACGGTAACAGGGACTGAAAACCTGATGATGGCTGCAGCTTTAGCTGAAGGCGTGACTATATTGGAAAATGCAGCTAAAGAACCTGAAGTGGTTGATTTGGCTGAATGTTTGAATAAAATGGGCGCCAAGATTACTGGCGTTGGTACGGATGTAATCAGCATAGAAGGGGTAGAAAAACTCAGCGGCACGAATCATAATATTGTGTGTGATCGTATCGAAGCGGGTACTTATATGGTGGCTGCAGCCATGACTGGCGGTGAAGTGACGCTGAATAATGTGCGCGCTGATTTGCTAGATGCGGTGATTGATAAGCTACGTGAAGCTGGTGCTGAAGTGATTGTAAATGGCGAAAGCATTACCGTGAAAAGTGATGGTAAGTTAAAAGCGGTGAATGTACGCACCGCGCCACACCCTGCGTTTCCAACGGATATGCAGGCACAATTCATGGCAATGAATGTTATTGCTGAAGGCGTGTCAACGGTGACAGAAACCATCTTTGAGAATCGGTTTATGCATGTGCAAGAGTTGCAACGCTTAGGGGCAGACGTTAGTGTTAATGGACACACCGCATTAGTTAAAGGTGTTTCACATCTGGATGGTGCGACAGTGATGGCGACCGATTTGCGTGCTTCTGCAAGTTTGGTGCTGGCTGGCTTGGTGGCTAGAAATGAAACGGTGATTGAACGTATCTACCACTTAGACCGTGGTTATGAGTTGTTAGAAGAAAAATTTACTGCGCTAGGCGCAAAAGTGAAAAGAGCGAACTGATGATTACTATTGCTTTATCTAAAGGCAGAATATTTGATGAGACTTCACCACTGCTGGCTGCAGCAGGCATTCAGGCAGAGGAAGAGCCGGGATCTTCTAGAAAACTGATTTTAGAAACGAATCGTCCAGATGTGCGTCTCATTATTGTGCGTGCTTCTGATGTGCCAACTTATGTGCAATATGGTGCGGCTGATATTGGTATTGCAGGTAAAGATATATTGGATGAGCATGGTGGTGATGGCTTGTATCAGCCGCTTGATTTGAAAATCGCGAAATGTAAGATGATGGTTGCTGTGCGAAAGGGTTTTAATTATGACGTAGTGATTCGGCAAGGGGCACGATTGAAAGTGGCCACGAAATATGTTGAAACGGCACGTGAGCATTTCGCTGAAAAGGGCATGCACGTTGATTTAATCAAGCTGTATGGTTCTATGGAGTTAGGCCCTTTGGTTGGGCTGGCCGATGCGATTGTAGATTTAGTGAGTACGGGGAATACGCTGAAAGCGAACAACTTGGAAGCGGTTGAGCATGTCGGTGATATCAGCTCGCGTTTAATTGTGAATCAGGCTTCTTTGAAATTAAACCGTTCTGCATTGCAGCCAATCATTGATGACTTTACGCGTGCAGTGACTGTGGATAATAAATAGGCTAAGTATGGATATTCGACGTTTATCGACAACAGATGAGAATTTTGATGAGGCCTTAAAGGCCTTGTTGGCTTTTGAAACAGCGCAAGATGACAAAATTGATGTCGTTGTGGCTGATATTTTAAAAGATGTGAAAACACGTGGCGATGCCGCTGTGTTGGAGTATACCAACCGTTTTGATAATACCTATGCGAGCAGTCTATCTGAACTTGAAGTGAGCCAAGCAGAGTTGCGAGCAGCGTTAACTGAGTTGCCTGAAGATCAGCGAGCAGCCTTGCAAGCGGCTGCCGACCGTGTGCGTAGCTATCATGAGAAGCAAGTGATGCCATCATGGAACTATACAGAAGATGATGGCACCTTGCTCGGTCAACAGGTTACCGCATTAGACCGTGTTGGCTTATATGTGCCAGGTGGTAAAGCGGCTTATCCTTCAAGTGTATTGATGAATGCGATTCCAGCTAAAGTGGCTGGCGTGCAAGAACTAATCATGGCCGTACCAACACCAAGTGGCGAGAAAAATGCCTTGGTACTAGCAGCGGCGGCAATTGCAGGTGTTGACCGTGTTTTTTGTATTGGTGGAGCACAAGCCGTTGGCGCACTGGCTTACGGTACAGAAACAGTGCCGCCAGTCGATAAAGTAACTGGCCCAGGTAATGCCTATGTAGCTGCGGCAAAACGTCGTGTGTTTGGCATTGTTGGTATTGATATGGTGGCAGGTCCATCAGAGATTTTAGTGATTTGCGATGGCAAAACCAATCCTGACTGGATTGCTATGGACTTGTTTAGCCAAGCTGAGCATGATGAATTAGCACAATCGATTTTACTGTGCCCAGATGCGGACTTCTTAGATAAAGTGGCTGCGAGTATGCAGAAGCTAATAGAAGAGATGCCACGTAAAGATATTATCAGCACGTCGATTGCTGATCGAGGTGCGCTTATCTTAGTGAAAGACCTAGAAGAGGCGATTGGAATCAGTAACTATATTGCACCAGAACATTTAGAGCTTTCAATCGAAGACCCCTTGGAAATAAGCAAGAAGGTCAAGCATGCAGGTGCCATCTTTATGGGACGCGACACCTGTGAGGCATTGGGCGATTACTGTGCGGGTCCAAATCATGTATTACCAACTTCACGCACAGCGCGCTTTAGTTCGCCTCTAGGTGTCTATGACTTTCAGAAACGCTCAAGTTTAATTATGGTGTCAAATACAGGTGCGAGCAAGCTAGGTAAGATTGCTTCAACTTTGGCGAATGGCGAGAGCTTGCAAGCGCATGCCCGATCAGCAGAATATAGGTTTAAGAAGTAAAAGGATGAGCCAGTTCTGGAGCGATATCGTTCATGATTTGACGCCTTATGTCCCGGGTGAGCAGCCCAAGGTGCAAGATTTAATTAAGCTGAACACCAATGAAAACCCTTATGGTCCCAGCCCTAAAGTGCTGGAAGCGCTTAAGGCTGAAGTGGCAGATAGTTTAAGACTTTACCCAGATCCCAGTTCAGATAGGTTGAGAAACGCGACTGCTAACTATTATGGCTTAAATGCCAGTCAAGTATTTGTTGGCAACGGATCGGATGAGGTGTTAGCACATATTTTCCAAGGCTTGCTAAATCACTCAAGACCGCTGCTTTTCCCTGACATCACTTATAGTTTTTATCCGGTGTATTGTGGCTTGTATGGAATTGAACATGATACGATTCCACTTGATCGCCATTTTGAAATTAATATCCATAATTATGATCGACCTAATGGCGGTATTATTTTCCCTAATCCTAATGCGCCAACAGGTATTCCACTTGAGCTGACACGAATAGAAGCTCTGCTGCAGAAAAATCGACATTCCGTTGTCGTTATCGATGAGGCCTATGTCGACTTTGGTACGGAATCAGCCGTTAAGTTGATTAATGCTTACCCTAATTTATTGGTGACGCAAACCTTATCTAAGGCACGTTCGCTAGCTGGTTTACGCGTTGGATTTGCGATGGGGCATCCAGATTTAATTGAAGCCTTGACAAGGGTAAAAGATAGCTTTAACTCTTACCCAATTGACCGTTTGGCGGAAGCGGGCGCTATTGCAGCAATTGAAGACGTCGATTATTTTGATGGCACTTGTCAAAAAGTCATTGCAACACGTGAATCTTTAGTCAAGCGGCTTGAGGGTATGGCGTTTGTTGTATTGCCTTCAGGTGGGAACTTCATTTTTGCTAAGCATGCAACAGTGGATGGAAAAAAATTATCAGAAAAACTGCGTGAGAAAAAAGTGATTGTGCGACACTTTAAAAAGCCTGAACGCATTACTCCATTTATACGCATCACAATAGGAACAGAGCCGCAAATGGAGCAGTTGGTCAGTGCGTTAACATTAATACTGAGTCAGTAGATGAGCTCAAAAGCGCCTATTTTGTATTTAAATAACGCGATGTTGTTGAAATAATCAGCCAATTGAGGTTATGATGTCGGATTGTGCACTTGCGACTCACTTAACAGAGTTGATGGCTAAGTGGACACAAAATTAATTTAATTGTTTTAATCGAGTAAATTCGGAGGAAGACTTATCATGGCACAAACCCAGATGGCATTAGATTCACAAGACTTTGACGCAACAGTTGCTCTAGCAGCTACAGTTGCACCACACGTTGATATTTTAGAAATCGGCACACCATGCATTAAGCATAACGGCATTGAGTTACTAAAAACATTACGTGAAAAATTCCCAAACAACAAAATCTTAGTTGATTTAAAAACAATGGATGCTGGCTTCTACGAAGCTGAGCCTTTCTACGCAGCCGGTGCAGATATCTGTACAGTGCTAGGTACTGCTGATATCGGTACAATTAAAGGTTTTATTGATGTTGCTAATAAATACAACAAAATGGCACAGGTTGATTTGATCAACGTTGCTGACAAAAAAGCACGTACATTAGAGGTGGCTAAATTAGGTGCGCATATCATCGGTGTTCACACAGGTTTAGACCAGCAAGCTGCAGGCCAAACACCATTTACTGATTTAGCATTAGTAACTAGCTTGAACACAGGTGCTAAAGTATCAGTTGCTGGTGGTGTTAAAGCGAATACAGCTGCTCAAGTAGTTGCCGCTGGCGCTGATATCGTTGTTGCTGGTGCAGCTATTTACGGTGCTGAAGATCCAGCTGCTTCTGCAGCTGAGATTACAGGTATCGTACATGCTGGTAATGCTAGTTCTAGTTGTAAGAAATTGTTGCCATGGGCAATTCTCGTTGGTGTAGTATTGTTAGGTTTTTATGCGTTTAACGGCGACACAGTGGATGTTGCAGCAACAGACGCTACTGCAACAACGGAGCAAGCTGTTGAGGTTGTATCTGATGTAGTTGAAGCTGCGACTGAGTAATTTTAGTTAGCACTCGTTATAAAAGCCGGCCTTTTGGTCGGCTTTTTTATTACACTTTTTGCGCAACTGGTTAAGATTGGGTTAAAATGCGCTTAAATCATTGAAATTACATGTAGATTATTCCTATGCGTCAAGCTGAAGTCACCCGCGACACCCTTGAAACACAAATTACAGTCTCTATTAATATAGACGGTACTGGCCAATCACAATTTAAAACTGGGATTGGGTTTTTAGACCATATGCTAGATCAAGTGGCCCGTCACGGCATGATGGATATTAATGTGTATGCAAAAGGTGATTTACACATTGATGCACACCATACGGTTGAAGATATTGGTATTACGCTTGGACAGGCTTTCTTTAAGGCGCTCGGCGATAAACAAGGCATTAATCGTTATGGGCATGCTTACGTGCCATTAGATGAGGCGCTTTCTCGTGTTGTTCTTGATTTGTCTGGGCGACCAGGTATGTCATTTAATTGCGAGTTCACGCGTGCTGCTATTGGTGAGTTTGATGTTGATTTGATCCACGAATTTTTCCAAGGTTTTACCAACCATGCGTTGGTGACCTTGCATGTGGACAATTTAAAAGGGCATAACTCGCATCATCAAGCAGAAACGATTTTTAAAGCGTTTGGCCGCGCATTACGCATGGCAGTGACACGCGATGAACGTATGACCGGTGTTATGCCTTCTACAAAAGGCGTATTATAGCGCCAACATTTCAGCCGTAAATTAAATGAAAAAAATAGATATTGCCATTGTTGATTATGGCATGGGTAATTTAAGATCCGTATCCAAAGCAATTGAACACGTTGCATCCGATAAGTCGGTACTAGTGACTAGCAACCCTGAAGCAATTCATGCGGCTGGCCGTGTCGTATTCCCAGGGCAGGGCGCCATGCCAGAATGTATGCAGGAGTTGGATGAGCGAGGTCTACACGAAGCAGTGGTTGGCGCTGCTAAAACCAAACCTTTTTTGGGTGTTTGTATTGGTTTGCAAATGTTATTTGATTATTCCGAAGAAGGGGGTGTTAAAGGACTAGGTTTGTTGAAGGGCAGTGTTGAAAAGTTTATGCTTGAGAATCTATCTGATGCTACAGGTGCTAAACTTAAAGTGCCGCATATGGGTTGGAATCAAGTCTATCAACATGGAGAGCCGCACCCAATGTGGCAGGGCATTACAAATGGCGAGCGCTTTTATTTTGTACACAGCTATTATGTGAATCCAAAAGATGAAGCTTGCTCTATGGGCTATAGCGAATACCCTAATCAATTTACTTGTGCAGTAGCACGAGATAATATTTTTGCTGTGCAGTTTCATCCAGAAAAAAGTGCACAGGCAGGATTGCAATTTCTGAGCAATTTTGCAAACTGGAAACCTTAAAACTATTTCAAATCTACCAATCTATTTTTACCGGCAAACCCAACTAAATACTATTTACAATTATGTTAATTATTCCCGCAATTGATCTTAAAGATGGGCACTGTGTCCGTTTAAAACAAGGTGACATGGAAGCCTCCACTGTCTTTTCTGAAGACCCTGGTGCTACGGCTAAGCATTGGCTAGACCAAGGATGTAAGCGTTTGCATTTGGTTGACTTAAATGGCGCGTTTGCAGGCAAGCCTGTGAATGAAGGTGCGGTTAAATCAATTGTTAGCGCTATTGGTGGTAAGGCCCCTATTCAGTTGGGTGGCGGCATTCGTGATTTGGGTACGATTGAGCGCTATTTAAATAACGGTATTGATTACGTTATTCTTGGTACCGCCGCAGTCAAAGATCCAGGATTTTTACACGACGCTTGCGATGCCTTCCCTGGGCAAGTGATTGTTGGCCTTGATGCTAAAGATGGCAAAGTTGCTGTTGATGGGTGGTCAAAATTGACTGGCCATGATGTGATTGATATTGGTAAAAAATACGAAGACTATGGTGTTAGCTCTATTATTTATACGGATATTGGTCGTGATGGCATGATGACTGGCGTTAATATTGAAGCGACTGTTGCTCTAGCGCATGCATTGACAATCCCCGTGATTGCCTCAGGTGGAGTGACTAACTTAGATGATATCCATAAACTTTGTGCTGTTGAAAGCGAAGGTGTGATTGGTACGATTACAGGTCGTGCAATCTATGAAGGCTCTTTAGACTTCGCTGCTGCTCAAGCCTTAGCGGATGAATTGTCACCTAATGCTAGCTAAACGTATTATTCCTTGTATGGATGTCACGTCGGGCCGTGTCGTTAAAGGGGTTAACTTTTTAGAGCTGCGTGATGCAGGCGACCCAGTAGAAATTGCAAAGCGCTATGACGACCAAGGTGCAGACGAGCTCACCTTTCTAGATATTACCGCCACATCTGATGATAGAGGTCTAATCCTGAATATCATTGAAGATGTTGCTAGCCAAGTTTTTATCCCGCTAACGGTTGGTGGTGGTGTGCGTGAGGTGGACGATGTGCGCAGGCTACTTAATGCTGGCGCTGATAAAGTGAGTATTAATACAACCGCCATTTACAACCCGCAGGTAGTTGCTGATGCCACGGCACGTTTTGGCTCACAATGTATCGTCGTTGCGATTGATGCTAAAAAAGTGGAAGGTCAACCATTTGAGTGGGAAGTGTTTACCCATGGAGGCCGAAAGCCAACAGGGTTGAATGCTGTTGAGTGGGCGAAAAAGATGGTAGATTTAGGTGCTGGTGAGTTGTTAGTTACCAGCATGGATAGGGATGGAACGAAAATCGGGTTTAACAACCGGCTTAATCGTGCGATTTCAGATGCGGTCACCGTTCCTTTGATTGCTTCAGGTGGCGTGGGTAATTTGCAACACTTGGTTGATGGCGTCAAAGTTGGCGGTGCCGATGCGGTGCTGGCTGCAAGTATTTTTCATTATGGGGAATATACGGTAGAGCAAGCAAAAAACTACATGCAAGTACACAACATCGAAGTAAGGCTGTAGAATTCATTAAATGAATTGGTTAGATAAAATACAGTGGGATGAAAATGGGCTTGTCCCCGTTATTGCACAAGAACACAAAACTGGAAAAGTCTTGATGTTTGCATGGATGAACCGTGAAGCATTGACACTAACCAACAAAAACAAGCGTGCTGTTTATTGGTCGCGCTCGCGACAAAAGCTATGGCGCAAAGGAGAAGAGTCGGGCCATACGCAATTAGTACATGAGATCCGTTTAGATTGTGATGAAGACGTTGTATTGATTGATGTCGAACAAACCGGTGATGTCGCTTGCCATACAGGAAGACACAATTGTTTTTATAAAAAACTAGAAGATGGGCAGTGGGAAATAGATCAGCCTATTATTAAGAGCCCTGAAGATATTTATAAGCCGATGACATGAGTGATGACATGAGTGATATTTTAGACCGATTATCGGTACTTTTGGAACAGCGTAAAGCGGCTAACCCAAGCTCGTCATACGTAGCTAAGCTCTATGCAAAAGGCATGGACAGCATCCTTAAAAAAGTCGGTGAAGAAGCGACAGAGGTGGTGATTGCTGCAAAAGGCGGCAATAAAGACGAGATTATTTATGAGACGGCAGATTTGTGGTTTCATACATTGGTGATGTTGGCAGAGGCCGATTTAAAGCCGCAGGATATATTGGGTGAGCTTGCCAGACGAGAGGGTTTGTCAGGCATTGATGAAAAGAATGCGCGAACAAAAAATTAATGGTTGATTAAAGCGTGATGCTTTATTGAGGTGAAACACAATGACTACAGATTGTCTTTTTTGTAAAATTATTGCTAGCGATATTCCTTCTACCCTCATCTATGAAGATGATGATGTGATTGTGTTTAATGACATTAAACCAATGGCGAAAGTCCATTTCTTAATCGTACCTAAATTACACATAGAGAGCTTAAAGAGCTGTGATGAAGCGCATCAAGCATTGTTAGGAAAGATGTTATTGCTCGCACCAAAGCTAGCGGAAGAGCAGGGTTTGAATGGCTTTAAAACACTAATCAATACTGGGCGCGAAGGCGGGCAGGAAGTGTTTCATATACATGTACATGTGTTTGGTGGTGCTGCAGGATGAAAACAGTGCCAACTGTTTAAATATTAGGAGATTGTAATGGGTCCATTTGGTTTGTGGGAGTGGTTGATTATATTGTTAGTCGTTATTTTGGTTTTTGGAACTAAAAAGCTTAAAAATATGGGCGGTGATGTTGGTGGCGCAGTGAAGGAGTTCAAGAAAGCCATGAAAGACAATGAGGTGGAAGATACCTCCGAAGGCACGGACACAACCATTAAAGGTGAAGCAACAAAAAAGACTAAGCAGTAATGTTGGACATGACACGTGTTTGATATTTCTTTTGCGGAACTTATGATGGTAGCGGTTGTTGCGCTATTGGTTGTTGGTCCAGATAAGCTGCCGAAAGTTGCACGGACTGTTGGTGCTTTTGTTGGACGTTTGAAACGCTATGTGGCGCAGGTTAAAGAGGAAGTGAACCGTGATGCTCGGTTCGAAGAGTTGCGTAAGCTTCAGCAAGAAATTAAACAAGGCGCTGATCAAGTTGAATCAACGGTGATGACTGGTGCAAGTGAAGTGAAAGCAGCAGCGATAGTAGAAAAAAGCGTCAAACCAGAAATAAAATCTACTCTAAAGGCCTCTGCTAAAAAATCAAAGTCTCCAAACAAGAAGCCCGTAATAAAGAAAACTGCAGTAAAAAAGCCGGGGACACAAAAGACAAAGCTTAAGAAAACTAAAGTCGACGTGACGATATGACGCCTACCGAATCTTTAGTATCGCACTTAATTGAATTGCGTAATCGATTGTTAAAAATCGTGGTGGGCATGCTGGTGGTATTTTCAGGTTTATTTCCATTTGCGAATGAAGTCTATGCATTGTTAGCCGCACCGATGTTGGACAAATTGCCAGAAGGCACGCAAATGATTGCCACGGCGGTAGTGGCACCTTTCTTTGTTCCGATGAAAGTGGCGATGATGGCTGCTTTTGTGATTGCATTGCCGCATACCTTATATCAACTGTGGATGTTTGTTGCTCCTGGCTTGTATGCTCATGAAAAGAAAATGATGTTGCCAGCTATTGCTGTCAGTAGCCTTTTATTTTTATGTGGGATGGCATTTGCTTACTTCCTTGTTTTTCCCGTTGTATTTGCTTTTATTGTGGGTAGTGCGCCAGAGGGTGTGGCGGTGATGACGGATATTGCAGAGTATTTGGATTTTGTGATGACGTTATTCTTGGCGTTTGGTTTTGCATTTGAAGTGCCGATTGCTGTTGTGCTGATGGCGAATTTTGGATGGGTGAATGTTGCGCAGCTAAAAGAAGCGCGAAGCTATGTCATCGTGGGTGCGTTTATATTGGCGGCTATTTTCACGCCACCAGATATTATTTCTCAGTTAATGTTGGCGATTCCATTATGGCTGCTCTATGAAGCGGGCATCTTGCTCGTACATATGGCGCAACGCAAAGAAAAACAGTATTAAAACAGGCCTTTAATTAGCACCTAATCCTTATCAACCGTAGGTGTAGGCCTTTTGCCAATGAGAGTGTCGATATCCATTTGTTTGCCAGCACGCATGATTGTTAACACTGCATTTTTATTCGGCTCTAACACCGCTATTAAATTAAGCATGGTGGCGCTATTAGTTACTTCTGTTTTATTAATGGCAATCAGCACATCTCCCGCTTTTAAGCCCGCATAATCAGCAGGGCTTTCTCCTAGCACCCCTGCAATTAACGCACCTGATGCAGAAGGCAACCCAAATGATTCTGCAAGCTTTGATGTTAGATTTTGCGCCTCTACACCTACCCAGCCACGTGTGACTGCTCCTTCTTTAGCAATTTGCTCTATTACTTGCTTGGCAAGACTGGCTGGGATGGCAAAACCAATACCCATGCTACCACCATGGCGAGAGTAAATAGCACTGTTAATACCAACAAGGTTGCCTGCAGTATCGATTAGTGCGCCGCCAGAATTTCCGGGGTTAATGGATGCATCCGTTTGGATGAAGTTTTCGTAAGTATTGATACCTAAATGATTTCGTCCTAGCGCACTCACAATGCCTTGCGTAATAGTTTGACCAACACCAAAAGGGTTGCCGATAGCGAGCACAACATCACCAACATCTAGTTGACCTGAGGGGGCGAAAGCAATAGAAGATAGGTTGCTAGCCTCTATTTTGAGTAATGCCAAGTCAGATTCAGGGTCGGTGCCGACAACAGTGGCAGGTAGTTTTCTGCCATCAGAGAGTGCTACCTCGATTGTATCGGCTGATGAAATGACATGGTGGTTAGTTAAAATTAGCCCTTGCTCGCTCACAATTACGCCACTACCGAGGCTGTTGTCAGCAGGGTCATTTTCTTCATCTTGGTCACTAAAGAAGCGCTTGAATAATGGATCATCCATAAACTGCTGACGCAGATTAGACGTGTTTTTGCTAGATGTGAAAATATTGACCACGGAGGGCATGGCTTTTTTCGCGGCATTTTTATATGAACTGACAGGCTGGGTCGATTGTGGGGGGGTTGCCTTTTTAATTACTATTATTTTTTTTAGCGGCTTTTGGTGAGGCGCAAGTAACCCAGGTTCCAAGGTCTGCAGCACGAACAATATACCAAAGCATACGGTGACTGTTTGGGAAAAAATAAGCCAAATTTTTTGCATAGATTTCGTTTTTAATCTGATAATTGTTTAGTATAGGCGAAACTAGGTAATTGTTAACAATTAAAGGGCGCTTCTCATGCAGTTAAATGAATTAAATCAATATTTAACGGAATACTTACAGCCGGCGAGTTTTAGTGATTATTGCCCGAACGGCTTGCAAGTTGAAGGTAAGCCAGAAGTGCGAAAAATCGTGACAGGGGTGACGGCAAGTTTGGAGTTGTTGCAGCAAGCTCAAGCAGCCGATGCTGATGCGATTCTTGTGCACCATGGTTATTTCTGGCGTGGTGAATCAGAGCCGATTACTGGTATTAAAATGCGACGCCTTAAATTTTTGTTGGCGAATGAAATCAGCCTTTTTGCTTACCATTTGCCATTGGACGCACATGTGGATATTGGTAATAATGTCATGCTTGGCAATGTGCTCGATTTGGAGATTACAGGCTGGCTAGATGGTGGAAAGAATATGATTGCTTGGTCGGAGCTAAAGCAAACCAAGCTATTACAAACAATTGCCGATGAATGTAGTGCCAAGTTAAATAGAGAAGTGCAATTGGTTGGGAATGGGAGTAAGCCAGTGCGAACCATTGCATGGTGCACAGGTGCAGCGCAAGGCTATATTGAGCAGGCGATAACCGCTGATATTGATGTTTTTATCAGCGGAGAAATTTCTGAGCAAACTGTGCATCAGGTGCGAGAGTCTAATACGGCCTATATCGCGGCGGGCCACCACGCGACAGAGCGTTACGGAGTACAAGCGCTTGGCGAGCATCTTGCCAAGCAGTTTGATTTTCAACATGAGTTTATAGATATACATAATCCAGTTTAGTTGATTAATATCAATAGCTTAGTAAATAAAACTTGGTTTAATTGATTCAAAAATGTATAATCCCTTGTTATGATTAACGACCCTTTAAAGGGGCGAGGAAGGGAACTCATGTCAGGCTCAGGAAAAGCGAAACCAGAAAAAAATAATAAGTTATCCTTTCAAGAACCTTCCCAGGTTGATAAAGAAAAAAGACAGTTTTTAGTTATCGCTACTGCAGCAGTTGGCGCTGCTGGTGCAGCAACTGCTGCTATTCCCTTTATTGGCAGTATGTTGCCAAGTGAGCGTGCAAAAGCAGCAGGCGCGCCGGTGGAGGTTGATATCAGCGATATCGCACCAGGTCAAATTAAGACAGCGGAGTGGCGCGGCAAGCCGGTATGGATTATTAATCGTACTGATGAGATGACCGCCGAGCTGCCAAAGCATAATGCGCAGTTGTCAGATCCAAAATGTGAGGTGACGTCGCAGCAGCCATCTTATTGCAAAAATGCAGATCGCTCAATCAAACCAAATATTGGCGTTATTGTTGGGATTTGTACACATTTGGGTTGTTCCCCATCAGCTAAATTGGAAGCGGGTGGGGATATGGGTGAGAATTGGGTAGGTGGTTTTTATTGCCCTTGTCATGGCTCGAAGTTTGATTTAGCAGGTCGTGTATTTAAAGGTTCTCCGGCGCCAACTAATTTAGTCGTGCCGCCGCATTCGTATGTTGATGATAATACTTTGATTCTTGGTGTTGCAACTGAGATGGAGGCGTAACAGCATGGCCGATAGCAAGCAAACTATAAATACAGCAATCACAAGCCTAGTTAGTTGGGTCGACCGCCGTTTTCCATTGACTAGCATGGTAAAGGCGCACCTTACGGAATACTATGCACCTAAGAATTTTAATTTTTGGTATTTCTTTGGTTCGTTGGCGATGATAGTTTTAGTAATGCAGATTTTGACCGGCATCTTTTTAACTATGCATTATAAGCCGTCGGCAGCTGAAGCATTTGCTTCGGTCGAGTATATTATGCGCGATGTGTTTGGTGGCAATATCATTCGGTATATGCATTCCACTGGCGCATCTATGTTTTTTGTTGTGGTGTATTTGCATATGTTTCGCGGTATTATTTATGGGTCGTATAAAACGCCACGCGAGTTGGTTTGGTTGTTTGGTGTTGGTATCTTTTTGGTATTAATGGGAGAAGCATTCTTTGGTTACTTATTGCCGTGGGGGCAGATGTCATACTGGGGTGCGCAGGTAATTACCAGCTTGTTTGGTACGGTTCCGTTTATCGGGCCTGATTTAATGGAGTGGTTGCGTGGAGATTACCTAACGGCTGACGCAACATTAAATCGATTCTTTGCTTTCCATGTGATTGCTTTGCCGATGGTGTTGCTGGGTTTAGTGGCTGTGCATTTGGTCGCATTGCACGAAGTTGGATCCAATAATCCAGATGGTGTCGAGATTAAAGATAAGAAAGATAAGAAAACGGGTATACCATTAGATGGCATTCCATTTCATCCGTATTACACGGTGAAAGATATTGTGGGCGTGGTGGTGTTTTTGATGGTGTTTGCTGCAATCGTGTTCTTTTCGCCAGAAATGGGCGGTTATTTTTTGGAGCATAACAACTTTATTCCTGCTGACCCAATGAAAACACCTGAGCATATTGCGCCAGTTTGGTACTTTACGCCTTACTACTCTATTCTTCGTGCAATCCCCCCAGTGCTGAACTCTCAGTTCCCAGGTGTTGCGGCAATGGGTTTGTCTGTGATGGTGTTTGCTTTATTGCCATGGATTGATAAAAGTCCTGTTAAGTCCATTCGCTATCGTGGGATGTTGTATAAGAGTTGGTTGGCTGCTTTTGTGGTGAGTTTCCTAATGTTGGGTTATTTGGGAACAGAGCCTTCAAATGTATGGGGTCAATTCGGTGGGTGGGCGGGTAGTGCAGATCGCGCGACCGTTATTGCACGCATCTTTACGGCAGTTTACTTTTTATTCTTCTTGCTGATGCCTTGGTATACCTCACGTGACAAAACAAAACCTGTGCCAGAAAGGGTGACGTATTGAGATGAAAAAGCTATTAGTTATTATTGCGCTGTTGCCAATGGTAGCATTTGCAGCTACAGCAGGTATTACAGAGTCGGCCCCGATAGATCCGTCCGATAAGGCTTCATTGCAACGCGGTGCACGTACGTTTGTTAATAATTGCTTGAATTGCCACAGTGCAAACTATATGCGATATAACCGTTTGGTGGATATTGGATTAACAGAAAAAGAAATTAAAGAGAATCTACTGTTCGCCGGTAAAAAAATTGGTGACACTATGACGGTTGCCATGAGCCCCAAAGATGCAAAAAAATGGTTTGGTGTGGCGCCACCCGATTTGACGGTAGAAACAAGGGCGCGTGGCGTTGACTGGCTTTATGCTTATATGCGTGGTTTCTATAAAGATGAATCAACGTCGACTGGCTGGAATAACATTGTCTTTGATAAGGTGGCGATGCCACACGTGCTGTATCAGCTTCAGGGTGAGCAAGTGCTTAATCATGAGATGCATGCGTTAGAGCTTGTTAAGCCTGGAAAGTTAAATCCTGAAGAGTACAGTGCATTTGTTGCAGATTTAACGAACTATATGGCATTCATGGCTGAGCCTGCAAAGGCTGAGCGGAAAAGCTTGGGTATCTGGGTGCTATTGTTTTTGGGTGTGCTGCTTGTCTTAGCTCAAAAAGTAAAAGCAGCATACTGGAAAGATATTAAATAACATTAATTATGAACGCTTACAGTTAAATAAGAGATAGGCGAATTGAAGGGTAAGAATTATGATGAAATTATATTCGGGGTCCGTTGACCCTTTTAGTCACCGCTGCCGCATTGTGCTGTTTGAGAAAGGCATGGATTTTGAAGTAATTGATGTGGACTTGGCAAATAAGACGGAAGACCTTGCTATCTTGAACCCATATGGAGACGCGCCAGTATTGGTTGAGCGCGATTTGGTGTTGACAGAAGCGAATATTATTAATGAGTATATTGATGAGCGTTTTCCGCACCCACAATTGATGCCAGCTGACCCAGTGATGCGCGCACGAGCAAGACTGTTTCTTTATAGCTTTGAGCAGGATTTGTACGGCCATATTAAAGATCTAGAATCGTCAGATGAAGCCACTGTTGTTAAAGCGCGCAAAACGGTTCGTGATAACTTGACGAAGCTTGTCCCTATCTTTAGTCGACAAGAGTATTTGTTGGGTGATGAGTACTCAATGCTGGATGTTGCGGTAACACCGTTGCTATGGCGCTTGGAGCATTATGGCATTCAAATGCCAATTCAGGCGGCTCCATTGCTGAAATATGCTGAACGCTTATTCGCGCGACCTTTGTATGCGGAAGCTATGACGCCATCAGAAAAGGTGATGCGTAAATAAGGTGGCTGATACATTAACTTCAACAAAGCCATATATGGTGCGCGCCATTCATGAGTGGTGTATGGATAATAGTATGACGCCGCATTTGTTAGTTGTGGTTAATGTGCAGACAAGGGTGCCACGTGCTTTTGTAAAGGATGGTGAGATTGTGCTTAATCTCAGTGATTCGGCAACTAAAGATTTGCATATTGATAATGATGCAGTTGTTTTCTCTGCTCGGTTTGGTGGTGCTGCGCAGAATTTGTATGTGCCAATGGATGCCATTCGAGGCATCTTTGCGCGTGAGAATGGGCAAGGTATGTTTTTCGATCTGGATGAGCAAAGAGAGCCTGCTTCATCAGGCCAGGAGTCCGTGGAGGATTTTTCTGATAGCCAATTTAAAGATAAAGCAGGTAAAAGAAAGCCAACGTTAACAGTAGTCAAATAATTTTTTTCACAATTGCATCAATTTTCTTAAAATATGCTATTGCATAAAAGTTAAAATATGACTATAGTCACGCCTCAAATAAAAAAGCCGGATTAGCTCAGATGGTAGAGCAGCGCACTTGTAATGCGAAGGTCATCAGTTCGATTCCGATATCCGGCACCAAATATCTTAAAAGAATCATTGTAGTAGAAGCCACTTAAAGTGGCTTTTTTATACTCGATTTGTTTGACAGTAGGTTGAAAATTAAGCATAATCGCGGGTTCGGTTAGGAGGGATGGCCGAGTGGTTAAAGGCGACGGACTGTAAATCCGTTCTCTCTGAGTACGTAGGTTCGAATCCTACTCCCTCCACCACAAGTATTTTGGTTGTAAGTGTTAAGAGAAGGTTAGATGAACTGTATGCGGGAGTAGCTCAGTTGGTAGAGCTTCAGTTTTCCAAACTGAATGTCGCGAGTTCGAGTCTCGTCTCCCGCTCCAAGCATGGCGTTCGTTTGGGTAGTTAGCAGCCCATGTGGCTCAGTGGTAGAGCACTCCCTTGGTAAGGGAGAGGTCGCGGGTCCGATTCCCGCCATGGGCACCATGAACTGCAGTAGGTTTGTTAAGTATTGAAGGGTTAAAGTTTTATTAAGTTAAATAAAACTTTTATAAAGCAACATAATTAAGTTAATAAAATTTTAGTTTAAACTAATTTAAGTAAAGGATTGAATCATGGCAAAAGGAAAGTTTGAACGGACCAAGCCGCACGTTAACGTGGGAACAATTGGTCACGTGGATCACGGTAAGACAACATTAACAGCAGCTATTTCTACGGTATTGACTAAGAAATTCGGTGGCGATAAGCGTGATTTTGCTGAAATTGATTCGGCGCCAGAAGAAAAAGCACGTGGTATTACTATTAATACTTCACACGTTGAGTATGAGACAGAGACACGCCACTACGCACACGTTGACTGTCCAGGCCATGCTGATTATGTGAAAAACATGATTACTGGTGCTGCACAAATGGACGGCGCTATTTTGGTTGTTTCAGCTGCTGATGGTCCTATGCCACAAACACGTGAGCACATCCTGCTTGGTCGCCAAGTTGGTGTTCCTTACATTATTGTATTCCTAAACAAAGCAGACATGGTTGACGACGCAGAGTTGTTAGAGCTTGTTGAAATGGAAGTGCGTGAGCTGTTAGACAAATATGACTTCCCAGGTGATGACACACCAATCATTACGGGTTCAGCTAAGCTAGCGATTGAAGGCGATCAGTCTGAAATGGGCGAAGCATCAATCTTACGATTGGCTGAAGCGCTAGATACATACATTCCATTGCCAGAGCGTGCGGTTGACGGTACATTCCTAATGCCTGTTGAGGACGTATTCTCAATCTCAGGTCGCGGTACTGTAGTAACAGGCCGTATTGAGCGTGGTATCGTAAACATTGGTGACGAGATCGAAATTGTTGGTATTAAAGCAACACAATCATCAACATGTACTGGTGTTGAGATGTTCCGTAAATTGTTAGACCAAGGTCAAGCAGGCGATAACGTTGGTGTATTGCTGCGTGGTACTAAGCGTGAAGATGTTGAACGTGGTCAAGTGCTTTCAAAAGCAGGTACAATCACACCACATACAAAATTCACAGCAGAGATTTATGTGTTGGGTAAAGACGAAGGTGGCCGTCATACACCATTCTTCCAAGGTTACCGTCCGCAGTTCTACTTCCGTACTACTGACGTAACTGGAGCTGTTGAGTTGCCGGCTGGTACAGAAATGGTAATGCCTGGTGATAACGTATCAATCACTGTTGAGTTAATTGCGCCGATTGCGATGGAAGAAGGTTTGCGCTTCGCTATTCGTGAAGGTGGCCGTACTGTTGGTGCGGGTGTTGTGGCTAAGGTTATTGCTTAGTTAGTCGTAAAAAAGCTGCGCTAATTTAGCGTGGCTTTATGTAGTATGTGTTTTTGTTTTTCCTGCAGGCCAATAGCTCAATTGGTAGAGTATCGGTCTCCAAAACCGAGGGTTGGGGGTTCGAAGCCCTCTTGGCCTGCCAAATAATAATGGTGCAATTCAATATTTGAATTGCCGTAAAAGTTTAAGTGATTAATTATGGTGGATAAAATTAAACTGGTGTTGTCTGTGTTGCTTGTTGCAGCAGGCGTCGCTGGCTTTTATCTTTTGGCAGATAAGGCGCTAGTGTTACGTATTCTTGCAGTTATTGCAGGTGTTGTAGCAGGTGCTGTGTTGTTTAGAACGATACCAGTTGGCCAGCAGGCTTTTAGCTTTTTTGGCAACGCTGTTGCAGAAGCAAAGCGTGTCGTTTGGCCAACACGTAAAGAAACGATACAAACAACAATGATTGTATTTGTGTTGGTTGTGGTAATAGCTGCCTTTTTGGCGGTTGTTGATGCCGGTTTTTCACAAATGATTCAATTTGTATTAGGGCGGGGTGCTTAATGGATATGCATTGGTATGCAGTTCAGGTTTTTTCAAGCATGGAAAAGTCCGTTAAAGCTGCTATAGAAGAGCGCATTGAGCGTTCTGAATTTCAAGATCACTTTGAGGAGATTTTAGTCCCAATTGAAGAGGTTGTTGAAATGAAAGCAGGTGTTAAAAAGATTTCTGAGCGTCGCTTGTATCCGGGCTATGTGCTAGTAAAAATGGCGATGTCTGATGGTAGTTGGCATCTAATTAAAAGCACGCCGCGTGTGACAGCCTTTATTGGTGGTACAGCGCAAAAGCCAACTCCAATTAAAGACAAGGAAGTTGAGATTATTTTACAGCGTATGGATGATAGCAAATCCAACCCAACGCAGAAAATGACTTATGAAAAAGGTGAGGCTGTTCGTGTGATTGACGGTCCGTTTAAAGACTTCACTGGCAATATTGAAGAGGTTAATTATGAGAAAAGTAAAGTTAAAGTATCAGTTTCGATCTTTGGTCGAGCAACGGGTGTTGAGTTGAGTTTTGGACAAATCGATAAAGACGTCTAGATTCTAGGTGTTCAGTTTTTAAGTATTTGTAGTAGTAAGTATTGTTAACGGGGGAGCTTTAATTTAATCTAAAGCGTTTGCACCCAATTTAGGAGTATAGCATGGCAAAAAAAGTCATTGGTTACATTAAGCTGCAGATTCCTGCAGGTAAAGCAAATCCAAGTCCGCCAGTGGGCCCAGCATTGGGTCAACGTGGCCTTAATATTATGGAATTTTGTAAAGCGTTTAACGCAGCAACACAGGGTGTAGAGCCTGGGTTGCCAATTCCTGTTGTGATTACTGCATTTGCAGATAAGAGCTTCACGTTCATAATGAAAACGCCACCAGCATCAATTTTGCTGAAAAAAGCGGCGAAAATTACAAGTGGTTCAGCACGTCCTCATTTGGACAAAGTTGCAACCATTACGCGTAAGCAAGCAGAAGAAATTGCAACAACTAAAATGGCAGACTTAACAGCAGCTGATATGGATGCTGCAGTACGTACAATCGCAGGTAGTGCGCGTAGTATGGGTATTATTGTGGAGGGGGAATAAGATGGCTAAAAGAATAGATGCACTACGTGCAACAGTTGACCGTAATAAGGCTTACCCAGCGCAAGATGCTTTAACCATGGTTAAAGATGCTGCAAAAGTTAAATTTGATGAGTCTGTTGACATCTCAATTAACTTGGGCATTGATGCAAAAAAATCAGACCAATTAGTACGTGGTTCTATCGTGTTGCCTAACGGTACAGGCAAAGCAACTCGCGTTGCCGTTTTCGCACAGGGTGCGCAAGCGGAAGCTGCGAAAGAAGCTGGTGCTGATATCGTTGGTTTTGAAGAGTTGGCTGCAGAGGTTAAAGGCGGCATGATGGATTTTGACATTGTGATTGCAACGCCTGATGCCATGCGTATTGTTGGTACATTAGGTCAAGTATTGGGCCCTCGCGGTTTGATGCCTAACCCTAAAGTCGGTACGGTAACGCCAGATGCTGCTAAAGCGGTTAAAAATGCAAAAGCAGGTCAAGTGCAATACCGTACAGATAAGGGCGGCATTATTCATTGCACTATTGGTCGTGCGTCATTTACGGTTGAGCAGCTATCAGGTAACTTGGTTGCATTGGTTGATGCTATTAATAAAGCAAAACCAACTGCAACTAAAGGTGTATTTTTTAAGAAGCTATCTATTTCTAGCACCATGGGTCCAGGTGTGCGCGTGGATCAAGCAACCGTAGTATCGTAATTAGCTGGTCGAGCATAGTCTCGGCTTGAAAGAACTTTGGGCTTGCTGCTTTGAAACTGAGGTGGCAAGAGCATCAAAGACCGCTGGAGCCCATTAGGGCTTAATTGAAGATGAAGAATAATGGGTGAGTGAAGTGATTTAGTCCTCTGTTGTTGATATTCAGATTCCAGCGCAGATGGCGAACCCGATACAGGATTTGTAAGCCCTGAATCAAGGACGCCGTGAGTGGTGCAACATTTTTTGTTGTACTTTACATTAACGGAAGGAGAAAAGACCTTGAGTCTCAATCTAACAGAGAAAAAAGCAAAAGTTGCTGAAGTCAGCGAGCAAGTAGCGTCGGCGCAAGCAGTTGTTCTTGCTGAGTATCGTGGTCTAACAGTGACAGAAATTACGTCACTAAGGGCGGAAGCTAGAAAATCTGGTGTTTATTTGCGTGTGTTGAAAAACACATTGGTACGTCGTGCCGTTGCTGATACCCCATTTTCTGGTTTAGCAAGCGATATAGTTGGTCCACTGATGTTCGGCATTTCAGCTGACCCAGTGGCAGCAGCAAAAGTAATGAACAGTTTTGCGAAAGACAACGATAAGTTTGTGATTAAAGTGGGTGCAATGCCAGATGTGGTGTTAGACGCTGCAGGTGTTAAAGCCTTGGCAAGTATGCCTAGTCGTGAAGAGTTGCTGTCGAAATTGCTCGGTACGATGCAAGCTCCAGCTGCTAAATTTGTGCAGACACTTAACGAAGTGCCTACCAAATTTGTACGTGGCCTTGCAGCAGTACGCGATCAACAAGAAGCAGCATAATCTTACGCTAACTTATATTTAAATTTTAGGAGTTTTACAAATGGCAATTTCAAAAGAAGATATTTTAGAAGCAATTGGTTCAATGTCAGTATTGGATCTATCTACATTAATTACTGAGATGGAAGAAAAATTTGGTGTTTCTGCAGCAGCTGCTGCAGTAGCGGTAGCTGCACCTGCAGCAGACGGCGCAGCAAGCGGCGCAGCAGACAAAACAGAGTTTGACCTTGTGTTGACTGGTGTAGGCGAGCAAAAAGTAAGCGTTATTAAGGCTGTTCGTGGATTAACTGGTCTTGGATTAAAAGAAGCTAAAGACTTAGTTGATGGTGCTCCAAAAACAATTAAAGAAGGCTTATCTAAAGCTGATGCTGATGAAGGATTGAAAAAATTAATCGAAGCAGGCGCTACTGGCGAACTTAAATAATTTATTTAAGTGATTAAGTAATTTAGGCTGACGGGAGACCGTCAGCCTAAGCTGTTTATAGGCAGCATAAAATGTAACAAATTGTAACGCATAATATTTAACCAATGAAGTTATAAATCAAAGCATTAATTTGGCAGTGTTTTGTTTTCTACCCTTAAAATATCAGGAGACGCTATGAGCTATTCCTTTACCGAAAAAAAACGTATTCGTAAGAGTTTCGCAAAAAGAGAAAGTGTACAAGAAGTCCCTTACTTGCTTGCGATGCAATTGGAATCCTATAAAGCCTTTTTGCAGGCTGATACATCACAGGGCGAGCGTAAAAACACTGGCCTTGAGTCAGCTTTTAGCTCAGTTTTTCCAATAGAAAGTCATTCAGGTAATGCTCGTTTGGATTTTGTAAGCTATCAATTAGGCGATGAGCCGTTTAATGTCAAAGAGTGTCAGCAACGTGGTTTGACGTATGCGGCACCTATTCGTGTAAAAGTCCGTTTGACCATTATGGATAAAGAGGCTTCAAAGCCTACGGTAAAGGAAGTTAAAGAGCAGGAAGTCTACATGGGTGAATTGCCTTTGATGACAGAAAACGGCTCGTTCGTGATTAACGGTACTGAGCGTGTGATTGTTTCTCAATTGCATCGTAGCCCAGGCGTGTTTTTTGAGCATGATAGAGGTAAAACGCATAGCTCTGGTAAGCTGCTATTTTCAGCACGTGTGATTCCTTACCGTGGTTCATGGTTGGATTTCGAATTCGATCCTAAGGATTACTTGTATTTCCGCGTCGATCGTCGTCGTAAGATGCCAGTCACTATTTTACTTAAAGCACTTGGTTTTACACCAGAGCAAATCTTAGCAATATTTGGCGATACCGATACATTTCATATCGGCCCTAAGGGTGCTGAGTTCACTTTAGTGTCTGAGCGTATGCGCGGCGAGACTGCGAAATTCGATATTGCAGACAGCAAAGGAAATATTGTTGTAGCAAAAGATAAGCGTATTACTGTTAAGCATATTCGTGAGATTGAAAAAGCGGGTATTAAAAAGATTGCAGTGCCAATGGACTTTGTTCTAGGTCGCGCGATTGTAAAAGACATTATTGATACCGAGACTGGTGAAGTCGTTGCGAAGGCAAATGATGAAATCACAGAAGAGTTACTTGAGAAGCTAGCTGAGGCAAAAGTAACGAGTGTCAATACACTTTACTCTGATGATTTAGATCATGGAGACTATATTTCACAAACCTTACGTATTGATGAAGTGCCAGATCAATATGCAGCACGTACAGCGATTTATCGCATGATGCGCCCAGGTGAACCGCCAACTGAAGATTCAGTTGAAGCATTGTTCCAAGGTTTGTTCTTCAATCCTGATCGTTATGACTTGTCTGTTGTTGGACGTATGAAATTTAATCGCCGTGCTTACCCAGCAAAAATGGAAGATCGTACAGCCGATTGGATGAAGAGATTCTATGAGCGTGTTGGCGAAAAAAGTGATACTGGTGAAAATACCCTTTCAACTGATGATATTGTATCGGTAATTGGTGTATTGCTGGAATTGCGTAACGGTCACGGTGAAATTGATGACATTGACCATTTGGGTAATCGTCGTATTCGTTCAGTTGGCGAATTAGCTGAAAATCAATTCCGTGCAGGTTTGGTTCGTGTGGAGCGGGCTGTAAAGGAGCGTTTAAGTCAGGCTGAGTCAGACAACTTGATGCCACATGATTTGATTAATGCGAAGCCAGTTTCTAGTGCGATTCGTGAATTCTTTGGTTCAAGCCAATTGTCACAATTTATGGATCAAACCAACCCATTGTCAGAGATTACGCATAAACGTCGTATTTCAGCTTTAGGCCCTGGTGGTTTGACACGTGAACGTGCTGGTTTTGAGGTGCGTGATGTACATACAACCCATTACGGCCGTGTTTGCCCAATTGAAACGCCAGAGGGCCCAAACATTGGTCTGATTAACTCGCTTGCTTTGTTTGCGCGTACCAATAAGTATGGCTTCTTAGAAACGCCATATCGTCGTGTCACTAATAATAAAGTAACGAAAGATATTGATTTTCTTTCGGCTATTGAAGAAAGTGAATTCATGATTGCTCAGGCCAACACGGAGTTGGATAAAAAAGGCGCTTTCCAAGAAGAGATTATTTCTTCACGTTATCAAAATGAATTTACAATGACGGAACCTGGTAGTGTGCAATATATGGACGTTGCGCCAGGCCAGATTGTTTCTGTTGCGGCTTCGCTGATTCCATTCTTGGAGCATGATGATGCTAACCGTGCTTTGATGGGAGCCAACATGCAGCGTCAAGCGGTACCATGCTTGCGAGCTGAAAAAGCAGTAGTCGGTACTGGTATTGAGCGTACGGTAGCAATTGATTCAGGTACGATCGTGCAAGCACGTCGTGGCGGTAAAGTTGATTATGTTGATTCGGGCCGTATTGTTGTGCGTGTGCACGATGATGAGGCAAAAGCGGGCGAAGTTGGCGTTGATATTTACAACCTAACTAAGTATACGCGTTCTAATCAAAATACAAATATTAACCAACGTCCATTGGTTAAGGTCGGTGACAGTTTGACACGCGGTGATGTGATTGCTGATGGCGCTTCAACCGACAAGGGTGAATTGGCATTGGGTCAAAATATGTTGATTGGCTTTATGCCATGGAATGGCTTTAACTTTGAGGATTCTATTTTAATCTCAGAGCGTGTTGTTTCAGATGATCGTTACACTTCAATCCATATTGAAGAGATGACAGTGGTTGCACGTGATACGAAATTAGGTGCTGAAGAAATCACACAAGATATTTCTAACTTATCAGAGCGAATGTTAGGTCGTTTAGATGAGTCAGGTATTATTTATATTGGTGCTGAAGTTGAGGCAGGTGATGTTTTAGTTGGGAAAGTGACGCCAAAAGGTGAAACACAACTGACACCAGAAGAAAAATTGCTGCGCGCAATTTTCGGTGAAAAAGCGTTAGACGTAAAAGATACGAGTTTGCGTGTGCCTTCAGGTACGATTGGTACTGTGATTGATGTGCAAGTATTTACACGTGAAGGTATCGACCGTGATGCACGTGCACAGCAAATTATTGATGATCAATTGGCCCATTATAAGCAAGATTTGGGTGATCAAATGCGTATTGTTGAAGAAGATACTTTCGGCCGTATTAGCCGTTTAATCGAAGGTAAAGTGGCTGTCGGCGGTCCAAATAAACTGAAAAAAGGCGACAAGTTAACGGCTGAGTATTTGGAGGAAGTGGGTCGCTACGATTGGTTTGATATTCGATTAGCTGATGAAGATACTGCGCGACAGCTCGAGCAATTGAAAGAAGGCTTAATAACAGCTCGCACTGACTTTGATAGTCAGTATGAAGAGAAAAGACGCAAATTAACACAAGGTGACGAACTGCAGCCTGGCGTACAAAAAATGGTTAAAGTGTATTTGGCTGTTAAACGTCGCATTCAGCCTGGTGATAAAATGGCTGGACGTCATGGTAACAAGGGTGTTATTTCGAAAATTGCACCAGTTGAAGATATGCCACATATGGCAGATGGTACCCCAGTGGACATTGTATTAAATCCATTAGGCGTTCCTTCTCGTATGAATATTGGTCAAATTTTAGAGGTCCATTTAGGTTGGGCAGCTAGAGGCTTGGGCGTGCGCATTACTGAGATGCTAGAAGCTGAGGCTAAAGTGGCTGAAGTCCGTAAATTCTTAGATAAAGTGTACAACGATAGCACTGGTAAGAAAGAGGACATCAAGGCGTTAAGTGAGGCTGAGGTGATTGAATTAGCGCACAACTTAAAACGTGGCGTTCCCTTCGCAACACCAGTGTTTGATGGTGCGGCTGAGTCTGACATTAAAGAGATGCTTGATTTAGCTTACCCAGATGACGATGTGCGTACAGAGCAGCTACAGTTCCATGCGGGTAAAACGCAGGTGAGCTTATTTGACGGTCGTACCGGTGACAAATTTGAGCGTCCAGTGACTGTTGGTTATATGCACGTATTGAAGCTACATCACTTGGTTGATGACAAGATGCATGCACGTTCAACTGGCCCTTACAGCTTGGTAACGCAACAACCATTGGGTGGTAAAGCACAGTTTGGTGGTCAACGTTTCGGTGAGATGGAGGTCTGGGCACTAGAGGCTTACGGTGCGGCATATACCTTGCAAGAGATGCTGACTGTTAAGTCTGATGATGTTAACGGACGTACCAAAGTGTATGAGAATATTGTAAAAGGCGAACATAAGATCGAAGCTGGTATGCCAGAGTCATTTAATGTGTTGGTGAAAGAAATTCGTTCGCTCGCTATCGACATCGATTTAGATCGCAACTAACTTAATATTTATGCACCTTTAATTAGGCGCATTAGTTTTTATTCATGCATTTTTGGAATGCATTAGAGGAGAAGTCAAATGAAAGCGTTATTAGACTTATTTAAACAGGTGACGCAAGAAGAAGAGTTTGATGCGATTAAGGTCGCGTTGGCCTCGCCTGAAAAAATCCGCTCATGGTCGTTTGGTGAAGTTAAAAAGCCAGAAACCATTAACTACCGTACGTTCAAACCTGAGCGCGACGGTTTGTTCTGTGCAAAAATATTTGGTCCAACTAAAGATTATGAGTGTTTGTGTGGCAAATACAAACGTCTAAAACACCGTGGTGTAATTTGTGAAAAATGTGGCGTTGAAGTGACGCTATCTAAAGTGCGTAGAGAGCGCATGGGTCATATTGACCTTGCATCACCAGTCGCACATATTTGGTTCTTAAAATCACTACCTAGTCGCTTAGGTATGGTGCTAGATATCGCGTTACGTGATATTGAGCGTGTATTGTACTTCGAGGCATTCATTGTTGTTGACCCTGGCATGACGCCATTAACACGTGGACAGTTACTCACTGAAGATGACTACTTGTCTAAAGTGGAAGAATATGGCGACGAGTTTAGTGCTGTGATGGGTGCTGAAGCGGTACGTGAGTTATTGCGTACGCTAGACATCAATCAAGAGATTGAAATATTACGTACGGACTTGTCGGAAACCGGGTCAGAAGCGAAGATCAAGAAAATTGCAAAACGTTTGAAAGTATTAGAAGCCTTCCAAAAATCTGGTATTAAGCCAGAATGGATGATTCTAGAAATCTTACCTGTGTTGCCACCAGAGCTACGTCCATTAGTGCCATTGGATGGCGGGCGTTTCGCAACATCAGATTTGAACGATTTATATCGTCGTGTGATTAACCGTAACAACCGTTTGAGAAGGTTGCTAGAGCTGCGTGCGCCAGAAATCATCTGCCGTAACGAGAAGCGTATGTTGCAAGAAGCAGTTGACTCATTATTAGACAATGGTCGTCGCGGCAAGGTAATGACAGGTGCTAATAAGCGTCCGCTGAAATCGTTAGCTGACATGATTAAAGGTAAAGGCGGTCGTTTCCGCCAAAACTTGCTTGGTAAGCGTGTTGATTACTCAGGTCGTTCAGTAATTGTGGTTGGTCCGCAATTGAAACTACATCAGTGTGGTTTGCCTAAGAAAATGGCACTTGAGTTATTCAAGCCATTCATCTTCCATAAGTTGGAAGTGTTAGGTTTAGCAACAACGATTAAAGCCGCTAAGAAAAAAGTGGAAGAAGAAGGGCCGGAAGTTTGGGACATCTTGGAGGATGTGATTCGTGAACATCCAGTGATGCTAAACCGTGCGCCAACATTGCATAGGTTAGGTATTCAAGCATTTGAGCCGGTATTGATTGAAGGTAAAGCGATTCAGCTTCATCCTTTAGTTTGTGCCGCGTTTAACGCCGACTTTGATGGTGACCAAATGGCTGTTCACGTTCCATTGAGCTTAGAAGCGCAAATGGAAGCACGTACGCTGATGTTGGCTTCGAACAATGTGTTGTCGCCAGCGAATGGTGAACCAATTATTGTGCCTTCACAAGATATCGTGTTGGGCCTTTACTATATGACGCGTGAGAAAGTCAGCGCGCGTGGTGAAGGTATGATCTTCAGTGATGTGAATGAAGTGGAGCGTGTTTACGATCAAGGCTTAATTGACTTGCATGCAAAAGTAACCGTACGTATTAGAGAGTATGAGTTAGATGTTGCGGGCACCAAAACAGAGAAAGTGAACCGTTATGAAACGACGGTTGGCCGTGCGCTACTTTCACAAATCTTACCGCCAGGTCTGCCGTTCACTAACATTACAACGGCGTTAAAGAAGAAAGAGATTTCTAGACTAATTAACGCGTCCTTCCGCCAGGTAGGCATCCGCGAAACGGTTATTTTTGCTGATAAGTTGATGAGTACTGGTTATAAGTTCGCGACAAAAGCAGGTATTTCAATTTCAGTGAATGATATGTTGGTGCCACCTCAAAAAGAAGAGTTGATTAGTGCAGCTGATGCGGAGGTGCGTGAAATTCATGATCAATATGTTTCAGGTTTGGTGACCCAAGGTGAGCGCTACAATAAAGTAGTGGATATCTGGGGCCGTACTGGCGACAAAGTTGCTGACGCGATGATGAAGCAGTTGAAAGAAGAAAAAGTCATTGGTGCTAATGGTAAGCAAGCCAAAGATAAAAAAGGCAAGCCAGTGATGCAAGAATCGTTTAATGCGATTTACATGATGGCTGACTCTGGTGCGCGTGGTTCTGCAGCGCAGGTAAGACAGTTGTCTGGTATGCGTGGTTTGATGGCGAAACCAGATGGTTCGATTATTGAAACGCCAATTAAGGCTAACTTCAGGGAAGGCCTAAACGTGTTGCAGTACTTTATTTCTACTCACGGAGCACGTAAAGGTCTTGCTGATACGGCGCTTAAAACAGCTAACTCTGGTTACTTAACTCGACGTTTAGTTGATGTTACACAAGATTTGGTTGTGACTGAATTAGATTGTGGTACAGAGTCAGGCTTAGTGACTAAAGCCTTGGTTAAAGGTGGTGAGATTGTTGAGCCATTACATGATCGCATCTTGGGCCGCACAGCAACACTAGATGTGATTCATCCAGAAACACAAAAAGTCATTTACCCAGCGGGTACATTGCTAGGTGAAGATGAAGTTGAAAATATTGATGCATTAGGTGTCGATGAAGTAAAAGTACGTACAGCATTGACCTGTGATACCCGTCACGGCATCTGTTCGACTTGTTATGGCCGTGACTTAGGTCGTGGTAAATTAATCAGTATGGGTGAGGCTGTTGGTGTGATTGCGGCGCAATCTATCGGCGAGCCTGGTACTCAGTTAACTATGCGTACCTTCCATATTGGTGGTGCGGTATCGCGTGCTGCGACGATTAGTCAAGTTGAATGTAAGTCTAACGGTACGTTAAGCTTCACCTCTACGATGCGTTATGTGACTAATTTACGTGGTGAGAAAGTGGTGATTTCACGTAATGGTGAAGTGATTATTTCTGATGATGCGACTAAGCGTGAGCGTGAGCGTCATAAAGTACCTTACGGTGCAATACTGTCTATGAGCGATGGTAAAACCGTTAAAGCAGGTCAAGCATTAGCCTCTTGGGATCCACATACCCGTCCAATTATTATTGAGTACTCCGGCAAGGTGAAGTTCGAGAACGTTGAAGAGGGTGTGACCGTTGCTAAGCAAGTCGATGAAGTAACCGGCTTGTCTACATTGGTTGTGATTGACCCGAAACAACGTGTTGGTCAAACCAAAGGCTTGCGTCCGCAAATTAAATTGTTAGATGATAGCGGTGAAGAAGTGAAAGTGGCAGGTAGCAATATTTCTGTCAATATGACCTTCCAGTTAGGTTGTATTATCACGGTAAAAGATGGTCAAGATGTTGGTATGGGTGAAGTGATTGCTAGTATCCCGCAAGAGACATCTAAAAACCGTGATATTACGGGTGGTTTGCCACGTGTTGCTGAGTTATTTGAGGCGCGCTCACCAAAAGATGCTGGCATGTTGGCTGAAGTGACAGGTAGTGTATCCTTTGGTAAGGATACTAAAGGTAAACAACGTTTAGTGATTACAGATGTTGATGGTGAGTCAAGTGAATTCTTGATTGCTAAAGATAAGCATGTAACTGTACATGATGGTCAAATTGTGACTAAAGGCGAAAGCATTGTTGATGGTCCAGCTGACCCGCAAGATATTCTACGTTTGCGTGGCCGTGAAGCATTGGCTCGTTATGTGATTGATGAAGTGCAAGATGTGTATCGTTTGCAAGGCGTTAAAATTAACGATAAGCATATTGAAGTAATTGTACGTCAAATGTTGCGTCGTGTTCGCATTACAGATGCAGGTGATACAAGCTTCATTCAAGGTGAGCAAGTTGAACGTGCAGATGTGCTAACTACGAATGAGAAGATTGTTGCTGAAGATAAGCGACCAGCAGTTTACGAGTATGTGTTGCTTGGTATTACGAAAGCATCGCTCTCTACAGACTCATTTATCTCTGCCGCATCATTCCAAGAGACAACACGTGTGTTAACTGAGGCAGCGATCTTGGGCAAACGTGATGAGCTACGCGGCCTCAAAGAGAACGTCATTGTAGGCCGTTTGATCCCTGCAGGTACGGGCTTGGCTTATCATGAAGCGCGTAAAAAGAAAGCAGCTGGTATCAGTACAGATGGATCTCCAGAATTGGCGGCAGCTGAAGAGTTATTTGCTAAGGATCCAGCACTAGAAGAAGTGGCTGTAGCGCCAGATATAGAAACGCCAGCAGAATAGTGTGAAGTTGTTTTTGTGTTGAAGGGTAAGGAGGTTGGTGTAAATGCTAGTCATCTTTCACTTGACACAAAGCTAGCTGAGCCATACAATGCTCAACTTTTCAGAATAGGCTGATTGTTCGCAATTATGTCTACTAATAGCAATAAGTATTTTAAATCGTAGTTTTAAAGAATATTAAAAGGGTGTGTAATGCCAACCGTCAATCAGTTAATACGTAAGCCACGCGCTAAAGTGGTCGTAAAAAGTAAAGTGCCAGCTTTAGAAGCTTGCCCACAAAAGCGTGGTGTGTGTACACGTGTTTATACAACAACACCTAAGAAACCTAACTCTGCTTTACGTAAAGTAGCTAAGGTTCGCTTAACTAATGGCTATGAAGTGATTAGCTATATTGGTGGTGAAGGCCATAACTTGCAAGAGCATAGTGTTGTGTTGTTGCGTGGTGGCCGTGTAAAAGATTTGCCTGGTGTTCGTTACCATATGGTTCGCGGTAGCTTGGATACTGCGGGCGTTAAAGATCGTAAGCAAGCCCGTTCTAAGTACGGCGCTAAACGCCCTAAAGCAGGTAAATAAACAATTAATAGCGGCTGAAATGCCTTGCTCGTGATATCGCTAGCAAAATTAACTTAATAGAATAGAGAAAACATGCCTAGACGTAGAGAAGTCCCCAAACGCAACATTCTTCCTGATCCAAAATTTGGAAGTGAAGAAGTGTCAAAATTCGTAAACGTATTGATGACTGGTGGTAAAAAATCAGTTGCTGAGCGTATTTTGTACGGTGCTTTTGAGAAAATTACCGAAAAAAGCGGTAAAGAGGCTCTGGAAGTCTTTACAACAGCGTTAGTTAACTTGCGTCCAGTTGTTGAGGTTAAATCGCGTCGTGTTGGTGGCGCTAACTATCAAGTGCCTGTTGAGGTTCGTCCTAGCCGTCGTAGTGCGCTAGCAATGCGTTGGATGCGAGATGCAGCACGTAAGCGTGGCGAGAAGTCTATGGGCTTGCGTTTAGCAGCTGAGCTGCTGGAGGCTTCTGAAGGTAGAGGCTCTGCAATGAAAAAACGTGAAGAAGTGCATCGCATGGCTGAGGCTAATAAAGCATTCTCACATTTCAGGTTCTAGTAATCGTTTAACAACTGCTCTTTAAAAGAATTTAAGTAAAGGTAATTATCGTGGCTCGCAAAACCCCTATTGAACGCTACCGTAACATTGGTATTTCTGCACACATTGATGCTGGTAAAACAACGACTACAGAACGTATCCTCTTCTACACGGGTGTAAACCATAAAATTGGTGAGGTGCATGACGGCGCCGCTACTATGGATTGGATGGAGCAAGAGCAAGAGCGCGGTATTACCATTACTTCTGCTGCTACCACCTGTTTTTGGAAGGGTATGGCCAATCAGTTTGATCAGCATCGTATCAATATTATTGATACGCCAGGTCACGTTGACTTCACAATTGAAGTTGAGCGTTCAATGCGCGTACTTGATGGTGCTGTGATGGTTTATTGTGCTGTTGGTGGTGTTCAGCCGCAGTCTGAAACGGTTTGGCGTCAAGCAAATAAATATAAAGTGCCACGTTTGGCGTTCGTTAATAAAATGGACCGTGCTGGTGCTGATTTCTTTAATGTGTACGACCAAATGCGTTCACGTCTAAAAGCGAACCCGGTTCCTTTGCAGGTGCCAGTTGGTGCTGCTGAAACATTTACCGGCGTGATTGATTTGGTGAAGATGAAGGAAATTATTTGGGATGAAAAGTCTCAAGGGATGGAATTTGAGTACGCTGACATTCGTGCTGAATTAAAAGCTGATAGCGAGAAATGGCGTTCGAATATGGTTGAAGCTGCTGCTGAGGCTAACGAAGAGTTGATGGATCGTTATCTTGAAGAAGGTGGTTTGTCAGAAGAGGATATTTTGGAGGGTTTACGTTTGCGTACACTGGCTTCAGAAATCATTCCAATGATGTGTGGTTCAGCGTTTAAGAACAAAGGTGTTCAAGCGATGTTGGATAAAGTTGTTGAGCTAATGCCTGCACCAACGGATGTGCCTGACACACGTGCTGAGGATGACGATGGCGAAGAGTTTTTCTTGAAGCCTTCAGATGACGAAAAATTTGCTGCTATTGCATTTAAAATTATGACTGACCCGTTCGTTGGCCAGTTGATTTTCTTCCGTGTTTACTCCGGCATGCTTAAAGCGGGTGATAGTGTTTATAACCCGATTAAAGGCAAGAAAGAGCGTATTGGCCGTATTGTTGAAATGCATGCGGACTCACGTGAGGCGCTTCAAGAAGTGCGTACAGGTGATATTGCGGCTGCTATTGGCCTTAAAGAGGCAACGACTGGTGATACGTTATGTGCGCTAGGTGAAGAAATTATTCTTGAGCGTATGATTTTCCCTGAGCCTGTTATCCACGTTGCGGTTGAGCCGAAAACAAAAGTTGACCAAGAAAAAATGGGTATTGCGCTGAATCGTTTGGCGCAAGAAGACCCTTCATTCCGCGTTAAAACAGATCATGAAACTAATCAGACGATTATTTCAGGTATGGGCGAGCTTCACTTGGAGATTCTTGTTGATCGTATGCGTCGTGAGTTTAGTGTTGAGGCAAACATTGGTGCGCCACAAGTGGCTTACCGTGAAGCTTACAAAAAATCTGTTGAGGTTGAAGGTAAATTTGTTAAGCAATCTGGTGGTAAAGGTCAGTTTGGTCATGTGTGGCTTAAAATGGAGCCAAATGAGCAAGGTAAAGGCTTTGAGTTCATCGATCAAATTAAAGGTGGTAGTGTGCCGCGTGAGTTTATTCCAGCAGTGGAAAAAGGTTTGCGTGAAACAATTCCTGCTGGTGTTTTGGCTGGCTTCCCAGTTGTTGATGCAAAAGTGACATTGTTTGATGGTTCTTACCATGATGTCGATTCGAATGAGAATGCATTTAAAATGGCTGCTTCAATGGCGTTTAAAGAAGGTATGCGTAAAGCTGACCCAATTATTCTTGAGCCGATGATGTCTGTTGAGATTGAAACGCCTGAAGATTACATGGGTGATGTGATGGGTGATTTGTCATCACGTCGCGGTATTATTCAGGGCATGGAAGACAACTCAACGGGTAAAGTCATTCGTGCAGAAGTGCCGTTGGCTGAGATGTTTGGTTACTCAACGACCGTACGTTCGCTATCACAGGGTCGCGCAACTTATAGTATGGAATTTAAGCACTATACAGAAGCGCCAAGAAACGTGGCTGAAGCCATTATGAATAAGAAATAATTGAATTTTTATATAGAACATTAAAGGAAGATAGTCATGGCAAAAGGAAAGTTTGAACGGACCAAGCCGCACGTTAACGTGGGAACAATTGGTCACGTGGATCACGGTAAGACAACATTAACAGCAGCTATTTCTACGGTATTGACTAAGAAATTCGGTGGCGATAAGCGTGATTTTGCTGAAATTGATTCGGCGCCAGAAGAAAAAGCACGTGGTATTACTATTAATACTTCACACGTTGAGTATGAGACAGAGACACGCCACTACGCACACGTTGACTGTCCAGGCCATGCTGATTATGTGAAAAACATGATTACTGGTGCTGCACAAATGGACGGCGCTATTTTGGTTGTTTCAGCTGCTGATGGTCCTATGCCACAAACACGTGAGCACATCCTGCTTGGTCGCCAAGTTGGTGTTCCTTACATTATTGTATTCCTAAACAAAGCAGACATGGTTGACGACGCAGAGTTGTTAGAGCTTGTTGAAATGGAAGTGCGTGAGCTGTTAGACAAATATGACTTCCCAGGTGATGACACACCAATCATTACGGGTTCAGCTAAGCTAGCGATTGAAGGCGATCAGTCTGAAATGGGCGAAGCATCAATCTTACGATTGGCTGAAGCGCTAGATACATACATTCCATTGCCAGAGCGTGCGGTTGACGGTACATTCCTAATGCCTGTTGAGGACGTATTCTCAATCTCAGGTCGCGGTACTGTAGTAACAGGCCGTATTGAGCGTGGTATCGTAAACATTGGTGACGAGATCGAAATTGTTGGTATTAAAGCAACACAATCATCAACATGTACTGGTGTTGAGATGTTCCGTAAATTGTTAGACCAAGGTCAAGCAGGCGATAACGTTGGTGTATTGCTGCGTGGTACTAAGCGTGAAGATGTTGAACGTGGTCAAGTGCTTTCAAAAGCAGGTACAATCACACCACATACAAAATTCACAGCAGAGATTTATGTGTTGGGTAAAGACGAAGGTGGCCGTCATACACCATTCTTCCAAGGTTACCGTCCGCAGTTCTACTTCCGTACTACTGACGTAACTGGAGCTGTTGAGTTGCCGGCTGGTACAGAAATGGTAATGCCTGGTGATAACGTATCAATCACTGTTGAGTTAATTGCGCCGATTGCGATGGAAGAAGGTTTGCGCTTCGCTATTCGTGAAGGTGGCCGTACTGTTGGTGCGGGTGTTGTGGCTAAGGTTATTGCTTAGTTAGTAATTTAAATAAGGCGGCAGGCTTAAGTCTGCCGTTTCGCTCTTTAATAAGGAAAAAACATGGCAGCTCAAAAAATTCGTATTCGCTTGAAAGCATTTGACTATCGCTTAATTGATCAATCAGCACAAGAGATTGTAGAGACAGCAAAACGCACAGGTGCAGTTGTTAAAGGACCAGTTCCTTTGCCAACACGTAAAGAACGTTTCGATATCTTACGTTCACCACATGTTAATAAAACATCACGTGATCAGTTTGAAATTAGAACGCATCAGCGTTTAATGGACATCGTTGAGCCAACTGATAAAACAGTTGATGCATTGATGAAGTTAGACCTGCCAGCAGGTGTTGATGTTGAAATTAAGCTGTAATTTAGCTTAAGGGTTGTAATGATTCATAGAGCTCGGTATAATCCGCGTTCTTTCATAGAAGTCGGTCAATTGTAATCGGCTTTTTAAATTAAATAATAAGGAATAGATCATGAGCTTAGGGCTTATTGGTCGCAAGGTGGGAATGACCCGCGTATTTACTGAGGATGGTATTAGCATCCCAGTAACTGTGCTTGAGGTTAAGCCTAATCGTGTGACACAGATCAAGACAGTCGAAACAGATGGCTATACAGGCCTTCAGGTTGCTTTCGGCGAACGTCGTGCTAGCCGCATTACAAAGGCGCTTGTTGGGCATTATGCCAAAGCAGGCGTTTCTGCGGGTTCAGGCATAAAAGAATTTACTGTTGACGCTGAAGCAGCTGCTAACCATGCAGTTGGTTCTGATATTACTGTAGCGTTGTTCGAGGCAGGTCAATTAGTTGACGTGACTGGACGCTCTATTGGTAAAGGTTTTGCTGGCGGTATTAAACGCCACCATTTTAAATCAGGTCGCGCAACACATGGTAACTCTAAAGCACACAAGAAAATTGGTTCGCAAGGTATGGCGCAAGATCCAGGTCGAGTATTCCCTGGTAAGCGCATGGCTGGCCACTTGGGAGATGAAAATGTTACTACTCAAAATCTAGAGGTTGTGCGCGTAGATACCGAGCGCAACTTGTTGTTGATTAAAGGTGCTATTCCAGGATCTAAAGGCGGAGATGTCGTTGTGCGTCCAGCCGTTAAAGAAAAGGCTACCAAATCGCGAGGGGCTAAATAATGGAAATCAAATTAATCGATAATAAAGGCCAAGCTGCTAAAAAAGGCGTAAAAGTCTCTGAAACTGCTTTCGGCCGTGAATTTAACGAAGCGTTAGTACATCAAGTGGTTGTTGCCTATATGGCTAATGCGCGTACATCAACACGTGCGCAAAAAACACGTGGTACTGTCAGTCATTCCACGAGAAAACCTTACGGTCAAAAAGGAACGGGTAATGCACGTGCTGGTATGACGTCTAGCCCAATCTGGCGTGGAGGTGGTCGTGCATTCCCTGCTAGTCCTAAGGATAACTACACGCACAAAGTAAACCGTAAAGCCTACCGTGCTGGTATGCAAACGATTCTTTCTGAGTTGGTTCGTCAAGAGCGCATCGCAGTGGTTGAAGACTTTACAGTCGACACACCAAAAACAAAAGAATTCGTAGCGAAAATCAAAGGTCTTGGTTATGCGGAGGGTGTTTTGCTGCTAACAGAAAATTTTGATGAAAATTTATATTTATCTTCACGTAACCTTACCAATGTAATGGTTGTGGAAGCGCAGCATGCTGACCCAGTTAGCTTGGTTCGTTTCAAGAAAGTGCTAGCAACAGCTGGCGCAGTGAAGAAGCTTGAGGAGATGCTAGCATGAGCGCACTAATTCACACTCAAGATCGTTTGTTTCAAGTAATTGTTGCACCTAAAGTAACTGAGAAGGCTACGTTCGTTGCTGATAAGCATGAGCAGATCGTTTTTGAAGTGCTAAAAAATGCAACCAAGGCCGAAATTAAAGCAGCAGTTGAACTGGTGTTTAAAGTTGAAGTTGAAAATGTTACTACGGCAAATGTATTAGGTAAAACTAAACGTGCTGGCCGCACTTTGGGCAAGCGTAACGATTGGAAGAAAGCTTATGTAAGCTTGAAGCCTGGTCAAGAAATTAACTTCGCAGCTGGCGAATAAGGAGAGAAGAGATGGCATTAGTTAAAGTCAAACCAACTTCCCCGGGTCGTCGTGGAGTTGTTAAGGTTGTTACATCTGGCTTACACAAAGGTAAGCCTTACGCACCTTTGTTGGAGAGTCAAAGCAAGAATGCTGGACGCAATAACAATGGTCGTATTACAGTTCGTCACCAAGGCGGCGGACATAAGCAGCACTATCGTATTATCGACTTCCGTCGCAATAAAGATGGTATTCCTGCAAAAGTAGAGCATCTTGAATATGATCCTAACCGTTCTGCACACATTGCATTACTTTGTTATGCAGATGGTGAGCGTCGTTACATTATTGCACCAAAAGGTGTTGCTGCTGGTGATCAGTTGATCAGCGGTTCAGAAGCGCCAATTAAAGCAGGTAATGCATTGCCGTTACGTAATATTCCAGTTGGTAGTACGATTCATTGTATTGAGTTGCAGCCGGGTAAAGGTGCACAAGTTGCGCGTTCTGCTGGTACTTCAGTGCAATTGTTGGCCAGAGAAGGTATTTACGCTCAGCTACGCTTGCGCTCTGGCGAGGTTCGCCGTGTACATGTAGATTGTAAAGCAACAATGGGTGAGGTCGGTAACGGCGAGCATTCATTGCGTTCTATCGGTAAAGCGGGTGCGATGCGCTGGCGTGGTGTTCGTCCAACGGTTCGTGGTGTTGTGATGAACCCGGTGGATCACCCTCACGGTGGTGGTGAAGGTCGTACTGCTGCTGGTATGAATCCAGTTAGTCCATGGGGTGTTCAAACCAAAGGTTTTCGCACTCGTAACAATAAACGTACGGACAATATGCGCATTAGTCGTCGTCCGAGAGGCGTAAGGTAGAAAATATGGCACGTTCAATTAAAAAAGGCCCATTCATTGATGGGCATCTAGCAAAAAAGATAGAAGTTGCTGCTGCAAATCGTGATCGCAAGCCGATCAAGACTTGGTCACGTCGCTCTACAATCTTACCAGATTTTATTGGTTTAACGGTTGCTGTGCATAACGGAAGAGTCCATGTGCCAGTACTCATCTCTGAAAACATGGTTGGTCACAAGCTTGGTGAATTTGCGCAAACGCGTACGTTTAGAGGCCATGCTGCTGACAGAAAAGCGAAGAAATAGGAGCCTATGATGGAAGTTACAGCAATCTTAAGAGGTGTACACCTTTCTCCGCAAAAGGCGAGATTAGTCGCTGATATGGTTCGCGGTAAAAAGGTAGACCATGCATTAAATGTTTTAGCATTTACGCCAAAGAAAGGTGCGGAGTTGATTAAAAAAGTAGTTGAATCAGCTATTGCTAATGCAGAACATAACAATGGTGCTGATATTGACGAGTTGAAGATTACTTCAATCTATGTTGATAAAGGCATTGTGTTGAAAAGAATTCGCGCTCGTGCCAAAGGTCGTGCTGGGCGTATCCTTAAACCAACCTGCCACATTCATGTGACAGTCGGCGATACAAAGGCATAGTATGGGACAAAAAATACATCCAACCGGTTTCCGTTTAGCCGTTACAAAAAACTGGCAGTCAAAATGGTATGCGAACTCTAAGCAGTTTCCTGAGATGCTGCAAAATGACATTAAAGTGCGTGACTTTTTAACTAAGAAGTTAGTTAATGCGGCTGTTAGTAAAGTTGTGATTGAGCGCCCAGCTAAAAACGCCAAGATCACTATTCATAGTGCTCGTCCTGGTGTTGTTATTGGTAAAAAAGGCGAAGACATCGAGGCTTTGCGTACAGCGCTGCAAGGTATGATGAATGTGCCTGTACATTTGAATATTGAAGAAGTTCGGAAGCCTGAGCTTGATGCTGCTTTGATTGCTCAAAGTATTGCGCAGCAGCTTGAGAAGCGTGTTATGTTCCGTCGTGCCATGAAGCGAGCACTGCAAAATGCAATGCGCCTTGGTGCGAAAGGGATTAAAATCATGAGTGCTGGTCGTTTGAACGGCATTGAGATTGCTCGTACAGAATGGTATCGCGAAGGTCGTGTGCCACTTCATACATTACGTGCGGATATTGATTACGGTGTGGCAGAGGCATTAACAACATACGGTATTATCGGTATTAAAGTATGGGTATTTAAAGGTGAGACTATTGCAGGTAATACGCAAGCCGGACAAAAGCCTGAAACAACTGACGCAGAACCAGAGAAAAAAGTAAGAAAGCCGAGGGTTAAAAAAGATGCTACAGCCGTCTAGACAGAAATTCCGTAAGATGCAAAAAGGCCGTAACAAAGGCATTGCAACGACGGGTAATAAAGTAAGTTTTGGTGATTTTGGATTAAAAGCGATAGGTCGTGGCCGTATTACGGCCCGCCAAATTGAAGCTGCACGTCGTGTAATGACGCGCCATATTAAACGTGGCGGACGTGTTTGGATTCGCATTTTCCCAGATCAGCCGATTTCTAAAAAACCTGCTGAAGTGCGTATGGGTAAAGGTAAAGGTAGTGTTGAGTTTTACATCGCGCAAATTAAGCCAGGTAAAATGTTATACGAGATGGACGGTGTAAGCGAAGAGCTTGCACGTGAAGCGTTTAGATTGGCAGCTGCTAAGCTGCCAATTGAAACGACATTCATGACTCGTCAGCTTGGTGGTTAAGGAAAATATGATGAAAGCTACTGATTTAAGAAGTAAGAATACGGATGAGCTTAATAAGGAGTTGATTGAATTGCGTCGCGCACAGTTTTCTTTGCGCATGCAGTCGGCAACTCAACAGCTTAACAAGCCGGATCAAATTTTAAAAACACGACGCAATATTGCGCGTATTAAGACTATGCTAGCTGAAAAAGCTAAAGCCTAAGAGGATTGATGATGACAGATACACAAGCAAAAGTCGTTCGCTCATTAAGCGGTCGTGTCGTAAGCGACAAGATGGATAAAACAGTCAGTGTTTTAGTGGAGCGTAAAGTTAAGCACCCACTCATTGGCAAAGTGATGTCTAAGTCTAAGAAGCTTCATGCACACGATGAAAAAAATGAGTGTAATGAAGGCGACATCGTAACCATTACTGAGGGCCGTCCACTATCTAAGCATAAAACTTGGATAGTAAGTGATATTACAAGAAAAGCTAAGTAATTTTCTTGTTGTAGTAATTATTTACATTTCCTACTTGCTAGGTAATGTAAATGAAGTATATAATGTTGGACTTTTCGGCGCTCGTGCATTACTAGGTAGTCTGGTAATGGACATAAAGCAAGTGCCCCAATACTGACCGTGGTCAATAGGCCGAACCATTTTTTAGATGGCGGCTGTATTGTTAAATACGGATTAAGTTGGAGATTATTTCATGATTCAAATGCAATCTAGGTTAGAAGTGGCCGACAACACTGGTGCTCGTTCTGTAATGTGCATTAAGGTGTTGGGTGGCTCTAAGCGTCGCTACGCAAGCGTAGGTGATGTGATAAAAGTTACGATCAAAGATGCGGCTCCTCGAGGACGCGTTAAAAAAGGCGAGGTATACGATGCTGTGGTAGTAAGAACAGCTAAAGGTGTGCGTCGTGCAGATGGTTCTCTTATTAAGTTTGATGGTAATGCAGCTGTACTGTTAACACCTAAGCTTGAGCCTATTGGAACTCGTATTTTTGGGCCAGTAACACGTGAATTGCGCAGTGAGCGCTTCATGAAAATCGTTTCTTTAGCTCCTGAAGTACTTTAAGAGCTAAGCGGAGAATATAGATATGAGTAAAATACTTCAAGGCGATCAAGTTATTGTCAATACAGGCAAGGATAAAGGCAAGCGTGGTGTTGTTTCACGTGTGCTGGATAATAACCTTGTTTTAGTTGAGGGTGTCAACGTCGCTAAAAAACACGAGAAACCAAACCCAATGAAGGGTATTGCTGGCGGCATCGTTCCCAAAGAAATGCCAATTCAAGTTTCTAACATTGCTTTATTTAATGCTGCAACAGAAAAAGCAGATAAAGTGGCTTATAAAGTACTAAAAGACGGTCGCAAGATTCGTGTGTATAAGTCTAACGGCGAAGCTGTAGAAGCTTAAGTAGATAGGATAAATGATGGCACGCTTAAAAGAATATTATAAAGATACAGTTGTTGCAGAGCTAACTAAGAGATTTGGTTACTCTTCTGTAATGGAAGTACCTAGAATTGAAAAGATCACAATCAACATGGGTGTTGGTGAGGCTGTTGCAGATAAAAAAGTAATGGAACATGCAGTTGGCGATATGGAAAAGATTGCTGGTCAAAAAGCAATCGTGACTAAAGCCAAGAAATCTGTTGCTGCTTTTAAAATCCGTGATGATTACCCTGTGGGCTGTAAAGTAACTTTACGCCGTGAACGTATGTATGAGTTCTTTGATCGTTTTGTTACTGTAGCTATTCCTCGTGAAAGAGATTTCCGTGGTCTTTCTGCAAAATCATTTGATGGCCGTGGTAACTACAACATGGGTATTAAAGAGCAAATTATTTTCCCTGAAATCGATTACGATAAAATCGATACGATTCGCGGAATGAATATTACGATTACTACAACAGCGAAAACTGACGAAGAAGCTAAAGCATTGCTTTCTGCGTTTAATTTTCCTTTTAGAGGTTAAGACATGGCTAAAACATGTATGACAGAGCGCGAAGTTAAACGACGCGCTACAGTAAAAAAATTCGCTGCTAAACGCGCTGCGTTAACAGCAATTATTAACGATCAAAGCGTTAGTGTTGAAGAGCAGCGAGAAGCGCGCTTGAAATTACAGGCTTTACCACGTAATTCAAGCCCTGTGCGTTTACGTAATCGTTGTGCGCTTACTGGCCGTCCTCGTGGCGTGTTTAGTAAATTTGGAATTGGACGTAGTAAATTGCGTGACTTGATGATGGCTGGCCAAGTGCCGGGCGTTACTAAGGCTAGCTGGTAGAAAAGGAACAGATCTATGAGTATGAGTGATCCAATCGCCGACATGTTAACGCGTATTCGCAATGCGCAAAGCGTTAATAAAGTATCGGTTTCAATGCCAGCATCTAAAGTAAAAGGTGCTATTGCAAGTGTGCTTAAAGACGAAGGCTATATTGAAGATTTTTCAGTAAATGCTAACAATGGCAAGCCGTTGCTGAATGTTGAGCTTAAGTATTATGCTGGACGTCCAGTGATTGAAAAAATTGAGCGTGTAAGTAAGCCTGGTTTACGTGTTTACAACAGCGGGCAAAATATACCTAAAGTAATGAATGGCCTTGGTGTGACAATAGTGTCTACATCTAAGGGTGTAATGACAGATCGTAAAGCCCAAGCCGCCGGTATCGGTGGTGAGCTTTTATGTGTAGTGGCTTAAGGAGAAGCAAATGTCAAGAATTGCTAAAAGTCCAGTAGTCATTCCAGCTAAAGTAGAAGTTGATTTGACTGCTAACAGTATCAATATTAGTGGTCCTTTAGGTAAGATGAGTCAATCATTAACCAAAGGTGTAGAGCTAAAGCGCGAAGGTGAGACAATCACATTTTCTGCAACAAGTAATGAAACGCATGCGCGTGCAATGTCAGGAACGTTACGTTCTTTAGTTGCTAATATGGTGCAGGGTGTTTCAGTTGGTTTTACCCGTAAATTGACTTTGGTTGGTGTTGGTTATAAAGCACAGGCGCAAGGCGCTATGCTGAACCTTGAATTGGGTTACTCACACCCGATTAATCATAAAATGCCTGAAGGTATTACGGTTAAAACGGCCACACCTACTGAAGTTGAAATTACGGGTGCGGATAAACAAGTTGTGGGCCAAGTGGCTGCACAAATTCGAGCTTACCGTGCTCCAGAGCCTTATAAAGGCAAGGGCGTTCGTTACTCTGATGAAGTTGTTCAGATTAAAGAATCTAAGAAAAAATAGTAGTAATTTAGGAAAATAGGGCTAAAACATGACTACAGTAAATAATCGTTCGCGCCGTGCACGTAAAACCCGTGCCGTTATTGCCGGACAATCTGTAACACGCTTGACTGTGCATCGTACTAATTTGCATATTTATGCGCAAATCATTGACGCTGCTGGTGAGAAGGTGTTGGCAAGTGCTTCTACAGTGGAAGCTGAAGTGCGTAAAGCTGTTAAAAACGGCAGTAACGTTGAAGCAGCTACCCTTGTGGGTAAGCGCATTGCAGAAAAAGCAAAAAAAGCAGGTGTTACTACAGTAGCCTTTGATCGCTCAGGTAACAAATATCATGGTCGTATTCAGGCGTTGGCAACAGCTGCGCGTGAAAATGGCCTGTCATTTTAATAAGCGAGAATAGATTATGGCTAAAGGTTTTGAGCAACAGTCACAGCAAACTGATGGTTTGCGTGAGAAGATGATTTCAGTTAATCGTGTCAGTAAAACGGTTAAAGGTGGTCGTATCATGAGTTTTGCTGCACTAAGTGTTGTTGGAGACGGCGATGGTGGTGTTGGTATGGGTAAAGGTAAAGCACGTGAAGTGCCTACCGCTGTACAAAAAGCAATGGATGAAGCGCGTCGTGAAATGGTTAAAGTAAGTTTGAATGATGGTACGTTGTATCACACAGTAATTGGTCGTTTTGGTGCTGCTAAAGTGCTTATCCAGCCCGCCCCTGAAGGTACGGGTATTATTGCTGGCGGTGCAATGCGTGCGATTTTTGAAGTGATGGGCGTTACGAATGTAACTGCAAAATGCATCGGTTCAGCAAATCCATACAATGTTGTTCGTGCTACATTAAATGGTTTAGAAGCAATGAATACGCCTTCGGACGTCGCTGCTAAGCGTGGTAAATCAGTTGAAGAGATTAGAGGCTAAATAAATGGCTAAAACAAAAAAAGATACTGGCGCTACTGTCAAAGTTACTTTAACTAAAAGTGTTATCGGTAGGCTTGAGTCTCACCGTGCCACTGTTAAAGGTTTAGGCTTACGTCGTATGCATCAAACAGTTGAGTTGCAAGACACACCTGCAATCCGCGGCATGATCAATAAGATCAACTATCTATTAAGGGTAGAAGGATAATGGAACTAAATACAATTAAGCCTGCTGAAGGCTCAAAAAAAGAATCTCGTCGCGTAGGACGTGGTATTGGCTCAGGCTTTGGTAAGACCGCCGGTCGTGGTCACAAAGGACAGCATTCTCGTTCAGGTGCAACACATCGTGTTGGCTTTGAAGGTGGTCAAATGCCTCTCCAACGTCGTTTACCAAAACGTGGCTTTAAGTCAATGACAAAAGCAGACACAGCACGCATCCGCACAAGTGAGCTAGTAGGCTTGGATGCTAAAGTGATTGATTTGCTAGCATTGAAGGAAGCAAAAATTGTTTCTGGTCGTGTTAAAGTAGCAAAAGTATTTTTATCTGGTGAGTTAACTGAAAAAGTTCAAGTCCAAGGTTTGCTTTTGACTAAAGGTGCTCGTGCAGCGATTGAAGCTGCTGGCGGTAAAGTAGTAGAAGCTTAAGAGAATGTAATTGGCACAAGATAATCTACTGAAGTCTTTTGGAAAAATGAGCGAGCTTAAAAGCCGCTTATGGTTCGTGCTCGGTGCGCTAGTTGTGTTCCGCTTTGGATCACATGTTCCAGTGCCAGGTATTGACCCAACTGTTTTGAAGCAATTATTTGATTCACAAAGCGGTGGCATATTGGGTATGTTCAATATGTTTTCTGGTGGATCACTTGAGCGTTTTGCTATATTTGCATTAGGTATCATGCCTTATATTTCTGCCTCTATTATTATGCAGTTATTAACGGTAGTTTCACCTAAGCTTGAACAGCTTAAAAAAGATGGTGAAGCTGGAAGACGTTTGATTACTAAGTACACGCGTTATGGCACGGTGTTGTTAGCAACATTCCAAGCACTCGGCATTGCGATTGCATTTGAAGGCCAGGCTGGCCTAGTGATTGACCCAGGTATGGCGTTTAGACTGATTACAGTAGTATCGCTAGTTGGCGGTACGATGTTCTTGATGTGGTTAGGTGAGCAGATTACTGAGCGAGGTATTGGTAATGGTATTTCTATTATCATTTTCGCAGGTATTGTTGCAGGATTGCCTAAAGCGATTGGTAGTACATTAGAGCTGGCGAGAACTGGTGCTTTCTCAATACCATTAGTTGTATTCTTGTTTGTGATGGTTGTTTTGGTCACTGCATTAGTTGTTTTCGTAGAGCGAGGTCAACGTAAAATTACGGTGAACTATGCGAAACGGCAAGTAGGTAATAAGGTAATGGGCGGTCAAAGTACGCATTTGCCATTGAAGTTAAACATGGCCGGTGTGATTCCACCTATATTTGCCTCAAGCATTATTTTGTTTCCAGCTTCATTAGCGGGTTGGTTTGGCAGTAATGAAAGTATGTATTGGTTAAAAGATCTGTCTGGAGCAGTGTCGCCAGGACAGCCAATCTATATTTTATTATTTGCATCAGCAATTTTGTTCTTCTGTTTCTTCTATACGGCGTTGGTATTTAACCCTAAAGAAACAGCTGATAATCTGAAGAAAAGTGGTGCGTTCATCCCAGGCATTAGACCAGGACAGCAAACTGCTAAGTATATCGATACGATTATGGGTAGATTGACATTAATTGGGGCGATTTATATTACATCGGTTTGTTTGTTGCCTGAGTTTTTAAGTTTGAAATTTAATACGCCGTTTTACTTTGGTGGTACTTCATTGTTGATTATTGTTGTCGTTACAATGGACTTTATGGCACAGGTGCAATCACACTTAATGTCACACCAATATGATGGCTTGTTGAAAAAAGCAAACTTTAAAGGCGGCGCAACTACTCGTTAGTTTGGGTCGTAGCAATATTAGGAAGTGGGTTTATCTCACTTGAAGAAGTTAAAGATTAAATGTCTAAAGAGGTTAATTATGAGAGTTCGTGCATCAGTTAAGAAATTATGCCGTCATTGTAAAACAGTACGTCGTCGTGGTGTTTTGCGTGTTATTTGTACAGATCCACGTCATAAACAACGTCAAGGATAGTATTTAATCTGGTCTTGTTTTGTTTGAAAAACAAAGTGCAAACTGTTAGAATGCAAGGCTTTTTTTATTTGGTTGCTATAAATCATAGCGATTCATTTTGGAGTTAAGAGTATGGCTCGTATTGCTGGGGTAAATGTCCCAAATCATAAACATACAGAAATCGCTTTAACAGCGATTTACGGTATTGGTAAGACTGCTGCAAAAAGCATTTGTGCTGCTGCGGGAGTTGTAACTACTGCGAAAGTTAAAGACCTAAACGACGATGAAGTTGAGAAGCTTCGTGCAGAAGTTGGTAAGTTCACTGTTGAAGGTGATTTGCGTCGTGAAGTATCAATGAATATTAAACGTTTGATGGACTTAGGCTGCTATCGCGGTGTACGTCATCGTCGTGGAATGCCGGTACGTGGACAGCGCACTAAAACAAATGCGCGTACGCGCAAAGGCCCAATCAAGCCAATTAAGCAATCTAAATAGAACATAAATTTAGTTTTTAAAAATTATTTGTAAGGACAGTACAACATGGCAAAAGCTAATGTACGCGTGAAGAAGAGGGTTAAAAAGAATATTGCAGAGGGCGTAGCCCACGTGCATGCTTCATTTAACAATACGATTATTACGATTACCGATCGTCAAGGCAATGCTTTATCATGGGCGACTTCTGGTGGACAAGGTTTTAAAGGTTCACGTAAGAGTACTCCTTTTGCTGCGCAGGTTGCTGCTGAAGTAGCTGGTAAATCAGCTCAAGAGAACGGTGTAAAGAATTTAGAAGTGCGCATTAAAGGTCCTGGCCCAGGTCGTGAATCTGCAGTGCGGGCACTTAATGCAGCTGGTTTTAAAATTACCAGCATTACTGATGTGACGCCTGTGCCGCATAATGGCTGTCGCCCACCTAAAAAACGTCGCATTTAAGCGAAAAAGATTACTGGAGAATTATCTTGGCTAGAAATTTAGACCCTAAATGCCGTCAGTGTCGTCGCGAAGGCGAAAAATTATTTTTAAAAGCTGAAAAATGCTTTACTGACAAATGTGCAATTGAAAAACGCAACTTCCCACCTGGTCAACATGGTCAAAGACGTGCATCACGTTTATCAGACTATGGTGTTCAGTTACGAGAGAAGCAAAAAGTACGTCGTATTTACGGTGTATTAGAGAAGCAATTCCGTAGCTACTACGCAGAAGCTGACCGTCGTAAAGGTGTTACTGGTGAGAACTTATTGCAATTGCTAGAGTGTCGTTTAGATAACGTTACTTACCGTATGGGTTTAGCTGGGTCGCGTACGGAAGCGCGTCAAGTGGTTAAGCATAATGCTATTCTTGTTAATGGGAAACGTGTGAACATTCCTTCATACCAGGTACGAGCTGGTGATGTTGTTTCAGTTGCGGAAGCATCTAAGAAACAATTACGTATTAAATCTGCACTTGAAGCAGCAGATGAACGTGGTTTCCCAGAGTGGTTAGAAGTTGATGTGAAAGCATTTACAGGCACATTTAAATCAGTACCTGTGCGTGATGACTTACCTGCAACCATTAATGAATCATTGGTAGTTGAGCTGTACTCTAAGTAATTAATACTTAGGTACGGGATTTATTAACCAATTACGTCAAGGAATTTTATGCAAAGTAATCCTACAGAATACTTAAAACCACGCGTAGTAAACGTGGAAGAAATAACACCATTAAGAGCGCGTGTTACTTTAGAACCAATGGAACGTGGTTTCGGCTTTACATTAGGTAATGCTATTCGCCGCGTATTGCTATCTTCAATTCCAGGTTTTGCAATTACTGAAGTTAAAATTGATGGTGTCGTGCATGAGTACTCAACTATTGAGGGTGTACAAGAAGATGTTGTTGATATTTTGTTAAACCTAAAAGGCGTAGCATTAAGACTTAATAGCAAATCAGACACAATATTAACATTGAGCAAATCTGGTGAAGGCGTTGTAACAGCTGCAGATTTTGACACGGGCCATGATGCTGAGATTGTTAATCCAGACCATGTGATTGCTCACTTAACTAAAGGTGGAAAACTAGACCTTGAAGTTAAAGTTGAAATGGGTCGTGGTTATCAGCCAGTGCCTGCTAGAGTAAAAGTTAATCAAGAGGATCGTACGCTTGGTTTTATAATGATTGATGCTTCATTCAGTCCAATTAATAAAGTAAGTTATCAAGTAGAGAGCGCTCGTGTAGAGCAACGTACAGATTTAGATAAGCTTATTATTGATGTTGAAACAAATGGAATCGTTGATTCAGAACAAGCGATTCGTGATGCGGCAACTATTTTGATGGGACAGCTTTCTGTGTTTGCAAACCTTGAAGGCGCACCAACAGAAGAAGAGGAAGATGCTGCGCCACAAGTTGACCCAATACTATTGCGTCCAGTTGATGATTTAGAGTTAACAGTGCGTTCAGCCAATTGTCTGAAAGCAGAAAATATTTTCTACATCGGTGATTTGATCCAGCGCTCTGAAACTGAGTTGTTAAAAGCGCCTAATTTAGGACGTAAATCATTGAATGAGATTAAAGATGTACTAGCTTCAAAAGGCTTAATATTAGGCGTGAAGTTGGAAAATTGGCCACCAGTTGGTCTTGAAAGAGTTTAAGAGCTAAATTTTAAAAGTTTAAGGAAGTTACTATGCGTCACGGTAATCAAAATAGAAAGTTAAATCGTACTAGCAGCCATCGCGCAGCTATGTTTCGTAACATGTCAGTATCATTACTTCGTCATGAAGTAATTAGAACAACCTTGCCGAAAGCAAAAGAGTTGCGTAAATATGCTGAGCCTCTTATCACATTGGGAAAAGACGCAACATTGGCTAACCGCCGTCTTGCTTTTAACCGTTTACGTGACCGTGACATCGTTGTTAAGTTGTTTGGTGAATTAGGTCCTCGTTACCTGGAGCGCAAAGGCGGTTATCTGCGTATTCTAAAATGCGGTTTCCGTAATGGGGATAATGCACCAATGGCATTTGTAGAGCTTGTTGATCGTCCAGAAGATGCTGAAGTTGTAGAAGCAGATTAAGTGTTGGATGACACCACAAAGAAGCCAGCTTAATGCTGGCTTTTTTGTTTTATAGATTTATAAATGCAGTTAGTTCATCTATCGTAAAAGGCCAGTCAAGCTCAGACCAACCAAGTTCTGATAAGTTGTCAGACTTCTGTAATACGGGAATGCGCTCACCATATGTCATTAGCAATTGATTATCATCCGTTATCTCAACTAAGGTAAGTAGGTTAATGAGGTTCAGTTGAGTAACTAGATCAGCAGCTTGTTCACATAAGTGGCAATGTGAAGTGATAAATAATGTTAATTTAAGCATTGTATTTTGTAAAAGTTAAAAAACCATCATAATAACGTTTGGTAGTATAAATGTTATAACACAAGGTGTTGCATGTCAGAAACGCACGAAACAAAAGATAGTTTAAGCGAAACGCTAGAGCAGGTCGTCTCTTTATTAGAGAAGAACCAGTTAGTAGGGGGTCTTGTACAGAAGCAAGAGGTGTCTAAACACGACCCAATAGAATCGCTTGCTCATCGACAAACCCAAATAGCGCTGGAAAATATACTTAATGTATTGCACCCTGCGGATGTTGCCCATATTTTAGAAGCCTTACCACTAGATGAGCGCTTATATCTTTGGGACTTGGTTAAGGTTAATCGCGATGGCGATATCTTATTAGAAGTTTCAGATGCGGTTAGACAGACGTTAATCGCAGATATGGATAGCGAAGAATTGCTTGCCGCTGCTGAGCAGTTAGATACTGATGAACTTGCTGATTTAGCACCTGACTTACCAAAAGATGTCCTAGAAGAGTTAATGGATAGTCTTGATGCTCTTAACCGCGAACGCTTGCAATCTGCGCTCTCCTATCCGGAGGATACTGTTGGCGCATTAATGGACTTTGATATCGTCACGATTCGTGAGGATGTTACGGTTGAAGTGGCATTGAGGTACCTTCGCAGATTAGAAGAGTTGCCTAATCATACCGATAAAATATTTGTTGTTGACCGTCATGACAGGATTCAAGGGGTCTTGCCTTTATCTAATATGTTAGTGAATGGTTTGGATAGCACAATCAAAACTGTAATGGCTTCTGATACTGTATTGTTCTACCCTGATGACGTGGCAGATGAAGCTGCTAAAGCTTTTGAACGTTACGACTTGGTTAGTGCCCCCGTTGTCGATAAGCAGAATAAACTGGTTGGTCGATTAACAGTAGATGAAGTCATGGACTATATTCGTGAAGAGTCGGAAGCTGATAAGCTTTCAATGGCAGGTTTGCGAGAAGAAGAGGATTTCTTTTCTACTGTATGGGCATCAGTACAAAACCGTTGGGCATGGTTGGCGATTAACTTGGTTACAGCACTCGTCGCTTCACGGGTTATTGGCATCTTTGAGCATTCCATTGGGCAAATTGTTGCTCTGGCTACATTAATGCCAATTGTAGCTGGTGTTGGCGGTAACTCTGGCAACCAAACAACAACGATGATTGTACGTGGTTTAGCCTTGGGCCAGATATCTAGTAGCAATATGCAGTCTCAGGTGATTAAAGAGCTGGGTGTGGCGCTGGTTAATGGTTTGATATGGGGCGGAGTATTGGGTGGTATTACTTATGCGCTGTATGGTGACTATCGATTAAGCATGGTGATGACTGTAGCCATTACGCTTAATTTACTGTTAGCAGCATTGATGGGTGTGGTTATTCCATTGGTGATGAATAGGTTCGGTAAAGATCCTGCAGTTGGCTCTAGTGTATTGATTACCGCAATGACAGACAGTGGTGGCTTCTTTATCTTTCTAGGATTGGCGACAATATTCTTATTATAGAAAGCTGATTTATGTACATTATGTAGACGTAAAAAAACCCGCTATGCGGGTTTTTTTAATAAATAAAATCAACAGTTAATTACTTGATTTTATTTTCTTTGTACATAACGTGCTTACGAACAACAGGGTCAAATTTTTTGATCTCCATTTTTTCTGGCATTGTACGTTTGTTTTTAGTTGTGGTGTAGAAATGACCTGTACCAGCACTTGACTCTAGTTTGATTTTTTCGCGCATTGTAATGCTCCTTAGATTTTTTCGCCAGCAGCGCGCATTTTTGCTAATACCACGTCAATGCCATTTTTATCAATTGTGCGTAGTGCAGCGTTAGTAATACGCATGCTTACCCAGCGATTCTCGCTCTCAACCCAGAATTTACGGTTTTGCAAATTAGGTAAGAAACGACGTCTTGTTTTGTTATGTGCGTGAGAAACATTGTTACCCACCATTGGCTTTTTGCCTGTTACCTGACATACACGTGCCATGGTTATCTCCAAATACTATTGTCTATTTCAGAAAGACGGCAATTATAGACAAAACGCTACACTTTTTCAACTTAAAATATCAGTTTATACTAAATAATTGTGTGTTTTAGTGTTTTCCGGTACTGCCGAAGCCACCTTCACCGCGTTCAGTCTCTGTAAATTCATCTACAATATGGAAATCTGCTTGGATAACAGGCACGATAACCAGTTGAGCAATGCGCTCCATGGGGTTGAGGATGAAGCTTTCTTTACTACGATTCCAGCAAGAGACAAGAAGCTGCCCTTGATAGTCGGAGTCGATTAATCCAACTAGATTGCCCAGCACAATGCCGTGCTTATGGCCTAAGCCTGAACGCGGTAAAATGAGAGCAGCATGGTAGGCATTATCAATATGTATGGCGATTCCAGTAGGAATCATCACCGTATCACCAGCTTTGATGGTTTGCGTGTGCTCAATACATGCCCGCAAATCTAAACCAGCTGAACCTTTTGTCGCATAGCTAGGCATCATGCTGCGGATGCGAGCATCTAAAACTTTCAAATCGACATTAATAGACATGGTAATTTCTTTTATTAAATTTAATGTGATATTAAACACTAAATAGTGAGGAAACAAAATAGTAGTGAATTGGGTAAGAACAATAAAGTCAGCAATATGCTGGCTTAATTTATAAATGTGGGTAGAAAGTAAAACTTGTAATTAGCACTTAATCCTAATAAGTGGTTTCTATCCGGAGCAGGTTCAAAGAAGCGACCTCGGCTGTCGTTGATACGGACAGCGCTGATTAATTCTTTATTAAACATAATCCTGTAGTCGGATGAATTCTTCTCTACGCTACAAATCTTTCTGTAGGCTGGAGGCGCTTAAATATGGCGCAATTATCATCATCATTTTCATTAAATAACCATAGGCTACTAATGGGTCTTGATTACAAGAGCTTGTGCATGTGTTCTAAGATTGACGTCGCAATGCTCACTTTTGAAGTGCGTTGCAATGGATGGTTTCCTTTGTCATCTATTAAAGTAACTTGATTGCTATCGCTTCCCATTGCTGAAGTGACCTCGTTTGCGACGATTAAAGGTAGTTTCTTATTGATGCGTTTTTGTGATGCATATTCAATGATGTTTTCACTTTCTGCAGCAAAGCCAACGCAAAAAGGCGGGCTAGGTAGATTGGCAACTTCCGCCAAAATATCTTTATTACGTTTCAACTTTATTGTTAATGATTCAGCACTTTTTTTAATTTTTTGATTGGCGGTTTCATTCGGAGCGTAATCAGAAACAGCAGCAACGCTAATAAAAATATCTTGATTGCTAATATTATCCATTACCGTGGTGTGCATTGTTTCTGTACTCGTGGCATGTTTAATATTGACGTTAATAGGAACTTGCAAATGACTAACCCCACTAACTAAAGTCACCTCCGCACCCATGTCAGCAGCTACTTGAGCTAGTGCATAACCCATCTTGCCACTGCTTAAATTGGTGATGCCACGTACAGGGTCAACCATTTCTAAAGTAGCTCCAGCGGTGATTAACAATTTCTTGTTCGACAATATTTTTTTCGTGAAATGAGCCTTTACGTGTGCCAGCAATTCTGTTGCTTCTAGCATTCGGCCATCACCTATTTCACCACAAGCTTGCTCACCATTGCCTGGGCCTAGAATGCGGATGTTGTCAGCTTCTAATTGGTCAAAGTTCCGCTGTGTCGCCGGGTTTTCCCACATTTGTTTGTTCATGGCTGGCGCGACTAGTAGCGGGCAGTCCCGTGCTAAACATATAGTAGATAATAAATCATCCGCACGACCATGTAATAATTTTGCAACAAACTCTGCAGTGCACGGTGCAATTAAAATGGCGTCAGCATTGCGACTTAATTCGATATGCGGCATGCCGCCACCAATGTTTTCATCCCACATGCCAACAAAAACAGGGTTGCCAGACAGCGCTTGCATGGTCGTAGGCGTAATGAACTGGGTGGCAGATTCTGTCATTACCACTTGGACACCAATATCGGACTTGATTAGGAGCCGCACTAGCTCAGCCGCTTTATAAGCTGCAATACCGCCAGTAATGCCTACTACTAAGGATTTATTTTTTTGCATAAGCTTTTAATCTAAGTTTTTATATATGAGCAAGCTGCATTTTTATGGGTATATGTTTTTATGGGCGTTTATGTAATGCTTACATTTTAATATGAAATACAGTTGAACGGCTTAAAACCATGTAGAAACTCTTAGAAATCAGTATTTTATTGCTTATATTGGCCGTTGTAATAAAACATGTGTTCTTAGAATGGTCAGATTTAGACTGGCAAAAAACTTCTATGTTGCGCTTTATCCCATTAATGCCGCTTCTATGATATTTGCCCATAATCACCCTTCACGTGTTGTTAAGCAAAGCAGTGCTGATGAGATGATTACACAAGAGCTAAAGAAAGCGCTGGCATTGGTTGATGTGCGAGTGTTAGATTGCTTTATCGTGACGGGTAATGAAACACGGTCTTTTGTCGAGGCTGGTTTATTGTAAATATTCAGTCTAGAATAGGTCAGATTTGGAGAGGCTTCTGTTTTGAAGCTGCATAAATAACTTGAGATTAGAATGCAATAATATGATACAAAAAAAAATAAAAGTGATCGCTTGGTTTGCTGTTGCAATGCTAGGCGCTTATGCACTTTCTGGCATTGCACTCAACCGCGGCGAGAGCATTAATGCCATATGGATGGTCACTTCCGCTGTTTGTATTTATGCCATTGCGTATCGCTTTTACGCAGCTTGGATTGCCGCAAAAGTGCTTACGACTAACGAAACACGAGCGACGCCAGCTGAGCGTTTGGATAATGGTAGAGATTTTCTACCAACCAACAAATGGGTTGTGTTTGGACATCACTTTGCCGCTATTTCCGGCCCTGGCCCTTTAATTGGCCCAACGTTAGCTGCGCAGTTTGGTTATTTGCCGGGCACCTTATGGATATTAATCGGTGTCGTGTTGGGTGGCGCGGTACAAGACATGGTGATCTTATTCTTTTCTACCCGCCGTAATGGCCGTAGTTTGGGGCAAATGGCACGTGATGAAATTGGTTCGATAGGTGGCACTGCTGCGTTAATCGGTACCTTTATGATCATGATTATTCTGATTGCGGTTTTGGGCCTGGTTGTTGTCAATGCTATGAAACACAGCCCTTGGGCAACGTCGACAATTGCCGCCACCATTCCGATTGCCATGGTTATTGGCCTTTATATGCGCCATATTCGCCCGGGGCGTGTGCTGGAAGCTACGGCTATTGGCGTCATCTTATTGCTGTTGTCGGTTGTAGGTGGTGGCTGGGTTGACCATAGTGCGAGCTTGCGGGTCTTATTCGACCACGATAGTTTGCCACTAGCATATGCGATTATTCTGTATGGTTTTGCGGCAGCAGTGTTGCCAGTTTGGTTGTTATTAGCACCACGTGATTACCTGTCTACGTTTATGAAGCTAGGCACAATATTTTTATTAGCGATTGCCATTGTTGTTTTACGCCCCGAAATTCATATGCCAGCTGTTACTCAGTTCGTCGATGGAACTGGCCCCATATTTGGCGGTAAGGTGTTCCCCTTTGTTTTTATCACCATTGCTTGTGGTGCAGTGTCTGGCTTCCATGCCTTAATCGCCTCTGGCACCACACCAAAGCTAATTGCTAATGAACGTGATATTCGCATGATTGGTTATGGTGGTATGTTGCTAGAAAGCTTTGTTGCCATGATGGCGATGATTGCCGCGACAGTATTAGAGCCTGGAGTTTTCTTTGCGATTAACAGTCCCGCAGGCGTTATTGGTCAAACAGCTGTTGATGCGATTACAACCATTAATAGCTGGGGTTTTGCAGTAACGGTTGAGCAAATGGAGCAACTGGCAAAAGATATGGGCGAGTCAAGTTTATTTGCACGCACAGGTGGCGCGCCCAGCTTGGCTGTCGGTATGGCGAGTATTCTTGCCAATGCCTTTGGTAAGAGTTTGTTAGCGCTTTGGTATCACTTTGCCATTATGTTTGAAGCCTTATTTATTCTCACTACACTGGATGCAGGTACGCGTGTAGGCCGCTTTATGTTGCAAGATATTTTAGGTAATTTTAATCAAAAGCTTGGCGAAACCTCTTATATGCCATCTGTGATTTTAACTAGTGCTTTGGTTGTCTCAGGCTGGGGCTACTTTTTATATATTGGTGTAATTGACCCGAATGGTGGCGTAAATATCTTGTGGCCACTTTTTGGTATTGCCAATCAAATGTTGGCGGCGATTGCACTGTGTGTCGCAACTAGTATTATTGTGAAATCAGGCAAAGCGAGATACGCTTGGGTCACTGCGCTACCGCTCACATGGCTAGTCGTTATTACCAGCACTGCTGCCTATGAAAAGATCTTTAGTGATGATGTTCGTGTAGGCTTCTTTGCGGCTGCCAATCACCTGAGTGCGCAATTGTCATCAGGCGTATTAAGTGCTGAGAGGGCTGTGATTGCACCACGGTTGATATTCAATCAGCATTTAGATGCTTATCTCACGATGTTCTTTGTGTTCGTATTATGGGTTGTAGTGATTGATATGATTAATATTTCACGCCGCTATTTGCAAGGGAAAAAAGTGCTGGCTTCTAGCGAAACACCATACGTGAAAACCGCATTAGAGTAGTTGATGTTTAAAAAGGTTAAATATATATGGCATATTATTCGTCACCTTTCTGGCGACGATGCTTATGACCGGTACTTAACACATCATGCGCAATTTCATACGGCCATGGTTGATGCGCCAGAGCCGCTTTCACGAAAAGCTTTCTTTAAGCTGTGGCAAGACAGTAAATGGACTGGTGTTAATCGTTGCTGTTGAGCTATTTCTCAAAGTGCTGCTGATAAGCCGCGCGCAGCATCCAAATCCCAATGAGCACCATTGGTAAACTTAACCACTGTCCCATGGATAAGCCTAGTTCTAATAGGCCCAAAAAGTCATCAGGTTGTCGTGTATACTCAACTAAAAATCTAAAGCTACCATAGCTAATTAAAAACAGTGCGGAAATTGCGCCAGTTGGCCTTTGTTTATTGGAGAACCACCATAGTAGGATAAACAAAACGACGCCTTCTAACGCAAATTCATAAAGCTGTGATGGGTGGCGAACAAACTTATCTGCCTGCGGGAAAATCATCCCAAAAGGACTGTCAGTCACACGGCCCCACAACTCGCCATTAATAAAGTTACCCATACGCCCAGCGCCTAAACCAATTGGGACTAATGGCGCAACAAAATCCATAATTTTTAACCAAGGTTGCGGATATCTTTTATTAAATAAAAACATCGCAACCAATACACCTAAGAAGCCACCATGAAAGCTCATACCACCTTGCCAAACGGCGAAGATTTCAAGTGGGTGCTGAATAAAATAGCTGGCTTGGTAAAACACGACGTAACCTAATCGGCCACCTAAAATAACGCCCATTGCACCATAAAATAAAGCGTCATCAAGCATGGCATCACTCCAGTTAAACCATGGTTTATGCTTAATTTGATACCTACCCAGTAATAAAAAGCCTAAAAAACCAGTTAAATACATAAGGCCATACCAGTGAATGCCAAGTGAACCTATATGGATGGCGACGGGATCAAACTGTGGATGAGTCAACATAAATGATAGTTTTAGTTAAGAGTTTATAAGAGGTGTATATTACTAGACAATGTAAGTTTGGCGTTAAAGAGTTTCATTAGGCTAAATTAAGGCATGCTGAATGGGCGAGTATCGTTTAAACTTATACTTTAGTTTAGTATGGTTGGATTTCATTATGCCTCAGTATCGCTCTAGAACCACCACACATGGCCGCAACATGGCTGGCGCGCGTGCTTTATGGCGCGCAACAGGCATGAAGGACGGTGACTTTGATAAGCCTATTATCGCTATTTCGAACTCATTTACACAATTTGTCCCAGGCCATGTGCATTTAAAAGACATGGGTCAGTTAGTCGCGCGTCAAATTGAAAAGGCGGGTGGGGTGGGAAAAGAGTTTAACACTATTGCCGTCGACGATGGTATTGCGATGGGACATAGTGGCATGTTGTATAGCTTGCCTAGTCGTGATTTGATTGCTGACAGTGTTGAATATATGGTGAATGCACATTGCGCTGATGCGCTAGTGTGTATTTCCAATTGTGACAAAATCACCCCGGGTATGCTTATGGCGGCGCTACGTTTAAACATCCCTGTCATCTTCGTTTCAGGTGGGCCAATGGAGGCTGGCAAGGTGAATTGGCAAGGCGATGTGATGAAGCTAGATTTGGTCGATGCGATGGTTGCCGCAGCAGATAACACTGTGTCTGACGAAAAGTCTGAGGCTATTGAACGCTCAGCTTGTCCAACATGTGGGTCATGCTCAGGAATGTTCACTGCCAATTCAATGAATTGCCTAACAGAGGCGCTAGGGTTAAGCCTGCCAGGCAATGGTTCAGCATTAGCCACGCATGGCGCACGTAAGGAATTGTTTTTAGAAGCTGGCCGCACAATTGTTGACTTGGCAAAACGCCATTATGAGCAAGATGATTACAGTGTCTTACCAAGAAATATTGCTAACATGAAAGCGTTTGAAAATGCGATGGCATTAGATGTGTCTATGGGCGGATCAACTAATACCGTTCTACATTTATTGGCAGCAGCGCATGAAGCTGAAATTGATTTTAAAATGTCAGATATTGATAAAATCTCACGCAAAGTTCCTTGCTTAAGCAAAGTGGCGCCAGCGACTGCTAAGTATCATATGGAAGATGTGCATCGTGCAGGTGGTGTGATGGGTATTCTAGGAGAGTTAGACCGTGCAGGATTGATTCATCGTGATACGCCAACAGTACATAGTGCAACAATGGGGGGTGCGCTTGATAAATGGGACATACAAGTGACACAAGACGAAGAAGTGAAAAAATTCTACCGGGCTGCACCAGGTGGCATTAGAACAACGATTGCTTTCTCACAGAGCATGCTTTACCCAACCTTAGATGATGACCGTACTGACGGATGCATTCGTGATTTGGCGCATGCCTATTCACTGGATGGTGGGTTGGCTGTGCTGTACGGCAATATTGCATTAGATGGCTGTATTGTGAAAACGGCTGGTGTGGATGAAAGCATTTTGAAGTTCACAGGACGTGCTCGTATTTTCGAGTCACAAGATGCTTCAGTTGAAGCTATTCTTGCCGACAAGGTGGTAGCGGGGGATGTGGTGGTTATTCGTTATGAAGGGCCGCGAGGTGGGCCAGGTATGCAAGAAATGTTGTATCCAACCTCTTACCTGAAGTCTCAAGGACTCGGTAAAGAATGTGCTTTATTAACGGATGGACGCTTCTCGGGTGGTACATCTGGTTTAAGTATTGGGCATGCTTCACCTGAGGCGGCGGAAGGTGGTGCGATAGGGCTTGTAGAAGAGGGCGATACTATCGAAATTGACATCCCGAACCGCGCGATTGATTTAAAAATTAGTGATGCAGAATTGATAGAGCGACGCACCAAGATGGATGCAAAAGGAAAAAATGCATGGAAGCCGCTCGACCGAGACCGTCAGGTTTCACCCGCTTTGCGCGCTTATGCGGCGATGAGTACTAGTGCTGCCTTTGGTGCAGTGCGAGATGTTTCGAAAATTGAAAAAGGATAAGTATACATACAGATGAAAAAGGATAAGTATACATACAGAGGCAGCCATGCTAGAAAATATGCCAGACACACAAAAGCGGCTTAAGTTACATGCACATGTTAACCAGGTCGAAGATGAGTCGGGCCTGCAATACTTAGAAATTGACAATCCTATAACGACTGCTAAAATTGCTTTGCAAGGTGCGCATGTCATGGCTTGGCAGCCGAAGTCTTTGTCAAATCCTGTATTGTGGACATCTAGTAATGCGCGTTTTGCTAAAGGTCGCTCTATCCGTGGTGGCGTGCCTATTTGTTGGCCTTGGTTTGGTAACCATCCAACCAATAATGTTTTTTGCCCGCATGGTTTTGCGCGCGTGATTCCATGGCGTGTGATGGATATTAATGCCACCCCAGAAGGTGCGACACGAATTGTTCTGTCCATGCAGGTAACTGATGAGGCTAGGCGACAGCTGTCATACCCTTACGAGCTGAGCTTGAGCATTACCATCGGTAGCCGTTTGCGGACTGAGTTGGCTACGACTAATCTTGCAGAGCATCCATTTGTGATTAGTGAGGCCTTGCATACTTATTTTAATGTGAGTGATATTGGTAATATTGAAATTACAGGTCTGCAAGACTATGTGTATGCGGATAAGCGTATTAAATATGAACGCAATATAGAGCATAACGCACTCACGTTTAATGGTGACGAGTATGATCGTGTGTATATTAACCATAGTAGTGATTGTGCCATTTATGATAAAGGCTATAATCGGATTATTCATGTATACAAATCAGGCAGTTTTACGACTGTAGTTTGGAGCCCGGGTGAAGAAAAAGTGGCGGATATGAGTGATATGGGCACAGGGGAGGAATGGCGTAAAACAATTTGTGTAGAGACCGCCAATGCATTGGATAATATGGTGGTCATTAACCCTGGTCGCAAGCACGTGTTAAGCGCTGAGTATTCTGTTGAAATGATGTAATTGAAGAAATACAGTAATACGGGTCAACTTTTTAAGCGGGGTGGCATTACAATATCGATTGCGGCTGTAAACTGTTGAAGATTTTTTAGTTTTAGGTGCTATAAGGTTGTTAGGTTGTCCGTTCGTCTAAAGTCTTAAGGAGACAACATGAAGGAATTTTTACTAACAGTATTAACAGTTGGTGCATTAATAATGGCAGAGCAAGCAACTGCAAATGAAGTGTTGGCAAAGAAAAGCGGATGTTTAGCTTGTCATGGTGTCGATAAGAAAGTCTTAGGCCCTAGCTTTAAAGATGTTGCTGCTAAATACAAAGGTGACAAATCTGCTCAAGGCAAGCTAGTTGCTAAAGTGAAAGCAGGTAGTAGCGGTGTTTGGGGTGCTATGTTAATGCCAGCTAACAGCCCACAAGTTAAAGACGGCGATATTAAATCGATTGTTAAGTGGGTTTTATCACTGTAACTTAAGTGATATTGATTAAAAATCCAGCGTTTCGCTGGCTTTTGATGGGTGAAGCTTATTCAGTTCATGCCTATTAACTGAATAGCAGAAATATGAATACTGAAACAATAGCAATTGGTGCGATGAAAGTATTCGTAAGCTGCCAGAGCTGATAAAAACTTGTTTTAAGATTGAGCTCTTGTTTAGAATGCTGCTTCTTCATCACGCAACCTGCAAAGATTGCCATTAGTAATCCACCGAGCGGCAGCATAATCGTGCTGGTAAGTTTATCTAATGTGTCGAATATACCTAAGCCGAATACCACTTTCACGTCTTGCCATAGATTAAATGAGAGTAGTACAGCGACACCAATGCTCCAGATTAAAATGCCTAGACCTGCCGCCGCTGGCTTGCGACTAATTTTGATGTTCTCAACAACCCACGCAATGGTCGGTTCGACTAAAGATATAGCTGACGTGGCTGCCGCAAACGCCACTAAGATAAAGAACAATGTGCCAAAGAAGTTTCCCCAAGGCATATGACCAAATGCGATTGGCAAGGTTTGGAAGATAAGGCCAGGGCCAGCACCAGGTTCCAGTTGGTTGGCAAATACCAGCGCGTAGATGGCTAGGCCTGCTAGCAAACCTAATAGGCTATCAGCGATTGCAATATAAATTGATGTGCGAGCGATAGAGGCATCACGCTGTAGGTATGAACCGTAAACCATGATTGACCCCATGCCGATGCTCAGTGAGAAGAAGGCATGGCCCAGCGCATTTAATGCTGCATTAGGCGTTATTTTTGAGAAATCAGGGCTAAACATAAAGGTAGCTGATGCAGCCATATCTCCGACTGACATACTGTAGCCAAGCAGTAGTAATAAAATAGCAAACAATGCAGGAATTAGAAAGTTATTTGCCTTTTCTAAACCAGCAGTCACCCCCTTAGCTACAATACTCATGGTGATGACCATGAAAATGGTATGCCAAAAAAGCAAGGTGAATGGAGAGGCTAACAATGCATCAAAGTGAGCACTAGATTCAGCACCAGTGATATTGGTGAAGTTGCTTTGCGCCGCCTGGCTGATGTAGCTTAAGACCCACCCACCCACCACACTATAAAAACATAAAATCAGTACGCCGGTTAGCATACCCATCGTGCCAATATAGCGCCAAGCAGGCGCTGCGTTAGATTCTTTTGCTAAACTGAGCATCGCGTCCATTGGATTTTTTTGCATCCGTCTACCTAGCATGACCTCTGTCATGAGTAAGGGAATGCCAACCAATAGAATGCTGAGTATATACACCAAGACAAATGCGCTGCCACCATTAACGCCGATCATATAAGGCAATTTCCAAATATTACCTAGTCCGATGGCAGAGCCAGTCGTAGCCAATATAAATGTCCATCGATTTGCCCATGCACCGCGGTATGTCATGTTATTCATCTTGGCTATTTTTTCCGATTACTTTATTCACTGACTCATTCACCTCCTCGCACTCACCTTCAATGATGTCATCATTGGCGGGTTGTGAGTCTGCATCGCGACCTAAGACTTCAATATTATCTGCCATAAAGTAACGGTCTGTTTCTTGTTTAATGATTTTAGAGAGTAATAGCAAACCAATCAAGTTGGGAATCGCCATTAATCCATTCATCAGATCAGAGAAGTTCCAGACAAAGCTCAAGCTATTCATTGCCCCAATCATGACGGCTACTGTGAACAGTATACGGAAAAATTTAATTGCGCTTCCTCCAAATAAGAACTCAATGGCTTTTTCACCATAATAACTCCAGCCGATTAAGGTCGAGAAAGCAAAAAATGCCGTTGCAATCGCGATAAAATAACGACCAGTGTTACCTAGTGTTTCTGCAACACTTGCGCTGGTGAGTTCTCCTGCACTGACCCCTTGTGTCCAGCTAGTTGCAGTTAAAATCACTAAAGCCGTCATTGTGCAAACGACTAGAGTGTCGATAAATGTTTGCGTCATGCTCACGAGTGCTTGTTTCACTGGGTCATTCGTACGCGCGGCGGCTGCTGCGATTGGCGCAGAACCTAAACCTGACTCATTTGAGAACACACCACGTGCAATGCCAAAGCGCATCGCCGCCGCAATGGTTGCACCGATAAAGCCACCACTAGCCGCTGACGGGTTGAAAGCATGGTAAAAGATTAAACCAAAAGCATGTGGAATTTCGCTGACATTGGCTGCCAATACCCACAAGCTACTGGCCACGTAAGTCGCAATCATCAATGGCACAACAAACGATGTGAACTTACCAATAGATTTAATACCACCTAGGATGACTAAGCCTGTTAGCATCGTTAATACTATGCCAGTAATATGTGTTGGAATTTGGAAAGTCTTTGCAAAGATTTCGGCCGTTGCATTGCCTTGTGTCATATTGCCAATACCAAAAGCAGCACAAATCGTGAAGATAGCAAATAGCGTTCCTAACCAAGGCAACCCAGCACCTTTACTCAGGTAATACATAGGCCCACCACGCATACCGTGATCACCTTTCTCACGATATTTTACCGCCAGTACTGCTTCGCTATATTTAGTCGCCATACCTACTAAGCCGGTGACCCACATCCAGAATACAGCACCAGGGCCGCCTAGTGTGATCGCAGTAGCAACGCCAACTATATTGCCGATACCAACTGTAGCGGCTAATGCCGTCATCAATGCCGCGAACTGACTAATGTCACCTTCGTCATCTTTATCATTGCTGAAGATTAAGCGTATGGCATGTGGTAGCACTCTAAACTGTATGCCTTTGAGCAATATGGTGAGATATAAACCAGTGCCAACCAGCAATGTGAGCATGATTGGCCCCCATACGATGCCTGACAACGTTGCGACGAGTTCTTCTACGGTTTGCATTGTGATTATCCCCCTTGAATCATGATCATAGCGAAAAACCATTGGTTTAAGCTAGGCTAGCTGCTTAGGCTAAATAATTGCAGTTCTAAGAGTTGAAGTGTTGAGCTAGTACGCTGATTATATACCCATGATCTAATACGCCAGCACTCTCACGAATGCTGTGCATGGCCCACACAGGGTTGCCGACATCAACGGTTGGCATGCCTAACTGCGCAGAAATCATTGGGCCGATGGTGCTGCCGCAACCTAGGTCTGTGCGGTGTGTGTATTCTTGGTAAGGCACTTTAGCTTGTTTACAAAGCTGGATAAAACGGGCGGCGGTATCAGCATTGGTGCTATAGCGTTGGTTAGCATTGGTCTTAATCACTGGACCTTGGTTGACTGTTGCATGGTGTTCAGGCTCATAAGCGCTAGGGTGGTTGGGATGGTAAGCATGTGCCATATCTGCACTGATAAAGAAGCTGTTAGCAAAGCCGCGTAATCGTTCTTCTTCGCTAGCTTTTTGGAAAGCGCAGACACGTTGGATGGTGTCGCTCATGAAGCTACCACCTGCACCAGTTAAACTTTCACTACCAACTTCTTCGTGATCGAAGAAGGCGCAGATGCTGGTGGACTCTGGTTTCGTTGTCGTAAGCAGTGCTTGCAATGCTGCGTGGCAAGAGGCTAAGTTATCTAGTTGACTATCTGCGATAAAATCTTGGTTTTGCCCCCATAAACTGCCTTTTTGCGTATCGTAAATGGTTAAGTCCCAAGTCAGGATGTCGGCTGGATTAATATTTAGGTGGTCTGCAATTGTTTGGTCTAACTTTCTTTTTGCTTCAGTACTATCGGCTGCATAGCCAAAAATTAACGGTAATTGGGTTTGTTTATCGAGCAACAAACCTTTGCTATTCACGTCATGATTCATATGAATAGCAAGGTTGGGTAACCGTACGATAGACTCTGCAAAGTGGAGTAAGTGGGTAGTATAGCTGTCCGCATTTCGAACGTTGACACGGCCAGCAATGCTTAAATCACGATCTGTGAATGTAGCTAAAATAGGCCCGCCATAGACTTCAACACCAAGTTGGGCGACGCCTTGTTTCGCATGTGCTGCTTTAGGTTTTAAGCGCAATCCAGGTGAGTCTGTGTGAGCGCCTACTATCCTAAATCCAGTTTCTGCTACTGGTTTTGACCCTAATGTGAAAGCAATAATCGATGCTCCATCACGGGTGACGTAATAGCGGCCATTTTTTTTCAGTCTCCATGGCTGGGCTTCAATCAACGGTTCAAAGCCATTGGCATCTAATTGCTTAATCGTGCTGTTAACCGCGTGCCATGGACTAGGGCTGGCATCAATGTAGTCGAGTAAGTTTTGTGCTTGTTTTCTGGCCGCTGCGATAGTCATAGGTCAAGTTAAATCCAGTTTTTATCGATTAAAAAGTCAGTATACAGTTTTGCCTCTGTACTACCAGTTTCTGGTTTCCAGTCATAGCGCCATTTCACAATCGGTGGCATGGAGAGTAGGATGGATTCAGTGCGGCCATTGGACTGCAAGCCAAATAATGTACCGCGATCAAACACCAAATTAAACTCTACATATCGACCGCGACGGTAGGCTTGGAAGTCACGTTCACGCTCGCCATAAGAGGTGTCTTTGCGCCGTTGCACAATCGGCAAGTAAGCATGGGGGAGTGCATCACCCACTGCACGTAGCATGGCAAAGCTTTGTTCGAAACCAAGTTCGTTAAAGTCATCAAAAAATACGCCACCAATACCACGTGGTTCTTGACGATGTTTTAAGTAAAAATATTCGTCACAGTCTTTTTTGAAGCGCGGATATAAATCGTCGCCAAATGGTGCTAATGCCTCTTTATTAGTGCGGTGAAAGTGTGCACAATCTTCTTCAAATCCATAGTAAGGCGTTAAATCCATGCCGCCACCAAACCACCAAATATCTTGTTCAGTTTTGTTTGATGCTTTCGCAACAAAAAAACGGACATTCATATGAACGGTGGGAACTAAAGGGTTGCGTGGGTGAAAGACGAGCGATACGCCTATGGCTTCCCATGGTCGATCAGCTGCTTCAGGGTGGGCAACACTGGCTAAAGGCGGCAGTTTATTCCCTAAGACATGAGAAAATCCAATGCCAGCGCGTTCAAATACATTACCTTCTTCCAACATACAGGAATTGCCACCGCCACCCTCAGGGCGTTGCCAGCTATCATGTAAGAATGTTTTACCATCAACAAGCTCAACTGACTCAATGATGCGGGCTTGTAAACCTTGCAGGTAGCTGTAGACGGCTTCTGAATCAATAGTGCTCATATGGTTTTAGCCTTTGACTGCGCGGTAACCGATATCAGTACGGTGTTGTGCACCATTGAACTCAATATTAGCTAGCATTTTGTAAGCTTGTTGTTGTGCAAACTTAACTGTTTCACCTAATGCGGTTACGCAGAGTACGCGGCCGCCACTGGTGACTACCTTGCCATCTACCAGTTTAGTGCCCGCATGGAAAACATAGGCGTCTTCTAGTTGCTTATCTAGGCCAGTAATTTCATCGCCCAGCTTGGGTGTTGCAGGATAGTTAGCACTGGCCATCACGACGCCTAAAGCAAAGCGTCTATCCCATTCTGTTTGGGTCTGATCTAAGGTGCCATTCACAGCATGTAGTACTAACGTTAATAAATCAGACTTCAAACGCATAAAGATAGGCTGTGTTTCTGGGTCGCCCATGCGGCAGTTAAATTCCAATGTTTTGATTGAGCCGTCTGGGCTAATCATTAAGCCCGCGTATAAGAATCCCGTGAAAGGAATACCATCTTTCGCCATGCCTTTGATAGTCGGCGCAATGATTTCTCGCATCACTTTAGCGTGAATGTTTGGTGTGACGACTGGAGCAGGTGAATAAGCACCCATGCCACCCGTATTCGGACCTTGGTCGCCATCTAATAACCGTTTGTGATCTTGGCTAGTCGCTAGCGGTAAAATATTTTTACCGTCGGCCATAACCATAAAGCTGGCTTCTTCACCCGTTAAAAATTCTTCAATCACGACGCGCGCACCAGCGTCACCAAACTTGTTATCACCTAACATCATGTCGATGGCGTCATGCGCTTCTTGATCAGTCATTGCGACGATGACGCCTTTGCCAGCGGCTAGGCCATCGGCTTTAATGACGATCGGCGCGCCTTGCTGGCCGATATAATCGTGTGCTGGTTGTACTTCAGAAAATGTTTCATAGGCAGCTGTTGGGATGTTATGACTGATCATAAAAGCTTTAGAAAAATCTTTAGATGACTCTAGTTGTGCCGCTGCTTGCGTTGGGCCAAATATCTTCAGCCCGGCGGCTTGAAAGGCATCCACAACGCCTTCGCTAAGCGGTGCTTCTGGGCCAACAATGGTGACGGAGATGTTTTCATCTTTAGCAAATTGAACGAGTGCATCAATGTCAGTAATAGAGACATTCATCATGTCAGGGTTCGCTGCAGTGCCGGCGTTGCCCGGTGCAACGTAGACACGGCTGACTTCTTTATTCTTTGTTATTTTCCAAGCTAGCGCATGCTCACGCCCACCAGAACCAATGACTAATACTTTCATACTATCTATTTCCTTGATGGCCGTTGATTAATGTCTAAAGTGGCGAATACCAGTCATGACCATGGCTAAGCCACGTTCGTCGGCTGCTGCAATCACTTCGTCATCACGCATGCTGCCACCTGGTTGGATCACACAAATCGCACCGGCATCTGCTAGCACATCCACCCCATCACGGAATGGAAAGAACGCATCTGATGCGACAACAGAACCTTGTAAGCTTAATCCAGCATGTTCTGCTTTAATTACTGCAATCTTCGTACTATCGACACGGCTCATTTGGCCAGCGCCTACACCGAGTGTCATGCCGTCACCACAGAAGACAATGGCGTTAGACTTGACGTATTTAGCGACATTCCATGCGAATAAACAATCTTGCATCTGTGCTGGTGTTGGTTGTTTCTTCGTAACGACTTTCAAATCATCCATTGTTAATTCATGAATGTCTGATGTTTGTATCAAGATTCCAGAACCAACCCGTTTTGTATCATGTGAATTACGGCCCTGCTCCCAAGTCGACTTGCCCCCAGTTGGTAAAGCCGCTTTCAATATGCGAACATTCTTTTTCGCGCTGAAGATGGCCAGTGCTTCTTCGGTATATTCCGGAGCAATCATCACTTCTAAGAATTGCTGTGAAATGACCTCAGCAGCAGCCTTATCTACAGGCATGTTAAAAGCGATGATGCCGCCAAAAGCACTGGCGGCATCTGTTTTGAATGCTTTACTATAAGCATCTAATGCGGTATCTGCTAATGCAACACCACATGGGTTTGCATGTTTCACAATCACACAGGCGTTGCTATCGAAAGCTTTCACGGCTTCCCAAGCTGAATCGGCATCAGCAATATTGTTATAGCTAAGTTCTTTGCCTTGTAACTGCTCTGCCATGACCAAGGAGCCTGGTGCAGGGTTCTGATCTTGGTAGAAAGCAGCGCTTTGATGTGGGTTTTCCCCGTAGCGTAAATCTTGTACCTTGGTAAAGCGAGTATTCATTTGTGCAGGATAATCATTGTGAGTGCCGTCTTCATTAAAGCTAGAGAGGTAATCGCTAATTGCACCATCATAGCTGCTGACGCGGTTAAACGCCGCTACTGACAGTGAAAATGTTGTCTTTTCAGTAAGTTGGCTACTGTTCGCATTAAGCTCATCAATCACTGCGGCATATTGATTAGCATTGGTCATTACTGCAACGTCTTTCCAGTTTTTCGCTGCAGAACGTAACATCGCTGGGCCACCAATATCAATATTCTCAATCGCATCTTCTAATTTACAATCAGGCTTCCCTACAGTTTCTTCGAATGGATATAGATTCACCACTAACATGTCGATATTTGGGATGTCTGATTCTTGCATGGTTTTGACATGCGCAGGCAAATCACGACGACCCAATAAACCACCGTGCACTTTAGGGTGTAAAGTTTTTACACGGCCATCTAACATTTCAGGGAAGCCAGTGTAGTCACTGACTTCAATCACCGGAATATCGTTCTCTCGGAATAGTTTGGCTGTGCCGCCAGTTGAAAGGATTTCGATGTCTAGTGCATGTAGACTTTGCGCCAATTCAACAATGCCTGTTTTGTCTGAAACGCTGATGAGTGCTCGTTTGATAGTTGCCATAAGTTTACTTTAAATAATTTTACTAGAATGTTTAATGAATATGGTTGGCGAGTGTTAAGCATGGAGACTGTATAACTACTGTGCTTATTGTCGATAGATTGTTATTTGTCGAAGGTTTAATCTATATTATGTGCCGCCATTTTCTTACGTAAGGTATTGCGATTAATACCCAATATTTCCGCGGCTTTACTTTGGTTGCCGCCGACTTTGTTTAGAATGTATTCCAGCATGGGTTTTTCAACGCAGGCTAACACCATGCCGTAAATGGCATGAGGCTGTTCGCCTTCTAAGTTCGTGAAGTAACCTTCTAATGATTCTTTAATGCATTCGTCTAGTCTCATTATGCTGCTTTCGGTTCTTTGGTTTTCTTGGTGTCTGCTTCTTCGTAGACAAGACGCTCACTTCTTAATTGCAGCTCCGCGAAGAAATCACTAATGGATTGTAATTGTAGGTCTGTTGTTTGTAATGTATTCATATGGTGGCGGAAAGCAGCTGAGCCTACTAAACCCTTTGTATACCAAGAGATGTGTTTACGCGCGACGCGCATACCAGTTAATTCACCATAGAATGCATATAAATCGTGCAAATGCTCTAGCATTACGGTATGAATTTCTTCTACCGTTGGCGGTAACAGGTGGGTGCCTGTTACTAAGAAATGTTGTATTTCACGGAAAATCCAAGGTCGCCCTTGTGCAGCGCGTCCAATCATGACTGCGTCTGCACCCGTGTAATCTAAAACGTATTTTGCTTTTTCTGGGGTGGTAATGTCGCCGTTGGCAATTAGAGGGATATTGATGGCATCTTTAACAGCTGCAATCGTATCGTACTCAGCATCACCTTTATAAGCACAAGCACGCGTGCGGCCATGCATGGCGAGTGCTTGCACGCCAATATCTTCAGCCATTTTAGCAATTTGAATGGCATTGCGGTTATCTTTATCCCAGCCTGTGCGAATTTTAAGCGTAACAGGCACATCAACTGCACCAACCACTGCTTTCAAAATTTGTGAAACGAGCGGTTCGTCTTTTAGTAATGCTGAGCCTGCCATGACATTACAGATTTTCTTGGCTGGGCAACCCATATTGATGTCAATGATTTGTGCGCCGTTATCTACATTATGTTTCGCGGCTTCGGCCATCATCGCTGGGTTTGCACCTGCAATTTGTACAGAAATAGGGTCAACTTCGCCTTCGTGGTTGGCACGTCGTCGTGTTTTTTCGCTGCCGTAAAGCAATGAGTTTGAAGTCACCATTTCAGAAACAGCTAGGCCAGCTCCCATTTTTTTACACAATTGACGGAAAGGTCTATCTGTGACGCCAGCCATAGGAGCGACGACCAAATTGTTTTTCAAAATGTGATTGCCAATTTGCATGCGAAAAATATTGTAACGAAAGGTTGACTATTTTATACGCAATTTGGCTTCTATGGAACCAAAACCGTGATGATTTATAGAGAATATTTCTAGTGATGGAGTACGGTAGTTGTGTAGTGGAAAGTGACGAAGCTTTTTCATAAAAGAAAGCTGTTCTTCAATTTTAGTTTCTAACCAGACATCATCAGCATCTAAAAAAGTAATATAACGCCCCTTAGCTATTTTCAATGCTGTATTTCTAGCAACTGCTGATGCTACGCTTGAATATGCACTTAGTTTAACGCATCATATCATTTAGATTTAAATGATGACTCTCGCTAGGAAACACAAACATTATGTTGCTTGTTATTTCACCCGCTAAAAATTTAGACTTTGAAACACCTGCTGCCACGCAGGCTGCGAGTCAGCCACGCTATTTAGCACAATCTGAAGTATTAATTGAGAAATTGCAGGCATTCTCTATACAAGATATTGCAAGTTTGATGAAGCTCAGTGATAAGTTGGCTGGGCTAAATTTAAGCCGCTTTCAATCATGGTCTCCGCCGTTTAATGCGGATAATGCTAAGCAGGCTGTTTTAGCATTTAATGGTGATGTTTATATGGGGCTTGATGCCAGCACGTTAGATGAAGCGGGTTTTGACTTTGCACAAAAGCACTTACGTATTTTGTCGGGTTTATATGGCGTATTAAAACCGTTGGATTATATTCAACCTTACCGATTGGAAATGGGTACAAATTTAACGAATGCTAAAGGTGGAAATTTATATGATTTTTGGGGCGAGCAGCTCAAATCTTCATTAGAAGCAGAGTCTGCGCTAGTAGATAAAGTGCTCATTAATTTAGCATCTAATGAATATTTCAAAGCCGTCAAAGCCAAGCGGTTGGACGCACGCATTATTACACCAGTATTTAAAGATGCTAAAAATGGCCAATATAAAATTATTAGCTTCTATGCTAAAAAAGCGCGTGGCTTAATGAGTCGTTACATCATTGACCACAAGATAGAGCAATCAGAGGAGATTAAAGCGTTTGATGTGGATGGCTATTATTTTAGTGAAGTGCAATCAACAGCTGATGATTGGGTATTTTTGCGCGATCACGATTAATGCGCACCATCCCAATTATTACTAATCCCAACCTCAGCCAACAATGACACATCTAAAGTGGCCACACTCTGCATCAATTCAGGCAGCTTCTCTTCAACTAAGCCCAGCTCTCCATCAGGCACTTCCAACACTAGTTCATCATGTACTTGCATAATTAACTTAGTTTGCAATCCTTCACTAATCAACCAGTTTTGCACTGCAATCATGGCGAGCTTAATCAAGTCAGCTGCAGTGCCTTGCATAGGCGCATTAATCGCAGCGCGTTCTGCACTTGCTCTACGTGTGCCGTTTGAGCTGCTAATTTCTGGCACCCATAAGCGGCGGCCAAAGTAGGTTTCTACATATCCTTTTTCTTTCGCAAGCTCACGCGTGTCATCCATATATTGGCGGACGCCTGGGTAGCGAGCGAAGTAGCGTTCGATATAGCTTTGTGCGGCGCTGCGTTTGATGTTGAGATTTTGCGCTAGGCCGAAGGCGCTCATGCCGTAAATTAAGCCGAAGTTAATGACCTTGGCAAAGCGGCGTTGTTCGCTTTTTACTTGATCTTTTTCTACACCAAATACTTCAGCGGCGGTGGCTTTATGAATATCTTCGTTATTGGCGAAGGCTGTGAGCATGCCTTCATCTTTGGATAGATGCGCCATGATGCGTAGCTCGATTTGCGAGTAATCGGCAGAAACAATATGCGAGCCCTCAGTGGCAATAAACGCTTCACGGATACGGCGACCTTCTACAGTACGCACAGGGATGTTTTGCAAGTTAGGGTTTGAGCTGGCTAGTCTGCCAGTTATGGCCACGGCTTGGTTATAGCTAGTGTGGATACGGCCCGTGCCTAGGTTAATCATTTTTGGCAGCTTATCGGTATACGTCGATTTTAGCTTTGCCAAGCTGCGATACTCTAATAGTACTTTAGGTAGCGGGTGATCTAATGCAAGTTCTTGCAGCACATCTTCATTGGTGCTAGGTTTGCCTGATGGTGTTTTTCTTAGTGGTTTAATGCCTAGCTTGTCAAACAAGATTTCTTGTAGTTGCTTAGGTGAAGCTAGATTGAATTTCTGGTCAGCTAATTCGTAAGCTTTGTTCTCTAGTTCGATTAAGCGCATTCCAATTTCATTGCTTTGTTTATTGAGCATGTTTGCATCAATCAATACACCGTTGCGTTCGATGGTGTATAAAACTTCCATCGAAGGCATTTCAATTTCACTGTAGATGTAATTCAGTTTTTCATCTTTTTCTATATGCGGCAATAAAGTTTGGTGTAGTTGTAGCGTGATATCCGCATCTTCTGCGGCATAGTCGCTAGCGGTTTCTACCGTGACTTCATTAAACGGTACTTGCTTGACGCCTTTGCCCGCGACATCCTCAAAAGAGATGGTCTCTAGGCCTAGGTGACGCATGGCAAGGTCATCCATATTATGCGTGCGATGACTTTCTAATACGTAAGATTGCAACATCGTATCGTGGGCGATGCCGTTGAGCACGATGCCATGATTGGCCAATATGTGTTTATCGTACTTTAAGTTCTGCCCGACTTTTTTAATATCAGGATTTTCTAATATTGGTTTGAGTTTGGCTAAGGTTGCTTTGAAATCTAACTGTTCTGGGGCGTCAAAATAATCGTGCGTCAATGGTAGGTAAGCCGCTTCACCTGCTTGTACTGAGAGTGATAGGCCGACGATGGTTGAAACCAACGGATCTAAGCCTGTGGTTTCAGTATCAAAGCTGATGATGTCTGCATTGTTGATTTTCGCTAGCCATTTATCTAGTTGTGCTGGTGTAGTAATAGTCTTGAAGTTGCGATCGTTGTTGACTGATTCGGCAAAGATTTCATTAGCGCTGGCTTTCTTTTCTTTGGTGGCATTTGAAACGGGCCCTTTTGCAATGCCTGCTGGTACGACGCCATCGGCATCCATGTTTTCTAAATCACGCTTCCAGCTGTTTAACTCAAAACGGTCAAATAATTCGTGTAGTTTAGGTTTGTCTAATGGGCGGGGCGCAAGATCTGCTAAGTTATCTTGTCTGCCAATATCTACACGGATGGTAATCAGCTCTTTCGCTGTTGGGAGCCATTCGAGTGCGGCGCGTAAGTTCTCGCCGACTTTGCCTTTGATGTTGTCGGTATTCTTAATAATGCCATCTAGTGAGCCGTACTCTGTTAACCACTTTACAGCCGTTTTAGGACCTACTTTTTCTACGCCTGGGACGTTGTCGACTTTGTCACCAATCAGCGTTAAGTAATCAATAATCAGCGCAGGCGGAATGCCGAATTTCTTTTCAACCCCAGCGGTATCGAGTACATCATCGACTCTTCTAAACGCATCTCGCATGGTGTTTACCACGGTAATGTGTTCATTCACAAGCTGGGAAATATCTTTATCACCTGTAGAGATAATGGTTTTAATGCCTTCACTTTCTGCTTGCTTAGCTAGTGCACCAATCACATCGTCAGCTTCCACACCTTCAATCATAATCAGAGGCCAACCTAATGCAGTAATCGCTTCATGCAATGGTGCTATTTGCGGGCGTAAGTCATCAGGCATAGCAGAGCGATTGGCTTTGTATTCGGGATACATGTCATCACGGAAGGTTTTACCTTTGGCATCAAATACACAAGCGCAATAATCAGCCGGGTAATCTTTATGCAAACGGCGCAACATATTCAATACACCATGAATGGCACCTGTCGGTTCATCGGCAAAGTTGCGCAAATCAGGCATGGCGTGGAATGCGCGGTATAAATATGAGGAGCCATCGACGAGTAAAAGGGTTTTCATGTTAATCCATTAATGTAAATCGCATGTTTGCAAGTTTGTTTATGTAGTATTTTCCCATATCTAGGCAGACTTTATGTAATATGATTAAAGCTCAGCTTAATTAGTGTTGATTAATCAGAAGGGTAAGGGATGACAACAAACAAATTACCGCAAATGACGACGCCTGAAATATTGCATAGCGATAATGGAGGCAATGAATCTTGGCATGCTTTTGAGGTTATGGCTGAATATGTGAGGGCAACAGAGAAGCTAAAAACAATCACGCCCGCGATTTCTATTTTCGGCAGTTCGCGCACTAAGCTGGACCATGAGTATTATCAACTCACTGAGAAAATTGCTCGTTTATTATCAGATTCAGGTTTTACCGTTATTTCTGGTGGTGGCCCTGGCATTATGGAGGCCGCGAATAAAGGCGCGCGTCCCGGCGTCGGCCCAAGTGTTGGTTTGAATATTGAGCTGCCATTTGAACAATCTGGGAATAGTTATCAAGATATTGGCATTACCTTTAAAACCTTCTTTTTGCGTAAGGTGATGTTTGTGAAGTACGCTTCGGCTTACGTGGTGATGCCCGGTGGTTTTGGCACCCTGGATGAGCTGATGGAAGTGATTACTTTGGTACAAACTGGTAAAACACGAAGAATTCCGATTATTTTAGTCGGCTCTAAATTTTGGGGTGGCTTGTTGGATTGGCTAAGAAGCACATTGATTGCAGAGGGCATGGCATCGCCAGATGATATGGATTTATTGCAAGTGATTGATGAGCCTGCAGAGGTCGTTGCCGCTATCTTTAAGTATTATGAATCCAAAGGCTTTGAACTGACGCCTGAAGAAAAGAAAAACCAGCTTTATTTGTGATGAATCAACGACGGTATCCGTGCTTTTTGTTAGAATGAAAGTTACTTTACTGTGGATAGGTGTGAGAGATGAAAAAACAATCATTGTTAAGCTGGTTAGTAGGCAGCGCATTGCTTTGTTTAACGCCACAACTGCTTGCAGCAACACCCGTGGACGTTGAAATGCTAGAGCAGGTGGAACCGCCTGCAGTGATAAAGCAGGGTGAGCCTATAGAGGGTTCTCCTGATATTACCATACGTAAAAAAGGTAGCAAAACCATCCAAGAATTTCGCCTTAATGGTGAGCTATATATGATGAAAATTACGCCTGACCATGGTGTATCGTATTATTTATATAAAGAAGACCAACACAGTGACTGGGTAAATGTTGGCCCTAACCCACCGCTGGCAGTCCCTAAGTGGACATTGTTTAGATTTTAATTTCAACGCATATTAAGAAGGGTTAAATTGAATGAGTTTAGTCTTCCTACTAAGTATGTCTTTAATCATTAAGTAACGCTTTATGTCGGTTTTCACTACACTCACACTTCCAGAAGTTCAAGATTTCTTGCAGGACTTTTCTATCGGAGAAGTGACTGAACTCAAAGGCATAGCCGCGGGTATTACCAATACCAATTACTTTGTGATTACCGAAACATGTCGTTATGTGCTGACGATATTTGAAGCCAATACGATTGATGAGCTACCTTACTTTGTTGATTTGATGGCACACCTTGCTGAGCATAATATCCCTTGCCCAGAGCCGATTGCAGATAAACACGGAGTGGCACTACAAGAGATTGAAGGTAAGCCAGCTTTATTGGTCAGCTGCTTGCAGGGGCGTGATGTGAGCGAACCCGATGCGGCACAATGTGCACAAGTTGGGCGGATGTTGGCACACATGCACCTTGCGGGTGATGCTTTTGGGCAACAATCTAATAATCAGCGTGATGCAGCATGGCGAAGCAATACAGCAGCACAAGTGATGGGTAAAGTGTCCGCCGATGAGCGAGTATTGTTGCAACAGGTGTTAGCTTTTCAAGATAACCTCGATTTAGACAGCTTGCCGAGGGGCGTGATTCATGGTGACTTGTTCCGTGATAATGTGCTATTTGATGGCGCAGCTTTGGGCGGCTTCATTGATTTCTACTATGCCTGCCATGATGTGCTTGCTTATGATGTGGCGATTGCGGTGAATGACTGGTGTTTGACTGAGTCAGGTGGCTTTGATGAGCCACGTTTAAACGCTTTTATGCAGTCATACATAGAAGTGCGTCCATTTAATGAGGGTGAAAAACAAGCTTGGCAGGGTTTGTTGTGTATCGCGGCTTTACGCTTTTGGTTGTCAAGGTTATATGATTTTCATTTTCCTGCTGAGGGTGAGCTGACACATGCTAAAGATCCTGATTACTTCAAAAATATTTTGCTAAAAAGAGCAACGCCTAGCGCGTTATAGAAAGTTAACGATGGCTATATCAGAATCACGTACAAAAACAGGCCTGAGCTGGGTCAGGGAAAGCATAGCTTTATTTAAACAAACGCCAAGACAATGGTTGCTGTTAGCCTTATCCTATTTGGGTATATTCGTCTTCATTCCTTCTTTCCCCGGCCTGCAACTATTTTCATTTGTGACCATCTTGATTTGGCCGGTATTTATTGCGATTGCTATGCGGATGTATCGTAATGCTGAAGTCCAAAAAGAAGAAAATCTATCAAGTGCCATGCAGTTTATACAACCAAAACTGCGACAGTTGTTGTTATTAGGTTTGGCTAGTTTGTTGTACTTCATGCTGGTCAGCATTATATTAAGCACAGATTTACAAGTGATTGCAGAATCCATGGAAAAGAAAGCGCAATTGACTGATCAGGAAGTGGTGCTTGCAATAGTCCAAACAGCGACACCTGTTCTGCTTAAGCTCATCTTATTGTTTATTCCGCTGATGGTGGCCGTCTGGTTTGCACCAATGTTAATCGCATTTAATGGTTATTCTGTAATGAAATCCATTAAATCAAGCATTGCGGGCTCACTACAGTATATGGTGGAAATGACGGCAGCATGGTTGTTGCTGACTGCCGGCATCATTTCTCTAATATTGAGTGCTAGCTTAATCGCAAGGCTATTTGCATTGATACAACCAGCCTTTGCACAATCATTAATGACCATGTTGATATTTGGTTGCCTTTTAGTGAATATCGCGCTCATGTTGGCTTTTCAGTATGTAAGCTATCGTGACATTTTTAGAGCGGCGCCTAACTCATAAGGTTTGGTTTTTAATACTTAAATCGGCGTGAGTTTTGCAAACTCCAAGGCTAGCCATTTCAACCCTGCATTACCAAAATTGACCTGTACCCGCATATCATCTGCACTACCTTCATAGCTTACCACAACACCGTTACCAAACTTCTTATGATCGACACTTTGGCCAATCCTCCAAGGCATAGCATTCTTCTGTTCGCTACTTTTAGCATTGTTCATTCGATGTGGCAACTCATTGTAGTTAGGGCTTCCTGAGCGTTTCACTGGTTTGCTATTAAGACGTTTCAACAGTTCTTCAGGAATCTCATCTAAGAAGCGCGAAGGAATACCATAACGCACCTTGCCGTGTAACATGCGGCTTTGTGCGTGACTTAAGTATAGGCGTTGCCTTGCACGGGTTACAGCCACGTACATTAAGCGACGCTCTTCTTCTAAGCCATTACTTTCATACGTGCTTTGCTCATGCGGACATAAGCCTTCTTCCAAGCCGCTAATAAACACGGTTCTAAACTCTAATCCTTTAGAGGCGTGCACGGTCATTAATTGTAACGCATCATGCCCGACATTCGCTTGATGTTCACCCGCTTCCAAGCTGGCATGGCTGAGAAATTGTGTCAGCAAATCTTGCTCAGTATCTCCATCGACATTATTGTGGTTACCAAGATCTTGATTACTGAACGCTACTGCTGCCGTGACTAATTCCTCCAAGTTTTCGATGCGATCTTCTCCTTCTTTGGTGCTTTGGTAATAACTTTTCAAACCGGATAAGGTGGTAGCAATTTCAGCGACTTCTGATAGTGAAATCCCATAAGCTTGATCTGTCATTTCACGCACTAAGGCAACAAAACCTTCGATTCCTTTTACACCTTTTTTACCATCACCAGCTCGATTAACGGCTGCCTGCCACAAGCTACAGTCAGCCGCACGCGCTTCTACTTGCAGTTGCTCTAATGTTCGTGCGCCAATGCCGCGGGTTGGGAAGTTAATCACGCGGAGTAGGGCAGTATCGTCATTTGCATTGGCGATTAAGCGCATATAAGCCAGTGAATGTTTAATTTCCGCCCGTTCAAAAAAGCGTAGGCCACCATACACACGGTAAGGCAGATTGGCTGAGAACAGGACATGCTCAATTACTCGAGATTGTGCATTGCTACGATAGAGCATGGCAATATCGCCTAAACTGGTACCTTCAGCATGCAGAATTTTTATTTCATCGACAATAAATTTCGCTTCATCGGTATCGTTATAGGCTTCATAAATACGGACTGGTTCGCCCTTGCCTGCTGAGGTCCATAGGTTTTTACCTAAGCGGTTTTGGTTGTGTGAAATAATGGCATTGGCAGCATCGAGGATATTGCTGTGTGAACGATAATTCTCTTCAAGTTTGACGATATTTTGCACATTAAAATCATTCTCAAAATCTTGCATATTATCAACACGTGCACCACGGAAACCATAAATAGATTGGTCATCATCACCTACTGCAAACATGCAGTTACTTGTATCTGCAAGTAGTTTTAACCACATGTATTGTAAACGGTTAGTATCTTGAAACTCATCGACTAAGATATATTGAAAGCGGGATTGGTAGTGTTCGCGAATATGCGCATCCCGTGCTAATAATTCATAGCAACGTAATAGTAATTCAGAAAAGTCTGCAACGCCTTCACGGTTACATTGATTATCATACTCTGCGTAAATCTCATTTAAGCGTTGTGAGTGTGCATCATGTGCATCGACTTTGTCCGCACGCAATCCCTCTTCTTTACAGTTGTTGATATAACCTTGCACTTGTTTCGGTGCAAACTTCTCATCATCAATGTTCATCAGTTTAAGTAACCGTTTGATGCTAGATAGCTGGTCTGAATTATCTAAAATTTGGAAAGTGCTAGGCAAGCCAGCTTCGCGATGGTGGGCGCGTAATAAACGATTACACAGCCCATGAAACGTCCCCACCCACATGCCACGTGTATTGATTGGCATCATAGAAGTTAAGCGGGTTAACATTTCTTTTGCCGCTTTATTCGTAAATGTTACCGCCATCAAACCCATTGGTGAGACCTGCTCAGTTTGAATCAGCCAAGCAATACGGGTTGTCAGTACGCGCGTTTTACCACTACCAGCGCCAGCTAAAATCAAAGATGATTGATGCGGTAATGTGACGGCCTCTAGCTGTTTGTTATTCAGTCCGGTAAGCAAAGAATTACTATCAGTATTCGGAATACCCATCCGAGTATTATAACGTTTCAACTGACTTATTGCCTTACCAATTACCGAAGTTGGGAACACTCCTTGCGGGTGTGGCGCCTTAGGTCGGTTGATACAATTCATTACAAAAAAAGTGCAACATGCATGAACTTAAGTGCAATAGCATAGTCCTTAACTACATGGTAACGAGACGGTAATTTTGTTACCTTTCCGTCTTTCCCCTACGGAAGCCTTCCCAAGAAGGCATTGTGCCCTGGCCGAGTCCTTTCGGTCAGGGCTTTTTTGCGCTTTGATAAAAGAGAGTAGCAATGCTACTTATTCTTTGCCCCACTTTAACAGTAACAGATGTCGCGCGGGAGGTGGAGCGAAGAGTAGCATCTGGACCCTGGACCTCTATATTCCAGGTAATGCATACTCTTTAGCAGTGATATGGCACGTTACGATATGTAAGGTTGTATAGTGATGCAACTAAAGCTGCCAATGAATGGGCTGTTGACCATGTTGGGCTAAATGTTGATTAATTTGCGAGAATTGGTGGTTACCAAAAAATCCACGATAGGCAGATAATGGCGATGGATGCACTGACTGCAAGACCAAGTGCTTAGTGGTATTAATCGAAGCGCCTTTTTTCTGCGCATAACTTCCCCATAAGACAAACACTAGGTTTTTACGTTGTGTATTGAGTGCTGCAATCACTGCATCCGTAAATACCTCCCAGCCACGCTTTTGGTGCGAGCCTACCCTGGCTTGTTCTACTGTTAATGTTGTATTGAGTAGCAACACGCCTTGTGCTGCCCAGGGCGACAAATCACCACCACCACTCATGGTGATGCCAAGGTCTGATGCTATTTCCTTGAAAATATTCACTAATGATGGTGGTGGCTTAATGCCAGTAGGCACAGAGAAACTTAATCCATGCGCTTGTCCATCGCCATGATAAGGGTCTTGCCCAATAATGACCACACGGACATCCTCAAAAGGTGTGTGATTGAAGGCATTGAAAATAAGTGAGTTAGGCGGGTAAATGACTTTGCCAGCAGATTTTTCTTGTTCTAGAAAGTCAGCCAGTGTTTGCATATATGGCTGATCAAACTCTTGGCCGATAGCGGCCTGCCAAGATGATTGTAGAGATCGGTGCAGAGGTGAGTTTAGTTTGGGTGTTGCTCGCATATTAAGCTTTCTTTATAAAAGAATAGAAATCCAATAGCCCAACAGATAAAAAGCCTGCTAATGCAACAATCAGTAATATAACTAACGGCTTTTGGTCTTTCATGTTTATACACATGTGAAGGAGATATAAATAATGGGCGTATTTTTGCAACCCATTTGTTTGTTATTTTTAACGGTGAGACGGATCGCCCAACTCGACCCAGCAGTTTGATTATATCAACATTTTTAATGAAAGTAGGCGGTTGCTATAAGCTTGCTGTAGTAACGGAGCTAAGCTTTCAATAGATAGTACCTTTTTTAATATCGCTGTGGGGTTGTTTAGCAGGTTTAAATCTAACTTGTATAAAATCAGCGCCGTATGCACGCTAATGGCTTGCGGGTCGCGACTAATTATACTGATCGCATCTTCAGCCTTTACTTTGCCTTCGGTCAGCACGCGGCAGTAGAATCCACTGCGACCACTATGCAAAAACTGTTTAGTCATGGTTTTATCGCCGAGTTTGTGTGCCAATTTAAAACAAGGGATTCTCGGCATGGTTACTTGAAATGTAGCTTTACCCATTTTCAACACATCACCAATACACACGTTATCTTCACTCAATCCTGAGATAGTAAAGTTTTCACCAAATGTAGCAACAGATAAATCCTGCCGCGACAAGGAATTTTGCCAAAAAGCATAATGTTCGAATGGGTAGCAATACACCGCTTGGTGTGGGCCGCCATGCACTTTTTTATCTGCTTGGTTATCGCCATCCAGACCTAGGAACCTCGCCCAAGTGGCTTCTTGCACAGGTGCTTTGTAAATTCCGGTTAGCACCTCTTCTCCATTAATATTAACCTCTTTAGGGGTGGCAACATTCACTGAAACTAGCTTCATTAGATTAACCTTGTCATGGAGGGTGTTAGCATAAAGCTGAAATGAGGGTAGTGCAAACCCACAAGGAGATATTCATATTAATGGTGTGCTAAAACTGAATAAATAATCAAGTAGCACCGTAAAAGTAGCGCACTAAAAAACCCACTGAAGCGGGTTTGTTTACTTATGCTCCACCTAGGGGGATGAAGCGTGTAAGCCTATTGCTTTCTATCACGTCGCTTTATTTTACGATTGATTTAATGCGACTCGACATAATTTTTAAACTGCAAAAGAAGCATTTAGCAAAGTTGCCATCAATATGTTTAAAGCGTTTTTTCAGAGGTTTTTTGACTTCCCAAGTACCTTTGAAGCCATTCGGAAATACAACTAAATCACCTGCTTTAAATGTCGTGGCAGGGCTGCCATCTTCAGGTATCATGACGCACTCACCTGCTTCAATCAATGCAGTTTCTGTAGTGATGAATTCCCATGGGAAAGTTGACATTTCTTTTTCCCATATTGGCCAATATGCAGTGCCTAAGTCTTTTAGAACAACTGCGCTTGGATTGCTGGTAACGGTAATTGCTTTCATGTTAAATCCTATTAGTTAGTGTAATGCCCAGAATCGGAATCATTAGGAGTGCACCCATAGTAAATTATTGCGGCTAATTTTCCTAGCTTTTATAGGTTGGTATATTAAGCCTGGTTGATTTTACATCCCCGATTGTTTATTGTTGCAGCCTTCATCTATTGCCTGGCTAACTGAGATTTTTACATGACTAATACCGCACTCCCACAGTGGCCAAAAACCTACCCTGAAACGCATGCACGCGGATCACTCAAGCTACATAATGCGGACTTCCGTGTCACAGAGCTGCCCTTGGCCTTACCATCAGGGGAGGGTGAACATATTTGGGTGCAGGTTAGAAAAATCGGTGCAAATACAACCTTTGTTGCGCAACGCATTGCTGAGTATGCTGGTGTGAAAGAAAACGATGTTGGCTACGCAGGTTTGAAAGACCGTTATGCGGTAACTGAGCAGTGGTTCAGTATCTACCTTCCAAAAGGTGAAGCACCTGACATGCTGCAATTAAAGCATGATGAGTTCACCGTGTTATCACAAAGTCGCCATGTGAAAAAGTTGCGCCGAGGTGATTTATTGGGTAACAATTTCGAGATTATCTTGCGGAATGTGGAAGGCGATAAAGCGCTGATTGAAGCTAACTTATTGCAAATTCAACAGCATGGCGTGCCTAACTATTTTGGTCCTCAGAGATTTGGGCGCGATGGAGGTAATGTGGAACAAGGCCGCTTGATGGTATCTCGAGAAATTCGTGTACGCAACCCAAAAATGAAAGGCATTTATTTGTCTGCAGTCCGTTCTTTTGTCTTTAATGAAATTCTGGCAGAGCGTATTAATAGTGAGTTATGGAGCAAAATACTCGAAGGTGATGTGTTGGATGATGAGGGTCTGCCAACAGGTGCGCTATGGGGCCGTGGGCGTGTTGTGACCGCTGATGCGGCTGGTGATTTAGAGAGCGCCATTGCCAAACAACATGCGTCCTTGTGTGAAGGCATGGAGCATGCAGGCCTTTCGCAAGATCGTCGGACGTTGGCAGCCATCCCAAAGGACATGACATGGCAATGGTTAGACGAATCGCAATTGCAGCTCACATTTTCATTAGCAGCTGGTTATTATGCAACTTCAGTGATGCGAGAGGTATTGGATGTGGTAGAGCCGGATAGGTATAAGTCATAGGTAAGTAGTTTCATTCAGAAGAAACTATTAAAGCAAGAAGATTGTTTTATAACCAAATTGAAAAGGTGATAGCTATTAAGGATGTTTTGCTAGCTCATTGTATTTTTGGTGTCAAAGTTGTGGCATACATTTGATTTGCTGTTAAGTTGCTCGATCATTCTTAGGAATGATATTAAGCGCGACTACCTCGTGATTCTGAGCCTATAACATAGAGTTGAGTAGGCTTACATAGCTAGCACCTGCAATTGCTATCTGCATCGAAAATGAGACCCTATAGCATCCTTTTCGGAAACTTTTACATTCCCCTCTATTGGCCAATTAATATCAATACTTTTATCATCCCAAACAATGCATTGTTCATGCTCTATGGAGTAATAATTAGTCGCCTTATACAAAATCTCAGCAGTCTCAGATAGTGTCAAAAAACCATGTGCAAATCCTTCTGGAACCCACAACTGTTTTTTATTTTCAGCTGATAGCTTCTCACCCACCCACTTGCCGAATGTTCGCGAATTTTCCCTAACATCAACTGCAACATCAAATACTTCTCCTTGGGTAACACGCACAAGCTTGCCTTGTGCTTTTGGTGGCAATTGATAATGCAATCCTCTCAACACGCCTTTGGATGATTTGGAATGGTTGTCTTGTACAAAGTTAACGCTATATCCGACCGCTTCTACAAATTCTTTATGCTTGAAACTCTCAAAGAAAAATCCTCTATCATCAGTAAACACCGTTGGCTCAAACAAAATTACTTCAGGTATGGCTAGTTGTGTTGCTTTCATATCTGGTCTCCATAAGTTTGATTGAGAAAGCGATCAACATGAACTTGCCACATAGGCATAAAAACACCAAATGTCTGACTAATCTTAGTTGTGTTCAATAGTGAGTTTTTGGGTCGTTTTGCTGGTGTTGGATACTGCGATGTAACTATAGGACTTAATTCAGCAGAACAATTAGACAGGCCATCCACAATGACTTCCCCTTTTTTGCATAAATACTCTGAAAATCCATACCAACTTGTATTGCCATTAGGTGCAAGATGATAAATGCCTGATAAATCTGTATCCCTTTCAAGTGCCTGCATCAAACAAATAGAAGTGACATCAGCAATTAGCTCAGCACACGTTGGCACCCCCATCTGATCATTAACAACACTTACCTCATCTTTCTCTTGAAGTAACCTGATCATAGTTTTAGCAAAATTATTGCCATGTGACCCATATACCCAGCTAGTTCTAAATATTAGGTGCTTACACCCGCTGTTCGTAATTAGTTCCTCACCTCTGCACTTTGTGCTTCCATATACATTGATCGCATTTGTTGGGTCAGATTCAACATAAGCACCTAGCTTTTCACCATTAAAGACATAATCTGTTGAATAGTGTATTAACCATGCATCTAAATCCTTGGCCTCATGTGCCATAAGACCAACTGCATCTGCATTGACAAGTTCTGCCTTGTTCTTGTCAGACTCTGCTTGATCTACCGCAGTATAAGCTGCCGCATTAACAATGATATTAGGCTGGTAATCTTGTATTAAAGAACGAAGACCTTGTAGGTCTTCGAGATTAGCCTGTGCTCTTGTACATGACTTTAGCTCGCCCAAAACAAGAAGTGTTCGTTGTAGTTCATTTCCAATTTGTCCATTAGCACCTAAAAGCAATATCTTCATACGTACTGCGCCTTAATCCAATTTTGATACTCGCCACTCACTACATTGGCTACCCAGTCTTGGTTGTCTAAATACCATTTAAGCGTCTCTTGGATGCCTTTTTCAAAAGTGTATTCTGGCGACCAATCAAGCTCACTTTTAATCTTCGTCGCATCAATTGCATAACGCTGATCGTGGCCCTCACGATCTTTCACAAAGGTGATTTGTTTTGCGTATGACTTCCCATCTTTCCTTTGGCGAGTTTTGTCTAGCATCTCACACAACGTGTTAACAATGTAGATATTGGTTTTTTCATTAAGGCCGCCAATATTGTATATTTCACCAACAGCCCCTTTGTCTAATACGCGACGAATAGCGCTACAATGATCACTGACATGAAGCCAATCTCGGATCTGCAGACCGTTGCCATAAATTGGCAAATCTTTGCCTGCTAAAGCATTATAAATAACTAGAGGAATAAGTTTTTCTGGGAATTGATATGGGCCATAATTATTAGAGCAATTAGTGGTTAACACTGGCATGCCATAAGTATGGTGATAAGCTCTAACTAGGTGGTCTGATGATGCCTTGGATGCCGAATAAGGGCTATTAGGGGCATATTGATGATCTTCTGCAAACCCAGGGGCATCTGAATCAAGTGAGCCGTATACTTCATCAGTAGAAACGTGCAAGAAGCGAAACTCATCTTTTTTATTCTGATCTAAATTGCTCCAATACGATCTTGTAGATTCGAGCAATCTGAATGTGCCAACAATATTAGTTTGAATAAATTCTTCCGGACCGTGAATAGAGCGATCAACATGTGACTCTGCAGCAAGGTTAACAACTGCCCTTGGCTGATACTCCGAAAGGAGTCGATCAATAAATTTAATATTGCCAATATCACCTTGAACAAATATATGATTAGGATTTGAATTAAGCGCCTCTAAATTATGCAAATTACCTGCATAAGTAAGCTTGTCAAGATTAATGATTACCTCATCACTCTGTGATAACCAATCAATCACAAAGTTACTGCCAATAAATCCCGCACCCCCCGTTACTATAATTGCCATAATTTTTCCTAAATTTCGTTAAAATATAGTGGTAACAAACCTATTTTTCTAAACATTATTTTCCTATAAATACTAGGCATTCCGAATACGGATTAAGGTGAGGAGCAATCACTGATCCCAAGTCGACGATAACTTGTTTAGGGTAGTGCCGTCTATTAATTTATGCAAGGCGCTAGACAAAATAAAATCCGGGGAGATAACCTTCCCGATGAGAGTAGCTGGATATATGAGAAGTCGGATGAAATGCAACACAAGCCAAAAAAGGCAATAAAAAAGCCCGTAAGTACTAGACCTACGAGCTTTTCTGAGGCTGAGACGATGCTTACATCATGCCGCCCATTCCACCCATACCGCCCATACCGCCCATATCAGGCATCGCAGGCGCTGCTGCTGCTTCTTGAGGAATATCAGCAACCATGCAGTCCGTTGTTAGCATTAAGCCAGCAATAGAGGCTGCGTTTTGTAGTGCTGCACGTGTTACTTTCGTTGGGTCTAGAATACCCATTTCGATCATGTCGCCGTATGTTTCGTTTGCAGCGTTGTAGCCGTAGTTGCCTTTACCTGAAGCAACCTCGTTCACAACCACTGAAGGCTCAGCACCTGCATTATTAACGATTTGACGTAGCGGTTCTTCAACAGCACTTAAAACGATTTTAATGCCAGCTTCTTGATCTAGGTTTTCGCCTTGCACTTTAGCCACTGCGTCACGTGCGCGAATCAGTGCTACGCCACCGCCAGCAACAATACCTTCTTCAACAGCAGCGCGCGTTGCGTGTAGTGCATCTTCAACCCTGGCCTTTTTCTCTTTCATTTCGATTTCAGTTGTAGCACCAACTTTAATCACTGCAACACCACCTGCTAATTTAGCAACGCGTTCTTGTAGTTTTTCACTATCGTAGTCGCTTGTTGAAGCAGCTATTTCAGCTTTGATTTGGCCGATACGTGATTTGATATTGTCTTCTGAACCTCCACCGTCAATGATGATAGTGTTCTCTTTACCGATTTCGATGCGTTTAGCAGAACCTAGTTGTGCCAATGTCACTTCTTCAATTTTAAGACCAACTTCTTCAGCGATAACAGTGCCGCCAGTTAAGATGGCGATATCTTCTAACATCGCTTTGCGACGGTCACCAAAGCCAGGTGCTTTAACAGCCACTGTTTTTAAGATGCCCCGGATGTTATTCACAACCAATGTCGCTAGTGCTTCACCATCAATATCTTCAGCGATGATTAGTAGTGGGCGGCTTTCTTTAGCCACTTGCTCTAGTGTTGGTAGTAAATCACGAATGTTTGAGATTTTTTTGTCGTGTAATAACACGTATGGGTTTTCAAGCAATGCAATTTGTCGCTCTGCATTGTTGATGAAGTATGGTGATAGGTAACCACGGTCGAACTGCATACCTTCCACAGTCTCTAGTTCGTTTGCTAAGCCTGAACCATCTTCAACCGTAATCACACCTTCTTTCCCGACTGTTTCCATTGCTTTAGCAATGATTTCGCCAACTGATTCGTCTGAGTTGGCTGAGATAGAGCCAACTTGAGCGATTTCTTTGCTTGTTGTACATGGTTTTGATTGTGCTTCTAGCTCAGCTGTTGCTGCTGCTACCGCTTTATCAATACCGCGTTTAAGGTCCATTGGGTTCATGCCAGCAGCCACTGATTTCATGCCTTCGCGAATGATCGCTTGTGCTAGAACCGTTGCAGTAGTAGTGCCGTCACCAGCGATGTCATTGGTTTTAGAAGCCACTTCTTTAACCATTTGAGCGCCCATGTTTTCAAACTTATCGCTAAGCTCGATTTCTTTAGCCACTGAAACACCATCTTTAGTAATCGTAGGTGCGCCGAATGAACGCTCTAATACTACGTTACGGCCTTTAGGGCCTAAAGTGATACGTACTGCGTTTGCTAATACGTTTACACCTGAAACCATTTTTTGACGAACGTCATCGCCGAATCTTACGTCTTTTGCTGCCATGTTAAATACTCCTCATTACTTCAATTATTTGATTTGATCAGTTTTCTTATTTGTAACTATTCAATGATTGCAAGGATGTCATCTTCAGTCATTACAAGTAGCTCTTCTCCGTCTACTTTAACTGATGTGCCACCGTAGCTTTTAAATAACACTTTGTCGCCAACTTTGACGTCTAATGCGATACTGTTGCCGTTGTCATCTTTTTTACCAGTACCCACTGCTTGGATAACACCTTCAGCTGGTTTCTCAGTTGCCGAGTCTGGAATAACAATGCCTGATAGCGTTGTACGTTCTTCTTCTTTACGTTTCACAACAACACGGTCGTGTAATGGACGAATTTTCATTAGATTTCTCCTTGGATTATGCTTAAACATAGCATATGTTTATTAATAAGGGATTGCGTGAGATTTTAGCACTCTCGTTGTTAGATTGCTAATTTGGGGCAAATGCTGACATTTCAAGAGGTAATATAAAATAGTTTTAGGGATGTGAGGCATTGGCGGAAGAAAATACATTAGTAGAAAAAGCATCTGAGCTGGGGATTTAGCAATTGAATCTAAGCTGCGACAAGCTGTAAGATAGGTTGTTGTTTCGACCCGATTTAAGTGACGATGCTGAAATTGCAATATGGTTCACCTATCGGCTCTCAAAGGGGCTTATGGACCTAGCTGAATGGCGAGGCGCATTTACCTGAGTCTAGGGCCTTTTGCTCTCGATGAGGCAGCGGATGCTGTGGAACAATTTTAGCAAGAGGTGAAGGCAATGAAGGTGTTATCAACATTGGACTTTGTAACCGAATATACGCCGCGTGAATCATTGCAAGAAGTTGGTGCTTTGTTGGCGATTAGTAATATGTTGCAGTTAGCGAAGAAAGAAGTAGGCTGGAGAATGGATGAAGCGGTTTCTGTGATGATGGGCCCGTCAGAAGTGCCAAAGGTCTTACATTGGAGGGTGCTGCATTCAGTGTTTAAGCTATATTGGATGAGGGCTGTATTGATGGGCTATAGGAAGTTAGGTAATGCTAATGTTAAGAGTAAGTAAACCTGGTTGCCATAGGGACGAATAAAAGCAAAAATTTGGTTATTAACATGCGTGAGTAAGCTTAAGAATTCTACTTGTTATAGCATACATCCGTTATGGAGACGAAAAACACGTACAATTTAACACATGAGTAATCAAGTGAAAAATAAAGACCTATTAAATAGAAGTTTGCAGGCGGTATGGCATCCTTGCACGCAGATGAAGCAGCATGAGCATTTGCCGCTAGTGCCGATGCAGAGTGGTGATGGCGTGTGGCTAAAAGATGCAGATGGAAAGCGTTATCTTGATGCGGTGAGTTCTTGGTGGGTTAATATTTTCGGACATAATAACCCGTGTATTAAAGATGCGATTAAGCAACAGCTCGACACCTTGGAGCATGTAATGTTGGCGGGGTTTACACATGAGCCTGTGGTGGAGTTGTCAGAAATTCTTGCGGAGTTAACAGGTCTAGGTCATGCCTTTTATGCCAGCGATGGTGCTAGTGCTACTGAGATTGCCTTGAAAATGAGTTTTCATTACTGGCGCAATACTGACAAACCTGAAAAAAAACAATTCATAAGCTTGCAAAATAGTTATCACGGTGAAACGCTAGGTGCATTAGGGGTGACCGATGTGGCTATTTTTAAAGATACGTATGCTGCGTTATTAACGCAGTCAGCACAAATGCCTAGCCCAGACTTTCGATTTTCTGAAAATGGCGAAAGTGCTGAAGACTTTGCGTTGCGTTGTGCGCAATCTTTAGAAGATTATGTGGCGGAACATCATCATGAGCTGGCTGCTTTTATTATTGAGCCATTGGTGCAATGTGCGGCGGGTATGGGGATGTATAGTCCTGTTTATCTCAAGCGGGCACGTGAGATTTGTAACCAATACGATGTGCATTTAATTGCCGATGAAATTGCAGTGGGCTTTGGGCGAGCAGGGACGATGTTTGCTTGCGAGCAGGCAGGTATTAGGCCTGATTTTATTTGTTTGTCTAAAGGGATTACTGGTGGTTATTTGCCACTATCGACCGTGCTGATGACGGATGATGTTTACGCTGCGTTCTACGATGATAGTACGACCAAAGCATTTTTACACAGCCATAGCTACACAGGAAATCCGCTGGCATGTAGTGCGGCATTGGCGACCTTAGCGATATTTGAGGTGGATGATGTAGTTAACAAAAATAAACAAACAGCCGCGACTATTAACGATAAAATGAAAGTGCTGACTGATTTACCAATTAAGCATTTACGCAGCCAAGGGATGATGTTTGCATTTGATGTGAAGACAGAGAGTGCAGCCTTTGCTAATACTTTTTACCAGCAGTCGCTTGAACATGGTTTGCTGGTGCGTCCAATCGGCAACACCATTTATTTTATGCCGCCTTATGTGATTAATGAAGCTGAAATTGATTTCTTGGTGCAAACAACAAAGTTATCAATAGAAGCCTCTTTATGAAAAAATTACTTATCTCTTTCTGCTTAACCTTAGCCAGTAATTTTGCGCAAGCAGCACTACCAGAATCGGTTGCAGTCGCGCTCAAAGAAGCAGGGATTCCTGAGTCTGGCACAGCGGTTTATGTGCAGCCTGTTGGTGGTCGTCACTCTCAGTTAAGTCTCAATGCGAACAAGCCGATGAATCCGGCCTCGGTGATGAAACTAGTGACAACTTATGCGGCTTTGGATTTATTGAAGCCGACGTTTCGATGGAAGACTGAGGTGTATCGTGATGCCGTGATGGAAGGTGGCATATTGCATGGCAATTTAATTATTAAGGGCTATGGTGACCCTAGCTTTAAAGCGGATGAATTTAGGCGTTTATTAGGGAGTTTGCGTCAACAAGGATTGAAAAAGATTACCGGCGATTTGATTATCGATAAAAGCTATTTCGCCACTAGTACTGGTCATCATAAAGTCTTTGATAGTGAAAAATGGCGCTCTTATAACGCTTTGCCTAGTGCCTTTCTAGTCAATGGTCGTCACACCAGTTTTAAATTTACGGTGCATGAGGGTAAAGTGAATATTTTGCAAGAAGTTGAACTGCCTGAAGTTCAAATTGTAAACAATATGACGCTAGCCAAAAATGGTTGTGGCAGTTGGCGTAACCGTCTTACTTATGATGTGAATGCCTCTAAAACTAAGGCAACGGTTACTTTTGGCGGTAAATTTTCTTCACGATGTGGTAAGCGGTATTTAGAGTTGAGTTTGTTTGATGATGAGCATTACGCTTACTTCATGTTTAGAAGCCTTTGGCGACAATTAGGCGGTGTTTTTAATGGTAAGCTGAGAAGTCAAACTAAAATGCCATTGCAAGCGGTTAAATTAGTAGTGCAAGGTTCTCAACCTTTGGCCAATATTGTGCGTGATACGAATAAGTGGAGTAATAATGTGATGGCGAGACAAATCTTGCTCACAGTTGCGGCCAATTATCATAATAAACCAGCCAGTGAAGTGCGCGGGATGTTAGCCGTGAAATTATGGATGGCCAATAACGGGCGTAATGCCGATAATTGGGTCATCGAAAATGGTTCTGGATTGTCACGTACTGAGCGCGTGACAGCGAAAGGCTTGGGGGAAATGTTGTTGGATGCTTATGATGGCCCGTTGATGTCAGAGTTAATGTCTTCATTGCCGGTACTATCTTTAGATGGGACGTTGAGCAGGCGCCTAAGAAAAAAAGCAGTGAGTGGTAGGGCTCATATAAAAACAGGCTCAATTAAAGGCGTTAGAGCCATCGCTGGTTATGTATTAGATGCAAAAAATAGACGCAATGTGGTGGTGATGATTGTGAATCACGCCAAAGCTTCGTCAAGTAGAAAAGCACAGGATGCGTTGATTGAGTGGGTTTATAATCGACCTTAATGCATAAGGGTTTTCGAACTAAATGCAATTTGCAGTATCATACTGGCTTAACTTTAATTAACGACTTTTTTGAATGGCGAATATGAAAAAATCAAAATCTTTAATCGCAGCGTTATGTTTTTTAGCATTAACTGCATGTCAAACTGAACCCGGCAATGTTGCTGCAAACAATAAGGAAACGATAGAAATGATACAAAACATAACTGAACTGGTTAAGAATGATACCGTTGTAGGCGAAGGCCGAGAAGCTGAAATTGGTTTTATGGTATCTGTACACTACACAGGTTGGTTATTCGATGAAAATGCCTCCGATCATAAAGGTAAAAAATTTGATAGTTCAGTCGATAGAGGGACGCCATTTGAATTTAACTTAGGCGCGGGCCAAGTGATCCAAGGCTGGGACCAAGGCTTTGCTGGGATGAAAATTGGCGGCAAACGTACATTAATTATTCCACCTGAAATGGGCTACGGGTCACGTGGTGCTGGTGGTGCGATTCCACCTAATGCGACATTGATCTTTGATGTTGAATTGCTGGATGTGAAATAAAAACATAAGCTTCTAAATCAAACAAGACGTGAGCAGAAAGCCAGGCCGCTGCATATGCTCTTAATATGTAAGGGCTGATTTTTTGTGAATAACGTTGGCTGATGGCGAAGATTATATTTTAGGAGAATGGTTTGAAAGTAAGGGTTAAATGGATTGAAGACGTCGCCTTTATGGGAGAGTCTGAAACAGGGCATGCTGTCGTATTAGATGGCGCACCTGAAAATGGTGGCCGTAACATTGGTATGCGTCCAATGGAAATGCTGTTAATCGGTATGGGTGGTTGCACGTCTTTTGATGTGGTGACGATACTGAAAAAGTCACGTCAGCCAGTAGTCGATTGTGTGGCTGATATTACGGCTGAACGCCTTGATGAAATTCCAAAAGTGTTTACTAAGATTCACGTACATTTTGTGATTACTGGTGATAACTTGAATGAGAAGCAAGTGGCGCGAGCTGTCGAGCTGTCAGCCGAAAAATATTGCTCAGCTTCTATTATGTTGAGTAAGAGTGTTGAGATTACCCATGGCTTTGAGATTAAAGCGGTAGGGGAATAGCAATGACTAAACCGCAAGGCATGGTAGGACTGCGTCATGTAGCCTTATTTGTTCAAGAGCTGGATATTGCAATCGATTTTTATACGCGGATCATGGACATGCAGATTGAATGGCAGTCAGATGCTGATAATGTGTACCTGACCAATGGCGGAGATGTATTTGCAATGCACCGCGTCGATTACACGCCGCAAGTGCAACAGCGTTTAGATCACATTGGCTTTGTCTTGGATAGTGTTGATGCAGTTGATGCTTGGTATGACCACTTTGTAAAAGAAGGTGTGCGGATTACTGCAGCACCTAAAACCCATCGAGATGGATCTCATGGGTTTTATTGCTTGGATGCGGTTGGGCATTTATTAGAACTGATCTACCATCCGCCGATTGTTAAGTTGTCAAAGCAGTAAGGTTTTAAGGCTTAATAAAAAGCCCTTAAGCCATTGTCACTTTAACGGTTAATGGATTGGCATCGTTAATGATATTAAATAGACGGTCAATGTTCGGGTGTTTGCCTGGATTTTCTTTAGCATCAGCCGTATGCTCTGAAAACATAGCAAGTCCTTCTTTAGCCGCTTCTACACTAATACTCCCAAATTGCTGATATAAATGATAGTACACCCTTATTGAGCCAGTTTTCCCTGGCTGATTTTTAATGTTGCCAGCAGCTTCATTGCCGTCAAAAAGCGCAATCTCTTGTACGCTCTTAGCCGACTCTATTTTAAGTAGTACATCACTAAATTGTTGCATTTTCTAACACCTCTAATTTAAAAATAATAAGCAGTCTTTGTCATGATTGCTGATGAGATCTTCATCATCTTTTTGACTGGGGTAGGTAGCTCTACTGCACCTAGATCCTGTGCTTCTTTCGCATGTGCGGTTTCATCTATATGCATTTGTTCGATGATGGCTCGTGTCTTGACATCTTCAACTGGCAACTTTTTTAAATGACTGGATAAATGCGCGCTGACCTGCTGCTCAGTTTCTGCTAAGAAGCTAAGGTTCCATTTGTCACTAATCGCACCAGTAGTAACGCCCAAGGCGAAGCTTCCGATATACCATATGGGGTTAAGAAAACTCTTTCTACCGCCTAACTCATGAATGCGAGATTCACACCAAGCGAGGTGATCTGTTTCTTCTGCTGCAGCCTCTTTTAATGCCTCTACAATAACTGGGTTGCGAGAGGTGAATGCCTGCCCGCTATACAGCGCTTGTGCACAGACCTCACCCACATGGTTGATGCGCATCAGCGCTGCCACTTTTAGCTTCTGGTTATCAGGAATGGTATCTTCTAATACCCAATTATCAGGCCGTGAACGGCTAGGCATTGCCTCTGCAAAGACAGTGCGCAGTGCAGAATCAAAAGTATTAATTAAGTTGTCCATTAACATGCAACCAGTTTAATTAGAATTGACAGCAAAGCCAATTATTTTTGTGTATTTTGATGATTTTATTGGATATGAAAGAGTTAAAAACCCTACGGGGCCTGCCTTTAAAGCAGGTCTTTGTAGGGTTGAGTTTGTACGCGGTTAATGACTGCTATTTTGTTGTTGTTTCTTCTTTTTTAATTGGCTCTCTAGGCGCCTCTTCAACAGGCAAGCCTTTCAATACATTCATCGCTTGTACAAATTGAAAGTCATCCTTGGATGCTGGTTTAATAGGCCCTTTAGGTTCAGCAAACTTTTTCTCTGTAGCTTCTTTAAGTGCTGCCGCTTTTTTGGCCTCTTCCTCAGCAGCTGTTTTTCTCATTTCAGTAGGTTTAGATTTTAAATCATTAGTTTTTGTATCTTTAGCATCAGAATCATCTTTAGGGTTGGACAGGTGGCCTGCTAAATCCGCTTCATAAATGCGGTATGAGTCATCAGATCCATCACCAACATTAATATCAGGCTCAATCCCTTTCGCTTGAATTGAACGGCCGTTTGGTGTGAAATAGCGTGCTGTGGTGAGCTTGATTGCACTGCCATTAATCATTGGCAAGATGGTTTGCACCGAGCCTTTACCAAAGCTCTTAACACCTAAAATAGTGGCGCGCTTATGGTCTTGTAATGCACCGGCAACAATCTCAGATGCTGATGCTGACCCGGCATTTAATAGCACAACTATTTTCGTAGTCTTGTAGCTGTCAGGTACGTTTCTTAGATAGTCTGATTGTCCACGATGTGCATAATCCCTAGCGTTTGTTTTCAAATTCATTTTGGAATCCGCTATGCGACCTTCGGTATAAACTACCAATTTATCTTTTGGTAAGAATGCTGCTGAAACACCGACAGCGGCATCCAGTAACCCCCCTGGATTATTACGTAAATCAAGCACCAAGCCTTTAAGTGGTTGTTCGTTTTCTTTTTCTAGCGCAATCAGAGCTTTCGCTAAATCTTCACCAGTGTGATCTTGGAACCGTGTAATACGAACATAGCCATAATCTTTTTCTATGTATTTGTTTTTAACGCTTTCTGATTTAATGATGTCGCGTTTAATCGTAAATATTAATGGTTTATCGACTTTTTTGCGAAGGATGGTTAACACTATTTCTGTGCCAGGCTTGCCACGCATGATTTTAACTGCATCGTTGAGTGACATGCCTCTGACCTGTTTGTCGTCCAATTTCATCACTAGATCGCCAGACTTTAAACCAACTTTATAAGCTGGGCTATCATCAATTGGAGTGACGACTTTAACGAGGCCGTCTTCCATCGTGACTTCAATCCCTAAACCACCAAACTCACCGCTTGTGCCAGCTTGCAAGTCTTTATAGGCATCTTTATCCATGTAGGCTGAGTGAGGATCCAGCCCTTTCAACATGCCTTTTAAGGCCTCATCGATGAGTTTTTTGTCGGCTACTAGCTCCACATAGTCGCTTTTTACTTTGCCGTAGACTTCAGCAAAAACGCGCAAGTCATCAACTGGTAAATCAGGGACGCCTAATTTCTCAGCCAGTGCGGTTAAATTCAGGCTAATCAGTAACCCAAGTAAAATGCCTAAGGAGACTAAGCCAAATTTTTTAAATGTCGCGTGCATGTATTGCCTTTTTATTGATATAGAATGTTAAATATTACATTCAGTTTATAGGAATAAATAATCATATAAGTAGGTTCATATATCTTATATATTTAAAATGCATTATATCGCTGAATAGGTAAAACAATTGTTAATTGGGGGATTTAGTGGCAAATACATATCATGTTGAAATTGAATATTGTACGCAATGCCGCTGGCTATTACGTGCGAGTTGGATGGCGCAGGAGCTATTAACGACTTTTGACACGGATTTAACAGCTGTATCGTTAACGCCAGGTACAGGGGGTATTTTCGAGGTGCGTTTGAATAATGTTATTTTATTTGCTAGAAAGACAATGGGACGCTTTCCTGAATCAAAAGAATTAAAGCAACTGATTCGTGACCATATTGACCCAGAGAGAAGCCTCGGCCACAGTGACAAGCCAATAGCCTCATAGTGTGAAGCTAGTAGATTTAGTGCCCGCTTGCTTCTTTCGCGCATTTGCCATAATTAAAACATTGTTTCCAGTAACTAGTATTGATACTTTCGACTCTGACATTGCCACCTGTGCGCGGCGCATGAATAGATTCAGCCTCGCCAAGATAGATGCCAACAATACAAAGTAAGTGAGCATTTCCATGGGATAATTCGGCCTATGTCTGAGATTAAAAATCTAAAAGTTCAAAATAAAAATAGCGAAAATCCAAATCGTGGAAGTCAAAATAATAAATTAAGCCAAGTGTTCGCAGGGAAAGGCGCTTTAGCGACAGCGATTGATGGTTACACTGAGCGAGATGAGCAAGTGCGCATGGCGCAGGCGATTGCTGATGCGATTGATGGTAATAACCAATTGGTGGCAGAAGCAGGGACGGGAACTGGTAAAACCTTTGCTTACCTTGTCCCTGCGCTGCTATCTGGGGGAAAAGTAATTATTTCAACGGGTACAAAAACCTTGCAAGATCAACTGTTTAACCGTGATTTTCCGAATGTGAGAGATGCACTCAAAGTGCCAGTCACGGCTAGCATGCTAAAAGGGCGTGCTAACTATGTGTGTCACTACCACTTAGAAAATTCTGAAAAAGAAGGTCGCTTTGCCTCGCGCGAGGATGCTAAGTATATCCATGTCATTAAGGACTTTGCTGAACATAACAAAACGGGTGATAAAGCAGAGTTAACCGATGTGCCAGAAAATGCGATGATTTGGTCAAGTGTCACCTCCACGAGAGATAACTGTTTAGGCCAGGATTGCAATTATTACAAGGAGTGCTTTGTAATGGAGGCGCGCAAAAAGGCATTGGCCTCTGATGTGGTCGTGGTGAACCATCATCTGTTCTTTGCAGATGTGATGCTGCGAGATGAGGGTGTGGCAGAGCTGCTACCTAGCGCCAACACGGTGATTTTTGATGAGGCGCATCAGCTGCCAGATGTGGCGGGTTTATTTTTTGGTGAAGATGTTTCGACGAATCAAGTATTAGAGCTTTGTCGTGATAGTACTTCAGCTTACCTTACTTTGGCGAAAGACTGCATTGCATTGAGTGAGGCGGTGTCACCATTAGAAAAAGCGGTAAAAGATTTTAGATTGATTTTCGCTTATGAAGGTGCGCGGATGCCAGTCAAAAAGGCATTGGTATTAAAAGGTTTTGAAGAGGCTTATAGCCAGATACAAGAACAATTAGCGGCATTAACTAAAGTACTGGAAAGTCAAGCTGCTCGTGCCCCTATGCTAGAGAAGTGTTGGCAACGCGGTGAAGAGTTGTTGATACAACTCAGCCGTTGGCATAAAGCAGAAGATAGTAATTTAGTGCGTTGGATAGAAGTGTTTACGCAATCGGTGCAGCTGCACGCCACGCCACTTAGTGTGGCTGATGGCTTCGGTAAACAATTGAATGCAGAGCCAAGAGCATGGATTTTCACCTCTGCAACTTTAGCTGTGAAAAGTGACTTCAGCCATTATCAGTCACAAATGGGCTTGTCGGAAGCTGAGACACTTTATTTGCAAAGCCCATTTGATTATGCGCAGCAAGCCTTGCTCTATGCGCCAGCGAACATGCCAGACCCGAATACCCCTGATTATATTGAGGCTGTCGCTAAAGCAGCATTGCCTGTGATACAAGCCAGTCAAGGCCGCACATTTGTTTTATGTACATCACTGCGCGCCATGCGTGAAATTTACGCATTATTAAAAGGTGCGTTTGCGCTGAACGGGATGGAGTATCCAATACTATTACAGGGCGACAGCACGCGCACTGAATTGTTAGATCGCTTCCGTACACATGGGAGTGCCGTGCTAGTCGGTTCGCAAAGCTTTTGGGAAGGTGTTGATGTGCGTGGCGAAGCGTTAAGTACCGTTATTATCGACAAACTTCCGTTCTCACCACCTGACGATCCGGTGCTATCCGCGCGGATTGATCAACTCACTGCCGAAGGAAAAAATGCCTTTATGGAGTATCAATTACCTTATTCCGTGATTACCTTAAAGCAGGGCGCTGGTCGTTTAATTCGCGATGAAACAGATAGAGGCGTGCTAATGATTTGCGATCCTCGCCTGATAACTAAATCTTACGGCAAGCGCATTTGGCAAAGTCTACCGCCATTTAGAAGAACAAAGGTATTGGCGGATGTGGAAGCGTTTTTTAACGAGTTAGATAATTAGTATGTTGGAAATTTTCAATATTAAGTATGAGCTCACTGCGATTCGCGCTCAAGGCGCTGGTGGCCAAAATGTGAATAAAGTCTCTAGCGCAATTCATTTGCGTTTTGATATTCATGCTTCTAACTTAAGTGGCTTGCTTAAAATACGGTTATTAGATAGTAAAGATAAACGTATTACGACTGAGGGTGTGCTGGTGATTAAAGCACAGCAGTTTCGCACACAAGAGGCGAATAAACGTGATGCCATTAAACGATTGCATGAAATTTTGAATGCAGCAAATCGTGTGCTCCCAACGCGCCGCGCAACGCGCCCAACTTACGGTTCTCGAAGGCGCAGATTAGAAAGCAAAACGCAGCGCGGACGGATTAAAGCCTTACGTGGTCGGATTAGTGATGATTGATGGTATTTCTGAGGCCATTATTTCAAGCGCACATGACGTTTTGATGTCAAAATAACACTTATGAAATTATTAGCTTTTGATGCATCAACTGAGTTTTTATCAATTGCACTACGTGCAGATGAGCAGACTTATAAAATCGATTTAAAGGCGGGGCAAACCTCTTCACAATTGATTTTGCCGCAAATTCAAACTTTATTAGATGATGCGGAACTTGCATTAGTAGATTTGGATGGCATTGCTTTTGGTGCAGGTCCAGGCTCGTTTACGGGTGTGCGTATTGCTTGTGGTGTGGCGCAGGGTCTTGCCTTCGGCGCGAACTTGCCTGTGGTCGGCGTGAATGTGCTGATGGCGTTGGCTGAAGCGAGTGGCGCTGAACGTGTGATAGCTGCATCAGATGCGCGCATGGGTGAGGTTTATCATGCTGTTTTTGTAAGTGAAAGTGATCAGTGGACTGAGGTGCGTGCGGCGGGTGTTTATAAACCGAATGCGGTGCCCGTAGTCGAAGGTGATGGCTGGGTTGGTGTGGGTACAGCTTGGAGCGTGTATGGCGAGGAGTTGTATCAGCAATATGAGAACCAAGTTACCAGTGCGCGGCCTGAAATGACGCCAACGGGGGAAGCAATTTTGGCTTTAGCCACGCCGATATTTGAACGCGGTGAAGCGCTGCCAGCTAGCGAAGCTAAGCCTGTTTACATTCGCAACCGTGTTGCATTGACATCAAAAGAGCGTGAACAAGGTTTGCGCTTGTGAGTGTGGTGCTGACAGGCTATCAGTTTAGAGTGATGCAAGAGAGCGACTTGAATGCAGTGGTGCAGATTGAGCCGACGATTTATTCACACCCTTGGACGCGGGGTAATTTTAACGATTCGCTCAAGTCTCGGCATGAAGCATGGGTGTTGACGCAGCAAGGTGAGATTATTGGCTATGCGCTGGCGGTGGTGATTTTAGATGAGGCGGAGTTGTTGAATATTAGTGTTGCCTTACCGTATCAAAAGCAAGGGTTGGGACGAATGGTGTTGATGCAGATGATAGACCGTGCAAAGTCTTTAGGGGCGACAACGATGTTTTTAGAGGTGAGGGCGAGCAATGTTGCTGCCATTGCTTTATATGAGCACAGTGGGTTTGTTGAGGTGAATGCACGTCGCGGCTATTACCCTGTTGAAAATGGGCGAGAAGATGCTGTGATCATGAGGCGGGGCTATAATAGGCATGATGAATCAAGAAGACGTACTACGTGAATTAGAACTATTGCCTGTATGGCAGTTGCGCCTGCCTGCTACAAAAGCACCAATAGAAACGACAGCAGCAGTGGCTCCAGCAGAAGTTAACACACATGAAGAGGTGGGAGCACCACCTTATGCCTTCAGATGTATTGTGAGTGAAGATGCGCAATGGTTGTTTGTGCTACAGCAGCAACAGAGCGAAGAAGCTGAGTCTTTGCTACAAAACATGATGAAAGCAGTTTCTGTGAAAGTAGGACAAAATATCGAACAAGCAGATGTGTCCGCAGTTAGTCAATTCGCAAGTAAAGTGATTGTTGTCATGGGCGAAGAAGCAGCACAGCAATTGTTAACCGTTACTCAGTCGTTAGCTGAGTTGCGTGGCCAACCACATTTGTTGAGCGATATTCCAGTTGTTACAACGTATTCCCCAGAGGGCCTGTTAGGGAGTTCGGCAGATAAATCAAAGGCCTGGGAGGACTTGTGCCTAGCAAAATTTACAATTACTAACTTGTAAAAAGGCACGTTCTAGTGCTGGCGGTATTTAAATGGCACCCGAACTGTTAAGCGACCCAGTAGCGACGGCTCAATTTCAAGCTGTCCAAGGGTGAATGAGTAGTGCATTATTACGACTGAAGTGATGCGTGAGTTGGCAACGGGAGAGCGATTTTCCTTGGGTAGTTGGTTTTACGATAACGGGCATGCTCCAACAATCGTGCCGTTTAAAGTGTGGAAAGCCAATTTTCAGCCTGAAGATAGCCCTGCTGGTAAGCCAATAGGTGGTGATTAGTCATCTACATTAGCACAAGCTATTAGCTGACTTATCGTGCATTTCGCGCTAAAATCCATCCTCTTTCAATGATTGGCCAGATTATGCGTAGCTCACAATTTTTTATCTCTACTCAAAAAGAAGCACCAAGCGATGCGGAGCTGATGAGTCATCAGTTGATGGTGCGTGCTGGCTTAATTAAAAAGCTAGGCAGCGGATTATATAGCTGGATGCCTTTGGGGCTGCGCGTGCTTCGAAAAGTGGAGGCTATCGTGCGCGATGAAATGAATAAAGCTGGGGCGCTAGAGTTGTTAATGCCAGCAGTGCAGCCAAGGGAGCTGTGGGAGGAAACTGGCCGTTGGGCTGTGTTTGGCCCCCAGATGTTAAAGATTCAAGATCGTCATGAACGTGAGTTTTGTTTTGGCCCGACGCATGAGGAGGTGATTACCGATATTGCGCGTAAAGAAATTAATAGTTATAAGCAGTTGCCACTGACTTTTTATCAAGTGCAAACTAAATTCCGGGATGAGATTCGTCCACGCTTTGGTGTGATGCGCGCCCGTGAGTTTTTGATGAAGGATGCTTACTCCTTTCATGCTGATCACGAAAGTTTGGAAAATACGTATCAGCAGATGCATGAAGCATATACCAATATCTTTACAAGGCTGGGTTTGAAGTTCCGTGCAGTAAGGGCGGATTCTGGCGCCATTGGTGGCGATGGTTCACAAGAGTTTCATGTGCTAGCCGATAGTGGTGAAGATGGTTTGGCTTATTGCGAAAACTCAGGTTATGCGGCTAACGTGGAAATGGCAGAGGCTGTTGTGAGTGGCACACGTGCTGGGTCGACTGAAACCATGCAAGACGTCGATACCCCTAAACAAACTGCTTGCGAAGATGTGGCTAAGTTATTAGGCGTTGGGGTCGAGCGCACGGTAAAAGCCATCGCACTGATGCTAAAAGATGAAGAGGGTAATGAGTCGTTCTGTTTGGCATTGTTGCGTGGGGATCACCACTTAAATGAGGTGAAGCTTACAAAGGTAGATGGCTGTAGCGACTTTAGGTTTGCGGTAGAAGCAGAAATACGTGAGCATCTTAACAATTGCCCACCTGGCTTTATCGGACCTGTTGGGGTCGCTGACAATGTGAAAGTGGTGGCTGATAAAACTGTCGCTAATATGAGTGATTTTGTTTGCGGTGCGAATAAGCCGAAGTTCCACTTAAGTGGCGTTAACTTTGGGCGAGATTTATCTGAGCCAAGTGCTGTTGCGGATATCCGTGATGTGGTTAAAGGAGACGCAAGCCCAGATGGTAAAGGAACGCTTTCATTATGCCGCGGTGTTGAAGTTGGCCATATTTTCCAATTAGGTTCTAAATATTCAGAGGTGATGAATGCGGCGTATTTAGATGAGAATGGTAAAAGCCAATTCATGGAAATGGGTTGTTATGGAATTGGTGTGTCACGTATTATCGGCGCTGCGATTGAACAAGCTAGTGATGAAAAAGGTATTATCTTTCCATTGAGTATGGCGCCATTTGCAGTTGTGATTTGTCCAATTGGCTTCCACAAGAGCGAAGCGGTGAAAGCGGCTGCGAATGCTTTGTATCAAGATCTGCTGCAGAGTGGAGTTGATGTGCTGTTAGATGACCGTGCTGAGCGCCCAGGCGTGATGTTTGCTGAGAGTGACTTAATGGGTATTCCACATCGTGTTGTGATAGGCGATCGTGGCTTGGCCGATAGTCAGGTTGAATACAAAGCACGTCAACAATCAGAAGCGCATAATGTTAGTTTAACTGAGATTAAACAACATATATTGACGCAATTAAATTGAAGCCATTCCTAATAAGTCGTTTTATTGGTAGCAGGGCTAACAATTTCTTTTCGTTAGCCTGCTGTTTTGGTAACACATGTTTATGCAGGTGATGCCATTTCGGGTCAAAACGATCGGACATTGAGTATATTTATCCCGCGTACTGGTTGTTGCAAAGGTGGTTTAGGTAAAGTTAAATTGCCTAGTTTGGTTATTTATAAAATATAAATTAAGTACTTGTATTTAAAATAAATAATCCAAATTTTACGGTCAGAAACCTGCCGGAACTGTTGTGGTGTTAACGCCGTACAATTAGATTGGGTGAAATAAAAAGTTGCACATTACCTTCAAATAGGCATAACATGCGTTGTCGGTTTGATTTTGATTGGTATATCCAAATATGATTTCCAATCAATTGACAGTAGTTCCGTAACATTTTTTTATAGTAAGTAATTAATCAGGGAGATTTAACATGTCGAAGTTAATAGCATTAGCAGTAAGTATTGCAGTATTAGGTGGAGTATGGGCATTTCTAGCATTCAATCCATTAGCAGCAGTGGCTTTGGTTTGGGTTGGTTTTATTTCTTGGGGCTGCTACTTCCATACAGGGGGTGACAATGCAGCATTGCAAAAAACAATCGCAGGAATGTCTTTTGGTGCAGTAATGGCTGGTATCGCATTGGCTTTGGTTAGTGGTGGTGCATTATCTGGCTTAGGTGTTTTAGCAGCGCCAGTTATTATCGGAGTGACTGTATTTCCATTAGTTGCAATGTCAGGTTCTAACTTGCTTTCAGTTGTGCCGGCAAATGTATATGGTTATGCTGCAACTGCAGGCCTAGCCTTGACAGCGAGTACTGCTGGTAACGTTACGGCAGTAGATTTAACAAACCCAGTATTGCTGGTGATTATTTCAACAGTAATTGGTGCTTTGTTTGGTGTGGCTTCAGGTATGCTTGCAGGTAAGTTAGGCAAGTAATCTTCCTTGAAGTAAAAAGCCGCGCAATTGCGCGGCTTTTTATGGCCTATTGAAAGTGGATGTTTTGATAGGCCTATTTGATGATTTGGTAGCCGTGGTAAGTGCCAAATTCACTCTCTTTTTCATTGTAAAGAAAAAATAGATTATTGGTATATCCTAAGCCGTTGTAATAGTTTTTTGCACGCAATTTAATGCCTTTAGGAATGGCGCTCCTAGCGATAAACTTCCCTGTTAAATCAAACACCAAGAATGCTTTGTGGTCTAAATCTAACAATACTAATTCTTCACCTTTAGATCCAGTGTATGCCACAAAATTATCGCTGATGTCGTCAAGTTTTGCTCCGGCTGAGGCTATATCTAATGTGATTTCTCCAATTGGCTCTTCATCTTTCTGGGTCACAATGCGCACTATATTACTTCGCTGCTGTTTAGCAAAATAACGGTCATTATCCGCATCATAAGATGGCATGGTGAATGAATCCCCGAATGCAGAGTGGAACTGCATAATTTGCTTAGATGAATCTTTTATTTTTCCAGTTTCAGACATCTCTAACCCGTACATGCCCGTATTCGGCGCAAAACCATACGCACTGGAAATGTTATAGGTGATGGTTTCTATATTACTTGTATTGGCATTGTAATAAATTGAACGGTTGTCATAACCCGGTGCTGCGGAGTTGATGTATTTCCCCGTGCTGTCGAATGCATGTACTTGTGATTTAGATGTGGGGGCAGACCATTCGCTACCCATTGGCGCTAATCCGCCATCAGCTACGTAGTAGTGCATCAGTATAGGATGGTAGGCGACTGTCATTGGCCGAGACGTTGGCTCTTTTGCCATTGGTATTTTTATTGTTAATTTGGCTTCTGGTAAAACTGCAGCTTGTAATGTTGAAGCAAATAAAGCCCCAGAAAGTGCAATGCTGGCTTTTGCTTTAAGTTGATACATATTGAGTTGGGTCATCTTTAAACTTCCGTTGATTATTGTAATGTTGCAAGCCGTTATACTGTGCATCTTAGTCTTAATGCTGTTGAGTTTGTTCAGTCGATATGCTTTTAGATTCTCTTCTCTAATAACATAGCATCGCCATAACTAAAAAAACGATACTCTTTCTCGATGGCGTATTGGTAAGCGTTCTTAATATTATCAAACCCAGCAAAAGCAGACACTAACATGAGTAGCGTGCTTTTGGGTAGGTGGAAGTTTGTGAGTAGCCTGTCAACCACTTTAAATGTATAGCCTGGAGTGATGAAAATATTAGTCTCCTGACGCCCGGCGGATAACTGTCCAGATTGCGCTGCGCTTTCTAACGCTCTCAGCACGGTCGTGCCTACCGCAGTTACCTTTCCACCTGATGTTTGCGTTTGCTCTATAGATTTAATCGTTTCTTCAGGAATATGGTAGGCCTCACTATGCATTTTGTGTTCTGCAATGTTGTCAACATTGACAGGTTTAAATGTACCCGCCCCAACGTGCAATGTAATATACGCGATTTGAACACCTTTCTTTTTCAGATGTTTGATCATTGCTTCATCGAAATGTAAGCCAGCTGTCGGCGCAGCAACTGCACCAGCATTCTTTGCATATACCGTTTGGTAGCGGGTTTCATCCGAGCTACCCGCATCATGGGTAATGTAAGGTGGCAGTGGTAGTTTGCCATATTGTTCCAATAAATCTAACACAGGTGTTTGATGCAAGAATTTAAGGTGAAACAGATCGTCATCTCGCCCAATCATTTGCACATCAAAAGCATTGGCCAGCGTCATGATGCTGCCTGCTTTTGGTGCGCGTGAGGCACGTACTAAAGCATAAACTTCATGATTATTTACTACCCGCTCAACGAACACCTCAACATTGCCTCCAGAGGCTTTATGTCCCAACAAGCGAGCTTTAATTACACGCGTGTCATTGAAAATCAACAGGTCATTTTTTGATAGATGATTGGGTAAATCCAGAAAGGTGTTGTCCGTTGGCTCGCCTGAAGAAGCACCTAGATGGAGTAGGCGACTAGCATTGCGTTCAGTGGTTGGGTGCTGTGCAATTAAGTGTTGGGGTAAGTCAAAGTCGAAGTCTTGGGTTTTGACATGCTTAGTTTTTAAATCATGGGTTTTCATAAAGTATGTGAGTGATTGTGAATATTTGGTTTCGCAATTGATAGAGAGCTTGCTATAATTGCGCCGTTACAATTATACAGCAATGTATAACTCCAAATAAGCCGGGATGGCGGAATTGGTAGACGCACGGGACTCAAAATCCCGCGTTGGTGACAACGTGGGGGTTCGATTCCCCCTCCCGGCACCACAAGAGTTCCTGGGTTTCCTAGGAAGGAGTAAAGAAATACAGTTTATTTGTTATATTTTTCTTGATAAGGATAAGTCGGTATGCTAAATTTACGCAAATTTCGGATTTACTTGATTTAGTTTTTCGTTGTAAATTCATATTTAGTCGTCAATTTTTAAAAAAATAAAAAACACGTAGATATGTAACGCGTGTTAGTTGCCAGTAAAATCCTGCAACGGTATATTGGTGGGTTTATTGGTTTTATCATTATTTAAGTATTTAAGTTGTTCACATTTTTGGGGTGGATTCAGTTATGATCAAGAGAACAATTCTCTCTTTAGGCGCAGCATTTTTATCAATGTTTGCCGTCAATTCTCATGCAGCATATGCATTAAATTTAAGAGCGCCAGCGACAGAAATAGCAAGCCAAATTTATGACTTGCATATGCTGATCTTATGGGTCTGTATTGGTATTTTTGTTGTCGTGTTTGGGTTCATGTTTTATTCAATTTTTAAGCATCGTAAGTCCGTAGGACATAAAGCCGTACAATTCCATGAGAATCACTTGTTAGAAGTGGTCTGGACAATTATTCCGGTTATTATTCTTGCGAGTATGGCTTATCCAGCAACAAAAACAATTTTTGCAATGAAGGATACTAGCGCTGCCGATATGAGCGTTATCGTGACTGGCTCTCAGTGGAAGTGGGCTTATAACTATCAAGGTGAGGACGTTAAGTTCATCAGTACTTTATCGACACCACAAGATCAAGTGCAAAATAAAGCTGAAAAAGGTGAAAACTACTTATTAGAAGTAGATAACCCAATGGTTGTGCCTGTTGGTAAGAAAGTTAAGGTTCTACTAACTGCCTCTGATGTGATTCACTCATGGTGGGTGCCAGCATTTGGTGTGAAACAAGATGCGATTCCTGGTTTCGTGAGAGAAACATGGTTTAAAGCTGATAAAGTGGGTACATACCGCGGACAGTGTGCTGAGCTATGTGGTAAAGATCACGGCTTTATGCCAATTGTTGTAGAAGTGAAAGCGCAGGCTGATTATGACGCTTGGTTGTCTGCACAAAGAGATGCAGCAGCAGCAGCTAGCGCAGGTGCGGATAAAGAGTGGGCTAAAGATGATTTAGTCGCTAAAGGTAAAACTGTTTATAACAAGAGTTGTGCGATGTGTCATGGATCTACTGGTGCAGGTATTCCGCCAGCTTTCCCAGCAATGACAGGTAGTGCAGTAGCGACAGGCCCAATTGAAGGTCACTTGGAAACCGTCATGAATGGTAAAAACATGATGCCGGCTTGGAAAGATGTATTGGATGATACGGATATTGCAGCTGTGATTGCTTATGAGCGTAATGCTTTAGGTAACAGCTCTGGTGATTTTGTTCAGCCTTCTGCAGTGAAAGCTGCACGCTAAGCTAGCAATACGAATTTAACTTTTTAGAAGTATTAGAAATAAGCTTTAGTTTTTAGGAGAAACTGATGAGTACAACAACTGCAACACATCACGATGATCATGGAGATCATGGGCATCCTACTGGCGTTATGCGCTGGGTTGCATCTACTAACCATAAAGATATTGGTACGATGTATCTGTGGTTCAGCCTGTTTATGTTTTTCTTTGCGGGTGCTTTGGCATTGGGTATTCGTGCTGAGCTGTTTCAGCCTGGTTTGCAATTTATGGAGCCAGAGAACTTTAATAGACTAACCACACTACATGGTTTAATCATGATTTTCGGCGCGATTATGCCGGCCTTTGTTGGCTTTGCTAACTGGATGATCCCGTTGATGATTGGAACTTCAGACTTGGCTTTCCCGAGATTGAATAACATGAGCTTCTGGTTAATGGTCCCAGCAGCTATTTTGTTGATTGCCTCTATATTTGTACCGGGTGGTGCGATTGCAGGTGGTTGGACAATGTACCCTCCTTTATCTGTGCAGAACCCATCGATGGCAGTTGATATGTCTATCCTTGCTTTGCATATCTTGGGCATTTCTTCGATTGTTGGTTCTATTAACATTATTACAACCATCTTAAATATGCGTGCTCCTGGCATGACATTAATGAAAATGCCGTTATTTGTATGGACATGGTTAATTACTGCATTCTTACTGATTGCCTCAATGCCAGTATTAGCAGGTGCATTAACAATGTTATTAACAGATCGCCATTTCGGTACTGCATTCTTTGATGCTGCTGGTGGTGGTGACCCTGTATTGTTCCAACACGTATTCTGGTTCTTTGGTCATCCAGAAGTGTATATTTTGATTTTGCCTGCATTTGGCTTGGTTTCTACCATGATCCCAACATTTGCTCGCAAGCCACTATTCGGTTACGCGTCCATGGTGTATGCGACAGCAGCGATTGCTTTACTTTCATTCGTTGTATGGGCTCACCATATGTTTACAACAGGCATGCCAGTTGCTGGGCAGCTGTTCTTTATGTATAGCACGATGTTGATTTCTATTCCCACGGGTGTGAAAGTGTTTAACTGGATTGCAACAATGTGGCAAGGGTCGATGACTTTTGAAACACCAATGTTGTTCTCAATTGCGTTTGTATTCTTATTTACCCTTGGCGGTTTTAGTGGTTTGGTATGTGCGATACTACCAGTTGATATTCAAGTGCAAGATACCTATTATGTGGTTGCTCACTTCCATTATGTATTATTCTCTGGTGCTGCAATGGCAATTATGGGTGCAGTGTATTACTGGCTGCCAAAATGGACAGGTTTCATGTATGACGAAACTTTAGGTAAATGGCACTTTTGGTTAACAACAATTGCATTTAACATTACCTTCTTCCCAATGCACTTTACAGGGCTGGCAGGGATGCCACGCCGTGTACCAGACTATGCATTGCAATTTGCTGAGTTCAATATGATTTCTTCAATCGGTGCGTTTGCATTGGGTGTTAGTCAGTTATTGTTCTTGTATGTAGTGATAAAAGCGATCCGTGGTGGTAAGCCAGCGGGTGATAACCCATGGGAAGCAGAAGGTCTTGAATGGACAGTAGCCTCTCCAGCACCATTCCACACATTCGAAACACCTCCTACAGTTAAGTAAGCTAACTGTTAGAAATAATTGACAAAGAAATAGGGAGATAACATGAGTCAGAATACAAATAACTATTACCTGCCAGCACCATCACTATGGCCGTTAATAGCATCCATTGCATTATTCATGATGGCAGGTGGTCTTGCCATGGATCTGAATGATATTGCTTCGGGTAACTATGTGCTCATAGCAGGCACCTTAGTGTTTATTTACTTGCTATTTGGCTGGTTTAAAGAAGTGATTACAGAAAGCTTGTCAGGATTCTATAATAAGCAAGTCGATACCTCTTTCCGTTGGGGCATGGGCTGGTTCATCTTCTCAGAGGTTATGTTCTTTGCTGGTTTCTTCGGTGCGCTTTTCTATATCCGTACATTTGCATTAAAGTGGATTAGTCAATCAACAATAGTGTGGCCAGATTTTGCTGGCACATGGCCAACTTCAGGCCCTGCTGCTACGCAAGCACTTGAAGCAATGGCGCCTTGGGGATTGCCAGCTTACAATACTTTGATTTTGTTAATCTCTGGTGCGACATTGACTTACGCACATTGGGGTTTGATGAAAGATAACCGTAAGCAAACGATTATTGGCTTGGCGTTAACCGTTGCATTAGGTGCAGTATTCTTATACTTGCAAGTGCATGAATATGCTGAAGCTGCTTTTACGATGGATTCAGGCATTTACGGATCAACATTCTATATGCTGACTGGTTTCCATGGTTTGCATGTAACAATGGGTACCATTATGTTGCTGATTATTCTTTTTAGGGTAATTAAGGGTCATTTCAGCTCTAAAGACCATTTCGGTTTCGAAGCTGTTGCATGGTACTGGCACTTTGTTGATGTGGTCTGGTTATTCTTGTTTGTATTTGTTTACTGGCTGTAAGCTTAAGCTAGGCGTCAGATAATAATAGCGCCACTAGGTTAGTTCCTGGTGGCGTTATTTTTTTGTGGGATCAATAGCGATGCTCTTGATAGCTGGTCTACCTAAAGTGATAACCTGTTATATTAAAAGATGTGTTGTTAATATTGAAATGAAGTGACTTAGGAGGATGGAAATGGCAGACAACAAAAAACGTGACCGAAATAATAAATTGATTGGTATGGTGATTGGTATTCTTGCCATTATCTTCTTTGTTACATCATTTTATTTGGGGGCGGGTGTACATTAATGTCGGTTAGTGATAATAAAAGCCTGGCGATTAAGCTGGCTGTTGTTGTTGTGGCAGGGCTTGCCTTTGGCTTTGCGTTAGCGCCACTATACGATGTTGTTTGTAGTGTTATCGGCATTAATGGTAAAGCGGATGTAACGGCTACTGATGTTTCAAAAAGTCTAATGGTCGACAAATCACGAACAGTGACGATTATATTTACTGGTCAAACTATGCCGGGGTTAGACTGGAGTTTTGAGTCGAATCAAAAGAGCATGCAAGTCCACCCAGGTGAAATTACACTCACATCGTATACAGCGACAAATAATAGTGATAAGCCTATCGTTGGCACCGCAGTGCCAAGTGTTGTGCCTGAAGTGGCTGCATTACATTTTAAAAAGATTGAGTGTTTTTGTTTTAGCAACCAGACATTACAGCCTGGAGAGGTGAAAGATATGCCAATTCGTTATTACATCAACCCAGATTTACCAAAAAGCATTGATACCGTCACCTTATCTTATGCTTTTTATAAGGCCAATGATCAAGCTGGAATAACCGCCGAAAATAATTAACTGATTAGCAGCTAACCATTTTATATTCTGACAATCACACCTGTGTAGAAGCCTAGCATTAATAGTGAAAATAAGAGAATTGAAAGCCCAACACGCCAAGTTAGCGACTTAATCATTTTTGGATCGTGCTGCTTTCCTTTCATCATGTGGTAAAGAGCAGAAAATAAGTTATATCCAATTAAAAGCAACATACAAATGACAATGATTTTGAACAACATAATGCATCTCCAAACAATTTATACGACATTATGCGATTTGTATTGATTGTTTGCAATGAAGATACAAGTGCTAAACTAAATTAAGCAACTATTGATGAAAAAATACCAGTTTAAACCTAAGTTATTGATGACGATTACCACCTTGCTAGTGATGGCCTTATGTATTCGTTCGGGTTTTTGGCAATATGGTAAAGCACAAGCGCGAATCGTAGCGCAACAGCAGATTGATCAAGGCTTAGCACAAGCGCCAGTGCAGCTAACTGCTCGCATCAGGGACAATGATCAGTGGCGGTTTAAACGCATCACATTTAAAGGCGTTTATATGCCTGAATATGAAATAGTTTTAGATAACCGCGTGCATGCTGGGAAAGCGGGTTATCAAATTATGACCCCTGTTAAAGTGGAGGGTGATGAAGAATATGTGTTAGTCAACCGTGGGTGGATAGAAGGAAACTTAAACCGAGAGGCGCCTGTTTATGAAACGCCAGCAGGGGAGCATACATTCGTAGGAGATTTATTTTTTCCATTAGATAAAGTTTTTACTTTGGAGGCTGAGCATGATCTCAATGCGGAATGGGAGCCACTTTGGCAGCATATTGATATGCCGCGTTATCAATCACTTGTGCCTTTTAAGGTGAGGCCGTATATAGTGCGTTTAGCTCTTAGTAATGGGGCAGGTGGCTTTGTACGTGAATGGCCAGTACCGAAGAATCGTATCACTTTACATTTAGGGTATGCATATCAGTGGTTTGGGTTTGCATTTACTTTCTTTGTTATCTATGTCGTATTGAATTTAAAGCAATTAAAAAAAGGAAATAGAAATAATGAGCAACCATAATTCTGCTGAAGTTAAAGCAGTAAAAGGCAGAAAGATGTTTTTGTTATTAGCACTCGTGTTTGTGCTGCCATTTACCATCGCCTACACTTTACACGCGTTGGATGTCAGGCCCGGCGGTCAAAGTTTTGGCAATCTGATTACTCCTGTCGTTGAGTTGGAAATCCCTGCATTAGATGACACGAAGGGCGATAGTTTCTCTGGTGAGCAGTGGAACAAAATTTGGAGTATCGTCATGGTAGTGGAGGCTGGTTGTAATACAGCCTGTGAACAGAGTGTTGATAAGTTAAACAGGGTTCAGCGGTCACTACATAAAGAAAAAGGCCGTGTGCAGCGCATACTCATTTTAAAAAATGAATTTGATGTTGAACAGATTAACCAACTACAAGAAAAGTTCCCTCAATTAATTGTATTAACCGTAAAAGAAGCGGTGCAACAGCAGTATGTTCAGACGTTTGAGCAGACGGCAGCTCAAGGCAGTATTTACTTGGTCGATCCGCTTAACAACCTAATGATGTACTACCCACAAGATGTAGGGCCAAAGGAGCTACGTCACGATATTATGCGCTTGTTGAAAAACTCTTGGGGAGGGTAAGTATGTTTAAACGATTAGCTTACACTGCAACGGTTTTAACATTACTTGTGGTGGTGTTAGGTGCTTATGTGCGTCTTTCAGATGCGGGTTTAGGCTGTCCTGATTGGCCAGGCTGTTATGGTACGTTAACGGTGCCACAAAGTGCTGAGGCGTTAACCGATGCACATGCCATTTATCCAGATTCACCAGTAGAGCATGTAAAGGCATGGAAAGAAATGGTGCATCGCTATTTGGCAGGGATATTAGGCTTGTTAGTGTTGGCACTTTTTGTGCAAGCATGGCGTGAACGAGAAAGCATTAACATCACACCCTGGTTACCAACAGCTTTGATTGGGATTGTCGGTTTTCAAGCCATGTTAGGCATGTGGACAGTCACCATGCTGTTAAAACCAGCCATCGTTACCATGCATTTAATGGGTGGAATGACGACGCTAGCGATCTTGACGTGGATAACACATCGACACTGGGGCGCATCATCGACTAACTTTTTGTTATCAAGTAGTATGCGACGCTTTGTACGGTTTGCACTTCTTATTCTAATTGCACAGATATTCTTGGGTGGTTGGACTAGTAGTAACTATGCAGCATTAGCCTGTACAGACTTTCCAACTTGTCATGGTGAGTGGGTGCCAAGCATGGATTTTGCCAATGCGTTTCATTGGTTCCGTGAGTTGGGTGAAAACCTAGATGGTCAGCCCTTAAGCCTGGCTGCCTACGTTGCGATTCAGTGGATCCATCGTGTGGGTGCATTAATTACATTTCTCTACGTGGGTCTATTAGGCTTAACACTGCTTAGACAGAAGCAATTAAGGGGTTTGGCGAGCATCATGCTAGTATTATTAGTTGTCCAAATCGGTTTAGGTATCGCCAATTTGTTGTTATACCTACCTACTGTATTGGCTGTGGCGCATAACATGGTGGCGGCATTGCTCTTGATGTCCGTAGTTATGATAAACTCCAAAATTACAGAGTAAATCAGCCACGCTATTTTGCGTAGGTGGTTTTAAGTGAATTATTAAAAGGTTATTGGATGAGTGCAACAACAGGAATGAACCCATTTGGAACAAAGGCAGACTTCAGTAGTTTCTTTGCCTTATGTAAACCACGTGTTACCGGCTTAATTGTTTTTACAGCAATCATTGGTATGTTTTTGGCAACACCAGGCATGGTGCCCCTTAGGGTTCTATTGGCCGGCACGATTGGCATTGCGATGGCATCTGGTGCGGCTGCCGCGTTCAATCATTTGGTCGAGCAAAAAATTGATGCAAAAATGGCACGAACCAGAGGCCGTCCATTACCAACAGGGCAGATTAATTCAAAACAAACCTTCGTCTTTGCAACTATCGTAGCGCTAGTGGGCTTGTCCATTTTGTATTTCTTTGTGAACCCACTCACCATGTGGCTCACCTTTGCCACTTTCCTTGGTTATGCTGTGGTTTACACTATCTTTCTTAAGCCAGCAACACCACTTAATATTGTCATTGGTGGCCTTTCTGGCGCCATGCCACCAGCTTTAGGCTGGGCGGCAGTCACAGGTGCTGTTTCTGCGGAGGCATGGATACTGGTTTTGATTATTTTTGCTTGGACACCACCACACTTCTGGGCATTAGCCCTTTACCGTCGTGAAGAATATGCAAAATCAGGCTTGCCAATGTTGCCAGTTACGCATGGTGAAATGTATACCAGATTACACATCTTACTCTATACCATTATCTTGGTCGCCGTTACATTGATTCCATTTGCAATGCGCATGAGCGGCATGATTTATTTGGTTTCTGTACTCATGCTAGATGCTGTCTTTATGGGTTATGCTATCAAGCTGTATAAGGCCTACTCAGACGAGCTGGCAAAAAGCACTTTCAAGTACTCTATACTGTACTTAATGCTGCTCTTTTTAGCACTAGTGATTGACCACTATTGGACAATACTACCGCACTAACCGCATTAGCATGGGCGCAGTGGCTGAATCAAAAAAAGACACCGATGGAGCTTTGTCTCAATAGCATAATGTTAAGCACAAGAACCACCCCATAATAAATAACTTAAATTCGAAGACCTGCATGGAAGTGTGGGTCTTTTTTATGCCTATTTTGTATCTGACTAGGTACTATTAATTAGGTATGTTGGTTTTACCTCTACCCCTTCAGCTTGTTAAGCTGAGAGCTTCAACTTTTCACACCCAGAGGTGAATCTGTATAGTTTTTGACATAAAGCACGGTATAATCAACCCTCTTCTTTCGTAAATATACCAAGCACTTACAAGAAGTGTGCCTGTAGCTCAGTTGGATAGAGTACCAGTTTCCGAAACTGGGGGTCACAGGTTCGATTCCTGTCAGGCGCACCAATGCTTACATACTAAATACTAATACCCCTATGAGAGTTATTCACACTAAGCCCAGTGTTGATGCACCAAAAGGTGCTGGTATAATTATTTCATTCAATTTAATATGGATTTACTAAGATGAGTAGCGATACGCCTGCGACACAGAATGTCAGTCTAGTACAAAAAACGATTATTTTATTGGGCGGTATTATCGTGCCTATTTTTGTTATTTTTACCATTACGAAGTCACCTGAAGGTGAGATGAAGAAGCCTGCTGTAGTTGATAGAACAGCCATCATCAAAAACATTGCACCTTTGGCGCAGGTTGAACTTGCCGCGGTCAGTGATGGACCAAAAGCAGAAAAGAGCGGTGAAGTAGTTGTGAATCAATCCTGTGCAGCATGTCATGGGACTGGGGTAATGAACTCACCTAAGCTCGGTGATGCTAGCGCTTGGTCTGCACGAATTGCACAAGGCTATGAGACATTAACTCAGCATGCTATTGAAGGCATTCGTGGTATGCCTGCACGTGGTGGTAATGCTGACTTGACTGATAATGAAGTGGCAAAAGCTGTTGCCTATATGGCAAATCAAGCTGGTGCTAATTTTGAGGCGCCTGCGCCAGCTGGGCCTGAAGCTGCAGAGTGATTCTTAACCTGTTGTTGAAAGTACGCGTATGGCGACCTATGCAATAGGGGATATTCAAGGTTGTTACCATGCGTTTCAAGCGCTGTTAAAACGCATTAAGTTTAACCTTGAAGAGGATACGTTGTGGCTGGCTGGCGATATCATTAATCGCGGTAGTGGGTCACTAGCAGTATTGCGGTGGTGCTATCAGTATCGGGATCATATTCAAATGGTTTTAGGTAACCATGATTTGCATGCGATTGCCATAGCGCATGGGATTCGAAAATTAAGTCGTAGTGATACCTTGCAGCCTATCTTTGATGCGCCAGATGCAGATGTGTTATTAACTTGGTTGCGTCATCAGCCATTGATGGTGGCGAATGATGATTATGTGATGGTGCATGCAGGCCTATTGCCGCAATGGCAATTAAGCGATGCGTTGGCTTATGCTAAAGAAGTTGAGGCGGCATTACAGGGTAATGCTTACGTGAATTTTTTAGCTAATATGTATGGCAATTCACCGAATGTTTGGCATAACCACTTGAGGGGTTATTGTCGGCTGCGCGCGATTACCAATGCGATGACCCGGATGCGGGTTTGTACGGAAGGTGGGGCACTCGATTTTGACTTTAAAGGTCAGTTGGCTGATGTACCAGAGGGGCTTGTGCCTTGGTTTGATTTGCCTGGCCGGGCATCCAGAAATCAACAATTGATAGTTGGGCATTGGTCGGCATTGGGGTTGTATCAACGTGAAAATATTACTGCACTCGATACGGGCTGTTTGTGGGGCGGCAAGTTAACGGCGATGTGTTTAGAAACTAAGAAAATTATGCAGGTGGATTCGCAGAGTAAAGATCAGGCTAGCAAAAACCAAATGACCTAGATTAAACCGCTTCGATTTGGCCGAGTAGATTTAATTGCTTCGCAATGCTTTCAAATGTCATTTGTGTCAGTTCTTGCCTATTACCTGTCTGCGGATTGATCGGCGCTAAGAAGTGCAACTCCACAACAGGTGCTTTCTGCTTTAATACGTTCATCATCGACTCTCCCATCGTGGTTTCTCCGGTGTATGCCATAAGCGTGTTAATACTACCGTTGGGGAGTGGATAGCGGATGGCAACAGGATAAAGCATGGTGTTAGCATCAATGGCTGCTTGCACAATACTACTTTTAAAGCGAGCGAGCATTGTTCCATCTGTTGTCGTTCCTTCAGGGAAAACCCCAACATTACCACCTGGGATTAAATGGCCTGCTGTTGTTTTGACAATGCGTGCAGTATCTTTTCTGCTATTTCTATCGATAAAAATCGTGCCTGACTTTCTAACAAGATAACCCAATATTGGCCAATTATTAATGTCGGATTTTGCGATAAATTGTAATGGGATAACGCTATTCAGTGCATAGATATCGGCCCAAGAAATATGGTTGGCTAAAAACATACTATTGGACAAGCTGGTTTCAGGTAACTTACCAGTAGTAATGAGTTTAATATTAAAGCAGTTTAATAGCTTGTTGCACCACCACTTGGTAAGTTTAGCCCGCGTCTTTGTAGCAGCAAAAGGCCAAGTGATCGCGGTAATCGATATCCCCAGGATGACGTGTATGAAGATGCGAAGGATACGGTAGCTGCGTGTGAATAGATTGGTTTGTTGCAAATGTTATTTTAAGAAGTGCGAGGCTACCTTCTATTCACCTCAGATAATGACAACATTTCCCGTATATCGACCGTATTAAAACAGCTATCCCATACTGGCTCACCACAAATTTTCTCACCTAATCTTAAATAGCCTTTAATTAAGGTTGGAAACCTCATGGTTTATCCTGTTAATTTAAATGGGTTAAGGGTTAAAAGTTTAGGTCGTTTTCTCTTTGTCAGTTTCTTCGCTGATGAGCGCCTGACTGTAAATATTCTCAATTTCTTCGCGGCTGGGTTTGTGGTTTTGACCACCGCGACTAGCAATTTTAATGGCGCCCATTGTTGCAGCTAGTCTGCCGCAAGTGACCCAGTCCCACTTTCTAACAATACCATACAACAAGCCCGCACGATAAGCATCACCACAGCCAGTTGGATCAACAACTGCAGTAGGTTTAACGGCTGGGATATCATGACGTTGGCCATTTGCGTAAATATGTGAGCCTTCAGCACCCAGTGTGACGATAAGCGCGCCTACTTTTTCTGCTAACTGGTCCAAAGTGAGACCAGTTTTATCTTGGAGTACTTGCGCCTCATAATCGTTCACTGCTAAGTAGCTTGCCATCTCGATAAAGTGCATAAGTTCTTCACCATTAAACATCGGCAAGCCTTGCCCAGGGTCAAACATAAATGGAATCTTGGCATCAAAACACTCTTTTGCGTGCTGGAACATACCATCGCGACCATCAGGCGCAATAATCGCCACATCAATATCTTTTGCGTCATTGACGCTATTTTGATGTGATTCCATCATCGCGCCAGGGTGGAAAGCCGTGATTTGATTGTCATCTAAATCGGTGGTGATAAATGCTTGTGCCGTAAAGGTGTTTGGAATAATTTTGATATGTTGGCTTGATAGTTTATTTTCATCTATCCATGTTTGATAGTTTGAAAAGTCTTCGCCGACCGTTGCCATGATTAATGGCTCGCACTCAAGCAATTGCAAGTTGTAAGCAATATTTCCTGCGGTGCCACCAAACTCTTTACGCATTTCTGGTACGAAAAACGCAACGTTGAGTTTGTGAATTTGGTCCTGTAGGATATGATTTTTAAATTGGTCCTGAAACACCATAATGGTGTCGAAAGCGAGAGAGCCGCAAATAAGTGTTTGCATAAGAATAATGGTTGAGTTTAGTTAAAACTACATTATCTTTTAGCTGGGGGTGTTCTTGCAAGTTAAAACTAGAAAGGTTTGACAACCGCTAGAATTACAACGGCTGTTAATATGAGCATGGGCACTTCATTGAACAAACGAAACCAAATATGGCTGCGTTTGTTTTTTCCTGTCTTGAGGTCGCGCATGATTTTCCCGCAATACCAATGGTAAGTAATTAAACCAAGCACTAAAGTTAGTTTCGGATGCATCCACTTTCCTGAGGTGCCGTAGCCAAGCCATAACCATAGACCAAAGCCCAGCGCTAACACAGCTAACGGTAACATAAAGCGATACAGCTTTTGCTCCATGAGCATTAAGCGTTGAATCACTTCAGAATTGGTTTCCATGGTGTGATTCACAAAAATCCGTGGCAAATAAAATAAACCAGCAAACCAACTGGTGACAAAAATAATATGAAAAGCTTTAACCCACAACATTTAATTTGTTCCTTTATTTATTAGCTCTTTATCGAGAAGTGCATGTAGTTTCTTAAAATCCAAGGTGCCAACGACACGCTGTATACGCTTGCCATCTTTATTGTAAAGGTAAGTCGTTGGCGTTACGTTAACGCTGCCAAATTGGCGCGTGATGGCGCCGTAACCATCATGCATCACAGGGAAGGGCAGGTGCTTCTGTTCAGAAAATGCGACTACTTGTGCAGGCGGATCATAAGGCATCGCGACCGCGACGATTTCAAAGTCTTTATCTTGATATTGTTTATAGGTTTGGATAAGTTCTGGCATTTCTGCGACACAGCTTCTGCAGCTAGTTGCCCAAAAGTTAACCAGCACCACTTTGCCTTGCAGTGATGTCATGCTGAACGTATCACCTTTAAGCGTCGTGAAGGTTGCATTCGGTGTTTCTGGGGTGGCAGACAGCCTGTAACCGAAGCCGGCAATCGCAGTGAGCAGCAGAATCAAAATCGATGCTTTTTTAAGCCTTTTGATGGTTGGTTGCATGGTTAGATTGTAACGTTTTTACTGTCTTTTTCATATGCGGATGATGTTGCTACGTATGTAAGCTGCCTATTTTTCACATGTACCCACATGCTATAATTGCTTTTTTGTTTTTAGTGAACATTCTCTAATGAATGTACTCCTACTAAACCATACGAATTTGTGCTGAAAATGCCGAGATAACATGTCCGAACATAACCCCAATATAGAGTTAATTGATGAACTGAAAGCCATCGTTGGCGCATCGTATACCATCACGAGCGCCTCGAAAATGGAGCCATACAGTAAAGGCTTTCGTTTCGGATCAGGGGGTGCATTGGCCGTCGCGCGACCAGCGACCTTGGTTGAAATTTGGAAAGTGCTGCAAGCTTGTGGGAAGGCCGGTGTAGCTATTATTATGCAAGCAGCCAATACCGGTCTAACTGGCGGCTCAACCCCTGACGGTAACGACTATGATCGCTCTATTGTCATTGTGAACACCATGCGTATCGATCAAATCCAATTGATTGATGATGCTAAACAAATTATTGGTTTGCCGGGTAGTACCTTGTTTGGATTAGAAGAAATATTGAAGCCTTATGGTCGTGAGCCGCATTCAGTTATTGGTTCGTCTTGTATTGGTGCTTCTATCGTTGGCGGTGTATGTAATAACTCAGGTGGTGCACTGGTGCAACGTGGCCCAGCCTATACCGAACTATCACTATTCGCACAAATTGATGCCAATGGTGAGCTGAGCTTGGTGAATAACTTAGGGATTGATCTTGGTGATACCCCGGAAGATATTCTGACAAACTTGCAGAAGAAAAACTACAAGCAAGCGGATATTCAATATCCCAATAAACTGGCTTCCGATAATGTCTATCATGAACGCGTGCGAGAGGTCGATGCCGATACACCAGCGCGTTTTAATAATGATGGTCGCCGTTTGTATGAGTCTGCTGGCTGTGCGGGTAAGTTGGCGGTGTTTGCAGTTCGTGTTGATACCTACCCACTAGAAAAGCAGCAAGTGTTCTATGTGGGCACTAACGATGATGCTGTGCTGGCCACCATGCGCCGCGATATTTTGACTAAGTTTAAAACACTACCTGTTTCAGGCGAGTATTTAGACCGCGAGTGCTATGCGGTGACCAAAAAATACGGCAAAGATACGTTTGTGGTGATTGATAAACTAGGCTCAAAATATATCCCTAAACTGTTTGCTATCAAACGCACGGTTGACCGTTTCGCGAGCAACTTCTTATTTTTACCAAGCAAGCTGTCAGAGGTGGTCATGCAATGGCTGAGTTGCTTACTGCCTAGTCACCTGCCTAAACGCATGGATGATTATCACGAGCAATATCAGCATCACTGGATTTTAGAAATGAGTGGGGATGGCATCGCAGAGGCGCGTGCCTACCTCGCTGAGTTCTTTAAAACGAATGAAGGCAACTACTTTGAATGTACGCAAGAAGAAGGTGAAAAAGCCATTTTGCATCGTTTTGTTGCAGGCGGTGCAATCGGTCGTTACAAAGTGCTCAAAGGTGATGCAGTAGGTGCAATGATGACTGTTGATGTTGCCCTGCGCCGTAATGAGGTTAAATGGTTTGAGCAGTTACCGGCTGAGATAGACGACTTAATTGATGTTAAATTTTACTATGGTCATTTATTCTGCCATGTCATGCATCAAAACTACGTGCTAAAGAAAGGCGTGGATGCCAAAGCTCTGAAACAGAAGATTCTGGACTCATTTGATGCGCGTGGCGCAGAATACCCAGCTGAGCATAATGTTGGGCATGAGTATGCTGCAAAAGATGCGCTTAAAACCTTTTACCGTAAGTTAGACCCAACCAATACCTTTAACCCTGGGATTGGTAAGACTAGCAAGTTGAGAAATTGGGCTAAAACGAAATAGCTTTTGGTGTTTTCAATGGAAGTGCTTAAGGTTTTGTTAGTACAATAACCTTAAACGAATCGTACCTTCCTCTTTATCCAAGTGATCAAACGCTTGTTGTGAATCTGTATCAGCAACGTCCACGACCAAGTAACCAACATCATTACTGGTCATTAGGCTTTGCGCCAGAATGTTAATATTTTTTTCTGCAAACAATTGATTCACTTTTGATAGCACACCTGGTTGGTTATGGTGAATGTGCAGTAATCGGTGTGTATTCGCTTGTTGTGGCATACTGATGTGTGGGAAGTTAACGGCTGAAGCGGTTGTGCCGCTATTCGCGTATTGCACAAACTTTTCACTGACTTCTAAACCAATGTTGGCTTGTGCTTCAGCGGTTGAACCACCAATGTGTGGTGTCAAAATCACATTATCAAAGCCACGTAATGGCGAGTCTAAAGGCTCGGCATTTGATTTTGGTTCAATTGGAAATACGTCAATCGCAGCGCCTCTTAGTTTTCCATTTTCAATCACTTCCGCTAAGTCTTCAATTTGCACACAAGTACCACGTGCTGCATTGATGAAGATAGAGCCTTTTTTCATTTGCTCAAATTCGCTTTTCGCCATCATGTTTTTAGTCGATGGTAACTCAGGTACATGTAGTGTTACGACATCAGCGGTGTTGAGTAGCTCTTTCAAGGTGTTGACTTGTCTTGCATTACCTAGTGGCAACTTCGTGATCACATCATAGTAAATCACTTGCATGCCTAGGCTTTCAGCCAGTACAGATAGTTGTGAGCCAATACTGCCGTAGCCAACGATACCCAATGTTTTACCGCGGGCTTCGTTAGAGTCTTTAGCAGACTTCGGCCAGCTGCCTTTGTGCACTTGTTTGCTTTTAGCAGGAATGCTACGTAACAATAGAATTAATTGGCCAATCACAAGCTCAGCTACTGAACGTGTGTTTGAGTATGGTGCGTTAAAGACTGGAATGCCTTTTTCGCGCGCCGCGTCTAAATCGACTTGGTTAGTACCAATGCAGAAGCAACCAATTGCAGTTAATCTTTCTGCAGCATCTAATACTTTTTTGGTCAGTTGTGTTCTTGAACGAATACCAACAAAACGTGCGTCTTTGATTTTTTCAATTAAAACGTCTTCGTCTAAGGCATGCGTAATATATTCAACATTTTCAAAGCCAGCTTTGTTAAGCGTGTCGACGACATTCTGATGAACGCCTTCTAATAATAGAAATCGGGTAGATGATTTAATATTTGCTTGTAATTCCATGGTTGATGAATTCTCGATTAAGATGGTTTAAGTTAGGCCACTGTTAACCTTAGGGTTAAAAATGAAGACAGGGATTCTAACATACTCAAGCACTTGTTTTGTGAGCAGATGTTATTGGTTTGTAAGCTGGCTCTGCTTGTGTGTTTGCAACGTTAAGTGCAGTAAGCATTAATGACTATGGCGCTAAATCATACTCGCTAATTGTTGCTGCACATACTCTAGTGGCTTGCGCTTAAAGCCGCTCTTCACGTATTGATGCCAACGACCAACGACAAAACACAGCATCATATTGGCTTGGCTTTCCGGCTGAATTTCTTTGCCAGATTCGGCAATGGCCACTTTTAAACACTGCTTTAATGAAACTTCGATGCGATCATAAAGTTGGTTAATGCGTTCTTGCAGTCTTTCGTTTTCATTGACGAGTGCATCGCCAATCAGCACGCGGGTCATGCCAGGGTTTTTTTCTGCAAATCTAAGCAACATGCTCACAATCAGTAAAATCTGCTTGCTACCATCTTCTTCTTCTTTGGTGATTTTGTTAATTACGCCGAAAATGCTGGTTTCGATAAACTCAATCAAGCCTTCAAACATTTGTGCTTTTGTCGCAAAGTGACGGTAAAGCGCAGCTTCTGATACGCCTAACTTTGCAGCTAATGCAGCCGTTGTGATTTTTTCACGTTTAGGGTTTTCTAACATTTTTGCTAAGGCTTCTAGAATTTGTTTCTTACGTTCACCTGCCATACTCGCCCCTAAAATATTCTTTAATATGTGTTGGTTTTATTATAGCTTAAGGTTGGCGAGTGCAGATACCTTACTTAATCTAAAATCAACAAAATTTGGTTTGGCGAGACCTTTGCTTATCCAAATCGTTTGCATTCCAAGCCGTTTTGCGGTCATTAATGCTGCGAGGTTGTCTTCTAACATGATGCAATCGCTAGGTTTTGCTTTAATTCTTTTCAATAAACCTTGAAACCCACGCACTGAGGGCTTTGCGTGGAACTTGGTTGATTCCACACTAAAAACCAATTCAAACAAGTCGGTAATATCGAGCAAATTTAATACGGAGATTGCGTATCTACGTGGTGCATTTGTGTAAATAACTTTACGCCCTGATAGGCTTTTTATGAGGTGGCGCAATCGTTTAGTTTGTACGATCAGCTCAGGTAGGTTTCTAAACTGATGTGTTTCATGCAAAAAATGATGCGGGTTCGTGCCGTGGTGCCGCATCAGCCCCTTAAGGGTTGCACCATAAGCTTGCCAGTAATGTTGGCGTAAATGATGGGCTTTATCTTCATCCATGTCCAGTTGGTCTTGGATATATTGTGTCATTGCACGATTCATCACGGGAAAGATATGCGTAGAGGCATCGTGCAGTGTATCGTCTAAATCAAATATCCAGACCTTAGACATTAAGCTTGGTTGCAATAATGCCGCAAGCTTTATGTAGCAAACCTTGTGGCATGTGGTGTTTGTCGAAAAGAATAACTGTTGGCTTTAATCTAGTTCTTAGCTTTAATTAAAGTTCCGACACCTTCATCAGTCAGGACCTCAAGTAGCAAAGCATGCTGAACGCGGCCATCAATTATATGGGCGGCTTGTACGCCGCTACGCGCGGCTTCAAGTGCAGAGCTGATTTTAGGCAGCATGCCGCCAGATAGTGTGCTATCCGCTATCAGTGCATCAATTTCTTTTGGCGTGAGCCCTGTGAGTAACTTACCATTTTTATCGAGAACACCTGAAGTGTTGGTCATTAGTATGAGCTTTTCTGCATGCAGAACCTCAGCTAGCTTGCCAGCAACGACATCGGCATTAATGTTGTATGTTTCACCGCCTTTTCCAACACCAAGCGGCGCAACGACGGGAATGAAGTCATCAGTATCTAAAAAGTTAATAATGCTAGGGTCGATGCTGGTGATTTCGCCCACTTGACCGACGTCAATCATCTTGGATGCGTCGCTCATGTCTTCCATCATCAATTTTTTAGCATGAATAAAGTTGCCATCCTGACCAGTTAAACCAACGGCTTTTCCGCCTTGCTGATTAATCAGGTTGACGATTTCTTTATTCACTTTTCCGCCAAGCACCATGCTGACGATATCCATGGTTTCTTCGTCCGTTACTCGCATGCCTTGGATGAACTCACCTTTTTTGCCAACCTTGCTCAGCATCTCATTAATTTGTGGGCCACCACCATGCACGATGACAGGGTTCATGCCGACGAGTTTTAGCATCACCACATCTTGTGCGAATGATTGTTTTAGATGCTCCTCCGTCATGGCGTTACCGCCGTACTTAATTACGATAGTCTTGCCAAAAAAGCGTTTAATATAAGGCAAGGCCTCTGATATGGTCTTGGCTTTCTTGGCTGCTATTGATTCATTAATCATGCTGAATGCCTTTAATTTATTTAATGGTTAGATTGTATATAAAAGTTAGAGCTTTTTCACAAACACTTTAGATTTTCTTTGTAAATTGTAAAGCGCTTGTTTAGATTTTGGCAGTTTTTCAAGTGCTAATAAGCTAAATCCGCGCTCTAAGAACCAATGTTCTGTCCGTGTGGTTAAGCAAAATAGCTTATTAAAGCCCAATTTCTTCGCTTGCATTTGACAATAATTAAACAGTTTATCACCGCGGCCGCTACCTCTATATTGTGGATCAATGGCTAAGCAGGCAAGCTCTGCCATTTTGGCGTCAATATAAGTGTGTAATGAAGCGCAACCTATGATTCTACTGTCATGTTCCATGACATAAAAATGCTGAATATCCATTTCGATCTGCTCGCGCCCACGCCGGACTAAAATGCCTTGGTTTTCTAGTGGCTCAATCAGCATTAAAATACCACCTAGGTCATCAATGGTTGCTTGGCGCATGGCTTCTAATGGCAGTTCAGTCACCATGGTGCCAATGCCGCTAGCGGTAAATAGCTCTTGAATAATGGCACCATCGATATGCCTAGAGATTAAATGCGTCCGCGTCATGCCATCTTCGCTCGCTTTTGCTGCTGCATTTAAGTAATACTCAATATCTTCTGGAAAGTGTTTTGGCGCATCATTTTCATTAGCATTTTTAAGCAGATTTCTAGCTTTATGCGTTGTCATTTCCCGCAGGAGTTCACCGCGCAAGTTTTTAACACCACCGGTATCCATTAAGAAAATCAACTTCTCGGCTTGCAAAGCAATCGCTGCACTAGAAGCCACATTTTCTAGTGTTAAGTTGAACGTTTCACCGGTAGGGGAATAACCCACTGGTGAAAGCAAAACGAGCTCGCCATCATCCAGCCGCTTTTGGATGCTGGCTGCATCAATTTTTCGGACTTCCCCTGTATGTTGTAAGTCCACACCATCAATCACACCTAATGGCTTTGCGGTGATAAAGTTACCACTAGCCACACGAATGTCAGAGCCTGCCATGGGCGAGTTTGCAATACCCATCGATAGTAATGCTTCTATTTCTACCCGCATGGATCCGTTAGCTTCTTTCACTGCTTCCATAGCAGTATCGTCGGTAATGCGGAGGCCGTGATGGTAAGCAGGTTTTAAGTTCTCCCTAATTAACCGTTTCTCAACCTGTGGTCGCAAGCCATGCACAAGCACCAACCTGACATCGAGGCTAGCTAGCAGGTTGAGGTCGTGAGAAAGTGCAATGAATTGTTGCTCACTCACCACTTCACCACCAAAGGCAATGATAAATGTCCGCCCTCTAAATGCATGGATATAAGGCGCAGCAGAACGGAACCAGTGCACAAAGTCCATGGGGTTCTCAAGTGGGGATTCGGTGGCGGCACCGACAACGGTCGGGCTATCCGCATCGCTTTCAGTAAATAAGCTTGCTGGCGTGGTATTAAGCGCACTCGCAACCTTCCGAATTTGCACCTCAGAGATACCCATCTCACCACGTTCAATACGCGACAAATTTCCCGCATCAGACTCAATCGCTTTTGCGAGTGTATCCAAGGTCATTTTTGCGGCTAAACGACGATTTCGTATGATGTTTCCGAGGAGCATGATGATAGTTTATTGTAAATAATACAAAATTTTAATAAACTTTTGTAAAAAAAACAATATTTTTATTGCTTATGCTTATTTTACTTTGAAATAGCAAGGGAAATATATTTGTTTATACGGCGGAGTAAAATTAAAAAATCTAACAATCAAGCTGTTTACCAGCAAGATTACTGTTGCAAAAAAAACAGTATTTTTCTAAAAGTCTCCCCACACCGCTTGCATGCTAGCTATTGCAGCTAACGCGGCTGTTTCAGTTCTTAAAATCCGAGGCCCCAAAATGACCGACTGGAAACCATTAGTTCTGGCCATGTCAATTTCATTCGGACTTAAACCACCTTCTGCGCCAATCAGCAATTGAATTTCACCATTTGGCTTTACTAGCTTGGCTAATCGCACTGTGCCGATAGGGTTGAGCAATATGCGGGCGATATTGTTTTGTGGATGATTGGCTAGCCATTTGTTTAGTGATGTTGGTGTAGTTATTTGAGGTACAACAGCACGGCCGGACTGTTCACAAGCTGCATGTACGACACTTTGCCAATGGGCTAAACGTTTCGTAGCACGTGCTGGATTCAGTTTAACGACGCTACGCTCGGTAGCAATGGGCTGGATATGGTTCACACCTAGCTCCACCGCTTTTTGAATTGTATAGTCCATGCGGTCGCCACTAGAGATGCCTTGTAATAAAGTAATGTTGAGCGGCGATTCATTTTCTACAGCAGTACTGCCGGTAACTTGAGCAAGTACAGCGCTTTTTTTAACAGAAGTTAATATGCAAGCATAATCAACCCCATCACCATTAAATAAAATGGCGCTGTCACCTTCTGTCATACGCAATACGCGTGCAGCATGAATGGCGGCAGATTCTGGTAATTTGACAGTAACACCAAGCGCTAATTGTTCTGGGCTATAAAAGCGATTTTTCGGCATGTGGTTGCATATTAAAAAGTGATAGTATTAAGATTATAAATTGTTTTAGGAGTTCGTGATGGCGAGCATTCATCCGCCCGTTTGTGAGTTTGGTTGGCAGGCACCAGATTTTAGCTTGAAAAACATTGATGGTACGACATTATCCCGCGATATGTTAATGGGTAAAAATGGTTTACTAGTAATGTTTATTTGTAATCACTGCCCTTATGTTAAGTCTATATTACCGCGCCTAGTTGCGGATGTAGTAGAGTTAAAAGTGTTAGGTATTAATGCCGTTGCTGTTATGTCGAATGATCCAACTGACTACCCAGAGGATAGCTTTGAGAATATGCAGCTAATTGCTGATGAAATGGACTTCCCATTCCCGTACTTAATAGACCCTACGCAAGCAGTCGCTAAAAACTATGATGCAGTCTGTACGCCAGATTTTTTTGGGTTTAACAATCAAGGCGAGTTACAATATCGTGGTCGTTTTGATGAAAGTAGAAAAGAGGCTGCATCAGATAGTACGCGTGATTTATTTCATGCAATGAAGTTGGTGGCAGAAGCTGGAAAAGGACCTGAAGAACAGGTTCAAAGTATTGGCTGTAGTATTAAATGGATGGCTTAGTAAGGCGTTTATGTCAGCACGTTAAACCAAGTGGTTAATGTGCCAAGGCAGGATGTGTGTTGGGGCAACGCGTTTCCACGCGACGCCGATGGCAATCAGTGCTGACATTTGTAACATTACAAAGAACACGTAAATGACCTTAGAAGGAAGCGAAAGCTTGATGGTAGCACGGGACTATTACAACCTTAGGGAAAAACACCACAAAGCATTTCCCGTTTTCTGCCAAAGCCGGTGACTTTTTTTACGTCATATCCAATGGCTTGCAGATTGCGCCTTACTTGTCCTGCGCTGGTGAATGTAGCAAAAGTGGTGTTGGTTTGCGATAAGCGTGCGACTTCTTGGAACAGTGTTTCAGACCACATGTCGTCATTTTTTGAGGGTGTAAAACCATCTAAGAACCATGCGTCAGCTGGAGTTCGCATTTGTGGCAATGTGTCGCTGACATCGCCAATCCATAAGTCTAGCTTGATACGACCACCACAACAATTTAGCTCGTTTAGCCCTTTTGATAATTGGGTGTAAGTACTTGTTAACTGTTTAACCATTTGGTCGAAGATACGCCAGTGTCGGTTGGCTTTTATAAAATCGTCTAGTGTTAATGGAAAACGTTCAGTCGATATAAATTGTAAGCTTGCATTTTCTGGTGCGTGAGCTAGAAAATGTTGTGCCGCACAAAAGAAGTTTAGCCCAGTGCCAAAGCCTGTTTCTATAATCGTGAAGGATGCACTTTCTAACTGCTTAAATCGCTCGGTGAGTTGGCTGTGTTGAATAAACACATAATCAGTCTCGGCTAAACCATTACCGAGTGAGTAATAGACATCGTCAAAATCGAGCGAGCAAGGTTGTTGGTTGATCCATTTCAGTTTGGAAAATTGCATATTGAGACCGTCTTTTACTCCATATTAAACTAAAGGCTTTGAATGACACTTTTTATGCATTGTATAATGTTTTAATTAATTCAATCATTCACTCGAGGGTAGTCATGAGCGACAAAAAGCTAAAGTGGGGAATCTTAGGTGCGGCACGTGTGAATCAACGGTTATTGCCAGCGATTATGGAAGCGCCTAATTCACAATTAGTGGCGATTGCGAGCCGTCGCGCTGGCGCAGCAAAAGCAGCCTTAGAAAAATACGCCTCTATACCCAATTATGCCAATGTGACTTGTTATGACGACTTGGAAAGTTTGATTATAGATGACAATATTGAGGCTGTTTATTGCCCAATGGCGAATGAAGAGCATGCGGAATGGGCGGTTATGGCGATTAATGCGGGTAAGCATGTGTTGATTGAAAAACCAATGACAACCAGTTTGGTTGATATGCTGAAGCTTGAATGCGCAGCGAAAGAAAATAACGTGACAGTGATGGAAGGCTTTATGTATCGCTTCCACCCTCAACACAATAAGCTCCACGATATGATTAATCAAGGTTTGATTGGCGACGTGCTTTCAGCGAGGGCTAGCTTTTCTTTTTTGATGAAGCCTGCACGGATGTATCGGATTAATCGCAGCATGGCCGATGGTGGTGGCGCGTTATGGGATATCGGACCTTATGCGATTCATGCTTTACGCTGGTGCTTTCAAGAAGGTGGACTGCCCATAAACCCGAAAGAGGTTGTTGCACATGCCAAGCTCAACGCACATGGTGCGGATGTCGTCACGAGCGGTGTCTTGGACTTTGGGGAAGATGCAAAAGGGCGTGCGCGCTTTGGTCATTTTGATATTAGTTTCGAGCGGAGTCGCAAAGCGGAGTATGAAATTATTGGCGATAAAGGTTGGATTAAGTGTCACAATGCTTGGGCTTATAGCACGGATGTGCCTGTCATTAGTTGGGAAACCGAAGATGGTCAAAGCGGTGAAGAAAAGCTACCAATGAGCAATCACTTCAAGTTGGAAATTGAACACTTTAGTGGTTGTGTTTTAAATGATTTGGTGCCGTTACTCTCTTTTGATGATGCAAAGGGAAATTGCATGGCAACTGAAGCGGTGATTGAGTCTATTGTCGTAGAGTAAGGCTTAGTGAGGCGGCAACCATATTTGCATAGGTGATTTATGTGATGCTGGCCGGATTCCGATTTCTTGCATATTTCCTAAGGGGCTCTTGCCCAAAAAGGCAATTTAAGCAATAATTACACCTTTGTGAAAAAGTGTAATTATTTCGCACTTTTTCAGTATTTAAAATTGGCTTCATGCTGTTTATGCAGCCAATAAACAATGATCGATTAGGGAGATATCAATGGCAACACGTGCAGATCTATGCAATGCCATCCGTGCGCTAAGTATGGACGCAGTTCAAAAAGCAAAATCTGGCCACCCAGGCGCGCCTATGGGCATGGCAGAAATTGCAGAAGTAGTTTGGAATAACAACATGAAACACAACCCAAACAACGCTGACTGGGCTGATCGTGATCGCTTTGTGTTGTCTAACGGCCATGGTTCTATGTTGATCTATTCACTATTGCACCTTACAGGCTATGACTTGCCAATGGAGCAGTTAGCTTCATTTCGTCAGTTGCATTCTAAATGTGCTGGTCACCCAGAATATGGTTATGCACCAGGTATTGAGACAACGACTGGTCCTTTAGGCCAAGGCATCTCAAACGGTGTCGGTTTTGCGATGGCTGAGAAGTTAATGGCTGACCAATTCAACAAGCCAGGTCACGACATTGTTGATCACTATACTTATGTGTTCTTAGGTGACGGCTGTATGATGGAAGGTGTATCTCACGAAGCTTGTGCTTTAGCTGGTACATGGGGTCTTGGTAAGTTAGTTGCATTCTGGGATGACAACGGCATTTCTATCGATGGTCATATCGAAGGATGGTATACAGACGATACAGTTGGTCGCTTTGAATCATACGGCTGGCATGTTGTTTCAGTAGACGGCCACGATGCTGATGCAATTCAGAACGCAATTAACGAGTCAAAGGCTGTTACAGATAAACCATCGTTAATCTGCTGTAAAACAATCATTGGTAAAGGCTCGCCAAATAAATCTGGTTCACACGATTGTCACGGTGCTGCATTAGGTGATGATGAAGTTGCTTTGGTACGTGAAGAAATTAACTGGCCACATGATCCATTCGTTATCCCTCAAGATGTATATGATGGTTGGAATCAGAAAGATAAAGGTGCTGCTAAAGAAGCTGCTTGGAACGACAAGTTCGCTGCTTATGCTGCTGCATTCCCAGCTGAAGCTAAAGAGTTCACGCGCCGTATGGCAAGTGAGTTACCAGCTGACTGGAAATCAGTAACAGACAAAATTATTGCTGAAACAAATGAAAAAGCTGAAAAAGTGGCAACACGTAAAGCTTCTCAAAATGCAATTACTGCACTGGCGCCAACATTGCCTGAATTCTTAGGTGGTTCTGCTGATTTAACTGGTTCAAACCTTACTGCTGCATCTAGCTTCAAACACGTCAGTGGTAAAGAAGCTGGCAACTACATCTCATACGGTGTACGTGAGTTCGGTATGGCTGCAATCATGAACGGTGTTGCATTGCACGGTGGTTTCTTACCATACGGCGGGACATTCCACATGTTCTCTGACTACATGAAGAGCGGTATGCGTATGGCTGCTTTGATGCACCAGCGTGTTGTTTATGTATTAACACATGACTCTATCGGCCAAGGTGAGGATGGTCCTACACATCAACCAGTAGAAAACACATCTGGTCTACGTTATATCCCGAATATGGATGTATGGCGCCCATCTGATTCAACAGAAACAACAATTGCTTGGGTTGCGGCTGCTGAACGTAATGATGGTCCTTCAAGCTTAGTATTAAGTCGTCAAGGCGTTCCTGGTGTGAACCATGATGCCAAAGACTTCGACCTGATACGTAAGGGTGGTTATGTATTCTCTGATGCTGCTAACGTTGATGTCATCATCATCGCTAATGGTTCGGAGTTAAGCCTGGCTGTTGAGGCGGCTGCAGAATTAACTGCTACTGGCACGAAAGTACGTGTGGTTTCAATGCCATCAACTAACGTATTTGATCGTCAAGACCAAGCTTATAAAGATAGCGTATTAACACCGGGTGTTAAACGTGTTGCTGTTGAAGCTGCGCACCCAGACTTCTGGCGTAAATATGTTGGTTTAGACGGTGCTGTTGTTGGTATCGATACATTTGGTGAATCAGCGCCTGGCGGCGAAGTGATGAAGCACTTCGGCTTCACAGTTGAGAATGTAGTGAAAACAGTTAAATCAATTCTTTAAATTGCTAAGTAGTTGATATAACTTTAAGAGGGCTCCTGTATGGGGCCTTCTTTTTTGGTAAAATTAATGTAATAAAACACAACAGTGATTAAGAGGGTATATGGCTATTCGGGTTGGAATTAATGGGTTTGGTCGAATTGGTCGCATGGCATTGCGTGCGGCTGTTCAAGAAGCTGAGTTTAATGATATTGAAGTGGTTGCGATTAACTGTTCATATGACACGGCTTATATGGCTTATATGTTGCAGTACGACTCAGTGCATGGTCGTTTGAATGTGGATGTGAATACCGATAATGATGCATTTGTCGTGAATGGTAAAAGAATCCAGATTACAGCAGAACGTGATCCTTCAAAAATTGACTGGTCTGTAGTGAATGTTGATGTAGTCGTTGAATCAACAGGTGTATTCTTAACACAAGAATCTTGTCAGCCACATATTGATGGGGGTGCGAAAAAAGTGGTGCAGTCAGCCCCGAGTAAAGACCATACACCAATATACGTATACGGTGTTAACCATGAGGAATACAAGGGTCAAGCCATAGTTTCAGCAGCTTCATGTACGACTAACGCTTTGGCACCACTGGCTAAAGTGCTGCAAGATAACTTTGGCATTAAGCGTGGCTTAATGACGACGGTACATGCGGCAACTGCTTCACAACAAACGGTCGATAGCACGTCCAAAAAGGACTGGCGTGGTGGGCGTGGTGTTTTTGAAAACATCATTCCATCTAGTACAGGTGCTGCTGAAGCCGTAGGTAAAGTAATTCCAACACTCAATAAAAAATTAACCGGGATGTCGATGCGTATACCATCAGCGAATGTATCGGTAGTTGATCTAACAGTGGAGCTAGAAAAAGAAACGACTTATGACGCTATTTGTGATGCAATGAAAAAAGCCTCAGAATCAGGCCTGTTAAAAGGAGTGCTTGGTTATACCAATGAGAAAGTCGTTTCGACAGATTTTAGAGGCTGTCCAGCAGGTGGTGTGTTTGATGCGGATGCCGGCATTATGCTTGATAGCACCTTTGTGAAGGTGATTGGTTGGTATGATAATGAGTATGGCTATACATGTAATATGATGCGCTTAGTACAGCACGTTTCTAAATAGACTGTCGCGATTCAGACAGGGAATAGTATGCAATTTATTAAAATGACAGATTTAGATTTGCGCGGTAAACGCGTATTTATTCGTGCTGATTTGAATGTGCCTGTAGCAGGTGCAAAAGTGACTTCAGATGCGCGGATTACTGCTTCTATGCCAACCATTGAGTTCGCATTAAAAGCGGGGGCAAAGGTCATGGTGACTTCTCACTTAGGTCGCCCCGAAGAAGGTGTTTATTCAGAAGAAAATTCATTGCAACCCGTTGCTGATGTGATGTCTGAACAGCTTGGTCAGCCAGTGCGTTTGGTTAAGCATTGGCTGAGTGATGATGCGCCTGAAGGTAGTTTGACGACTAAAGATGGTCAATTGGTACTATTAGAAAACTGTCGCTTTAATGTCGGCGAGGAAAAGAACGATGATTCGCTTGCTAGAAAATATGCCGCATTATGCGATATATTTGTCATGGATGCCTTTGGTACAGCACATCGCGCACAAGCGAGTACACATGGCATTGCAAAGCATGCTCCAGTTGCTTGTGCTGGTATTTTATTGGCAGATGAGTTGGAAGCATTAACTAAAGCGTTATTAAGCCCTGCGTTGCCGATGGTTGCGATTGTTGGCGGCTCTAAAGTGTCTACAAAACTCACTGTGTTAGAGAGTCTGTCAGAAAAAGTAGATCAAATGGTCGTTGGCGGCGGGATTGCGAATACCTTTTTAAAAGCAGATGGTTTCGAGGTGGGTAATTCATTATGTGAAGATGACTTGGTGCCTACTGCTAAAGTGTTAATGGGAAAGATGAGTGCACGTGGTGCAGCAGTGCCAATCGCGACCGATGTCGTGTGTGGTAAGAAATTTGACTCTAATGAGCCCGCTGTTATAAAGCAAGCCTCAGAAGTTGAAGTCGATGATATGATTTTTGATATTGGTCCCGACTCAGCGCAAGAGTTGGCTGATATCATTAAGCAAGCAGGCACCGTGATTTGGAATGGGCCTGTAGGTGTATTTGAATTCGACCAGTTTGGTGAAGGCACCAAGAAGATTGCAGAAGCGATTGCGGAAACTAATGCATTTACTTTAGCTGGTGGTGGTGACACGATTGCGGCCATTCAAAAGTACGATGTTTTTGATCAAATCAGTTACATCTCGACAGCTGGTGGTGCTTTCTTAGAATTCTTAGAAGGCAAAACCTTACCGGCAGTTGAAATACTAGAGCAGCGTGCGAAAAATTAAAATGAGTCAGCCATTATTAGAAACCAATATTAAGAGCCTTAAACGCATTCATCAAGGTAAGGTGCGTGATATATATTCGATTGATGATAAAACAATGCTACTGGTTAGTAGTGACCGTCTGTCAGCATTTGATGTGATATTACCAACAGGGGTTGAAAATAAAGGTGCGATGTTAACGCAAATGGCTAACTTTTGGTTTGAAAAGCTCAAGCATATTGTGCCGAACCACTTAACTGGAATAGAGCCAGACTCGGTTGTGAGTGACCCTGCCGAAAAGGCGCAGTTAGGTAGTCGTGCCGTTGTGGTTAAGAAGCTAACACCATTGCCGATTGAGGCGATTGTGCGTGGCTATATTATCGGCAGCGGTTGGAAAGAATATCAGGTTAAAGGAACCATTTGTGATATTCCATTGCCAGCAGGATTGCAGATTGCTGATCAGTTAGCCGCGCCACTGTTTACTCCATCTAGCAAGGCGGATGTAGGCGGGCATGATGAGAATATTAGTGTTGCTAAAGTAGAGGCGTTGATTGGCAAAGATATGGCAGCACAAGTCGCGAAGGTGGCTATTCAACTGTACACAGAAGCGGCTGAATACGCATTAACAAAAGGCATTATCATTGCTGACACTAAGTTTGAATTTGGTTTGGATAGGCAGGGTGTTTTACATGTTATGGATGAAGTGCTGACACCAGATTCATCAAGATTCTGGCCGTTAGAAAGCTATCAGGCTGGTAGCAACCCCCCTAGTTACGATAAGCAGTTCGTGCGGGATTGGTTGGAAAGTACCGGTTGGGATAAAATGCACCCAGCCCCAGTATTGCCAGCGGAAGTTGCTAAAAAGACCAGTGAAAAATATATGGAAGTTTATACAAAGCTGACGGGTAAGGTGCTTAGTTAAATCGTGTTTGATCAATTTATAAAGCCTTGCAAAACGGATTAATCAAGAGCTTGCACTATATCGGCTTATCGCCAGACATCCTGATACGTCTGGTTAGTAAAATGTGCTTAGGGCTAGCCATTGGCTATTTGTTGTTACCATTCGATTTAATTCCTGACTTTATTTCGGCACTTGGTCCATTAGATGACTTGGTGATTATTCCCTTCCTTGTTTACGCTGTATTGAAAATGACGCCAAATACAGCCATCGAAAGTTGTCGGCCGAAATAAATTAATAGTGTTTGTAATGCTTTTGTTGCAAGCTCTTGCTATAATCCGCACCTTAAAAATATTGGAAGTTATGACATGTCATTGAATTTAGTCCCTTCAGGTAAAGATTTACCTAACGATTTTAATGTGATCATTGAAATCCCAGCGAATGGTGACCCAGTTAAATATGAGGTTGATAAAGATAGCGGTTCTCTATTTGTGGACCGATTTATGGGTACCTCTATGCAATACCCATGTAACTATGGCTATATCCCGCACACATTAGGTGGTGATGGTGACCCTGTTGATATTTTAGTGGTGACACCCGTGCCATTGTTGCCAGGTGTGGTTGTCCGTTGTCGTGCGCTAGGCATGCTCAATATGGAAGATGAAGCCGGTGATGATGCAAAAGTGTTAGCTGTGCCAGTTGAAAAAGTATGTCCTTTATATGCTTTTCAAAAGACGTATAAAGATGTTTCGCCTTGGCGTTTAAATATGATCTCTCACTTCTTTGAACATTACAAAGATTTGGATAAAGATAAGTGGGTTAAGATTTTAGGTTGGGAAGATATTAGTGCTGCACATAAAGAAATTATGGATGGTGTAGGTCGTTATAATTCTGCAAAAGTTAAGCCAGCATTCTAAGTCGTATTAAGAATGAAAAAAGCGTGGTTACCCACGCTTTTTTATTGCCTATTGATTGTTTAGTTTTATCCAGCCATCACGCTAAATAATTGCCTATTATTGTTGTGGCTGCCACGCCGATGGCAAGGCTGGCGGTGGAAGCAATGCCACCGATATGTAAAAACACAAGTAGCAGGGTTGGATTAACAAAGGTTTCGTGTGTTTCTTCCCAAAATCCATCGCCTGTTTCATTCCTGTGTGTTAGCGGCCTGTTAAGACAGGGGCTTAAACAATTCTAATGGGTGGCAAATGACGAAGCTGAAATACAGGTTGGCATGTTAATGCTCAAAGGTTTGAGTCATCAAGATAGTGCAGACGTAAGAGCAATTAGTGAGCGTACTATTCGAGCACAAGCGCGGGCTGTTTATCGCAAGTCTAGGTTGTTTGGGCGATCGGAACTTATGGTTTTTTATAGAAGACCTGTTGCCACCGCATGAAGGTGTCTAATATGACAAAAAACCAGCGACATGCGCTGGTTTTAGGGTTAAGCTAAAGGTTGATTTAGCCTAGCAAAGGAACAATCAATAGCGCCACAATATTCATAATTTTAATAAGTGGGTTAATCGCTGGCCCAGCGGTGTCTTTGTATGGGTCACCTACTGTGTCGCCAGTCACTGCAGCTTTATGTGCCACAGAGCCTTTACCACCATGGTTGCCATCCTCGATGTATTTTTTAGCATTATCCCAAGCACCACCACCAGTACACATTGAAATGGCGACAAATAATCCTGTAATAATGGTACCCATCAGCATACCACCCAGTGCCACAGGCCCTAGTAGCAAGCCGACGGCAATTGGCACAGCAATTGGTAGCAGTGAAGGCAGCATCATTTCTTTAATGGCTGCTGTCGTTAGCATATCAACCGCTTTACCGTACTCTGGCTTGCCAGTGCCATCCATAATGCCTTTGATGTCACGGAACTGACGACGCACTTCCTCAACAACAGCACCTGCAGCACGACCAACCGCTTCCATGGCCATCGCAGCAAACAAGAATGGAATCAGGCCGCCAATAAATAAACCAATAATGACCATTGGATCACTTAAGTCAAAGCTGGCTACGATACCTTGTGCATCTAATTTATGCGTGTAATCTGCAAACAAAACTAATGCAGCCAACCCGGCAGAGCCAATGGCATAGCCTTTCGTCACTGCTTTTGTTGTGTTGCCGACAGCATCTAATGGATCAGTCACATCACGTACGCTGCTTGGCAACTTTGCCATTTCAGCAATCCCACCAGCATTGTCTGTTATTGGGCCGTAAGCATCTAATGCAACTACAATACCTGCCATGCTTAACATGGCAGTTGCTGCAATGGCAATGCCATATAAGCCAGCCAACGCAAATGAAGCCCAAATAGCTAGACATACTGAAAGGACAGGCCAAGCGGTTGATTTCATTGATACGCCAATACCTGCAATGATGTTGGTTGCATCGCCCGTACTAGACGCTTGCGCAATGTGCCTAACAGGTGCGTATTCTGTACCTGTGTAATATTCAGTAATCCAAACAAGCAAGCCTGTTAAGATTAAACCAACAGCACAAGTACCAAACAAAGCATTGGCTGAATAGAAGTCACCTGCTTCCGTCGTAATGCCATGAGGGAAGACCTGTATCGTGACGAAGTAAAATGCTGCAAGAGATAGCAACCCAGCAACGGCTAAGCCTCGGTATAAGGCGGGCATCACATTTTTCATGTCTGGTGTTGCCTTAACAAAAAAGCAGCCAATAATGGATGCGACGATAGACACTGCGCCCAAAAGTATTGGGTAAATAATCCCATTTGAGCTGGTAGTGAGCATTAATTGACCTAGTACCATGGTTGCAATCAGTGTAACCGCATAGGTTTCAAATAAATCAGCAGCCATGCCAGCGCAATCACCTACGTTGTCACCCACGTTGTCAGCAATCACAGCTGGGTTTCTAGGGTCATCTTCTGGGATGCCAGCTTCTACTTTACCAACTAAGTCAGCACCAACATCTGCACCTTTGGTGAAGATGCCGCCACCAAGGCGTGCAAAAATAGAAATAAGAGAAGAGCCAAATGCTAGGCCAATGAGTGGATTCAAGCTTTCAGCATTTTCAGCACCTAAATACCAATAGAAGCCTGCAACGCCTAATAAGCCTAGACCAACCACTAACATGCCTGTAATCGCACCACCTTTAAAGGCGACATCAAATGCGGGCACAATGCCATTTGTCGCAGCTTGTGCGGTACGTACATTCGCTTTAACAGAAACGTTCATGCCAATAAAGCCGCATAGACCTGATAGGACGGCGCCAATAACAAAACCAATTGCCGTCGTGGTGTTTAGTAAGAAAACAATAGCAGCGGTCAGGACGAGGCCGACAATCGCAATTGCTTTATATTGCCGTGCCAGATAAGCAGCAGCCCCTTGTTGAATCGCACCTGCAATCTCTTGCATACGGGTATTACCTGCGGGTAGATTCGAAATCCATTTACTCATTACCAAGCCATATAGCACTGCTAAAACTGCAGCAGTTATGGCGATGATTAATTCAACTGACATAACCTCTCCTAATGTTTTTGATACATTTTAACTATAATTATGTATAAATATAAAGCATGTGAAAGCCGCTACAGAATGTAAATGATTTGTAACGACTGCGGCATTATGGCACTAATGTTGAAACGGAACAAGGCTTTAATTTTTGTCTAATTTATCTATGTAAATCAATATATTGGATGTTTATTGTTGGCGAGCTTGACTTGCTATAGTGGCGAAAATATTGCCGTGTAGATGTTAGGCATTGTCAGCTAATCGATTGAGTTTATCGGCGAGTGTAGAGTCACCAAGATCTTTTGCTAATTTTCTTAGTGATATAGCTGCACTACTAGAAAGTGTGCGAAGCTCGGGAGTTACATGCTTTTGTTGAGATTTCACTTGCACTTTTACCTTAATTCCAGTAACTTTACATTGCTGGTAAATAGGGTCTTCTTTTTGCAAATTTTGTAATTGAGTCAATAAGCTGGCGTTAGATAATTTGATTTTTGTTGCAACACCGCTATTGTGTGCAAAAATGGTCAGCAGTCCGTTATTTAAGCTGCTTGCGAAACTGGATTGACTGATGGCGGCTGGTGCAATGGCTTGCCAGAATTGTTGAAGGTTGAGATGTGCGTCTGCCTGAGTAACTAATCGGTTAAATTGGTTGTCAGAATCTTTTTTGTTTCGATTGAGTAATGCATTTATTTTTTGCATAAGTTTATTTTAAAGAGTATTTAATTATTATACGATGAATATTATCCTAGTTCCTAATAACTTGGCAAAGCCTAGAACGTTGTCAAGCTTTCATGTGCGGGTAATTTTGGTCGGGTTTGTTGTGCTGGCCTGTCTTGTCACTGCGGTGCTTCTGTCTGAAAAAAACAATATCAAGCGCCAAGCAGCTCAATTAGAAAAGTCCATTAACCTCTCTCAAATGAATTTAGATGCCTACGCCAAACAAATTGGCGGGTTGCAAGCACGAATTATGCGCTTGGATGCGCAAAATAAACGATTGGTAAAATTGGCAGGGATTGAAACGGAGAAAAAGGTTGCTAAAAATATTGACTTGAAGCCAGTCGAGACTTTGAGTGCTTTGGGTATTGGCGGACCATTGGTTAATACAGCACCGATGACGGAGCCTGATTTGCAAGCTGCGATTGCAGAGTTGGCGATTGCTGTTGGTCATCGTGACGAGTATATGAATTTTGTTGAGGCAGACGTATTACAAAGCAGCGTGCTTAAAGAGATGTTGCCGAATATTACCCCCGTGTCATCTGCGTATCGTTCATCTGGCTATGGCTGGCGTATTGATCCGATTAGAGGAGGTAAAGCTTTTCATGAAGGTTTAGACTTTTCTGCTGTTAGGGGCGCGTCCATCTATGCCGCAGGTGATGGTATTGTGACCACTGCAGGGCGAACACATAATTATGGAAAACTAGTTAAGGTTAACCATGGTTCTGGCTTGGAAACCCGTTATGCACATGCCTCAAAACTACTGGTAAAAATTGGAGAGCGTGTGGTTAAAGGCCAAGTGATTGCGCTAGTCGGCAGTTCAGGACGTTCTACTGGCCCACATTTGCATTATGAAATTCGTTTAAATGGTAGGTCATTAGACCCAAGAAAATATCTAAGAAACTAATTAAAATTAGTTGTGATTGCTCTTGAATTACAAAATAACATCCCCAGCTTAGCTAAAATCCAATCTAACTTTTAAGGTTTCCGTATGTTCGGAAAATCGGTGTCGTTTCATGTTATCTAAGATGTTCAGAAAAATAGTCGGTAGTCGTAACGATCGGCTAGTCAAAAATTATACGCAAATAGCTAAAAAAATTAATGAATTAGAGCCTAGCATGCAAGCTCTGTCAGATGATGAGTTGCGTGCAAAGACAGCAGAATTCAAACAGCGTTTTAATGATGGCGAGTCATTAGACAGTTTATTGCAAGAGGCCTTTGCTGTCGTGCGTGAAGGTGGTGTACGTGCATTAGGCATGCGTCATTTTGATGTGCAGTTGATTGGCGGGATGGTGCTAAATGCTGGGAAAATTGCTGAGATGCGCACAGGTGAAGGCAAGACCTTTGTCGCGACCTTGCCAGTGTACTTAAATGCACTTGCAGGGAAAGGTGTACATGTCGTCACGGTTAATGATTATTTGGCAAAGCGTGATGCGGAATGGATGGCTAAGTTATATAACTTCTTAGGCCTAACCGTTGGTATCAACCTGTCGCAAATTCCACCAGATGAAAAGCAAGCTGCTTACGCTGCCGATATTACTTACGGTACGAATAATGAGTTTGGTTTTGATTACCTACGCGACAATATGGTTGATAGTGCAGAACAGCGCACTCAGCGCACGATGAGTTATGCGCTAGTCGATGAGGTTGATTCGATTTTAATTGATGAAGCGCGTACGCCATTGATTATTTCAGGCCAAGCTGAAGGTGATATTGAGGAATATACACAAATTAATGCAGTGGCTAAAAAGCTGATTAAACAAGAATCCGAAGAAGGTGAAGGCGACTTCTGGGTCGATGAGAAAGGTCAATCAGTTAACTTTTCTGAAGCAGGACATGAACATGCTGAAGCCTTCTTAGAAGCCTCAGGATTATTGCCAGCAGGCTCTAGCTTATATGAGTCAGGTAACATTAGTTTGGTGCACCACTTAAACGCGGCATTGCGTGCCATTAACTTATTCCACTTGGACCAGCATTATGTTGTCCGTGATGGTGAAATTGTGATTGTGGATGAATTCTCTGGCCGCATGATGCCAGGACGCCGTTGGTCTGATGGTTTACATCAGGCGGTTGAAGCAAAAGAGGGTGTTGAGATTCAAAAAGAGAACCAAACGCTGGCTTCTATTACCTTCCAGAATTATTTCCGCATGTACGAAAAACTAAGCGGTATGACAGGTACTGCAGATACGGAAGCTTACGAGTTCAATCAGATTTATGGTTTAGAAACCGTTGTGATTCCGACACACCGTCCAATGCAACGTAAGGATGCCATGGATAAAGTCTATCGCACTCCAAAAGAAAAATATAATGCGGTGATTGAAGATATTAAAGAATGTCAGAAACGTGGGCAACCAGTATTGGTCGGCACTACATCAATTGAGAATTCAGAAATCATTTCAACAGCATTGACCGCTGCTAAATTAGACCACCAAGTGCTGAATGCAAAGCAACATGAGCGTGAAGCGCATATTATTACGCAGGCGGGTCAACCTAGTATGATTACCATTGCAACCAATATGGCTGGACGTGGCACTGATATTGTTTTGGGCGGTAATTTTGAGCCAGAAATTCTCACGGTAGAAGCGGATGGAAAATTAACTGATGCACAAAAAATAACTAAGATAGCTGGGATTAAAGTGAATGCAGAGAAGCTGCATGAGCAAGTGCTTGCCGCAGGTGGCTTGCATATTATCGGTACAGAGCGCCATGAATCACGTCGTGTTGATAATCAACTACGTGGTCGTTCAGGTCGTCAAGGTGACCCTGGATCAAGTCGTTTTTACTTATGCCTAGAAGATCAACTATTACGAATTTTCTCAGGGGATCGCGTAGCGTCCATTATGGAGCGCTTAAAAATGCCAGAAGGCGAAGCGATTGAGCATTCTATGGTGACGCGTGCAATTGAAAATGCACAACGTAAAGTAGAGGGTCGCAACTTCGATATTCGTAAGCAGCTACTAGAGTTTGATGATGTGTCTAATGATCAGCGTAAAGTGATTTATGAGCAACGTAATGAGTTGTTGGAAGCGACAGATGTTGGAGAGACAGTAACAGTAATGCGTTATGACGTTTTGTCCGATTTGATTTCGACTTATGTTCCACCAGGCAGTATTGAAGAATTATGGGAAATTCCTGAGCTTGAGAATGCTGTTGAAGCAGAAACAGGTTTGGAGTTGCCGATTGCACAGTGGTTAGAAGAGAATCCAGATTTGCATGAAGAAACATTACGCGAACGTGTAACGACAGCAGCAGATGAATCTTATGCAGAGAAAGAAATGTTGGCTAGTGCTAGAAATATGCGCCAATTTGAGCGCTCAGTAATGTTGCAAAGTATCGATAACCACTGGCGTGAGCATTTGTCTGCTTTAGATCATTTGCGTCAAGGTATTCATTTACGCTCTTATGCACAGAAGAATCCGAAGCAAGAATATAAACGCGAAGCGTTTGAACTATTCGGAGGTTTGTTGAATATAATTAAGTCTGAAGTCACCAAAGTCACCATGTTAGTGCAGATTAAAACGCAAGAAGATGTGGGGGTAGTAGAGCCATCAGAAGGTGTTGAAAACGTGCAATATCAACATGCAGACTATAATGAGGCATTAAAAGGCGGTGATGAAGCCCCTTCTTCTGCGCAACCCGTGGTACGAGAAGGTATTAAAGTCGGACGTAATGATGCCTGCCCATGTGGGTCTGGTAAAAAATATAAACAATGTCATGGTGCGTTAGTCTAGGTTACTGGTGGTTTGGTTGGATATAACCAATGGCTGAAATTAATACAGATTCTCAAGGTGAGGAGGTGCAGTCTCCTTAATGTAAAACCAGATTAAGCTGGTTTTACATTACCTTGTTTTATGAGTTTTTGATAGGCGCTATCGTTTTCCCAATTGGAAAAACAGCTAACTCAGCTAGCTTTAAATGCTGCAAGCCAAATGGGATGCCGATAATAGTAACAAAGCAGGCCAGTGCGGAAATCAGGTGGCCAATAGCCAACCACCAGCCAGCTAAGGTAAACCAAACCACATTACCTAAGACGCCTAGCGCACCTGTACCAACATCTTCTTTTTTTGATAATTCATTACGTGCTACTGCTTTTTTACCAAATGGAAAGAATGAAAACTGACCGATGACAAAGCAGGCTTTTGCCCATGGAATCCCAATAATTGTGATTAAGGCAATTAAGCCAACTAACCACCAGGCCAAGCCCATGAGAGCGCCGCTTAAAATAAACCACAAAATATTACCAAGTGTACGCATATCGACCTTAAATTATTATTGAGTTGAAAGCTTGTCAGCTATTTCCATTTTAACCATGCCATCGCACCAAAGAAAGCTAGTGCGGCAAGTAGTGTCAGAATAGTGAGTGGCTTGTTTGCATGTTTTCCGAGTAGGTCGCGTTTGCTATTCAATATTAATAAAGCTAACGCTAATAGTGGAATAAACATAGCGCCAATCACGGCATATAGTTTTTGCACTTCTTTAAAAGGCATCCATAGCCCCAAGATGGGGATGAATGTGATGAAAATCAAGTAGAAATGGTAGGGTGTTATCTTGGCTACGCGGCTTGATAATGGTTGGTTATTTTGATTGAAAAACAAATGCCACACATCCGCAAACAAGTAAGGCACGGCTTGCCATACCCCAAGTAAGCTACTAAAGATAGCGCTAAAAGCCCCTGCCAAAAATAACCAACGACCAGTTAACCCTAACGGCGCTTCTAAACTATCCGCTAAGGTGACGAGTAAGTCAGCACCTTTGCCATCAATGCTTATGGTGCTGCCGATAATGACCATGCCTAGCCCAAACAGGATAGTCATCAAATAACCAGCTGCTAAATCAATGCGACAAGTTTTGATTGCAGCGGCGCCTTCTCGGCTAAGTTCTTTAATCCAGTATCCATAACATAGGATGGTTAGCGTGCCGCCAACGCCACCAATTAAAGCCACTGTCCATGTAATGCCTACGCCTGGCGCGTCTGGAATGCTTGGAATAAATAAACCTGAAAGCACTGCTGTTGTGCTTGGCCAAAGTAAGATGGCGGTGACCATGACTGTGATAAACATCACACCAATACAAACGGCCATGACCTTTTCAAATAACTTAAAGCCACCTATTAAGACGAGTAGAAAACCAACTAAACTACATAATATCCCATAAACTATTTTATCCGTTGCATCATCAAATATCGGAAACATGGCATGTAGTGTTGCGCCACAAGCACTCATTAATGCAGAGGCAACAAAAAATGTCCACAGCAAGAGGTAAGGCAAAAATAGCCAGCCTGTGACACGACCAAAATGCTGTTCAACGCCCTCAAGAAAACTAGTGCCCGTCACCAACTGCCAACGTGCTAAACCTTCCGTTAAGGTGAATTTTAATAACCCACCAACCACCACTGCCCATAAAACAGTTAAACCCAATTGGCTACCGGAAAAACTGGCGGTAGCTAAATCGCCAGCACCAACTCCTGTTGCGGCTACAAGTATGCCGGGCATTAATATGGCAAATAAACTGAGTGATTTTGATTTCTTCACAGAGGCTATTGTAGAGGTAAAATGAACGCCATGGTAAAGCAACGTAAAATAATTCACACCGATATGGATGCCTTCCTGTATCAGTCAAATAGTGTGACCAACCCGAATATCAAAGGAAACTACTCATTGTAGGTGGCCAGCTTAATAGTCGGCGTGTAGTGGTTTTACTACTGTTGCTTATTTATTTTGGCAACTCATAAGCATGGCCTTTATTCGTGATTTCTTCAGAACCATCGTTATTAAAGAACACCACCTGCACCACTTTGTCATTGAGGAAGTCTAATTCTGTAGCCTCGTAATATTTTCCATTCTCATCGGTGTTGATATTGTGATAGTGCCAAATAGAAGCAACAATACGATTGGAACCTTTAATTCTTACATCCTCCGCTTTGGCAGGCTCACCCAGTTGGGCAATGATAGATCTTTTATCATGCTGTTCAATTGCCTTTACAAAGGCTTTTTCCTTAGTCGGAAATATCACTTTAGTGTTGCTAGTGGATGGTGCCTCTGCGGGTTCAGATGGCTTAGTACTCACCGAAGAGCAAGCCGTACAAAAGGCCAGTAAGGTAAAGGTAATTAACAGATTTATGTTCAAATCCATGCGTGTCCCCTTAAGTGATTTAAGTTAAGGTTATGTTGATTGGATTGGTTCAGCTCAGTCAGGTGCCATAGGTAGCACTTCAACCAAAATGGAATGTAAGCGTCTACTATCGGCACGCACAATGGTAATGCTTAAATCTTCAATCTGGATATGGTCATCCCGTTTTGGTAAGTGACCAAATTTATTCACGACTAAACCGCCAATGGTTGAAAACTCTTCATGGCTAAAGGCGGTGCCTAATGTTTCGTTGACGTCTTCAATTTCTGTGAGCGCTTTAATACGGTATTTGATTGGCGACTGTTGAATAATATTATCTTCGTCTTCGTCATAGTCATACTCATCTTCAATATCCCCTACAATTTGCTCAAGCACATCTTCAATCGTGACCATGCCAGCGACGCCACCATATTCATCGACGACCATGGCAATATGGTTACGGTTGCTTCTAAATTCTTTGAGTAAGACATTCAGGCGTTTAGATTCCGGGATAAATACAGCAGGGCGTAGCATCTCGCGGACTTCGAACTTTTCCCCCGCATAATAGCGGAGTAAATCCTTTGCAAGCAAAATGCCAATCACATCATTTTTATCGTCTTCAATCACAGGGAAGCGACTATGGGCCGTTTCAATGACATGCGGGATAAACGTTTGGGGGGGGGCTGTGATGTCGATCACATCCATTTTTGAACGTGGAATCATGATGTCTCGGACTTGCATTTCACTTACTTGCAATACGCCTTCTATCATAGCAAGGGAGTCACCATCCATTAACTGGTTTTCATATGCACTATGTAACAACCCAACAAGCTGCTCGTGATCTTCCGGTTCGCGTAATAAAAAGTGACTTAGGCGTTCTAATAAACCTGGTTTGTTACTTGTTTCCGGCTCGGGATCCATGCAGGACACACCCTATGTAATAAGATAGGGGTTAGGATACCCTAAATTGAGTAATGTGGACACTTCAATAGACTCCATTAAACCCGCTTGATCATCGTTTAAATGATCATATCCATGCAAGTGTAGCGTACCGTGTACAGCTAAATGTGCAAAGTGCGCTTCAACGGTTTTATGCTGTTCTTTAGCTTCTCTAATCACCACCGGCGCGCAGATAATAATGTCACCTACTAAGCAAGGTTCTTCAGTCAATGGAAAGGCCAATACATTAGTTGCATAGCCTTTCCCACGGTAGGCTAGGTTGAGTGCATGGCCTTCTGCTTCATCGACAATGCGGATAGTCATTTCAGTGTCGACTCGTAAGGTCGCTTTAGCCCACTTTCTAAATTGGGCTTTTGTCGGTAGGTTGCCTAAATCACTGGCATTTTGGAAGTTGAACTGAATGTTAGGCATGATTAATTATATAATTAAATCTATGATTGATTTAGGTTCTAGTTTCTCCGGGCAGTTCTGGCTATAGCAGTCAAAAAAGGCTGCTTGGCATGAGAGTAATACCGTGGATGTGACGTTGAGGATTGATATTTAATTGACTACACATATAGATAATGCTTTTACTCGTTTTTTTCTTCATATTGCTCATAGGCATTTACAATCTTTTGCACCAGTGGATGGCGCACAACATCTTGAGATAAGAAATTCGTCATCGCAATGCCTTTGATGTCTTGTAATATTTTTTTCGATTCAACTAAGCCACTTTTCTTGCCGCGTTGCAAATCAATCTGCGTCACATCGCCAGTGATGACGGCTTTTGTGCCAAAGCCAATACGGGTTAAAAACATTTTCATTTGCTCTGGCGTCGTATTTTGCGCTTCATCCAAAATGATAAAGCTTTGATTTAATGTGCGGCCACGCATATAGGCCAATGGTGCGACTTCAATAGCATTGCGTTCAAACATTTTATTCGCCGTGTCATAACCAGCTAAGTCATACAAGGCATCGTAAAGCGGGCGTAAGTAAGGGTCAACCTTTTGGCTTAAATCACCAGGCAAAAAGCCTAAGCGTTCACCAGCCTCTACCGCCGGGCGAACAAGCACGATACGCTTAACACGGTCACGTGTTATGGCATCCACTGCGCTAGCAACCGCTAAATAAGTCTTGCCCGTACCAGCGGGGCCGATACCAAAAGTAATGTCATGGCCTTGAATTTGTTTTAAGTATTCTACTTGGCGTGGGGTGCGGCCATGTAGATCGCCACGTCTAGTCATTAATGCTGGCATATCTGTGCTAGAATTTAATTCATCAGGAGTCAGTTTCTCAACTTGGACTAAGCCGAGTTGTACATCTTCTAGTTCAATGGGTTTTTTAGCGCGGATGTAGAAGTTCTCTATGATTTGCGCTGCTATCCGCATATTTTCTTTTTTCCCTGTAATGCTAAATGTAGCACCGCGGCGATTGACGTTCACTTCAAGTACCGTTTCGATTTGCTTTATATTTTCATCAAGCGGGCCGCAAAGGTTGGCTAGGCGGGTATTGTCTTCAGGTTGTAGTGTAATTTCCATAATCTTAATTCTGCAGTCTAATTCTATAGTCTTGAATCGTTTTGCTTATTGTTAAATCAATTCGCCTTGTAAGCGCCTTGGATTGTCTGTGTTAGTAATCTTAACGTTAACAAAGTGACCAGTTAACGCCTCATTTTTAGCGATGGTCACAATGCGATTGTTATCTGTTTTTCCAACCATCTCATCTGTTTTTTTTCTAGAAACACCTTCAATCAATACGCGTTGGCTGGTGCCTAACATGGAGCGGCTAATCGCCTCGCCTAGGGATGTATTAATAGCTTGCAGTCTGCTTAAGCGGTCGAGCTTGGTTTGGTGCGGTGTACTGTCTTCGATAAACGCTGCTGGCGTACCAGGGCGTGGGCTATATAAGAAGCTAAAGCTGTAATCAAAGCCAACATCTTCCATTAGTTTGACCGTCGCTTCAAAGTCTTTTTCCGTTTCACCTGGAAAGCCAATAATGAAGTCAGAAGTAAGTGTGATGTTCGGGCTGGCAGCCTTTAGTTTGCGAATAATGCTTTTATATTGCAACACGGTGTGATTGCGTTTCATTGACATTAAAATGCGGTCGCTCCCCGCTTGCACGGGTAGGTGAAACTGTCCGGCCAACTTCGGTACATTGGCAAAGCAATCAATGAGTCGATCACTCATTTCGTTCGGATGACTAGTCGTAAAGCGGATGCGTTCAATTTGCGGGATCTCAGCAATGGTTTCAATGAGCATTGCTAAATCAGCTTCTACGTCTTCATAGGCTGTACGGTAAGCGTTGACGTTTTGACCTAGTAATGTAATTTCTTTCACACCTTGCTCAGCCAGTTGAATCGACTCGGTCAGAATATCTTCAAAAGGTCGTGACACTTCTTCTCCACGGGTATATGGGACGACGCAAAAGCTGCAATATTTACTACAGCCTTCCATAATGCTTAGGAATGCGCTAGCACCCTCTACTTTTGGTGGCGGCAAGTGGTCGAACTTCTCTATTTCAGGAAAGCTGATATCGACTTGTGATTCGCCTGAATCTTGCTTGTTTTTAATCATGTCAGGCAGGCGGTGGATGGTTTGCGGCCCAAAGACAATATCAACATAAGGCGCGCGCTTAATAATGTTGTCGCCCTCTTGCGTAGCTACGCAGCCACCAACGCCAATCACTAAATCAGGATTTTTTTCTTTCAGCGGAATAAAGCGACCGAGGTGGCTAAACACTTTATCTTCGGCCTTTTCACGAATCGAACAAGTGTTTAGCAAAATCACATCTGCGTCTTCTGGTGTGTCGGTCTCTACCATATCATCAGTGGAGCCAAGCATATCTTTCATGCGCGCAGAATCGTAGGTATTCATTTGGCAGCCGAAGGATTTCACAAATAATTTTTTTGATGTGGAGTTTGTCACTGGTTTTTATATTCGCTAGCAGATTGGTTAATCCGACATTTTAACGCATTTGGCAATACTTAAGGTAAATTGGGGGAAAGCTTAGCTAGCAAGGTAAAATGGTATTGTCCTAATTAAAAAAAGCGTTATATGCAAGCACTACCGATTTTTATTAATATTATTAACCATCACTGTGTTGTGATTGGAGGGGGAGAAATCGCCACACGTAAAGTGCTGATGCTGTTAAAAGCACAGGCTGCAATCACTTTGGTTTCACCAGATGTTAATCATGATATCCAAGCTCTGATTGATAATGGGAGAATTAAACATTTAAAAGCTAACTTTTCGCCAGTGCAGTTAGACAGTGCGAGATTAATCATTGCAGCGACAGCTGATGAATCTGTGAATAAAGCCGTTTCTATTGCGGCTCAAGCAGCTAATATCCCTGTCAACGTGGTCGATGCACCAGCGTTATGTACGTTTACGATGGGGTCAATTATTGAACGTAGCCCGATTGTGATTGCAGTCAGCTCTGAAGGAAATGCACCAGTTCTCGCGCGTTATATTCGCACGAAAATTGAAACGATGTTGCCAGCAGCTTATGGGCGAATTGCAGGGATTTTAGGTGATTTCCGTAATCAAGTGAAGGCTAAGTTCACGACGATACAAGCGCGTCGTATTTTTTGGGAGGGGATATTACAAGGGCCGTTTGTTGAGAGAGTATTATCTGGGCAAGAACAAGCGGCACGTGTTTTTCTTAAAGAATCGCTAGAGCAAGCCGATAACAAAACGCAACAAGGCGAGGTGTACCTAGTTGGCGGTGGTCCTGGCGACCCTGATTTGCTTACCTTTAGAGCATTAAGATTGATGCAGCAATGCGATGTCTGTGTGTACGATAAGCTGGTGAGTCCTGAAGTGATGGAGCTAGTGCGGCGTGATGCAGAGTTGATTTATGTCGGTAAAGCGCGAGGTCAACATACCATGCAGCAAGAAGATATTAATGCTTTGTTAGCAAGGCTGGCACTTAAAGGTAGGCGAGTATTACGGTTAAAAGGCGGTGACCCTTTCATTTTTGGACGTGGTGGAGAGGAAATTGAAACGCTGATGCAACATGGCGTTCCATTCCAAGTTGTACCAGGCATCACTGCTGCCAGTGGTGTTGCTAGTTATGCGGGTATTCCGCTAACGCATAGAGACTACGCGCAGGCTTGTTTATTTATAACAGGGCATCTAAAAGATGGTTCTGTCGATTTGGATTGGGATGCGATGATGCGGCCCAACCAAACATTAGTGATTTATATGGGGTTAATTGGCTTAGAGACTATTTGCCAGCAATTAATTAAAAATGGAATGTTAGCAACTATGCCGATAGCCATCGTTCAGCAAGGAACAACACAGCGGCAGCGTGTCGTCGTCGGGACGTTATTAGATATGCCAGATAAGGTTAAGCTGGCGGAATTGAAAGCACCCTGTTTAACGATCATTGGTGAAGTTGTTCAATTAAGAGAAAAATTAAATTGGTTCAACCCGGAAATATAAGTTTTATTTATTCCTCAAGATACACTCAATGAGTGAGGTTGTTGGCGCTGGAGGTGCATTTGGCATTTCTACCGATGTTTAATAGGTATAGGTAGTGATAACCGCACTTCTAGTCCACCAGCTTCACGGTTAATCAGTTGCAATTTGCCGTGATGCAGTTTTGCAATACGGTTGCAGATAGCTAGTCCTAACCCGCTGCCACCTTCATTTTTAGTGCGCGCGCTATCTAGGCGCTCAAATGGCCTGAGCAAACGTTCTGTTTGACCTTTAGGAATACCAGGCCCACGATCTAATACGCTAATGATAACCATATCTGCTGTGATTTCACTTTCAACCACCACTTCACCTTTCGTGTAAGCATAGGCGTTGCCGACCAAGTTATCGAGCAAGCGCTGCATTGCTAATGGACGAAGCGGGATGTAGTAGTTAGGGCTTAATTTAAGCCTAAGTTGTCGACCTGCGCGTGCTTGGCGTTCGGCAAGCGATGTTAACAACACGTTGATATCCACCATCTGGGAAGATTCGCCTTCAACGCCACGGACAAAGTCTAGAAACTGATGAATGATATTGTCCATGTCTGCAATATCGTCAATCATGCCTTCTTTCATCTGGGCAGATTCATCCTCTGATAGCATTTCTACGGCAAGACGCAAACGGGCTAATGGGGTGCGGATGTCATGCGAAACTCCAGCCAGCAATAAGTTGCGCTCACTATCGAGTCTGACCAAAGCATCTGCCATTTCATTAAAGGTTTGGTTCACCTCACTTAACTCATCCAAGCTGTCCTCAGGCAACCTAGGAGCGGGTTCTCCATTACGCAATTTATCTGCTGCATGTGCTAGAAAGTTCAGTGGGCGATTGATGCGGCCCGCCGTAATATAGGCGCCTACTAGGGATAGTAATCCAATTAATGCACCCCAGCCTAACCAATGCCACGGGAGAGGGCGGTCTGCTTGAATATTAGGGATCACCACCCAAAAATCATCCAGCTCCACATTAAAGCTAATCCACAAACCTGGAATACCGTAATGATTAACGGTAATAATGGTTTCCACCCCTAAACGTTGCCGTATTTTTTGCGTAAGGAGCTGCGCAAATGGGTCATTAGGCATTGGCTCTACTTGCTCCATGAAATCGGCGGAATAAACGCGCACGCCCTCACGACCAGATAGCTCAGAAAGCAGTGCGCCTCTTCTGTTCTCATGAGATGCAATGAGTGATGCACGGGTGTAATTAACAATGGTAACCGCTTGTAGGGCGGCCATCTCCGCACGTGGTTCGCGCCCAAAATAATCAAATATTTTTAGCGAGCCATAAATGCTAACTGCCAACAGAATAGCAATGAGTAGCATCAGCCTAGCTAAAATTGTGCGGGGTAGTAGTCTCAATTTAACTATTTATATGACGTTAGCAATAAACCAAAATGTTTAAGCGCTATCTTCACCATCAGGAATAAACACATAGCCAAATCCCCACATGGTTCTCAAAAATCTAGGCTGCGCTGGGCTTGGTTCGATTAAGCGACGTAAACGTGATACTTGCACATCAATACTACGGTCAAAAACATCCAGCTCTCGTCCCCGTGCCAGTTGCATTAAACGATCGCGTGATAGCGGTTGTCTAGGATGCTCAGTAAATACTTTTAATAAAGTAAATTCACCGCTAGTAATGGTGATATTGACACCATTTTTACTTAAGCTGCGATTCTCTGCATTAAACACAAAATCACCAAAAGGGAATGTTTCTTGTGTGGCTGCTCCATGTAGTTGTGAGTTTTGGCCATGGCGGCGCATAACCGCATTAATACGTGCCAAAAGCTCACGGGGGTTAAATGGCTTAGGCAAGTAATCATCAGCACCCATTTCCAAACCAATAATCCTATCCACTTCATCTCCACGTGCCGTAAGCATAATAATAGGTGTATTAATGTTGTTTCCACGCAGTCTGCGGCATATCGCCAAGCCATCTTCACCAGGCAACATTAAATCTAATACTAATAAGTCAAATTTCTCGGCTTTTAGTACGGTATCCATCGCTGCCGAATCAGACACCGTTTTAATACTAAAGCCTTGTTCCGTTAGGTAGCGTTGTAACAATTCACGCATGCGTAAATCATCATCAACCATTAATATTTTTTTATATTCAGACACTTTGATTGTCTACCATGCGTTAGTTAGGTTGTACTAGAATTAAACAATGGTCTAGTATAGGTGTTCATTGAGGATAAATCTATAATTTGGAATAGCTTTTATGTATAATTTTTTCAAATTATTGACGTTGATCAACAAACTACCAAGTTACAATTTTTTACAATTAGGTTTTTTAATGAAACATTCCACTTACATAGTTGATTCATGATGCCAATCCACAGTTGAGATTAAGTAGACTGATTTGGATATAAAACAACGAATATGCTAACAAATAAACTCTTTTTTTGGTCGAAAATGACATTGCTCATAGTATTGAGCGTGGTCTTTATTTCTCCATCATTTGCTGATTCAAGCACAGTTTTAGAAGTTAATGATGGAGCACCAGAGTTGTTAGATGCAGACGACCCTCAATCTGGCTTAAGAAAAACACTTGAATCTAATTTTAGTCCTGTTGATCGTGCGCGATTGCGCAAAGCATTAATTGACTATGCTAGAAACAACGACCCCGAACATATTAAAATTAAAAAACAACGTAAGTTGATGCGAGACAGCCTAAAACAACGATTTATCCGATGTAATAATGATTTGGATGACTCCTTAGACCGTCAAGAAGTGACCGAATGTTTACCGCAAATAGCACGACATTTTAATGATGTAGATATCGGCGAAGATAACGTAATTACATTTGAAGAGCTTGAGTTAGCACAAGCTAAATGGAGTGAGCGTCGTAGAGCAGCCGAGGCGAAGCTAGAAGTACAACGCATTAAAGACGTCGAAGCCGGAATTAAGAGAAAAGCGGCACAACGTAAAGAATCTAAGTAGGCGGAGCGATTAAAGTAACACCCCAGCTAGTCATTCTAGCGATTTACTTCTCCTACGCTTTACTACTTCCAAGTTTCACCATTCCAACATAAGATTTCTTAGCTGAAGAAGTTAATGGGGTGGAAGTCTATACGTCAGAGCTAGCAGAACGCGCGCCGCTCAAAGAAAAATAATAGCTACCAACTAATCTCTTTACCATCGTAAGCAACAAATCGCCCTGTATTCGTAAGGCTTAGTTGATCAATCACTTTACGTAAGCCTACCACGCTGGTTTGTGTGCTAATCAGCGCATTTGGACCGCCCATTTCGGTTTTCACCCAGCCAGGATGTAAGGTGGCTACCGCAATGTCAGCAGGTTGCAGATCAATACTTAAGCTTTTCATAACACAGTTAGCCGCCGCTTTTGTTGAGCGGTACATATAGCTACCGCCGCTGTTATTATCATCGATACTACCCATCTTGCTCGATAAGGTCACCAGCTTCTTCAATGTGCTTTTGGCTATATGTGGGGTAAATGCGGTTGCCACCTTTAAAGGCGCAATACTATTCACTTTAAACCCTGCCAGCCATTTATCCACATCAGTATCACCTAAGCCACCAGTGGGGTAAACGCCTGCATTGTTAATCAGAACATCAATGGCTACATCGCTTAACTGCTGCGCCAGCGCATCGACCTGACTAAAGTTAGCCACATCTAAAGCGTGTATTTGAATGTTACTATGTTGCGCCGCTAATACTTGTAATGCACTCGCGTTTTCAGGTTCGCGGCAGCAAGCCAATACGTCCCAGCCAGCTTGCGCATACTGCTTAGTGAATTCCAAACCAATACCACGGTTTGTGCCTGTAATTAAAGCGGTACTCATGACTTAACTCCTATTAAAATACATATCAATCACTAAAGCTTATTATGATCCAAAGGATTAGACACAACAAACACTCGCATACCCAATAAACGATTACGTAAAATCATTAGCCCATTTTACGTCAGCACACTAGAGATGAAAATTATTTCTCATGTACTATAACAGTCATACCGGCATATCACTTGGATGTGTTACAAACTCAGAGGAGAATTATTATGTGGACAACACCAGCAGCTACAGAAATGCGTTTTGGCTTTGAAGTAACAATGTACGTAATGAATAAATAAGCTAGCGTTAAATATTTACTTGCGGATTTATCTCTTGCAAAAAAAAGCCCAGCTTTGGTTGGGCTTTTTTTTGTCCGTATAGTTTGTAGAAAGATGTAGATGGCAGGCAGAGTAGTGGCATGGTGACGGGCACAGGTGTGGTAAAGTCACCTTTTTTATTTGAACATGCTTTTAAAAGCCGGCAACAAGACAAGTGACACAAGCAAACAAAAAAATAGCAACGAAACCAAATCTAAAAGCCGCCATATTCGATATGGATGGTTTGTTAATTGATTCAGAGCACATGATCATGCAGGCCTGCATTGCTGCAGCCAAAGAAATAGGTATTACTTACACACAAGCAGAGTACGCAGAACTCATTGGCCGCGCTTGGCCCGATGCCACACGCATCATGACCAAGCAACTCGGTGGTGATGATAACTTTCAACATGTCATGCATTGCATCAATGCTAGTTTGGATAGTGATGGTAATGTCTTCCCGCTTAAAACAGGCGCGCTAGCCTTGTTAAAGTACTATCAAGCGAACAATATCATTTGCGGTGTTGCCTCATCTTCGCCCACTAGGCATATTGAGGAGCGCCTAGGCGCAGTCGGTGTGCGCGATTATTTCACGATTGTCACCAGTGGACACGAAGTCAGAAACGGCAAACCTAACCCCGATATCTACCTGCTAGCCATGGATCGGCTACAGGCCTATGTTACGTTTGCGGTACATGAATGTATCGCCTTCGAAGATAGCGAGCCGGGCGCTCGTGCAGCCATTGCCGCGGCATTAGATGTTATCGTCGTCCCAGATTTAAAACAGCCGAGTGACTTTGTGCGAAAAAATAGCTACGCAGTTGTAGAGAGCTTGGATGTATTTTTGAACGGTTTGTAGCCCGCAAGGGAAACACCTTGCCTTGCAGTAGTTGTACATACTTATAAATCAAGCATAATATAGCCATATTTTAACTCTTTAAATAAAAGAAAAAACGATTCATTATTCTGGTTACTAATATCTACTTACCCTCTGTTTAACAAGCCATGCTTACCTACCCATTACTCACACCTTTAGAACAAGTCGACCTGCCAAGCTTAACCGCAACACCCACTGCGCTACTGAGCCAGTTTGAGGACAGCACCCATCAGGCGTTCTTATGTGATACAGCCGATGGGCGCATGGTGTTGAAGGTGTGTGATGAAGTGGCGGTAGCACAATCAGGTTTTTGGCAAGGTGTAAATCATTTGTTTGGTGCTGACTTTCCGAAGTGTTTAGCGCGGATTCAGCTAACCCATGATTTACTAACTAAGCAAGGTTTGTATGCAGTGCCAGATTTTGTGGCATCTAACTGTAGTGCGTTTGAGCATGGCTTTGTATTAACGCGCTTTATTGATGGCATTGATATTGACGCCACGCAAGTCCCTGACGCCATGGTGGTGCAGTTGGCGAAACATGTCGCGCGGTTACATCAACAGACGAAGCCAACTTGGGGTGACTGCCATGCGCCAATGTACCAGGCCGCTGAGTGGGGTGAACGTTTACAAACGACACTATCAACATTAGCGGAGAAAAGTAATGTAGCGATTCCAGAACCGTTATTACAGGACGTGTTGACGCAGGCTAGTCGGACACAAGAAACCATGTTCGTACCGGTGATGTTGGATTTGCGTTGGGATCAATTTAGAAAGATAGGCAATGCACAAGATGATGCATTGGCGTTGATTGATTTAGATGCCTTTGTAATGGCGCCTCGTTCGTTGGATTTAGTGCTGTTGGCATATATTCTAACGCCGCAACAATTCACTTTGTTTAAAGCGACATATAAGGCGATGCATGACTGGCCTGATTACTCAGCGCAGAAGCCATGTTACCAATTACTGTTGTTTTTAATGCGAGTGTTGGGTGAGGCGGATTTAGCGCAATGGATGAAACGGTAATCACCCATTCTGCACATTAGACTATTTTTTGTAAGGCTTGAATATAGCGACTGTGCTCTTGTTGCTTATGCAGCTTAACCCAGCTGATATAGCCAGCAACGGCGAGTATGGTGTTAAGTACAAACAAGGAGGCGGTGGCGTAGTAACTGGTTTCAACATACAACATGACTGCGGCGGCATCGATAACCACCCAGTAGAGCCAGTTCTGTAGAATCTTCTTAGCGATTAACCAAGTGTTCATTACAGCAAACACCGTTGTGTAAGTATCTAGCGCAGGGCTTTGTGATTGGCCATTTGTCTTTAAGTAATAAGTGACGGCGGCGCTAATAATAAGGCCAATGATGATAAAGGCTATATTCTTAGGCCATCCCCAGCTGGTAATCGCCAATGTGTCTTCGGAATTACCGTGTTTCCTCCACAACCAATAACCATAAACCGCCATGCCAATATAGTAAAAATTAAGTAATGCCTGCATGGGAAGCTGGCCTTCCCAAAACAAGATGCTGTAAATTGCCGTGCTGAAAAATGCAAATGGCCAACACCATTGTGACTCTTTTGCAGCGAGCAGAATGTAAGCTACACCCATTAACGCTGCGGCAATCTCCCAGCCTGGCATTTGCGCAAAAGCAGCGATTAATGTGTTGAGCATCGTGTTTTCCATGACGTATGATTATACGTCTACAACATCGGCACGGTCTGTCCCGATAAATTTTATTGCAAATACACTGTTAGGTAATGCTTCAAATACAGCCTCCATTTCGCGATCAATACAATCCATCACGTCACGATATTCACCAAAGACTTGTGTGCTTAAGCTATTTCGTTTAACCACTAATTTTTCATTGGTTTCCAACTGAAGAATAAATTCCAGAATTGGCTCAATATAATCCTCAGTTAAAGGATAGAGGCTAATATCTAAAGAAATGCGCATATCTTATTTCCCTTTAAACTTTTTCAAGCAAGGACATGCATTAAACATGCCCTTGTTAACTGGCTAGTAGTCGTAAGTGACTGTTATGCCGCCGACACGTGGCTGGCCAAGTTGTGTATAAGCTTCTGCTATATAACCTTTGGCTGGGTTGTTACCGAAGAAGAAGCCGCGAGTGGCATAATCTTTATCCAACAAGTTTTTTGCCCAAATGCTGACTTTCCAGTTTTTATTATGACGGTAATCAGCGCTAGCGTTGACGATGTCGTAAGATTTAGAGTCTGCATTATGGCTATCAGAGAAATAGAAGTTATCTTTACCTTCTACATTCGCACGAATTGTCCATGCACTGGTTGGATATAACTCTGCACCTAAGCTGTAAGTGTAATCTGGCGCATGTGCGACTTGGCGGCCATTATAGCTAACGCCGTTTACTGAGTGATTGTCAAACTCAGCATCCAATATACCTAGTGAGCCGAGTAGACAGAATTTGTCAGTGACAAACCAATCTAGACTAGCTTCAGCACCTTTGTGTGTTGCATTCGAGGCGTTACCAGTGAAGTCGATAAAGCTATGACCAACAGCAATCGAATTCTTAACTTGTGCGTTACGACGGTCGGTATAAAACACAGCAAGCGTTGTTTTTAAACGATCGTTCATCCAGCTTGATTTAACGCCTGCTTCTAATGTGACATTGTATTCAGTGTCAAATTCTCGTTGGTTTATGGCTAATGTTGAACCGTTATTCACGCCACCTGATTTATAACCGCGAGATAAGCTGGTGTATACTAAGTGTTCCTTATTCGCTTGGTAATTTAACCCCAGTTTGCCACCAATCATGGTGTTGTTTGTATCAATTTTGATTGCACTATTATCATCATAATCCGCTTCAAATCGCTCAACCCGTAGACCAGTAATAAACGTCAGTTTGTCAGTGAAGTGAGTATCTAATTGACCATAAACAGATGTGTTTTTAGTATCGTAGTCACCGTTTAATGGTGCGTCATAAGTATAAGTGCGTAGGAATTCTTCATCCTGACTCAGGTGAAACAAACCGATTGTCCAATCAGTGGTATCGCCAAAGATACGACCTGCTTTATCTGATAGTGCACGCAATTCGAATGAGAGGTTGTCACGTTCACGTTCATAGAGGTCTGTTGAATCATACCCCCAGGCATGGTGGCCTGGGAAGGTCCAGTCTTCATCGTAGCCATAAGCGATATTGGAATTGAGAACAGTCGCTTCGACTTGGATAATGACGGCATCAGATGCTTGCCAGTTTGCTTTTACACCAATGGCATCGGTTTTTTGCTTGTCTTTTCCTGGCTGATCAGCAAGGCTGTTGCGGCTATTATCTAACGTAAATGCATCGTAACCATTATTGATATTTAAATGCAAATAATTAGCATCGATAGTTAAATTATCAGTTGCCAGTAATTTCAATTTACCACGGAAGGTTAATTCATCTTGATCTTGCGTATCATCTTTACCCAAGAAGTCATTACCCATGTATCCATCAGATTTATGGGTGTAGAGTGAAGCACGACCTAACAATTTGTCTTCAACAATTGTGCCGCCAGCAGCAATACCTAAGTTACGTGTATTGTAGTTGGCCAAGCCAGTTTCAACGTGCATATTGAACTCTTTAGTCGGCTCTTTACTACGCAGGGTAATTGTACCGGCTAAACCATTGGTACCAAACTTTGTGCCTTGTGGCCCGCGTAATACTTCAACAGATTCGATATCAAACAAAGTGGCAGCGCCACCAGTCCGGCTGAAATCAATCCCATCAATCACTAAGCCAACAGATGGATTCAATGGTGCGTTAAATTGGCTGCGTTCGCCAATACCGCGAATTTGGTAGTATTGACCACGAGATGCGCCGGCAGATACATTCACATTCGGTGCAAGGTTTAATACTTCTTCAAGATGTTGCGCACTACGTGCTACGATGGTTCCCCTGTCAATTTCGGTCAAACTGACAGGTGTTTCTGCGGCTGTACTAGGGCGGAAATCTGCACTGGAAATTACAGCAGGCACATTAATTGTCAACCCGTCTGCTGCAAAAGCAGGGCTGGTTAATAAGAGCCCAATTAGCGATAAACGCTTAGTAATGAGTTTCAAAGGTCATCCTTTCTATAGATGTATCATAAAAAGGACAGGAGAGATATGCAGTAGACGTTAGCCATTCTGGATAAACGAAAAAATGAACGGATACCAAACTAAATAGCTACAGTAATAATGCTCTGCCTGTCCCTACGCCAGCATTAACTGGATCAGGTTCATTGGGTCCCTCTGTTAAGAGATCTCAGGCACTTTAAGCCACCCCAAGGCGATTTGATTTTTCAATCAAGCGCGTATTATACGATGATATATGGGATTCTGCTAATCGAGGTTGAGGAGATGATGTTTGTTAAGAGGCTTTGACACAAAGAAAAACGCCCCTATCTTTCGATAAGGGCGTTTTATTTTGGTGGTGAAAGAGGGACTTGAACCCTCGACCCCAGCATTATGAATGCTGTGCTCTAACCAGCTGAGCTACATCACCGTGAAACCATTAAATTAGGAGTGATTAATGCACTCTAAATTTCGTTGGAATCTGGTAGATTCCAGCAAGCCCGCAATTCTAGTGTTTTCAACGTGAATTGTCAAAGAAATTGTCGAGTGATTACGATTGTTAGCCGTGTGCTTATACGTTGAAACGGAATAGGGTTACATCGCCATCTGCCATCACATATTCTTTACCTTCTAGACGCATCTTTCCAGCTTCTTGCGAGCCTTTATGCCCTTTATTAGTAACGAAATCATCATAAGCGGTTATTTCTGCACGAATAAAGCCACGTTCGAAGTCGGTGTGAATTACGCCAGCAGCTTGCGGGGCCGTGAATCCTTTTTTAATTGTCCATGCGCGCACTTCTTTAACGCCGGCGGTGAAGTAGGTTTGCAAGCCCAGCAAGCTGTAAGTAGCGCGAATCACACGGTTTAGGCCGGGCTCTTCTTGACCTAACTCCTCTAAGAAGAGAAGTTTGTCTTCTTCATCTAGTTCTGAAATTTCACCTTCAACTTTTGCACAGATACAAACAACCGGTGCATCTTCTGTTTTACCTAGTGAGATGACTTTGTCTAGGTAAGGATTGTTTTTAAAACCCGCTTCATCTACGTTGGCCAAGTACATTACAGGCTTAACGGTAATTAAGCAGAGTGGTTTGAGTAGTTGTGTTTCATCCTCATCTAAGTCCAAGGTGCGTACAGGCGCGCCGTTATTAAGATGTGCTTGTACTTTTTCACATAGTTTGGTGATGGCGATAGCACCTTTGTCACCAGACTTGGCTTTCTTGCCTTCGCGATGGATGGTTTTCTCAACCGTTTCCATATCAGCTAACGCAAGTTCAGTGTTAATGACTTCAATATCTGAAAGTGGGTCTATTTTCCCTGCAACGTGGATAACATTACCATCGTCAAAACAGCGAACTACATGCGCAATAGCATCGGTTTCACGAATATTAGCTAAGAATTTATTGCCTAGCCCTTCACCTTTTGAAGCGCCAGCCACTAAACCTGCAATGTCGACAAATTCAACCGTCGCTGGTTGAACATTCTCTGGCTTAACGATATCAATGAGCGCTTGTATTCGTGTGTCAGGGACTTCTACAATACCTACGTTAGGCTCGATGGTGCAGAACGGGTAGTTTTCTGCTGCAATACCAGCTTTGGTAATGGCATTAAATAAGGTTGATTTTCCTACGTTTGGTAGACCTACGATTCCACATTGCATATAAACTTTTGCCTTTGGTGATACGCCTTTTCAGCGACTATTTTTACTTTAATTAACCCACCATTTTAACCTTTTATTGCACTTTCAAAAAGAAACTTAATAACACTGTATTTAGTGTGGCAATTATAAGGCGTATGCTGATGTAAAAATAATGCAACTTTCCTTTGATGAAAAAGAAAATAAGAAAATAAGAAAAAAAGGAGTGTAATGCACTGGTATGGCTTGCTGCCATGGATGTTTTCTCTGTTCTTTGTCGGTTATCTATTGGGGTTTTGCAAGGCTACCACTTTTCAATCCATTGCCACCAGATCAGTTTGTAGCTTATGCTAAACCTAAGCAACAATTAGGCTTAGGTTTTTGTATGTAGCTTTAGCATAGCATGATCGAAATCACCATTTAACAGGTAATCAAGCACTTTGCTGCTATCATCAATACTGCCATCAATAGCTTTTTGTTCATCTTTGCTAGGTGCTTTCAGCACATAATTAACGACTTCATTTTTATTACCTGGATGGCTAATGCCGACCCGTAAGCGCCAGTAGTTTGGCGTCCCTAGTGCTGACTGAATATCACGTAAGCCATTATGGCCACCATGACTACCCCCAAATTTTAGTTTACTTTGACCTGCTGGCAAATCAAGTTCATCATGAATAACTAAGATTTCTTCATGTTTTATTTTGTAGTAGTTAGCAAGTGCTGCAACCGCTTTACCACTTGCATTCATAAAGGTAGTTGGTTTAAGTAGCCATGTGTTTCCGTTAAACTTTGCGACCACACCAAACATTTTGGCATCCATGCTTAAGCTACTGCTGGTTTGTGCTGCAATTAAATCTACCCACCAAAATCCGGCATTATGCCTTGTGGCAGCATATTTATCGCTAGGGTTACCTAAGCCTACAAATAATTTAATCGCTGGTTTCATGAAGTTAGTATGTTAATAATGAATGTGAATACATAAAAAACGCGCACCCTTTTACCAGGTACGCGTTATTTTACTACTGTTTACTTATTCAGCGTTATCAGCAGGTGCATCGCCACCTTCGGCTGCTTCTTCGCCTTCTACTACTGTTGTTGGTGCTTCAGTAGCTGCTTCAGCAACGGCAGCACGAGGCATGTTGATTGAACTTACAGCCGGGTCAGCACCGTGCGCCAACTGAACAAATTCAACATCTTTAGGTAATGTAATTTCAGACAAGTGAATTGACTCGCCGATTTCTAAAGCACCTAAGTCTACTTCGATAAACTCTGGCAAGTTTTTCGCTAAGCAGCTTACTTCTGCTTCGTTTAAGATGTGACCAACAATACCGCTACCAGTTTTCACGCCAGGGCAAGTTTCTGCATTAATGAAGTGGAAAGGTACTTTAACGTGAATTTTCTCAGATGCAGAAACACGTTGAAAATCAACGTGTTGAATTGTGTTGCGCACTGGGTGTAGTTGATAGTCACGTAACAATACATTTTCTTTTTTACCGTCAATTTCTAGACTTAAGATAGATGCATGGAAAGCTTCATGACGAAACTCCATAAATAATGCTTTGTGATCAAACTCTAGTGGTTGTGCTGCATTGCTACCACCATAAACGACACCTGGCACAATACCAGCGCGACGTAGGCGGCGGCTCGCACTCGTACCTTTAACATCGCGTTTGGTTGCTTTAATTTCAATACTCATTGTATTACTCCTAAATGTACTACATAAAAATCTGCTATCCGCGACCAGATAACAGGGAAAAATCTATTCTTGGAATAGAGAAGAGACAGACTCTTCTTGGCTAACCCGTTTAATAGTTTCTGCTAACAAAGCACCTGCGCTTAGTTGGCGAATTTTTTTGCTAGTTTTAGCATCATCTCTCAGTGGGATTGTATTGGTCACCACCAGTTCGTCTAATTCGGATGCTTCAATACGCCCGACTGCATTGCCCGATAAGATTGGGTGTGTTGCATAAGCAACTACCTTTTTAGCGCCTTTTTCTTTTAGCGCTGTTGCCGCTTCACATAGTGTGTTGGCAGTATCGACCATGTCATCCATTAATACACAGGTAAGGCCAGAGACCTCACCAATAATATTCATGACTTTAGCTACGTTTGCTTTCGGGCGACGTTTATCAATAATGGCCAAATCAGCACCAATGTATTTTGCTGCAGCACGTGCGCGTACGACACCACCAACATCTGGTGATACGATGATTAAGTCATCATATTTTTGCGCTATCACATCATCTATTAATAACGGTGTGCCATAAATGTTGTCTACAGGGATGTCAAAGAAGCCTTGAATCTGGTCTGCATGTAAGTCCATTGTTAATAAGCGGTTAACACCAACGCTTGTTAACATATTAGCAACCACTTTTGCCGTAATCGCAACACGTGCTGAACGTGGGCGACGATCTTGTCTTGAATAGCCTAAATAAGGAATCGCAGCTGTAATACGACCGGCTGAAGAGCGACGTAGCGCATCGACCATGACCATGACTTCCATTAGGCTGTCATTGGTCGGGTAACAGGTGGGTTGCAATACAAATACATCACGGCCACGCACGTTTTCAAGAATTTCCAGGCTGATTTCGCCATCTGAAAAACGACCGACATCGGCAGAACCTAAAGGAATGCCAAGGTGGTTAGCCACTTCTTCTGCCAGTGCAGGGTTAGCGTTACCTGTGAATACCATCATGTTGCTATTCGTTGACACATGTATCCTTTATAAAGATAGAAAAACGCGTAAATCAATTAATCTACACATACTTTTAGCTATCGGAACTTGGTTGGGGAGGAAGGATTCGAACCTTCGCATGCATGGATCAAAACCATGTGCCTTAACCAACTTGGCGACTCCCCAATAAAACTTTATTTTGCTAAACTTTAATTCGCCAACGCATACAAAGGGTGCTGATTCAAACCTTTTGCAACAAACCCGCTTATGTTGGCTGGCTTTTGTGCAAAAATAGCGTTTGCCTCTGCTAGTGAATTAGTTGTTACAAAAACAGATGCGCCCGATCCACTCATGCGTGCTTGCCCATGCTGATTCAGCCATTCAAGGGCAGATGCAACTGCTGTATACTCTTCACAAACTATCTTTTCAAGGTCGTTTCTAAACTGGTTAGAAATGGCCCTGTCTGAAAAGTCCGCTATTTTCAATGTTTTCGTGTCTTTTGTCAATCGCGAATGCGTAAATATTTCAACGGTTGATACATGTGCTTGTGGGGTTAAAACGACATAGTATTGTCTAGGCAATGACAACGGCGTTAAAATTTCTCCTATTCCTTCAGCCCATGCATTCTGCCCAAAGATAAAAATCGGCACATCGGCACCTAGTGTTAAGCCTATTTCAATGAGTGCTTTTCGATTTAAGTTGAGCCCCCATAAATGGTTTAATGCGAGTAGCACTGTCGCTGCATCAGAGCTCCCCCCACCTAGCCCGCCGCCCATTGGAATGCGCTTTTCTATTTGGATGTTTACGCCTTGAGTACACCCAGTGGCTTGCTGTAAGGATCGTGCTGCACGCACACATAAATCTTCGGCTTCAGGGATGGTTTTAAACTGTGTGATACGGTTTACTTTGCCAGTATTTGTTGGCTTGAGTGCAATGGTGTCGTAAAAGTCTAGCAGCTGAAATGCGCTTTGTAAGGTGTGGTAGCCATCAGCGCGTTGCCCTGTGATGTGTAAAAACACATTTACTTTTGCTGGCGCTAGAAACGTTTGGAAATCTGACATGCTTAATTATTGGATTTCTAAGTTTATTGTGTAGCCACGTCGGACCACTTTTCAATAATTAATTTGATGATCAGTGTGTCTGTTCTTAAAGTGACTTTTCTCGGCAAGAAGTAGCCCTCCTGTATACTGTAATCTTTGTAAGTTATATCCCAGCCATTTTGTTGCATCTGGTTGATTCTGCCATCATGATCCCAAGTGATATAGCTGGCTAAGCCTGTATTGCTTGGTTTTCCTAGTGCCCAATAACTTAACCCGCTCAACGGCAATCTAAAGCCTAATGTTTTTTCGGTGAGTGTTTCAGCGTCACTTGCTAACACCTGTTCACCTTTATTGTTTGTTAACACCACTTCTCGGTGTGTTTTTGTTATGTCAGCGACTTTTCCACCTAGGGGGGAAAAGATATCAATGTGATCATTTTCTGATGTATGTTGCCAAGAAACTCTGCCGGAGAAGCCTTTGGGGTTGGTCATCACCCCTAAGCGACCTTTAATTGAAAACTGCTTTATATTATTGACTAGCTCCATATGATGTTCATGTGATATGGAGGATCTGACCGTTGTGTTAGCTTGTGGTTTTTGATTAAACAGTGAGCAACCATTTAAAGTGAAAGAAAGTGCTAGAGCAAGCAACAGGGATGATGAGCGGATGGCAGGAGTAAGCTTAGTAGAGAGGATCATAGCCGAGATAAACATGATTAAGTGATGACTTAAGAGTTAAATTTCTTAGAGGTTATGACGAGGATGCTATTTTCTGGAAATTCTTTTAGTGCTTTCCCCCAAATATTTTTGGCTTCTTCTTGCAGGCCTTGCTTCCATAAAACCTCACCTAAATGCGCTGATATTTCAGGGTCTTCTTGGATGCTGTAAGCCTTACGCAAATGTTCTGCTGCTACCCCGTAGTTGCCCAACCTATACTCAACCCAGCCTAAGCTGTCTAAAATGTAATGGTCGCTAGGCGATAATTTATACGCTGTTTCTATTAGTGTTTTGGCTTCTTTTAAGTTGGTATCTCGATCTGCAAATGAATAACCTAAAGCGTTGTATGCGGCTGGGAAATCAGGCTGTAATTGAATTACTTTTCTCAGCTCATGTTCCATTAATTCTAGTTTTCCAATGCGTTCCGCAGCCATTGCGTAGTCATAAATCAGTTGGGGGGTATTGGGAATGGCATTGATGGTTTTTTTGATCAACTCAAAAGCTTCTTGATGGCGTTTGTCTTGAGTTAATAGGTTAGCTTGCGCTTGCGCAACAGCGACTTCTTGTTTCGAGGAGAGTTCTGTCAGGCTGGCGAGCATACTAATGGCTACATTCGTATTTTTAGTATGTGCGATTATATTGGCCGTTGCAAGTTGCGCTTCTAAATAGTGTTGATTGCTTTTTGGAATTCTGGCATACCATTCTAAGGCTTTCGATTCATTTTTTTTACGACCAGCAATGGTGCCGAGGTACATGTAAATTTTCTCTGGGTCTTTAAAGTCATTGCGTAACGACTGTTGGAGGTACTGTTCTGCCATATCCAGTTCGTTCGCTTCCAGTGAAAGTAAGCCAACGACTGCATTCGTATCAGGGTTGTCCTTTTCGAGCTCAATGAGTTTGACGAACTCAGGCTTTGCGTCTGCATAATATTTCAAGCTAACAAGCAATTTGGCGTAACTCATCCGCACATTGTTAGCTGTGGGGTTTTTGTTTAAAAAGGCTTTGTAAAGATCGAGGGCTTTTTCAGGTGATTGCTTGGCTAATATTTGTCCTTGCATTTGCGCGCAGACTTCCCAGTCTGGGCGTAATTGACTAGCTTTCCTAATGGCGCTTTCAGCTGCACCTATGTCCTGAGCAACCCAAGCTGCTTGGGCAACAGAGAAGTGCGATTCAGCAGACTCCGGGTATGGTTGAGCCAGTTCTTTAATCGTTGTTAATACTGCTTTTTTGTCTTGTTGGTTTCTTAATAACTCATTGAGGTATAGAAAGGTAGTAGCGCGTATTCCTTCTTTACTTAACAATTCTTTGATATGCGGCACTGCGCTTTTCATGTTGCCAGTAGAAATCATCATTTGGCTAGCCGCCTGTTGCGCTTTCAGTGAATTGGGATCAAGCTCAGCCCATAAAGTGGCTGCATCCAACGCTAATCGCTGGTGGCGACCATAGGCGGCTGCTTCTGTAGCACGTTCAGCAAGGCGAGGGTCGCGCGTTTTTTTTGCTAAATCTATGAATAGTTGGCTGGCTAATGATAGGTCACCACGCTGGCCAGCAATTTCACCTAGCAGGTACTTGTATACAAATTCTGAGTTGGCTTCTGTGATTGATGGTTTGACGCTGCTTTGCGCTGAAGCAGCGCTAATGCTCATCACGCTCAAGTAAAATATTGCAATTAGTTTAATCATTTTGTTAATTTTCAGCACATTGAACTAAAGTCTTGTTTAGTTCGTGACAGTTTGTACAAGTTCGGCCATAATTACGGGTTGTGAATAAATTGACCTTACATTAGGCATCCATTAATCGTACTATAACTTTTTGCATGAAACTTATCCAGCGATTTAGTTTTATAGCACAAGTCATTATAGAGTGTAATAAATGAGAGTTTATGAGTGATTTTACAGTAGAAGCAATTGAGTTGACCCGTCTATATGGCGGCCGAGCAGCGGTGAGAGATGTGAGTTTCAACCTCAAAAAGGGGCAAGTATTAGGCTTTTTAGGGCCTAATGGTGCGGGGAAATCAACCACCATGAGAATGCTCACTGGCAACTTGGCACCTAGCCTTGGCAGTATCAAAATTTGTGGTATAGATATGATTGAAAATCCTAAAGAGGCGAAAAAGTTGATTGGGTATTTGCCAGAAATGCGTCCGCTCTATAAAGAATTTACCGTTGATGAGTATTTGACGATTGCAGCACGTTTGCACAATGTGCCAGGTAGGCAGATTAAAAAAGCGGTCGAAGTCGCAAAAGAACGTTGCGGTTTAGGGCATATGAGCAAACGCTTGATTGAAAACTTATCAAATGGTTATCAACAGCGTGTTGGTATTGCACAAGCGATTATTCATAACCCGATGGTGGTTATTTTGGATGAGCCAACCGTGGGTTTGGATCCTGTTCAAATTCGTGATATTCGCACCTTGATTAAAGAAATTGGAAAAGAACGTAGTGTGATTGTTTCTACTCACATTCTGCCTGAAGTAGAAATGGTTTGTGATCACGTGCAAATTATTGACCAAGGAAAAATGGTGTTTAATGGTGATATCGAAGTGCTGAAACGTCAGCGCATGGGGGATAAGTTTTTGATCGGGTTTAATAAAACTCCTAACCTGGATGCCGTAGCTAAAATCAAAGGTGTTGTGGATGCTGAGCTAACGGGGAGCAATATGGTGCGTATCCGTGCTGAAGAGGGCGCCGAGCCACAGGAAGAGATTGTGAAAGCAGCCGTTAAGAATGGCTGGGGTCTATATCAAATCGCACCTGATCAAACGAGTTTAGAAGATGTGTTTATTCAGCTTACATATAAAAATGGCGCTCAAGATGAGACCCAAGCAACAGGGGAGCCGACTGCTGCTTAAGGGCGTGGTCGAGGGGGAGGTTTAGTATGATTGTCAGTATTGCAAGAAAAGAACTAAAGAGTATGTTTGCATCGCCAATGGGCTGGGTTATTTTAGCGTTGCTTATGTTTGCTTTTGGCACCTATTATTTAAATGGCGTGAACAACTATTTTGAGGTGATGTCAGGGGCTATTCGACCTGCTGAGCGGGTTGGGGTGACGCAGTTTGTCGGCCAAGGCGTGTATGGCTTAGCTTCTTTTATTATGTTGTTTGCAGTGCCGTTATTGTCGATGCGCCTCATTTCAGAGGAGCGTCGCAATCAAACGTTGCCATTTTTATTCAGTGCGCCCCTCTCAATCGTTGAGATTGTGGTGGGTAAATTTGTCGGCCTAGTGGCATTTTTAAGTATCTTGATTCTATATATTGCAGTGATGCTTTCCACGCTTAATCTTTGGTCGGACATTGATTTTGGGTATATCGTAGCCAACTCATTCGGTTTATTTCTATTGTTAGCTAGTTTCTCAGCATTAGGTTTGTACTTCTCTAGTTTAACCTCGCAACCAGTAGTGGCAGCCATCTTTAGTTTTATCGCTTTGTTTGTATTGATGATGTTAGATAGGTTTTTTGCAGGTGACCCGAGCAGCATAATGGCACAGCTTTCGTTTATGAAGCATTTTCAATCATTTTCTGGCGGCCTGATTGATACCGCAGATATTGTTTATTTCCTTTTGTTTATTCTTACTTTTTTAATTTTAACGATTCGTCGTCTAGACGCAGACCGTTTAAGAGGCTAGTCAGGTTCCAGTATGAAAATGAATCGCAGTTTAAAGCGCCAAATGTTGGCGCAAAGTTGGTTGTTTGTTATTTTATTTTTAGCATTAGTAGTGATTGTCGGCTATCTAGCCCACCAATATCGTTATGCTAAAGATATTACGCAAGCGAGCCGTAATCTATTGACGCAAGGCAGTGTGGAAGTCTTGGCGCAAATGAAAGACCCAGTGAATATCACTGTGTTTGCCACCAATGATGATGCGAGCCGTGGTGATACTTTCCGTAAAGGGATGTTGGATTTTATTGCGCGTTATCAACGTGCGAAAAAAGATATTCGCTTAACGTTTATCAACCCAACTGAAGAACCTAAGCTGGCGCAAGAAGCTAATATTAAGCAAGATGGTGAAGTGGTTGTTGAATATAACAAACGCACAGAACATATCTTTCCGCCTATTACAGAGCAAGATATGACGAATTTGATGGTGCGTTTATCTCGTACCAATATCCGGCCAGTGATGTTCCTTGATGGTCATGGTGAGCGTCATTTTCAAGGGGTTAAAAATCAGGATATTGGTGAGTTTGGTAAACAGCTCGAAGCTAAAGGCTTTAAATTCGCCAATCCTGATTTAACCACTGCACAAGGCGTCCCAAGTAATGGTGCGATGTTAGTTATCGCGAGTCCGCAAGTGGATGTCAGTGATATTGAGGCGAAAAAAATTAAAGCTTATATTGAGTCTGGCGGTAATGTGCTGTGGTTGCTAGATGATGACAACCTACATGGCTTAGATGAGGTGGCTGATTATTTGGGCATTACAGTGTCTCCAGGTATTGCTGTCGATATGTCTGCTCAACAATATGGTGCTGATGCAAAAATCGCATTCAATAGTGTGTATGGAGATCATGCGATTACGCGTAACTTCCAACTGCGCACTTTATTTCCAGAAGCTCATGAGGTTGATGCAAAGGCATCGTATGACTTTGGCTGGAAGGTTGGTCGCTTAGTCGATGTTGCACCCAATGGTTGGTTAGAGTCTGAAAAAATAGTTGCTGGTGTACGGAATAAGAAAGTCACTTTTGATATTGAAACTGATAAACGTGGCCCGATTAATATTGCGGTTGCTTTAGAACGGATTTATGGCAAAAAAGGTCAGCGTGTTGTGGTCATGGGTAATGCTAACTTTTTATCCAATACCTTTGTGACTAATGGCGGCAATTTGGACTTTGGTATTAACATTGTTAATTGGTTGGCTGGTGATGATGAACTGATTACGATACAACCAATGCCGCTAAAAGATGTCAATATGGCAATACCAAGTACCGATGCTGCACGTATGGTCGCTTGGACGGTATTTCATGGTTTCCAGTTTATTATTCCACTGGGCTTTGTTATTGTTGGTTTCTGGTTTTGGTGGAGACGCAGGAAAGCTTAAAGTAAGTTAATGCGGTAGAGAAAAAATCATGAAAAGAAGATGGATACTTAATTTAATTATGCTGGCTGTTGTGGCTGGCTTGGTTTCTTTTTTATATTTACGACCAGTAGCTGAGTTGGAAGAAGTCAAGAAGTATGAAGTTTCTCAATTGAAACTGGCGGGCATTAAGTCGATTAAGGTGAATTTTCCTGCTAAAGCACCAACTATCTTTGAAAAAATTAATGATTACTGGTACATGACAGCACCGTATAAGCAACGTGGAGATCAGATCTCCGTTCAACGGATTTTATCGGTAGTTGCGGCAAGAAGTGAAAATAAGTTTCCAGCAACAGATTTGGCTAAATATGGGTTAGATAACCCATTGGTAAGATTAAACATTACCAATGAAACTGGTGAAGAGCAGTTTTTATATGGCACATATAACACGGTAACGGACGAACAATATGTGAGTTACAAAGATGGCGTTTACTTGTTAAGTGCAGGTTATTCGGAAGCGGCTAGCACGCAGCCTATCGAGATGGTAGATAAGAATATTCTTGCGCCTAGCGAGGTTAAGCAAGTGGCTGGGTTTGATTTTTCACATTTAGAGCAGTGGGAAGAGACTAGTTTAAATGTTGATATTAATGACGGCGAGTGGAAGGTGAGTATTCCTGAAGCAACACCCACGCAAAATGATTTGAATGAATGGCTAGAATTTAGTTGGAAACAGAATCCTGCTAAGTCTGTGAATACTTACACACCAGATCGTAATGCTAGTCACCCTTCATTTAAGTTGAAACTCAGCAATGGAAAAACCATTCAGTTTGACAAGATGATGGAATCGCCAGAGCTGTTGTTAGCACGCCCTGATGAAGGGCTTGTTTACCACTTCAGTAACGATGTGGGTTTTACCATGCTAAACCCTCCGCTTAATATGAAATAATAGCATTTATATGCCAGAGTTACCTGAGGTTGAAATAACGCGGCGGGGCTTGTTGCCGCTGATTAATCAAACGGTAAGTAATGTTGTGATACGCAACCCATCAATGCGTTGGCCGATTCCTGACCACTTGCCAACGACTTTAGCTAGTAAGACCTTATTAAGCCTCAAGCGCCGTGCAAAATATATCCTTGGTGAGTTCGAAAATGGCACATTATTAATCCATTTAGGCATGTCCGGACATATCAGCTTGCTGGATAGAAATTATCCGCCCGAAAAGCATGATCACTTCGATATTCAATTCAGGAATCAACAAGTGTTACGGCTGAATGACCCTAGACGCTTTGGTGCTGTCTTATGGGCAGGTATGTCGCCTGAGACACATGTGCTGCTCAGTGCATTAGGCCCAGAGCCACTGAATGATGCTTTTAGTGGAAAGTACCTGCATCAACAAATAAGTAAGCGTAAAGCAGCCATTAAGGTCGCGATTATGGATGCAAAGCTTGTTGTTGGTGTCGGTAATATTTATGCAAATGAATCACTCTTCCGCGCACGTCTTAACCCGCAACTACCTGCTAACCAACTAAGCTTAGAGCAATGTGAGCAATTAGTAGCAGAAATCAAGGCAACACTAGTAGCTGCGCTAAAGGCTGGCGGGAGTAGCCTGCGAGACTTTTCTGCGGTTAATGGGAGGTCAGGTTACTTCCAGCAATCCTACTTTGTTTATAGCCGAATGGATCAGCCATGTAAGGTATGCGGCAAGGTGATTAAGAATATTCGGCTAGGTCAACGATCTACTTACTTCTGTCAAAATTGCCAAAAGTAGCCTTTACTGTTGTTTAGTTAAGCACGGTAACTGCGATAAAAACAATTTGTAGTATGGCAATCACAATCAGACTAATTGTAAGGTATTTTTGCCACTTTGCTTGCTGCTGTTGTACAATTATCAGCTTGTTTATATCGCTGTTTAACGGTGCTTCCTGTTCGGGGTCGGTCTGTTGATTGAACCAGCGGTGAATTAGTCGAGGCATTTCTGGCGCTGTTTTTAATATAAATGGCAACTCTGTTTTGAAAGACTTGGTAATCTTACGTAATCCCAACTGTTCACTCATCCAACGTTTTAAGAATGGACGTGCGGTTTGCCATAAATCAATATTGGCATCCAAGTCCCGACCTAAGCTTTCAATGTTTAGTAGCGTTTTTTGCAACATAATCAATTGTGGTTGAACAATTACACCAAACCGATGTGACATTTGAAATAAGCTTAATAAGGTGCGGCCAAATGATATTTCATTTAATGGCTTGTTAAAGATAGGCTCACAGATGGCGCGGATGGCAATTTCAAGCTCTTCTCTATTGGTGTCTTTTGGCACCCAGCCTGAGTCGATATGTGCTTGTGCCACATCGCGGTAATCACGGTTAAAGAAGGCTAGGAAATTGCGGGCAAGGTAATATTTATCGGCATCATTCAAGTTCCCCATGATACCAAAATCTAACGCGATATAACGACCATCATCTGTTACTTGAATATTGCCGGGGTGCATGTCCGCATGAAAAAAACCATCACGGAAGACTTGGGTGAAAAATATTTCAACACCATCATGTGCAAGTTGCGAGAGGTTGATGCCTTTATCCGTTAATACTTCCGTGTCGCGAATCGATACGCCGTTCATCCGTTCCATCGTCATGACAGATTCTCGACAATAGTCCCAGTACACCCCTGGGATTAATAACTGTTTGCCGCCATGACTGTCGCTAAAGTTACGCTTTAGTTGGCTGCAGTTAGCTGCTTCCAAGGTTAAATCAAGCTCATGTTTGGTATGCCTTGCAAACTCTTCAACAATCTCTAGCGGTTTTAGCCGCTTGGCTTCTTTTGAAAGCGTTTGCACTAGCCATGCTAGCGACTTGAGTATCGAGATGTCTTGTGAGATTACTTTTTCAACATTAGGGCGTAACACTTTTACTGCAACATCTTCACCACTTACCAAGGTTGCAAAATGTACTTGTGCCACGGATGCGCTGGCAACACATTCTGTATTGAACTGTTTGTAAATGGAATTAAGTGGCTGGTTAAATGCGGCGGTAATCGTTTGCTCTATTGCTGCATAATCAACAGGAGGCACTTGATCTTGCAGTATGGTGAGTTCATTAGCCACATCCTCAGGTAGTAAGTCGCGGCGTGTAGAGAGCACTTGTCCAAATTTAACAAAGATAGGGCCTAGTTTTTCTAAGGCTAATCTTAGGCGAACGCCGCGTGCTTGCTTTTTACTGCGCCAAAAAAAGCAGAGTTTGACTAACGATAGGAGTGGCTGAAATCCAGTATCTTGGTTGATGAAGTCATCAAGGCGGAACCAAAGTGCAATCCAGATGATATAAATTAAACGAAGGTAATGCATTTTAGTTTGTGCTGCTTTCTTTGGTATGTTTCTTTAGTTTTGCTAATTTTTTTTCTAAGCGGGTGAAATCACTCCGCAACGTGTCTACTTCAGTATTAAATTTCTCTACTTGCCATTTTTTTGCTAATACGGGCTTTTCTTCTTGCCAGTATTCAGACAGCATTTCGACTACATTGGTCGCTTGCTTTTTTGCTGTAGATGCAGCTATTTTACTGGCTGATACGAGTTTGTTAGCAGCGATGTCACCAACAGCTTTACTCAGGTCTTCTTCCACATCCCATCGGATGTGCTGTAGCACTTTGCCGAGTTCGGTAGCTAAATGTGTATCACCTTCTACTTTGATCAGCATCTTAGCGGCTTCGTCTTTTGCCATGAGGCGTAAAGCGAGACTAGGTGAAATATGAATGCTGGCATCTGCACCAGCATTGGTTGGTGCAACGCCTAAGCCACCATCTTCTAAAATGAGTAGTTTAGTCTTAATCAATGCAATATTGAACTGCACAATTTTGCCTGCATAAGCAAGCAAGTGCTGACGTGACCAATTGTTTTGGTTGGTGATGTGTTGTAAGAATTCAGCGGAAAATGGTTGAAGCATAGCGCGTACTTACAGTTTGTAACCCTTATGTAGTGCAACAATACCAGCACTTAGGTTGTAGTAATCCACTTTGCTTAAGCCCGCTTCTACCATCATTTGTTTTAGTGTTTCTTGGTCTGGATGCATGCGAATAGACTCTGTTAAGTAATTGTAACTATCTGCATCATTCGCAATTAGCTTGCCTATAAAAGGTAGAAATTTAAATGAGTAAGCATCATAAATTTTACTTAATGGTTCCCACACTTTTGAGAATTCAAGTACTAATAAGCGACCACCCACTTTAAGCACACGTTGCATTTCTTTCAGTGCATAGTCTTTATGCGTCATGTTGCGTAGTCCAAAGGACACAATAACACAATCAAAGGAGTTGTCGGCAAAGGGTAAAAGTTCTGCATTACATTGTATCGCTGGCACGTGTAGGCCCGCATCAATCATATTGTCACGCCCGACTGCCAACATGGAAGCGTTAATGTCGGTAAGGACTACTCTCCCTGTGGGACCTGCTTTTTGACTGAAAAGTTTGGATAAGTCACCACTGCCCCCCGCAATATCGAGTACACTATCGCCTGCTTTAACACCACTGGTGTTCACTGTGAAGCGTTTCCATAACCGGTGCATGCCAGCAGACATTACATCATTCATGATGTCGTATTTTTGCGCTACAGAATGAAAGACTTCCCCTACCTTCTGCTGTTTCTCTCCCTCTTTGATGGATTTGAACCCAAAATATGTTTCTTTATCGCTCATCCTTTTTCCTCTTAAGACTCAGGTTAAGACTCGGGATTTCTTTTCTGTCCTGCAGCATCTAGTCGTCCAATATATTCTAACCAAAGTGCCTCATAGTTTTTAGCCAAGTGATACAAATAATCCCATGTATATAAACCGGTGTCATGATCATCCGTAAAAAACAGTTTGATTGCATAATTGCCGACCGGTTCAATGTTGGTGATATTCACATCCTCTTTACCTACCTGTAAAACTTCCTGCCCCGAGCTATGTCCTTTGACTTCTGCTGAAGGTGAGTAGACACGTAGAAACTCGCATGACAACTTACACTCTGTATTGTTATCGAACTTAATTTCTAACAGCTTAGAAGCTTGGTGTAATTTGATGTCTACTGGGTTGGGGGTATTGGCATCTAGCCCGCTCATTTTGGTCTCATTAAATGAAATTTATATCTAAGATAGAATGATAGCAGAACATGACCGAACGGTATTGCTTTGGCCATTTTTATGACAAATCATTCGTTTTAACCACCTTTTGCCAGAGGCTAGTTTAAATGGCTAGCAAAAGGCGTTCAATTCATTGAGTTTCTTAATGGACATGGAGCAGTGGAGATAATAAAAGCAGGTTCGCTTTGAGGAGCTAAATATGGCAGATATGCATTTAGTAGGCTACCCTGCTTCTTACGCGGAATGGAGAGGGGAGCTTGTTATAGCATAATTGGCTATTTATTTATTCAGTATGATTAGCTAGCATTGCTTTTTTAACATTCTGCATCGCTTTTTGTTCGATCTGACGAATACGCTCGGCTGAAACACCAAACTCTCCAGCTAGGTCATGAAGTGTGCTGTTGTTTTTCTCATTCAGCCAGCGGGCTTCTACAATACGTCTACTTCTATCATCAAGATTCGCTAATGCATTGCTTAGGGCGCTAGATTGTAGGCGCTCATTCTGTTCTTGCTCTAAAAAGTCTGAAGGCCCTGGCGTATCGGCTTCCAGATATGCAATTGGGTTGTAGGTCTCTTCGCTATCTGCGGCTACCGGGGTGTCTAAAGACATCTCTTGACCATTTAAGCGGTATTCCATTTCCATCACCTCTTCAGGTTTTACATTAAGCCTTGTGGCGATGTCATCCACTTCTTCAGTATTGAGCGTATTGACACTTGTCTTCATGCTGCGCAAATTAAAAAACAACTTACGCTGTGCTTTCGTGGTCGCAGTTTTAACTAGGCGCCAGTTGCGGATTACATACTCATGAATCTCTGCTTTAATCCAATGGATTGCAAAGGAAACTAAGCGAACACCTCTATTAGGATCAAACCGTTTAACAGCCTTCATCAATCCAATATTGCCTTCTTGGATCAAGTCGTTTTGCGGTAAACCATAGCCCGTGTAACCACGAGCAATCTTTGCAACTAATCGCAAGTGCGACACAATCAATTTTTGCGCGGCTTCTAAATCGTTAAATTTAGCTAGGCGCGTGGCGTACTCATGCTCTTCCTCTGCAGTAAGCATAGGAAAGGTTTTGATAGTACGCATATATTGATCATAGCTATCAATGGACGAAATTGAGGGTAGTGTTAAAGCGTTTATGGCCATGCTCCTCTTAAGGAATTTAATAATGTATATGCTATTTTAGCACTCATAGCGTTAGAGTGCTAGCTTCGAAGAAGGTTGTAAAGAATACTTAATTAATCGACTTGAAGAGTGATTTGGATACAGTGATATAAGCTGAAACTACTCCGAGAAGAATAGCACTGAGGCACGTAACGAATAATGTGGCAAAATTGGGTAAGCGTAAACTAAAATCGGCTTGATATTCTGTTGCTAAGGATACAATGGATAGGTTGAATAATAGAATAACGCAACTGGCAATAGCCAGCGCCAGCAATGCGCCGGCCAATCCATAAATAGCACCTGAGTATAAAAAAGGTCGGCGAATAAAGCTATGCGTTGCACCAATGAGTTGGCTGACTTCGATTTCTTGTTGTTGCGTTAAAATTTGCATGCGGATGGTATTGCCAATCACAGCAAATATAGCAAAGCCTAGTAGCATTGCTAATACCCATAATGCATTTCCTCCTAAAGCCAATAAGTAATTCAAGCGCTTTAGCCAGGCATGATCAATTTGAATAGCTTCGACGCCGTCTAATTGGCTCAAATCAGTTTTTAGCTGGTTGATGGCCGCTGATTCCAGATCTGTTGGTTCGATAAAAAACGCATCGGGTAATGGGTTCTTATCCAATGTCTGGATAATGTTTTCATTTTGACTGTCGTTAGCAAGCTGTTTCAATGCAGCTTCTTTTGAGATGAACTGAAATTTTTTAATGGCTGCATGGGTTGCTAATGTATTGTGAATGCTATCAGCCATGGTTGGTGTTGCGTCGGTTGTTAAGAATAAGCTCATATGCGAGTCATTTTTGATTGAACCGACAAGCCCGCTAAAGCTAGTGAGAGCGAGATACATAATAATCGGCAAGGCCAAGCTCACCGCAATAGTGAAGGCAATAAATAAATTGCCGAATAGATTCTCTCTTAACCGTGAGATCACTAGCTGCCGTGCTTGAGAGTGCTGTGTTAACCATGTGTTCATGCGACCACCTGAGGTGTAACAAGTCGACCATGATCTAAATGCAGTACTTTATGCTCATTGGCTGTGCCTAGCAAATCATGCGTTGCGATAATCACAGTAACGCCCACTTGTTGGAATGCGCTAAATAAAGTCAGGATGCCATCAGCATAATTTTTATCTAGATTACCTGTTGGTTCATCTGCAATCAGTATCGAAGGTCTTGAAACGACGGCACGTGCAATAGCCAAGCGTTGCTGTTCGCCACCAGAAAGTGTAATCGGCATGCTTTTTTCTTTATTAAGTAAGCCTACTTTATCAAGTGCAGCTCGAATGCGCTTGCCTGCATCAGCGCCTGTAATCCCATTGATGGCAAGTGGTAATGCGACATTGTGATAACAATTACGGTCATACAATAATTTATGGTCTTGAAAAACAAGACCAAACTTTCTACGGACATACGGTAATGTTGACTCACTCAACTTGCTGATATTTTGATTGTTGATGAGCACCGTGCCATTCGAAGGGCGTTCAATAGCAGCAACCAGCTTCAGCAAGGTACTTTTACCAGCACCCGAGTGACCTGTGACGTAAACCATCTCACCTTGTTCAATGCTAAAGCTCGCATTGCTTAAGGCTTCTTGGCTGCCTGGGTAGCGCTTGGTTACATTGTCTAAAACAATCATCGCGTTATTGGAGCTACTATCATGTGAGTATTTTAGATTATTCATCAAATAGCGCATCGACAAACTCGTTGGCACTGAAAGGGTGTAAATCATCAATGGCTTCACCTACGCCAATAAAGCGAATCGGGATAGGTCGCGCTTCGGCAATGGCTGCAATCACACCACCTTTGGCAGTACCATCTAACTTACTTAAAATCAAACCAGTTATGCCTAACGCATCATCAAATGATTTAACTTGGCCAACTGCATTTTGACCTGTGTTGGCATCAATGACTAACATCACTTCATGCGGTGCACCAGGGTAGGCTTTGCCAATGACGCGTTTTACTTTTGCAATTTCTTCCATTAGGTGCATTTGTGTCGGTAGGCGCCCAGCAGTATCGGCAATCACGATATCAATCTTTTTAGAGATGGCTGAATTCACTGCATCAAAAATAACGGCAGCAGGATCTGAGCCTTCAGAGGTGATGACATGTACGTTATTACGGTCACCCCATACTTGTAATTGTTCGCGTGCAGCGGCTCTAAATGTGTCGCCAGCAGCAATCAAAACAGACTTGCCTTGAGATTGGTATAGTTTGGCTAACTTGCCGATAGATGTGGTTTTACCCGCGCCATTCACACCTGCTAACATGATGACAAATGGCAGTTTTTTACCAGTGTCGAGAGCGGCTTCTAGTGGTGAAAGAATGGTATGCAACTCAGCTTTAAGGGCATCCTTAAGCGCTACCGTATCTTCTAGGCGATTTTTTTTGACGTGAGCTTTTAGGTTGTCTAAGAGTTTTAGTGTGGCGGCAACGCCGACGTCAGACGTGAGTAGAATAGACTCCAACTCTTCATAGGTGTCTTCGTCAATCTTCCCACCACTAAATAAGCTGGTAATTTGGCCGCCCAGATTTTTTCGGGTTTTAGATAGGCCTGCTTTAAGTTTTTGGGCCCAGCTTAACTTTTCTTTTACAGCTGGTTTTACTTGTGGCTTTTCTTCTTCAACAAGTTGACCAACGACAGATTCGACTGTTTCAGTAGCTGGAGTTTCTGCAACGTCCAATTCAGGTGCTTTATCATCGGCTCCAGTTTCTGGAGCATTCTTTTTTTTTAAAAAATCAAACATAACAATTCTTAAAAAGGGATAGGGCTTATTTTACTGTACTTTTATCAGAAGCTTCTAACTATTCAATGGGTATTAATCACTAAGTAAATAATAATGAATGTATGCATAATTGCAACCGAACCCATTGATTGATATTGTGATCACAACATTCAATTACTATTGCCGCATGGTGCATGGGCCATGACTTACCACTCTGCTATGATATGTGAGGTTTTTAGTGTGTGTTAATGCAAAGAAGAATAGATGTACCCATGGGATATTTTCTTTTTATTGATGGTGTTGTTAGTAAGGTAAAGCACCATAGTTGATATGAGTGCGATATAAAAACTTAAAGTAAGCTAGTGAAGGTAATGAAACTAACACAGGTCAGAAGTTGAGTAACTATAGTGAAAAAAAAACAAAATACAGTAAGAATTAATGCGGGTGTGTGGCGTAGCCGCGTACTTCAGTTTCCCGATGCTGACGGGTTGAGACCATCACTTGATCGGGTGAGGCAAACAGTATTTAATTGGTTAGGACAGGATTTAACAGGGCAAGTGTGTTTGGATATTTTTGCAGGAACAGGCGCATTTGGTTTTGAGGCGTTATCTCGTAATGCAAAGCAGTTGGTGATGGTGGAGAATTCAAAGCTTGCTTCAAAAGCGCTGATTCAGAACCAATCCTTGCTTAAGGCGGACCATTGCCAAATCCTTAATATGGATGCGATACTGTTTTTGACGAGTAATCAGCAGCAGTTCGATCTTATCTTTTGCGACCCACCTTATCAGAAACAATGGTTGGATAAACTGCTCCCCATTTTAGGTGAGCACCTCAGTGACGATGGTGTTTTGTATGCCGAAGCGGAATATAAATTAGAATCTAATGCTAACTGGGAAGTGCTAAAGCAAAGTAAAGCAGGTAATGTGTATTATCATTTGTTAAAATGCATCAAATAGTTTGAGACACACGGCCACACGAATAAGAGCAGACGAGTAAAAGCATATGAGCAAAAAACGCATCGCAGTTTACCCCGGCACATTTGACCCGATTACATTGGGGCATGAGGATATCGTGCGTCGTGCAGCTAACTTATTTGATGAAGTCATCGTGGCAGTAGCAGTCAGCACCAGCAAGAACACTTTGTTTTCCTTAGATGAGCGTATTGCACTAACTAAAGCAGCTTTTGATACGTCTGATATCAAAGTAATGGGCTTTGATGGTTTATTGATGCAGTTTGTACAAAGTAAAGGTGCGCAAATGGTTATTCGAGGCTTGCGTGCTGCGAGTGACTTTGAATACGAGTTTCAATTAGCTGGTATGAACCGCAAGCTGTATCCGAAATTAGAAACGCTCTTCTTAACGCCGTCAGAACAATACATGTTTGTCTCGTCTAGTTTGGTGCGTGAAGTGGCTACACTAAAGGGCGATGTGAATCAGTTTGTATCAGCTAAGGTTGCAGTTGCAATTCGGACTAAACTTAGTCAGTAGTTATGTCGTTATTAATAACGGATGAATGCATTAACTGTGATGTTTGTGAGCCTGCTTGCCCAAATGAAGCGATTTATCAGGGCCAAGAAATTTACGAGATTGACCCTGATTTATGCACCGAATGTGTAGGCTGCTTTGATACGCCACAATGCGTAGACATATGCCCGGTTGACTGTATTCCATTAGACCCGAATAATGTAGAAACGAAAGATCAGTTAATGGATAAGCATTATAAACTCACACAAGTATAGTAGGTGAGCATGCGCGTATTACATAGTATGTTAAGTGTAGAGATTTTGTAACGTTCAATTGATTTTTACATGGATGCACTGGGTATAAGATTGAGTTTATACAGGAAGGCACAATCGAATATTTACGATAAATCTACAGTGCGGGAAAATTGTTGCGTTGTGCGGTGCTCAAAACCCTCATGTACTTAAATGTATAGTGCCGTAGGCCTTGCACCTTATCCCCTGTGAATTTTAAAGCGTTCATATGAATAAGAACACAGAACATCTTAAACAAGCAGTCCAATTTTACTTAGATGGTGATTGGGATGCATCCCACAAAATTACCCAAGACTATTCTGATGCGATGGCTAACTGGATTCATGCGGTATTGCATAAAATAGAAGGTGATGAGTGGAACAGTAAGTATTGGTATAAGCGGACAGATTGTAGGCAGTATGAAGATTATGTAGATGCTGAAACAGAATTACTTGAAATTCAGAAACTGCTGTAGATTGTGCTAGGTAAATAAAAAAAGCCTGCACAGGGAGGCAGGCTTTTAGTGGGTGGAACTTAGCACTTGCTGATCGCTTAGATAGCTGATGCCTTGCTATTTGATAAAGTAACGTACTTAAACTCACCGGCAACAAATACAAAGTTTGCATTTAAATTTTCAGTGTCTTTTTTCACCGCATTTTTATATGTCCAGATGACGCCTTCTTGATTGCCCCTGGCATTTTTTAGTGTGGTAATTGAATCTGGCATACCAAACTTCGTTGATACTTTGTTTATTTTTTCATTGCCTAGCATTTCGTAAAATGCAACATCTGATACAACAAGCCCGTTAAGGCTAACGGAGCCATTGCTATTAATGTTTTTTTGGAAGCCCATTGCATTTGCATTGATATTGCTAAAAGCAAGTAAGCAAATCATTAAACTACTAAGTAAAGTTTTTTGAATGAATTTTTGATTCATTTTATTCTCCTCTTTGGTTGAAAGAACTTGTACTATAGCAATAGAGTGTTGCAGTTTAATGGCAACTATGTAACTGATTTGTAAATATAAAAATAGGGCGCATATCCCCCTATTTTAATGTGGCGTATTAATCAAAAAATGATTTAGCTTTGTCTAACCAGCCCTTGTTTCTAGGGCCGTGTTTCCCTGCATCGGCCTGCGTACTTGTTTCAAATTCACGCAATAAGTTTTTTTGTGTTTCAGTGAGTTTAACGGGCGTTTCAACAGTAACATGCACCATTAAATCACCATAGTCACTTGAGCGTAATGGTTTAATGCCTTTGCCACGCAACCTAAAGACTGCACCTGTTTGCGTCTCTGTGGGCACCTTCATTTTTGCAGACCCGCCTAAGGTAGGGACTTTAATTTCGCCTCCCAATGCTGCTGTTGTAAAGCTTACTGGCATTTCACAATGTAAGTTGCCGCCTTCGCGTTCAAACATATCATGTTGTTTGAGATGTATCACCACATACAAATCACCCATAGGGCCGCCATTGACACCAGCTTCGCCTTTACCGGATAAGCGAATGCGATCACCTTCATCTACGCCAGCGGGGATTTTGACTGATAGTGTCTTATGCTGTTTGGTGCGACCATCACCGTGGCAGGTATTACATTCATCTGATTTAGAAATGGTCTTACCTGTGCCGTGACATTTAGGACAGGTTTGTTGTACGGAGAAAAATCCTTGCTGCATTCGCACTTGACCATGCCCACCACAAGTGCCACAGGTAGATGCTGACTTGCCTGATTTAGCACCAGAACCTTTACAAGGTTCACAAGTGGTCATCACTGGAATACGGATTTTAGTTTCGGTGCCTTTGGCTACTTGCTCTAGTGTGACTTCCATGTTGTAACGTAAGTCTGCACCACGATAGACATTGGAGCGTTGTTGACCACCGCCTCCACCACCAAAGATGTCACCAAAGATGTCGCCAAAAGCATCATTGAAGCCGCCAGCGCCACCACCACCGCCCATGCTTGGGTCAACACCAGCATGTCCATACTGGTCGTAAGCAGCACGCTTTTGATCGTCAGAGAGTATTTCGTAAGCTTCCTTCGCCTCTTTAAACTGCTCTTCGGCTTTTGCGTTGTCTGGGTTACGGTCCGGATGGTATTTCATCGCTAATTTGCGATAGGACTTTTTAACTTCCGCTTCTGAAGCATCTTGGTTAACGCCTAGTACTTCATAAAAATCTTTTTTGTTAGCCATAAGTATTATCTATATTGTGTTGCATTAAAGGTCACTATTCAAGTTAACAGTTTCAACGTGAATAAATCGCTAGCACCAAAGAGACGCTAGCGATTCTTGAGGAGGCTAAAGTTAAATTAGTCTTCTTTTTTCACTTCTTCAAAGTCAGCATCAACCACTTCGGCATCGACTGTTTTCTCACCTTCTTTGCTAGGTTGCGCGCTTTCAGCTTGTGCTTCTGCATTTAATTTTTCACCTAGAATTTGTGATGCTTCCATTAATGCATTGGTTTTAGAATCGATGGTTTCTTTATCACCATCTTTAATGGTTTCTTCTAAGTTTTTAATTGCTTCTTCGATCTTAGATTTTTCATCATCTGTGAGCTTGTCGCCATGCTCTTCTAGTGACTTTTTAACACTGTGTACCATGCCATCAGCACTGTTGCGTGCATCAACTAATTCACGCAATGCTTTATCTTCTTCAGCGTGTATTTCTGCATCTTCTTCCATGCGTTGAATTTCTTCTTCGCTTAGGCCGGAGTTCGCTTTAATGGTAATTTTATTTTCTTTGCCAGTCGCTTTATCTTTAGCAGATACGTGCAAGATACCATTCGAATCAATATCAAAAGTCACTTCAATTTGTGGCTGACCACGTGGTGCTGGTGGAATGTCGCTTAAGTTAAATTGGCCAAGTGATTTATTGGCAGTCGCCATTTCGCGCTCGCCTTGTAGCACTTGAATTGTTACCGCATTTTGGTTGTCATCAGCAGTAGAGAATACTTGAGAAGCTTTGGTAGGAATCGTTGTATTTTTCTTAATGACTTTAGTCATCACGCCGCCTAGTGTTTCAATCCCTAGAGACAATGGCGTTACGTCTAATAACAATACGTCTTTAACATCACCTTGTAATACACCACCTTGAATTGCAGCACCAACAGCAACAGCTTCGTCAGGGTTAACATCTTTACGTGGCTCTTTACCAAATATTTTTTCTACTTTTTCTTGTACTTTAGGCATGCGGCTTTGACCACCAACTAAAATCACATCAGTAATATCAGAACTTGAAACGCCAGCATCTTTCATTGCAGTAGTACAAGGTTTAATCGTACGCTCGATTAAGTCTTCAACCATGCTCTCAAATTTCGCGCGAGTAATTTTCACAACCAAATGTTTAGGGCCTGTTGCATCAGCTGTTACATATGGCAAGTTAACTTCTGTTTGTGTGCTTGAAGATAATTCGATTTTTGCTTTTTCAGCCGCTTCTTTTAAGCGTTGCTTAGCGAGTATGTCGTTACGTAAATCCAAGCCGTCATTGTCTTTCTTGAACTCATCAGCGAGGTAGTCGATGATGCGGTTATCAAAATCTTCACCACCAAGGAACGTATCACCATTGGTTGAAAGCACTTCAAATTGATGTTCGCCATCAATGCTAGAAATCTCAATGATTGATACGTCAAATGTACCACCACCTAAGTCATACACAGCAATCTTACGATCACCTTCTTGTTTATCTAAACCAAAAGCTAGCGCAGCAGCTGTAGGCTCATTAATAATACGTTTCACTTCTAAACCAGCGATGCGGCCAGCATCTTTTGTTGCTTGGCGTTGGCTATCGTTAAAGTAAGCAGGCACTGTAATCACCGCCTCTGTTACTTCTTCACCTAAATAGTCTTCAGCTGTTTTCTTCATCTTGCGTAATACTTCAGCAGACACTTGTGGTGCCGCCATTTTTTCGCCATTCACTTCAACCCATGCATCGCCATTGTCAGCTTTAACAATCTTATAAGGCATTAATTTGATATCTTTTTGCACTGCTTTTTCGTCATAACGACGGCCGATTAAACGCTTTACTGCATAAAGTGTATTCTCTGGATTGGTTACCGCTTGGCGTTTTGCTGGAGCACCCGCCAATATTTCACCGTCAGCATCTTTTGGATATGCGATGATCGATGGTGTCGTGCGACCGCCTTCTGCGTTTTCAATCACGCGTGGCTTGCCGCCTTCCATTACTGCGACACAAGAGTTCGTTGTGCCTAAATCAATACCAATAATTTTACCCATGTTTTATGTTCCTTATTTCTAAAATTCTTGAAAATTTATTTATTTAAATCATGTAGTCGTTTGCGACTGCGTTACTGTGAATGTTGGGGTGGTTTTCTTCTTTTCAAGTCCTTAACCCTTACATGGTTACTTAGCTTTTGAAACAACCACTAAAGCAGGACGCAATACACGGTCATTCAGTGTGTAGCCTTTTTGCAATACTTCTAATACGGTATCTGAGTCAATGTCAGAATCTACCGTGCTAATCGCTTGGTGTTTATTCGGATCAAATTTCTCATTTAATGGATTCACTTCAGCAATGTTGAATTTCTCAAATACAGTTAATAACTGCTTGGCAGTTAATTCAACGCCATCTTTATAGCTATCAACCGTTGTGCTTTCGACTGCCAGTGCACCGTCTATACTGTCTTTAACAGATAGCAATTCACCACTGAATTTTTCTAGTGCAAATTTACGTGCTTTATCTACATCGCCAGCAGAGCGGCGGCGAATGTTCTCACCTTCTGCTTTTGCATATAACACTTGTGCTTTTGCTTCTTCCAGCGCTGCTTCCAAAGACTCAATTTTTGCTTCAGGAGACATTTCTTCTGTCTGCACTTCTGGTGATTCCACTTCTTCTTCCGTGGTTTCTTCTTCCGTGGTTTCTTCTTCCGTGGTTTCTTCTTCCGTGGTTTCTTCTTCCGTGGTTTCTTCTTCCGTGGTTTCTTCGTCTGACATTGCTTTTCCTATTTTTTTAATAATGCTTGCACTGTATATGGAGATGCCGCACTTGATTTCAAGGGGAAATAATGACTTTTATGAAAAATGTTGAAGGACTTAATTTTTGCACTGTGTTTGTTATAAATCAAAAAAGTGCTGACTTTAAAGTGGCATATTGAAGTTGGTAACACTCACTTTGCAACGCGAGGGAAATGAAAGTGTGGATTGGTTTATTTTCAACGGGCTATGGTTTGATAGGTTTGCGATGATGCTCGTTGACATATTGTTTTTTATTGACCATGTCATTTAAGTAAGAAGAAAAGTTGACCTAACGAATTACGTAATAGCATACATTGCATCAAGCACTGGAGCGACATCAGGTATTTGTTTTACACCACCTAGGTTGATGATTTTTCCTTGAGCGGATGCCATGACCCCAGTCAGTGATGGGTCTGTATCCGTGTAAATGGCAACGGTAGGGATGTTAAGTGCAGCACTTAAATGCGACAAGCCGGTATCAACGCCAATCGCAGCGTGTGCCTGCTGAATAATGCTTGCTAAACGCGCAATGTTGAGTTTGGGTAACACCATTACATTTTCAAGATTCTCTGCAATGGCAAGTGCGCGCTGATGTTCCGCATCACTCGCCCACGGTAAAGTGAGGTGCAGATTTTGCGTTGCCAATTGCCTTGCCAATGCAATCCAATGGGAAGTTTGCCATAACTTACTGTCTTTGCTGGTGGCATGTAGACCGATGACAAAAGCCATTGGCAAACCGATAGCGTCAACTGTCTCGGTTGCCGTAATGTTGTAGCTAGGTGCGTTAATAGGCTTGGCATAGCCGCAGGCATAAGCTGCCAATTCGCGGTTTCGTATAACGGCATGCTGGTTACGAGCCACAGTATATTTCTTATCGTATAAATGGCTAGCGATAGGTTCGCGTGCTGATTTTTTATCCATCCCACTTTTAACGCCTTTGGCAAACGAAGACATGATGGCGCTTTTCAGTAGGCCTTGCGTATCAATAATTAAATCGTATGGTTGCGCTGATACTTGCTTTTTGAACGCGTTAATTTCACGCCAAGTTTTTTGGCTGAATAACTGCTTACGCCAACGTCGAACGGCTACCGTAAAAATTTGTTTAACAGCAGGGTGCAGCTTTGGGATGTCAGCAAAACCTTCTTCAACCACCCAATCAATCTGTGCATCAGGATGTTGCTGTAGAATGTCGGTGACAACTGGTAAGTTGTGGATAACATCACCTAAAGAAGAGGTTTTAACCAGTAAAATACGTTTCATAGTGTTATTTTCGCATACAATTATCATTTTTATAGACGGATTAATTAAGCATTGAAATTTGCATTCATTCTTTTTAAGTACTTTCCCTTCGGCGGCATGCAGCGCGATATGTTGCGTACAGCATATGAATTGATTAAACGTGGCCATACGGTGGAAGTATTTACCTTAAGCTGGCAGGGGGAAGCACCTAAAGGCATGGTGATTCATGTATTGCCGCAAAAGGGCTGGTTTAATTTTCAGCGGTATAAAAAGTTTATTAAAGAGACTTTTAATTGCATCCAAAGCAATGATTTTGATTATATTTTTGGCTATAACCGTATGGCTGGCTTGGATGCGCATTTTGCGGCGGATCCGTGTTTTATTGAAAGAGCCCGTACGCAACGCAGCTTCTTATATCGGTTGATGCCAAGAACAAAATGGTTTGCTGCCTGTGAAAAAGAGGTTTTCTCAGCAGATTCAGCAACGCATGTCTTAGCAGTGGCATTGACAGAAAAGCCACACTTTCAAAAATGGTATGGTTTGCAGGATGAGCGCTTTCACTATATTCCACCTTATTTATCACCAGAGCGTTTTGCCTTAGGGGCTAAAACACAGATGCGAAAGTATTTAAGACAAGCCTTTGATTTTGGCGCAACCGATTTTGTTTACATGCTGACAGGGTCTGGCTTCTCCATGAAAGGGCTAGATCGCGCTATTCTTGCTTTAGCTGGACTGCCTGAAAAACTACGCGCTAATACGAGGTTAGTTGCTGTGGGGCAAGACAACCCTAAACAATTTGCAGCTATGGCTCAAAAACTAGGCGTAGCTGATCATCTTGTTATTTCTAAAGGCCGTGCAGATATACCGCAATTAATGCAAGGTGCGGATGTGTGTGTGCATCCAGCTTACCGAGAAAATACTGGCTTAGTGATTCTCGAAGGTATGGTTTGTGGTGCGCCGATGTTAGTCACTGAAAGTTGTGGTTATGCGAATCATGTTCGGGACGCTGACGCAGGATTGGTTTCAGCGATGCCTTTTGACCAAGTTAAATTTAATGCTGCGTTTTTGAAAATGCGAGAAGCATTAGCCCGAGGGGTTAAATCAAAACCTAAGTGGGGGAAAAATGGCCTAGCCTATACAAAAAATATTATGCAAGCTAATGATGGAAGTGAAGAGGCGCGCATCCTGATTCAGCTAGCAGAAGAGAAAAATAATGGGCGGTATTTAAGCCAATGATAGGTGAGCATAAGATGATATTCGAGATGCCGGCTGCATTGCGCAAAGCGCTAGAGCAGAGCGAGAAGGGCGATGCTTTTGTTAAGGCGATGACGTTGAGAGGAAAACCTTTTCGTGACGTGCCAGGACGCAAAACCAGTCAAGTTGAGCTGCTAGGAAAGTCTTACTTTATTAAGCAACATTTTGGTGTGGGCTGGGGCGAGATTGTTAAAAATATCATTTTGTTGAAAAAGCCAATATTGAGCGCCATGACAGAAGTAGATGCCATTCAGAAAGTGACCTCGTTGGGAATCGCCACAACGCCTGTGGTTGCTTATGGGCAGCGAGGATGCAGTCCTGCTAACACCAAATCTTTTTTATTAACAGAAGATTTGGGTGATATTACTTCTTTAGAGGAGTTGTGTGCTGTTTGGAAAGAAAACCCACCAGATGCTCGCTATAAACGTCATTTGGTTATTGCAGTAGCGAAGTTGGCCAGAAATATACATGAGCATGGGGTAAATCATCGAGACTTTTATTTATGCCATTTGTGTTTGCATAATGAAGCACCAAAATTGCAGTTGTATTTAATCGACCTACATCGTGCTTTGATACATAAAAAACCTTCCAAGAAAGCCAACATGAAAGATATAGCGGCATTATATTTTTCCGCGATGGGTACGGTACTCACGGCAAAAGACTATTTACGGTTTAGGCGATATTATCACCCACAGGATAAGCAGTTTTGGCAGCAAGTAGAACATAGAGCTCAAGCACTTAACACTAAATTTAATAGTAAAAAGTTTCAAAAAAGGCTACAGATGGAGAGAGACAAGCTTAACTCGTAGTTATCAAGCGTTCTCTTGCGGCAGTTTCTCCTTTGCTTTTCTTCTGACTTTGTAGCGATGGTAATGCCAATTGTATTGCTCAGGGCGTTGCTGGATTTGTTTTTCAATGGCCTTGTTCAGTAGTGCTGGCGTGTTAATCGAATCAACTTTAGAGAAGTGAACAATGTAGCCTTTGCCTTTGGCTAATCGTTCCCCGTACATCATGATAATAGTAGCGCCTGTTTTTTTAGCTAATTTACTGGCAAGCGTCATAGAGTATGCTGGCTGATTAAAAAAGTTTGCCCATTCGCCTTCACCTGAATTGGGCACTTGGTCAGGTAGAATTCCAATGGCTTCTCCTTTTTTGAGTGCTTTGAGCAGTGTTCGTACACCAGAGGAATTTGCTTCGGCTAACTCCAAACTCGAACTGACTCGTCCTTTAATAATAAATGGCAGTAGCCATTCCATTTTTGGTGGGCGGTATAGTGCAGAAACTGGGCAATGCAAGGCGCAGTAGTGAAAGGTTATTTCAAAGCAGCCCATATGAGGTGTTAAGAAAATAATGCCTTTATTCGCTGCAATGGCAGCATCAACGACACCCCGCCCAGTGGTGGACTGGATTATCTTATTGATTTCTTTTTTGTCTGCTTGCCAGATATAGGGTGTTTCTAATACCAGCTCACCAAGGTTAATGAAGTTTTGGCGTACCGCTTTTTTGATTGCGCCTGAAGATAATTGGCTTTGTTTGATGTTCTCAGCTGCTAATTGTTTCGCTTTAGGCATGGTGAGGAACAATATGTGACCTAAGGCCCTACCTAAACCGTGTAGTAAAGGCAATGGTAGCCGCCCCCAGCATTTGAAAAGCAGTGATAGCATAGGAGGATATTATAATTGAAATTATGATTAACACATCGGCTAATTAATGGCTGATATAATGACAGCATCCAATAAATTATGTAATGCCCTTAATTGTTTCAATCTGAACGTTATCAACAGGCATGTTCACAACATCAACTAGCTAGGGTTGAATCATGGTGGGATAAGCACATGGCTTGGCTTGGAAGGGGTCTGATCATCGGCATTGCGGTTGGAGTGTTGTAGGGCAACTAACATTAATTACTTAATAGTGGTACATTAACCACCTTCAAAAAGAAGCATAAAGCTATGGACGAGCAACACATTGCAAACAAGGACGGTGCTATTTTAGCGACAACAACTCTGCTTAAAACTGTTGCCAATGCTGTACGCGACTTCCATGTTGCAGGTTTGGCGCATCGAGCTTTGTACTTTCCCTTACAGTACTTTCAAGCAAAACGATTGAGTAAGTTGTTACGATTGCTGTGCCGGCCAATCTTAAGGCGATCAATATGTCGTTGGGCGGCTAGACTGAATGAAAAATAATAATGTCAGCTTGTTAGCTGATTTTGGTATCCATACAACAGCAGTTGTATTAGACGATTCGAGTGTTTTAACCGCATTAGAGGCTGTGCGTTATATACCAAGACGCCGCTGTGTTTGCAAAGCAACTTGGCAAGGTAAGCACGTGTATGCAAAACTATTTTTTGGCGAAGAAGCGGCGCAATATGCTTTACGTGATGTGTGCGGTGTGGAGGCTTTGCAACACGCGAATCTATTAACACCAGCCATACTAAAACAAAGTAAATTGTCCCAGCATGAAGGCTATGCGGTGGTTTTTGAAGCCATTACACCATCAGAAAATGCAGAAGTAGTTTTGGCTGCTGCTAACGAATTTGTCCGGGTTGAGCTTGCACATCAGTTGGTTCAGCTTGTTGCACAGCATCATGAGGCTGGATTGATACAAACAGACATGCATTTAAAAAACTTTTTGATTCAGCATGGTGCTATTCATACCATTGATGGCGACGGTATTCGTCACTTTAAGAAGCTACCATTTAAAAAATCATACGCTAATCTTTGCCAATTGCTCTCAAAATTTGATGTGTTAATGATAGATGGCTATTTGTCTGCTTTATTAGAAACATATACCAACGCTAGGTCATGGCAGCAGTCGCTTAATGTTGATGTTGTTAAAGTTAAGATTAATGCGGCTAGACAAAAGACTACAGCAGCATATGCTGATAAAAAAGTATTTAGGGCGTGTACCGATGTTGTTGTGAGTAAAGCCAAGCATGTATTTGCCGCAATAAATGCGCTGCATGCAGTGGATGATTTTCCACAAACAATACCTGATCTTGATACTTATTTTACACTTGGCAATATTATTAAAAATGGCAATACATGTATAGTTGCATCTGCCAAGATAGGGTCGCTTAATGTTGTGATTAAACGTTACAACATTAAGGGCTTCTGGCATGGGGTTGGACGTGCTTTTAGAAGAACAAGAGCATCTACCTCTTGGGGAAATGCGCATCGACTTCAGTTGCTTGGTTTGCCAACGGCGAAACCTATAGCGTTAATAGAAACAAGAAGGTTTGGCTTAAAAGGTAGGGCGTACTTCATAACAGAATATGTTGATGCACTCGATATGGATGTTTTTTTTAAGCAATCAATAGGCAAGGTTCTGCGAGCGGAAGCAGTTAAGCAAGCAGTTCAACTGTTTTACCGTTTATATTTACTTAACATCTCGCATGGTGATATGAAGGCCGCGAACATTAAAGTACTCGCTGATGGGGAACCTTTGTTGATTGACTTGGATAGTATGCAGCAGCATAAAAAATCTGCAGTTGCGCAAAAAGCACATGTGCGCGACATTAAACGCTTTATGCGAAATTGGAAAGACACACCTTCCCTGTATAATGCGTTCGTTAAAGTATTTAAAGTTGTTTATGCTGATCATGCACCATTACAAGCGGCACAAATATTAGAATAATTATATAAAGTTAAATTAAATGATTGTATTGGGTTTATCTGGCGCTTTAAGCCATGACGCATCTGCCGCTATTTTGGTCGATGGGAAAATAGTAGCCGCCGCAGAAGAAGAGCGTTTCTTACGTGATAAGCACGCTAAAAACAAATTTCCTTATGAGGCGGCCAAATTTTGCTTGAAAGAAGCGGGTGTTAAACCGGAAGATGTGGACGTTGTTGCTTTCCCATATGCTGAAATTCCATTAAGTACTAACGCGCGTTGGCACTATGCTAAGCGCCATTGGTATGCGCCGGATCGTGCTTTAGATGCGATCTTTAATGGTAACCGTCGTTTTAGACGTAACCGTGATAAATCATCAGCGTTAATGCAAGAATTAGGTTTAACCAATGCCAAGTTTGAAGCAGTTGAACATCACTTAGCACATGCTTCTAGTGCTTATCATTTGAGTGGCTTTAAAGAAAAAACAGCGATAGTTGGTATTGATGGTAAAGGGGAGTACGCCACTACATTCTTTGGCTATGGCGAAAAAGGTAAGATACATAAGATTAAAGAGTTTTATGACCCCGACTCTCTGGGCGGCCTTTATGGAGCGATGACTGAATATTTAGGCTTTGATATGCTGGATGGTGAGTTCAAGGTCATGGGCATGGCGCCTTATGGAGATGCAAGTAAGTATGACTTGTCTGACTTAGCCAAATTTGAGAATGGTGAATTAGTTGTTAATACTAAGCTGGTGAATGTCGTAGGTATGCGCCGCTATAAAGAAAATGGTAAAGGTTATTACTTTACGCCTGAGCTCATTAAGCGCTTAGGCGCAAAACGTGAAGGTGATGAAATTGATGACCCTTATATTCACTATGCCGCTTCCATTCAAGCACTGCTAGAAAAGCTTGCGCTTGAAATGATTGAATACTACCTCGGCGATATTATTCGTGAAACGGGTAAGGTTGTGATGGCTGGCGGCGTTGCGCTGAATGTGAAGTTGAATCAACGCATTATTAGTTTGCCATATGTGAAAGAGTTATTCGTGCAACCAGCTTCCGGTGATAACGGCACATCTCTAGGTGCCGCAACCTTTGCAGCCAATAGTGCGGGTGAGATAATCCATAAAATGGAACATGTTTATCTAGGCCCCAAATTCTCTAGTGAAGAATGTGTTGCTGCTTGCGAAGCACATCCAGAAAGCCCAGTCTTTACTAAGATAGATGATTTCCCAAAAAAAGCAGCAGAGCTATTGGCTGCGGGCAACCCGTTAGCTTGGTTCCAAGGTCACATGGAGTTTGGTCCCCGATCACTTGGTTGTCGTAGTATTCTTGGTGACCCTAGCCACCCTGGCGTGGCTGATCGTATTAACGCACAGATTAAATACCGTGAGCGGTGGCGTCCATTTTGCCCAAGCATGTTGGATAAGGTGGCAGAAGATTTATTACAAACCGATCATCCTGCGCCTTATATGACGTTTACCTTCGATGTGAACCCTGCTTGGCATCACCGTATTCCAGAAGTGGTGCACGAGGATGGCACGGCAAGGGCGCAAGTGGTGACGCGTGAGACTAACCCGCGTTATTATGAATTGATTGAACATTTAGAAACATTACGTGGCAGTGCTGTTGTATTAAACACATCACTCAACCGTCGTGGCGAACCCATGATCTGTAGTCCGACTGATGCGCTCAATATGTTTTATGGCTGTGATCTAGAGTATTTAATGATGGAAGATGTGCTGGTCACGAAGAAGTGATGTTAATCGTTACCTTCCATATTGTAAATTTGTTATAACTAATTTATTTTAGAAAACAATTCACTCGTCAAATATATCTTTAAAATTGACGAAATTCCCTATTCTGAGCGATAATTGAACGCTAGATAATTTAAAATCTGTGTTGTTTGCAGAGTTGGAAGTGAGTTTAATCAAGTATGAAACAATCCCATATAGAAGTTACCGAACGTATTATTGAAGTAAGCCGTCCTACCCGTACTGCTTACTTGCAACGCATGAAAGAAATTGCAAATCGAGACCGTGGTGCAGACCGTTTAGGTTGTGCTAACGTTGCCCATGCCTTTGCAGCCATGCCAGTCAATGACAAGCTAAAGGTTGTGGCAGAGAAGGCGCCAAATATCGGTATTGTCACGGCATATAACGAAATGTTGTCCGCGCACCAGCCTTATGGCGTCTATCCAGATATCATTAAAAATGAAGCAAATAAACATGGTGCGACAGCACAAGTAGCTGGTGGCGTACCTGCTATGTGTGATGGTATTACACAGGGTGAGCCGGGAATGGAACTGTCTTTGTTTAGTCGCGATACGATTGCGATGAGTACAGCGGTTGCTTTATCACATGATGTTTTTGATGCTGCACTGTTACTAGGTGTTTGCGATAAAATCGTCCCAGGATTATTAATTGGTGCGTTACAGTTCGGTCACTTACCTTGTGTATTTGTACCAGCTGGCCCAATGAGTACGGGTCTCGATAACACGTCTAAATCAAAAGTGCGCGAGCAATACGCACAAGGCTTAATTGGTCGTGAGGAGTTGTTAGCATCGGAATCCATGGCTTATCACGGAGCAGGTACTTGTACTTTTTATGGCACCGCTAACAGTAACCAAATGTTGATGGAAGCCATGGGCTTGCACGTACCAGGTTCAGCCTTTATTCACCCACATGATGGTATGCGTGAGCTGCTGACACGTGAAGCGGTGAAAATGGTGTTAGAGAATACGAAGGCAGGCCATCACACGCCAATTGGTAAGCTGGTAGATGAGCATGTGATTGTAAATGCAATGGTGGCTTTGTTAGCAACTGGAGGTTCAACGAATCACTTGATTCACTGGGTAGCGATTGCACGTGCAGCTGGCATTATTATTGATTGGACGGACTTCTATCATCTTGCGAAAACAACACCGCTATTAACAAGTGTATATCCAAATGGTAAAGCAGATGTGAACCAGTTCCAAAATGCTGGCGGCCCAGCTTTCGTGATACGTGAACTAATTGATGCAGGTTATATGTATCCTGATGTATTTACGGTCGCTTATGGTGGCTTACGTGACTACGGTAAAATACCTGAAAAAGAAGGCGATCAGTTGGTATGGAAAGATTTGCCAAAAGAAAGCAAAGATGAGTTGATTGTTCGTACGGCAGATCACCCATTTAGTGAGTCTGGTGGTTTGCGTTTGCTTAAAGGAAATCTAGGCCGAAGTGTGATTAAGGTTTCAGCTGTACCAGAAGATCGCCATATCATTGAAGCACCCGCAATTGTATTTGATGCGCAAGAAGAATTGTTGCAAGCATTCGATCGAGGTGAGCTAGAAAAAGACTTTATTGCGGTTGTCCGTTTCCAAGGTCCTAAAGCGAATGGCATGCCAGAACTACATAAATTAACACCACCATTGGCAGTATTGCAAAATAAAGGCTTTATGGTGGCGATTGTGACTGACGGCCGTATGAGCGGCGCTTCAGGTAAGATTCCTGCCGCGATTCACTTAACCCCAGAAGCTTCAGCAGGTGGAGCATTAGCAAAAGTACGCACTGGAGATATTGTGCGATTGAATGCTAAGGTCGGCATGGTAAATGTGCTTGTTGATGAGGATGAATGGGAAGAGCGAAAACCTGAAGAGCTTTCTGATGCTAAGAGACATAGTAATGAGCATGGCTTTGGTCGCGAGCTGTTTGGCGGAATGCGGAAGAACGTCCTATCTGCCGAAGAAGGTGCAATTACCTGGCTTTAAAATGGATGCGGCGTTACTTTCACTAGCCGTGCCAAAACGTACTGCCGTCGCTCAAGTGCCTTGCTTCAATTGATTTTGAAGCTAATTAGACAACGTAAAGCTTAAAAGAATTTATTACATAATTAATGAGAGAAAAATGAATACATTAGATTTGGCAAAAGAAGGTCCAGTAATCCCAGTTATCGTTATTAATAAGGTAGCAGATGCTGTGCCGATGGCAGAAGCACTACTTGAAGGCGGCGTTAAAGTGCTTGAAGTGACATTGCGTTCAGCAGTTGCTTTAGAAGCCATGGAGCAGATTGCTAGGCATGTGCCTGATGCGATATTAGGCTCTGGTACTGTACGTAATTTACAAGATGCAAAAAATTCATTAGATGCGGGTTGCAAATTTGCAGTGAGTCCTGGGTATACATCAGAGCTTGGTCACTATGCTAAAGAAATTAGCCTACCATTATTGCCAGGAGTTGCAACAGGTTCAGAGGTCATGACAGCGAATGCTGATGGCTACAACTTCTTGAAGCTGTTCCCAGCTGTTGCCGTGGGCGGCATTAATTTACTAAAAGGCTTTGCTGGACCATTTTCAGATGTGATGTTCTGTCCAACGGGGGGCGTTAAAGTCCATTCAGCACCTGACTTTTTAGCGTTGCCGAATGTTGTGGTTTGTGGCGGAACTTGGTTGACCCCTGCAGATGCAGTGGCGAATAAGGACTGGGCACATATTACGAAACTAGCAAAAGAGGCTAGTGCGATTAAGCCTGCTTAAATAAGTAAACGCAGTATATGAAGGCTTTGTACTTTAGGGTGAAAAGTCTAGCTTAATGGACACCTTTAAAGCATGCTGCATTGAGATTAACATGGATATTGATCTAACAAAATACAAAACCATTGTGTTTGATTGTGATGGTGTCGTGCTTGATTCCAATATTACGAAAATAGATGCTTATTTTCGGACAGCTAAAAAATCTGGTGCAACCGACGCACAAGCGCAAGCGCTAGTAACCCACCACGTGCAGTTTGGAGGCATTTCACGTCACCCTAAGTTTGTTTGGTACATTGAAGAAGTCCTAAAAGAAACGGCTACAAAAGAAGCAGTGCAAGAATACCTGGGTGCATTTAGCCTTGCAGCTAAAAAAGGGTTAATGCGTTGTGAAATCGCTGATGGTTTGCATGAGCTGCGTAATAAAACCCCCAATGCAAGGTGGTTAATAGTCTCTGGCGGCGAGCAACAAGAAGTTCGAGATTTATTTGATAAGCGTGAACTTGCTGATTTATTTGATGGTGGACTATTTGGTAGCCCTGATAATAAAGATGAAATTCTAGCGCGTGAAAAAGAAAACGGTAATATCAAATTCCCCGCAATATATATCGGTGATAGTAAGTATGATTATGAATCTTCTAAACGAGCTAGTTTAGATTTTGTTTTTTTGAGTGGTTGGACTGACGTTCCTGATTGGAAAGCCTATTGTTCAGAAAACAAAATTAATGTGTGCCAAAATATTAAATCACTTTAAATCATGACGATTTTTTTTAAAAGTTTCTTTTCCCATTCGTCGCAGCCGTTAACAGTAAGCGATTTTGATGTTATGTGCGAAGGTGGGAAAATTCTCGAGCAAGATGGGCGAGGTATTAAAGTGGTGCTGTTAAATGATGGGAGTATTATTAAAGTATTTAGGCTGAGAAGCTTAATCAGTGGCGCACGATTATTTTCTTATGCCAGAAGATTTTGCCGGAATGCGATGCGGCTTAATGCAAAAGGGATTCATACCGTTCAAATAAAGAAGCTTTACTACTTTCCAGACAGCGCTAACACAGCCGTATTGTATACGCCTTTAGTTGGTGAAACGCTACGGGATGTAATCAGTAAAAAAGAAGTGAATACGGATTTTGTCGAAGGGTTGGCTGTGTTTTTATCTAAGTTGCATAAGAACGGCATCCATTTTCATTCGCTGCACACGGGTAATGTGGTGCTAACACCAGAAGGCGAATTCGGCTTAATTGATATCTCCGACCTTAGTATTTATCCTTGGCCTCTATTTTGCAACGCTAGAGTCCGAAGCTTTAAACGATTATGTAAATATACAGAGGATATTAAACAGTTTGGTATAGAGTACTGGCAGTTATTTCAAGGTAGGTACTTTATTGAAAGTCAGTTAAGTTCGCTTTGTGAAAATAAAATAAAAAACATGAGCAATAAGCTGATTGAATTTTAGTGGTGATGGAATATAGGATGCTAGTGATGTGGTTGTTACATGTTTCCCATAGCTATTACCCACTATTTTTAGATTGTGCTAGGCAAGCTAATGGACTATTTAAAGGTGCTGTATACAAAGTGTTGACTGTTTAGGGAGTAGGGTGCTGGTGTGTGTCCACCAGTTCGGATGAGGCGGTTTTTTTAGGGTGCAAGAGTAGTTAAGTGTGCGGTTTGAAATTAGGTGCAATATATTAGGGTAACAGTTTGCTAATGAAGTGCTCTGCTTCACTGTTGATAGTAGAAGATTTTTTGCTAAAACTGAATTTATAAAATGTGAATTTTACTTATTACCGTAGAAGGGTTAATTTTTTTTAAGCAAGCTAGGTGAGACTTATTTTGTAGTGGGCACTCTCTTTTAAAGCATGGACTACATTCTAATGCTAAATACTCAATAATAGCACCAGGGTGAATCGGAGGTGTGTGATGTGGATCGCTCGACCCATAAATTGCAATAAGCTTTATATCAAGTGCCGCGGCAACGTGCATAAGACCGGAATCATTACTGATAACAGTGTTGCATAGTGACATGATGTCGATGGCATCGCCTAAGTTAGTTTTGCCGCCTAAATCAATACAACGCGATTGCGTGATTTGATTAATTTCCGCAGTGATTGTAGTGTCTTTATCTGAGCCAAATAATAAGATTTTCCAGCCTTGTGCAATTGCAGCGTTAGCCACTTCAGCATAATGTGTTATAGGCCAACGTTTAGCCTCGCCATACTCGGCACCTGGGCATAGACCTAGTACTTTGTTACTTGAAAGAGATATGCCAAATTTATTAAGCGCTACTTTTGCATTAGTACTATCAGCTAGTAATATTGGTTGCGGTATGGCTGGTGACGGTTGGCCTTTGTTGAGGCCTAATGCAACAAACCTTTCCACTGTTTTAGGAAGTGCGTCTTTATCTAATGGGCGGATATCATTTAATAAGCCATAGCGCATTTCACCTAAAAATCCAGTTCGCTTTGGAATGCCAGCAGCAAAGGGCAAGATGGCGGATTTTAAGGAGTTTATTAAAGAAATAGATTGCGTGTAATGCTTGTTTTTTAAACTGCGGCCAAATTTAATACGCTCCATCAAGCCTAATTGACCATGTTTAAATGGCGACGCTATTTTTGCTGTCACTTCTGGCATGCGGTCTAATAATGGCAGTGTCCATGCAGGAGCTACAACATCAATTTGAACGGTTGGATTTTGTTGTTTTAAGTGCTGAAATAGGCTATGTGCCATCACCATATCACCTACCCAAGAAGGACCCATAATAAGAATTTTTTCTAATGGCATAGGTGATTTAATTTAACTGGCTTAGCCATTAAGCTTTTGAATAATATTACTGGTGCTTCGACCTTCTACTAAATTGATTAACGCGATTTCACCACCCCAAGACTTAACCTCTTTACCGCCAACCACTTCATCAGCAGTGTAATCACTACCTTTGGCAATCACATTTGGTTTGATGACATTAATAAGCTTAATTGGCGTATCTTCATCAAATAAAATCACAGCATCTACTGACTCTAATGCAGCCAATACTCTCGCACGGTCACTTTCGTTTACCACTGGTCTGGTCGGACCTTTTATAGCGCTCACTGAGCGGTCCGTATTGAGGCCAAGGATGAGTTTATCGCCACGTTTTTTTGCTGCTTCTAAGTAGGTTACATGCCCCGCATGGAGTAAGTCAAAACAACCATTGGTGAAGACAATTTTTTGATGTGTTTTTTTCCAGCTAGCCACTTTGTCGATTAGTTGTGTTAAATCACATACTTTATATACTTGCGTACTGTTCTGTAGGCGGGAGAGTGTTTCTATCAACTCTTCACGGCTGATAGGACTAGTCCCTACTTTACCAACAACAACGCCAGCTGCCAGATTGGCTAGCTGCAAGCTTTCTAATGGTGAAAGCTCATATACTAAACCTGCTGCTAATGTTGCAATCACCGTATCGCCTGCGCCAGAAACATCAAATACCTTTTGTGCTGTTGCGTCAATTTGGTGAGTGGTGTCGTCAATCAGTGTAATGCCTTTTTCGCCGCGTGTGACAGCTAAGAAATCTAATGATAAGCTTTCTTTAAGTGCAATCGCTTTGCTAATTAAGTCGGTATCATCTAGTTGCATTTCACATGCTTCTGCAGTTTCTTTTTTATTTGGCGTGAGTGCAGTTGCCCCTTTGTACTTCGTATAGTCTTTTCCTTTTGGGTCGACTAGCACGGAGATATTTTGTGTTTGGCATGCGCTGATAATGTGCTGGCAAACAGTATCGCTGAGCAAGCCTTTGGCATAGTCTGACAAAATCACAATGCTAGGTTTAAGCGCAAGTCCTGCTGTAATAGATGCCAACACTTGCTTAGTTTCTTCATCATTAAAAGCAGCTGAACTTTCTTGGTCCAGCCTCAGCATTTGCTGATGACCGCCTAAAATCCTTGTTTTCGCGATAGTAGGGCGGTGCTTTGTATTGATGATTTCACTCGTGCCAACACCGATTGCTGCAATGAGTTTTTTAAGGCTATCGCCTTCTGTATCATTTCCGACACAACCAATAATATGAGTTTTGATACCTAATAATGCCAAGTTGGCAGCTACGTTAGCAGCGCCACCAGCACGTTCATTTTTCTCATTTAGTAAAACTACAGGCACGGGTGCTTCTGGTGAAATGCGGCCAACATTGCCAATTAAGTAACGGTCTAGCATGACATCGCCAATCACAAGCGCATGCAGTTCTTTACTGCCAAATTCTTTAACGGTGTTAAGTAGTTTTTCTGATATCGGCATCAATTAATCTGACTCTAAAATTTCACATAAACAATGACCGACGAATATATGTGCCTCTTGGATGCGTGCGGTTACATTCGATGGCATCATCAAGTTGTGGTCACAGAGGCCGTTGAGCTTACCGCCTGAGCCGCCAGTTAATCCAACGGTGGTTGCCCCAATGATTCTAGCTGCTTCCAGCGCATTTACTACGTTAGCGCTATTGCCTGATGTTGTGATGCCAATCACTACATCATTGGGCTGGCACAATGCTTCAACTTGTCTTGTGAAAATATAATCGTAGCCATAGTCATTGCCGACTGAGGTTAGGATGGCGGTATCTGTCGTCAGCGCAATAGCGGGCATGCCTTTGCGTTCCTTTTTAAAGCGCCCAACAATTTCTGCTGCAATATGTTGGCTATCTGCAGCACTGCCGCCGTTGCCCATGAGCAATATCTTGCCACCTGCTTTGACACTGTTTTGCATCGCAATACCAACGACACTAATTTGTGGGAAAAGCGGCTCAAGCGCATCAAACATGGCCGTATGCGCAGCATGCTCGCCTTTAAGGTAGTCAATATAATCCATTAGCAGTATTGGTCCTCTTGCATTAAATAGTTTTGCACGTAATCTTTCACGCCTTCTTCCAAGCTATGAAATGCTTGGGTATAACCGACATCACGTAACTTTTGCATTGTGGCTTCGGTAAAGTATTGGTATTTACCTTGTAAATCTTTTGGCATATCAATATAGGTAATATCTGGCTCATGCCCCATGCCCCTCATCACGTTTATTGCTAAGTCTTTAAAACTACGTGCGGAGCCAGTCCCAATGTTGTAAATGCCGTTGGCAGTTGGGTTGCCGTTAATTGCGGTGGTATAAAAGTGAGCAAGCACTGCCGCCACATCTTTTACGTAAACAAAATCACGCATTTGCATGCCATCTTCAACGTCTGCTTTTGTGCCTTTGAATAACTTCATCGTACCAGTTTCACTGAACTGATTAAAGGTATGGAAAGCCACACTGGCCATGCGCTCTTTGTGATACTCGTTCGGCCCATAAACATTAAAGAATTTAAATCCAGCCCAGCTAGGCGGACACGGTTTATTATCAGCAACCTGTCTTAATACCCACTGGTCAAAAAAGTGTTTGGAATAACCGTAGCCATTTAGTGGTCTTAAATTATCAATCGTTGCGTCATCGTAACCTTGACCGCCATCGCCATAAGTAGCAGCAGAACTCGCGTAGAAGAACGGGACTGAATTCTCAGCACACCATTCCCATAAATATTGTGAATATTGAATATTAGATTCGACTAGTTTATTAAAGTCGCGTTCTATTGTCGTGCTGATGGCCCCCATGTGAATGATGGCAGTGATTTCGTCATTCTTATACAGCCAATCAAACAACTGTTCTTTATCAAGGTAAGTATCGTATTTGCGGTGGACTAGATTTTGCCATTGGGATTCATGAGTGATGTCATCCACAATGGTAAGGTCTTCTTGATTGCATTTAGTATTGAGGTGCCAAGCGATCATCGAACCAATCATCCCCGCACCGCCAGTAATTACAACCATATAAAAACCTCAAATAACAATAAAATAGTCCAATAGCGAGATTATACCGCTTATTGTTTTGCGCCTAAAGCTTTTGCGTTTCCAGCCTTTTTATTTGCGGTCTGTTTCGCCGCTTCATTGCTCCAATTGGCTGATACCCAGCCCTGTAGGTTTTCTAATGCAATGGTTGTCATGGCATGTATCCAAGCTTCGCTTTCATTTAACGCGGGAATGTAGTTATAGTCACCGCCGCCATTGGTTTGGAAGATGCCTTTTCCTTCCATGGCAATCTCTTCTAGAGTTTCTAAACAGTCGCTACTAAAGCCGGGGCAAATCACATCAATGCGTTTGGTTTTCGCTTTGCCTAACACTTCCAGTGTGTTGGCGAGGTAGGGTTTCAACCATTCCTGTTTGCCAAAACGAGATTGGAATGCAATTTGATATTGGTCTTTATCTAAACCTAATGCTTCTGCTAGTAATCCGCCTGTTTTATGGCATTCGCAATGGTACATATCACCTTTCATCAAATGAAATTTCGGTACACCGTGAAAACTCATAATGAGGTTTCCAGGTCTGCCATTCGCTTGCCAGAACTGATTAACGTTTGCAGCTAATGCTTGAATATAAGCTGGGTGGTCATGGTAGTGCTTGATGGTTCTGATGGCAGGCACATTACGCATTTTAAGTAGCGTCTTCCAAACAGCATCTAAACTTGCAGCTGTACTGCTTGCAGCATATTGTGGGTAAAGTGGAAAGACTAAAATTTTGTTGCAATGCTGTGCTTTGAGTTTTTCAATCGCACTTTGTATGCTCGGGTTGCCATAGCTCATGCCTAATTCAACTGCAAAAGGCGATTTCACTTTTTGCGTGAGATAGCTACGTAACAACTGCGCTTGTCTTTTCATATGGACCAACAATGGTGAACCTTCTTTCATCCACACTTGCGAGTACTTTGCCGCAGATTGTTTAGGACGAATGACTAAAATGATGCAGTTCAGTATTAACCACCAAATCAATCTTGGGATTTCGACGACGCGCCTATCCATTAAAAATTGCTTTAAATACGGACGTAATGCTTTTGGCGTTGGCGCATCTGGTGTACCTAAGTTTGCAAGCAAAATGCCCACCTTCAATTGGTCGCTATGTTTGTATTCTGGTTCTTGATTGTAATAGGCCATATATATAGAAGTAACTTCGTAAAATTTGATCGGTACTTAATGGGTATGACAGGGATTAGCTGTTAGACAGGGCATTGGATAAAAGTTTCGCAGTTACATCAACAATGGGAATAACACGCTCATAAGCCATACGCGTCGGGCCAATAACTCCTAAGGTGCCAACGACTTGGTCATCCATTTTGTAAGGGGATGTGACCATGCTGCACTCGTTTAAAGGGTTATAGCCGCTTTCGCCACCAATAAAGATTTGTACACCTTCAGCTTTTTGACTGTTGTCCAGTAGCTGCATAAGCGAGGAGCGGTGTTCAAATGCATCAAATAGTTTGCGCAAGGTAATGATATTAGTTGCCAACTCATCTACATTAAGCAAATTCCGCTCGCCAGCAATAATCACGCCTTCTTCTTTATTTTTAGATTGACTTTGGCTGGGATCCTCTAGTGCAGCCGCCATTAAATGACTAATGTCGGCTTGCATCTTTTTGAGGTCGCGATGTAATGTGTGGCGCGCCTGCTCAAAGGTTTGGCCTGAATAGTGCACATTAAAATAATTGCTGGCTTCAGTCAGGCTGGAGGATGAATAAGGCGTATCGCTTAAGATAATGCGATTCTGCACACTGCCATCGGTTGTAACAATAATCACTAAAATGCGTTTGTCTGATAAAGGAATGAATTCCAAGTGCTTAAATACCAAGGCTTTGTGTTTGGGAATCAGAATCATGCCTGCAAACTGCGTTAATTCAGAAAGTATATCTGCCGCCGTGGTAATTAGTTCGCCTTGGTCGGTTGTGGATAATACAGTTTCTAACTGATGAATTTGTTTTAGTTTTAGTGGCTGAACACTCAGTAAAGAATCTACAAAAAAACGATAACCTTGCTCTGTTGGAATGCGCCCAGCAGAAGTATGTGGGCTGGATACAAATCCGTGTGCTTCTAAATCGCTCATGACATTGCGGATGGTCGCAGGGCTTAACTCTAAGCCGGAATGTTGCAAAAGCGCATTGGAACCCATTGGTTGACCATCACTCACGTAATGTTCAACTAGGGTTTTTAGTAGTATTTGAGCGCGTTTGTCCAACTTATTTATTCAGCCATTTAGTTTGATTTTCCATTTTGCCTGATTTAGTGCGCAGTTGCTACTGGTTGTAATTGCTTATCTGTGATTAAATTCCTACATGCAAACAGAATTCAACACTATTGCGATTGTTGGCAAGTTTATGCGAGAGTCAGCCGTACAGCTGATGCGTAAAGACTTAGTCGATTTATCCCAACATTTAAAAGCTAAAAAGATTGAGGTGCTATTTGAAAGTAATACTGCCTCCCATGCAAAAATTGAGGATTTTAAGACCATGCCACTGGATGAGATTGGTCAAAAGGCTGATTTAGTCGTCGTGATGGGTGGTGATGGCACCATGCTTAGCACGGCACGTGCGCTTAAGAATAGTGGCATTCCATTGGTCGGCATAAATCGAGGCCGCTTTGGTTTTTTAACCGACTTACGAGCTGAAGAGATGTTGGAGTCTGTTGATGCAATTTTAGCAGGCGAACATCAAACCGAATCGCGCATGGTGCTGAGTGCAAGCGTGATTCGAGGCGGTAAAACGATATTGGAAAACCATGCAGTTAATGACATTGTGCTCAAAAGTGAACTGCGATTAATCGAATTAGAAGTGATGGTTGACGGTAAGTTTATTCACAAACTGCGCGCAGATGGTTTGATTTTAAGCACCCCAACAGGCACTACCGCTTATTCATTGTCGGCAGGGGGCCCAATATTGCATCCAGATGTAGAAGCCATTGCGCTAGTGCCGATTTGCCCGCACACATTAAGCAACCGACCACTGGCGGTGAATGGTAATGCAAAGGTTGACATTGTCGTGGTGCAGGTTGGTCATGCGGCGATTAGTTTTGATGGGCAATCTCAACTGGATTTGTTGCAGGGAGATCGCATTAAAGTAGAGCGCGCAGAAGAGAGTGTGACGTTATTACATCCTCGTGATTATTGCTATTATGAGATGTTGCGAAACAAACTCCACTTGGGCTAAAACCAAAAATACTTTACTGATAAAGAAGATTAAATAATTAACCTATGCTACAAGCCTTATCCATCCGAAATTTTGTCATTGTCGAACAGTTAGACCTAGAGTTTAGCCAAGGCTATACGACGTTGACTGGTGAAACTGGTGCAGGTAAGTCTATCTTGATTGATGCCTTGTCATTAGCACTGGGTGCGAGAAATGAAGGTGAAGTGATTCGGAATGGTTGTGATAAGGCGGATATCAGCGTCACCATCGGGATTCAGCAGAACCTGGCCGCGCAAGCATGGCTGGATGAGAGTGAGATTGAGGCGGATGATGATTTAATTTTGCGCCGCGTGATTTATAGCGATGGGCGCAGTCGAGGTTTTATTAATGGTGCGGCGGCAACGGTTGGGCAATTAAAATCATTGGGGGTTTTTTTGGTCGATATCTATAGCCAGAGTGCACACCATTCATTGCTTAACGTGAATACACAGCGACAGATATTAGATGCTTTCTCTGGCAGCGCAGCATTAGCGAAACAAGTCGCAGAGCAATATAAGGCGTGGCATACACTGCATGTGCAGCAAGTTGAGGTTGAAGAGAGTGCGGCTAGCTATACTGATGAGCTAGCTGAATTACGTGATAAAACACGTGAATTAAGCCAGCTGGGTTTTACCACAGATGAATGGGAAGAGCTGCAGTTAGAGCACAGTCGTTTAGGTAATAGTGCCGAGTTGATTGCAGGTGTTGAAGAAAGCTTACATCTTGTCAGTGAAGGCGAGCAAGATGCCTTATCCATGGTCTCCCATGCGCAGCAAAAATTACAGGCCTTAGTTGAGTTAGATAGTGAATTAAAAGAAGCATCCGAAACCATTGATTCTGCCGTGATTCAAATGCAAGAAGCAGCGCGCAGCTTAAGTCGCTATTTACAGCAAGACGATATTGACCCAGCACGATTGGCAGAAGTTGAAAATCGCATACAAGCCGTTCATGGCATTGCTCGTAAATGCCGTGTGCAACCAGATGGCCTGGTTGGGTTGCTCAGCACTTGGCAAGCGCGCATATCCGAACTGGAATCATTTGTTAATGATGGTGAGCTAGCAAAACAAGTTGCTGATGCATTGGCTAGTTATATGGAGTTAGCTAAAGAATTAAGTACAGTACGCCAACGATCGGCGCAAGATTTAAGTGAAAAAATTAGTGCTGAAATGCAGCGTTTATCACTCAGTGGTGGTCAATTCAAGGTGGCGTTAGAGCCATGCAAACAGTCGACTAATGGTTTAGAGCAAATCGACTTTTTAGTCGCTGGTCACGCAGGTGTCGAACCACGACCATTAAGGAAGGTTGCATCAGGTGGAGAGCTTTCACGGATTAGCCTAGCATTACACGTCACTACAGCCGCGCAAGGCAGTGTGCCATGCATGATATTCGATGAAGTAGATGTTGGCATTGGTGGCGGTGTTGCCGAAGTGGTTGGAAAGTTACTCAAACAACTAGGTGAGAACCGCCAAGTATTAGTCATTACCCACCTAGCCCAAGTTGCTGCGCAAGCTACACAGCACTTGCAAGTTAGAAAATCCCAAACAGACAACACAACCCTTAGTCATATTCAACAGTTAAGTGAAGCCGAGCGTATTGAGGAAATTGCTAGAATGTCTGGTGGGGTGGTAGTGACGGATGCGACTAGAAGTCATGCTAAAGAGATGTTATCCCAATTGGCTTCACAAACGACTTGATGCTTCAGCCTTTAGCGAGGTTGCGGACACCTCCTTCTATTTCACCCGCAAGGCTGTGAAATTCTGCAATAACCTGATTAATTGATTCTTTTGATTTGCAGTATTCAATATCTTCAGCTAGCTCTTTTATATTAATTAGTATTTTTATTTCTTTTATCTCATCACTAGCAAATGATTTTGGGATTTTTTATATAAGAGCCCTCAGTTTTGCAATAATAGCCCCTTCATTTTTCTTAAATGACTTATCATTAACCTTAAGGCTTCTAAGATCGGAAATTAAGTATTTTTATACTGGCTGATTCCATCATTCACCTCACCTACTTCTTATTCAACCGGTCCCCAAGCTCTCCAATATAAGCAGATAAGCTAGCGCCAGAATCTTCTACAGCACCTTTAACTGCTGTTTCAACCTCAGATAGTTGCACCTCAACTTTTTTATGCACATCGGCACCTTGCGTTTTAAGCTGTTGTAGCTCTATTTCTAAAAAAGTACGTAACTCTGTGAAGCGTGATAATTCTGCTTTGTTGGCTAGTTTGCGTTGTTCCTCCACCTCTTTATTAAGCTTTCTTCTGGTCACAAGTGTCGATGATTGCATATAGACGACAAAGCCTAGAAATAGTAGTGTCAGGAGGCCTGTGATGGTTAGTAAAATAAGGCCAAGCGGCGCTTCAGCATCGCTAAACAGCAAGGATAGCGGCACAGGTTTCGTGATGGCTAGCCAGTTAATGGCGGAAAAGATCACTAATGCAACTAATACAATGAGTAAAATCAGGTTAATTAACCACATTTTTTACAAACACCATAAATCATCAATGAATGGTCTTGTATTTTAAAGCCACGTGATTCTGCAGCTTCTTGTTGGCGACGTTCTATTTCTGCATCATAAAACTCTTCAACAACGCCACATTTTACGCAAACAATATGATCGTGGTGACTGCCTTGATTGAGTTCAAAAACAGCTTTACCACTTTCGAAATGATGGCGAATCAATAGCCCCGCATCTTCAAACTGGGTGAGTACGCGGTATACAGTAGCAAGCCCAACGTCATCACCTGAGCCCAGTAGTATTTTGTAGACATCCTCAGCAGACAAGTGGCGGTTGTCGCTTTTTTCAAATAACTCTAATATTTTCAGTCTTGGTAATGTTGCTTTCAATCCGGCATTTTTTAAATCTTTTTGATCGTGCATAGTTTAAACTCATTTCTCAAACTTTTTAGTTTTAGGCTTATCTCCATCGTGGTATATTAACGAGAATTCATACATCTGTCTGCTTTAACGTATTAAATTATGCACAATTTTAAAAAACTTCTCACATTGATCATGTTGATCATCATCGCTGGGTGTGGTGTTAGCATGCAAACAATCAAGCCATTTAAGATGGATATACAGCAAGGCAATGTGGTGACCTCTGAGATGTTGTTGAAGTTACGCCCGGGCATGACTAGATCACAAGTGAAATACATTTTGGGTACGCCACTATTGGTCGATAGCTTTCATTCAAATAGGTGGGATTATTTCTATCAGCTACGTAAACAAGGCAAAGTTGTTAATCAGCGCCGTGTGATTTTGGATTTTGAGGGCGGGTTATTAGCTCATGTGCGTGGAGATGTCGTGCCTGAAGGTGCTGAGATTAAGGCGTTGCCGATGGTTGAGCCTGTAGTAAAACCTGAGCCCGAACTGGTTGATGTGAAAGCGGCTGAAAAAATGGAGAAAGCTGTTAAGGTGCTTAAAGAGAAGTCCATTACTAGGGTGCCAAGTGCAGCAGATGCGCCAACAATGCCAGTATCAACAAGTATTGCTTCAGAACGTCGGGGAGTGCCTGGGTTGGAGCGACAATTAGATGTCAGTCGAGTAGAGCGAGCTATGCCGGTGCCAGAGACTTTGCCAGAAGTGGAGTCTAAAGTAATGCCTAAAGCCAGGGAAGTGCAGTTAAAAAGCAAACCAAGTGACAGTTCGCTTTCATACCAAGAAGAGCCAGGTATTTTTGAACGCTTATTGGAAAAAATAGGCTTTTGATGGGGCATAAATTTATGGATACCAAAGATAAAAACATGAAAACAAAAGTAGTCATTACAGGTGTATCTGGGCGCATGGGAGTAGCTTTGTTAAAAGGCATTTTTACGGATGATGCGCTGACGCTGCATGCTGCAATCGATCGTTCAAGTAGTGATTTGGTCGGACAAGATGCTGGCGCACCATTTGGATTAACGTCGGGTGTGAAGGTGACTAGTGATTTAACAGAGGCGTTAATAAGTGCTGATGTGTTAGTCGACTTCACGCGGCCTGAGGCTGCAATGCAGTATTTGGCCGCATGTAAGCAAGCTGGTGTTCGGATGGTGATTGGAACAACAGGCTTTACTGAAGCAGAGAAGACTCAGATAGGGACTGCGGCGAAAAAGAATGCCGTTGTATTTGCTCCGAACATGAGCGTGGGTGTGACTTTGCTGATTAATTTGGTTGAGCAAGCGGCTAAAGTGCTTGATGAAGGTTACGATATTGAAGTGGTGGAAATGCATCACCGACATAAAGTGGATGCGCCTTCTGGTACAGCTTTACGTTTAGGCGAGGCTGCGGCAAAGGGTTTGGGCCAAGACTTAAAAGACTGTGCGGTTTATGCACGGGAAGGCGTCACAGGCGAGCGCGAAGCTGGAAAAATTGGATTTGCGACATTACGCGGCGGCGATGTTGTTGGTGACCATACAGTGATTTACGCCGGGGCTGGTGAACGTGTGGAAATTACACATAAGGCTAGTAGTCGTGCAACCTTCGCATTAGGGGCGCTGAGAGCAGCAAAATTTCTATCAGGCAAAGAAGCAGGCCTTTTCGATATGCAGGATGTATTAGGTTTTAAATAGTCTTCAGTCTTCGTTTTAAATGGCGCTTGTTACGAATTCACTGAGTGGTGGGTGGGGATTGCATCGGGCGCAGCAAAAGAATTTTATCGGTGCATAACGTGTATTTTGGATAAGCTGGCTGCTTTAATTGGTGCAATATGCATACCATTTTTCTTTGAAAAATTCTCATAACAAACAACCTGCTATGCTTGAAACAAAAGTTTAATCCCGCTATAATTCGTCAATTCTTGAAGCGGGAAGAGTATATTTACTTTTCCCGTTTTACATGTCTAGCACGAGCATTGTTGACTCAGTGCTACAATGCTCGCGAAAAATTAAACTAAGAAAATGAAGGAGCTACCATTGCTGCAAACACGCCCTGTAGAAATGACACGAGCAATCTTAGTGTTAGCAGATGGAACAGTGTTTCGAGGTGCTTCAATGGGTGCTTCTGGTCACACGGTTGGTGAAGTCGTCTTTAATACGTCAATGACGGGCTACCAAGAGATTCTGACTGACCCTTCTTATGCCGAACAAATCGTTACACTCACATATCCTCACATTGGTAATACCGGCGCAAATACTGAGGATGCTGAGTCAAGCAATGTGTGTGCATCAGGTTTGGTGATTCGAGATTTTCCTTTGCTAGTGAGTAACTTCCGTAGTGATCAGTCGTTGTCAGCTTATTTGGCGGCTAATAATATTGTCGCGATTACTGACATTGATACGCGCCAGTTAACACGTGTGTTACGTGATAAAGGTGCGCAAGCAGGTTGTATCTTGGTAGGTGATGATGCTGAGCAAGCATTGGCTTTAGCCAAAGGTTTTCCGGGGATGGCTGGGATGGATTTGGCGAAAGAAGTGACTTGTCAATCTGCTTATGAATATGTGGAAGGTGAGTGGCAATTAGGCAGTGGATATGATGTTGCTCCCGATAGTCAGCCTTACCATGTGGTGGCATTTGATTATGGTGTGAAACGTAATATTCTTCGCATGCTGATTTCGCGTGGTTGTAAGGTGACCGTGTTGCCAGCACAGGCAACAGCTGAGGAGGCGCTAAGCCATCAACCAGATGGCATTTTTCTATCCAATGGGCCAGGGGATCCTGAAGCATGTGATTATGCGATTAAAACCATTCAAACTTTACTAAAAGAGGACATCCCTACTTTTGGCATTTGCTTAGGCCATCAATTATTAGCTTTAGCTGGTGGTGCTAAAACCATTAAGATGAAGTTTGGACATCACGGCGCTAACCACCCAGTTCAAGATGTCGAGAGCAAGCGTGTCTATATTACTAGTCAGAATCACGGCTTTGCTGTTGATGCAGAGAGCTTGCCAAGTAATATCAAAGTAACGCATGTTTCATTGTTTGATGGCAGTCTGCAAGGCATCGCGTTAACAGACAAGCCAGCGTTTAGTTTTCAGGGGCACCCTGAGGCAAGCCCAGGCCCGACAGAAATGAGTTATTTATTTGATCGCTTTATTAGCATGATGCAAGAAGGGGCTAGCTAATGGCTAAGCGTATAGATATTAAATCCATCTTAATTATTGGAGCGGGTCCGATTGTCATCGGGCAAGCGTGTGAATTCGATTACTCAGGTGCGCAAGCTTGTAAAGCCTTGCGAGAAGAAGGCTACCGTGTCATTTTGGTGAACTCTAATCCAGCGACTATCATGACCGATCCAGAAATGGCTGACGCAACTTATATTGAGCCAATCAGCTGGGGTGTAGTTGAAAAGATTATTGCAAAAGAACGACCAGATGCTTTGTTGCCAACCATGGGTGGGCAAACGGCATTGAATTGTGCATTGGATTTAGATAGGCACGGCGTGCTAGAAAAATACAATGTAGAGATGATTGGTGCTTCTAAGGATGCGATTGATAAAGCGGAAGATCGTCAAAAATTCAAAGAAGCTATGACTAAAATTGGTTTGGACTCTGCGCGTTCAATGATTGCGCATAGCATGGAAGAAGCTTCACAAGTGCAAGCTACTATTGGCTTTCCCGCTATTATTCGCCCTTCATTTACGATGGGCGGTAGCGGCGGCGGTATTGCTTATAACCGCGAAGAATTTGTTGCGATTTGTGAGAGAGGCTTGGAGGCCTCCCCAACCAATGAGTTGTTGATTGAAGAGTCGATGCTAGGTTGGAAGGAGTATGAGATGGAAGTGGTGCGCGACACCGCGGATAACTGCATCATCATTTGCTCAATTGAAAACTTAGACCCAATGGGCGTGCATACTGGCGACTCGATTACGGTCGCGCCTGCACAAACGTTAACGGATAAAGAATATCAAATCCTACGTGATGCTTCGTTCGCAGTGTTGCGTGAAATCGGTGTCGATACGGGTGGTTCAAACGTACAGTTTGCGATTAACCCAGTAGATGGACGTATGATTGTGATTGAGATGAACCCGCGCGTATCGCGTTCATCAGCGCTTGCCTCAAAAGCAACTGGTTTCCCTATTGCTAAAGTGGCGGCTAAGTTGGCGGTTGGCTTTACGTTAGATGAGCTTAGCAATGATATTACTGATGGTCAAACACCAGCCTCTTTTGAGCCTTCTATTGACTACGTGGTTACTAAGGTTCCACGTTTTGCATTCGAGAAATTCCCACAAGCGGATAGCCACTTAACGACACAGATGAAATCTGTGGGTGAAGTCATGGCTATTGGTCGCAGCTTTCAAGAGTCTTTCCAAAAAGCATTGCGTGGTCTTGAAGTCGGTGTGGACGGCTTGGACCCAATTACGACTGATGTCGATGCCATTAAAAAAGAATTAGGTGCACCTAAGTCAGATCGAATTTGGTATCTAGGCGATGCATTTAGAATTGGTATGACTGTAGAAGAAATATTTGAGATTAGCAAAATTGATCCTTGGTTTTTAGCGCAGATAGAAGATTTGATTAAGCATGAGAAGGCGCTTCAAGGTAAGCATATTGCTGATTTAGATAAGAATGCACTGTATCAATTGAAACGTGCAGGCTTCTCGGATTTACGTTTAGCTAAGCTGTTGGATACTGACCAGCATTCAGTGCGCGCTTATCGTCAAGCCTTAAATGTTCGTCCAGTCTACAAGCGAGTGGATACTTGTGCTGCAGAGTTTGCAACAGATACGGCTTATATGTATTCTACCTATGAAGAATACTGCGAATCAGAACCAAGTGATAAGAAAAAGATCATGGTGCTTGGCGGTGGTCCAAACCGTATTGGCCAGGGTATTGAGTTTGATTATTGCTGTGTACACGCTGCTTTTGCGATGCGCGATGATGGTTATGAAACCATTATGGTGAACTGTAACCCTGAAACGGTTTCTACCGATTATGATACATCTGATCGCTTGTATTTTGAGCCAGTGACATTGGAAGATGTGCTTGAAATTGTCAATATCGAGAAACCAACAGGTGTGATTGTGCAATATGGTGGTCAAACACCATTGAAACTAGCGCGCGCTTTAGAAAAAGCAGGGGTGGCAATTATTGGAACGTCGCCTGATGCGATTGACTGTGCTGAAGATCGTGAACGCTTCCAAAAACTGTTGGAAGAACTTGATCTTAAACAGCCGCCCAACCGTACTGCCCGTGCGGCAGAAGAAGCGATTTGCTTAGCAGAGGAAATTGGTTATCCATTGGTTGTGCGTCCAAGCTATGTGCTTGGTGGTCGTGCAATGGAAATCGTACACGAACAAAGTCAGTTGGAGCGCTATATGCGTGAAGCCGTTAAGGTTTCTAATGATTCACCTGTGTTGTTAGACCGATTCTTAAACGATGCAATAGAAATTGATGTTGATGCGATTTGTGATGGCGAAGAAGTGTTAATTGGCGGCATCATGCAGCATATTGAGCAAGCTGGTGTTCACTCGGGTGATTCTGCTTGTTCATTGCCACCTTTCAGTTTAAGCGCTGAACTACAAGACGATCTGCGTGATCAGACGGCCAAAATGGCTTTAGCACTGGGAGTTAAAGGCTTGATGAATGTACAATTTGCGATTCAAGGCACGACAGTTTATGTATTAGAAGTGAACCCGCGTGCTTCACGTACCGTGCCATTTGTTTCTAAAGCTTGTGGCTTGCAGCTAGCGAAGATTGCGGCACGTTGCATGGAGGGTCAGAGCCTGAAATCACAGGGTATGATGAAAGAAATTATACCGCCTTATTACTCAGTTAAAGAAGCGGTATTCCCTTTCATTAAGTTTCCTGGTGTCGATACGATTCTTGGTCCAGAAATGAAGTCAACTGGTGAAGTAATGGGTGTTGGTATGGCATTTGCAGAAGCTTTTGTGAAGTCGCAGCTAGGCGCTTCAGTGGTGTTGCCAGAAGGTGGTAAAGCATTTATCAGTGTGCGCAAGGAAGACCATGAGAAAGTGGTTGATATTGCCAAAGACCTTACTAAATTAGGGTTTGAGTTAGTTGCGACCAAAGGCACTGCCAGAACGCTAGTAAAACATGGCTTAACGGTCACTTTTGTTAACAAGGTGGCAGAGGGTAGGCCGCACGTGGTTGATATGATCAAAAACAATGAGATTGATTTTATTGTGAATGTGACCGAAGATAAAAAAGCGGTGGCAGATTCTTATGAAATTCGAGACAGTGCTTTACAGAACAAAGTCACTTATTACACGACAGTGGCTGGTGCAAAAGCCGCATGTGTTGGTATGATGGAGATGGAAGAGCTAAATGTTGAGTCTATTCAAAACTTGCACAAGAAGCTTGCGTAAAATACACTGGATCTATTGAAGATTATTTAAAACCACGCTCAGCGAGTGTGGTTTATTTTTTATAAAGGTATATAAGTATGGCAGGACATCAAGTTCCAGTAACAGTGCGTGGCAGCGAATTGCTTAAAGCAGAGCTGCTCCAGCTTAGGTCTGAGGATCGCCCAAATGTAATTCAAGCCATTTCAGAAGCAAGAGAGCAAGGTGACTTGTCTGAAAATGCAGAATATGAAGCGGCAAAAGAAAAGCAAAGCTTTATTGAAGGCCGCATTTCAGAGTTGGAAGGTAAGTTATCTAATTTACAAATCATTGATACAAGAACCTTAAATACTGAAGGCAGTGTTGTCTTCGGTGCGACGGTGAGATTCGAAGATGTGGATTCTAGCGAGAGTAAAACCTATCAAATTGTTGGTGAAGATGAGGCGGATATTAAAAGTGGAATGATTTCAATCGCCTCTCCAATTGCCCGTGCATTAATTGGTAAATCAGAAGGTGATATTGCTGAAGTTAAGGCGCCAGGTGGCATTAAAGAGTATGAAATTATCGAGGTATTATACGTTTAATTATGCTACATAAGCTATCCATTGTTATAGTGACTTTTTGGGTGGGTAGCCTATGGGTGACTGGTCTAACTGCCAGCATCTTGTTTGATGTGATTCAGGATGGGGAATTAGCGGGTGAGGTGGCAGGCCACTTGTTTGCAGTCGTGAGTTATATTGGGTTGTGGCTTGTATTTATTATTACAACGTTGGTTAGTAGCGAAAAATGTAATCTTTAAGCAAGTCTGTTTTAGGATTGTGGTTGCGATGGTATGCCTAATAGTGATTGGTTGCTTTGGCATACAAGCCCACTTGGCACAGCTGAAAGTAGATGCCTATCCTGTTGCTGTGATGGAAAGTGAATACGCTAGTCAGTTTGCGGCATGGCACGGCATATCTGATGCAGTTTACTTGGTTGAGTGCTTGTTGGGCTTGGCTTTGGTGCTTAATGTTCGAACAGAGCAGTAAAGCTATTACTGCAAAGAATTACAGCTTAGGAATATGGATTTTATGTTTTTCTTTAATTGTTTCGCTAGCACGGTAAATTACTAACTGTTTACCAATGTGATGCACTGCTACAGCACTTTTTTTTTCGCAAATAGCCGTATAAATGGCTTGCCGTGCGTCTCTGTCATCACCAGCAACTTTAATTTTAATCAGCTCATGCGAATTTAAGGCACTGTCAATTTCTTTTAATACGTTTTCTGTCAGGCCTTTGTCTCCAATCATGACAACTGGACTGAGATTATGGGCAATGCCACGTAGGTGGCTGATTTGTTTAGGGTCTAATTTCATGAGTTGGTATGTTTTTTAGAATCTTTAGATGGACGAATTTTATCATGAATTCATATAATAAACATGAAGCCTTATAGATATGAAACTAAGTAATCGTAGTAAAGCCTGGATGCAAGAGCATCTGAACGATGAGTACGTGAAGCGTGCACAAAAAGAAGGTTATCGAGCACGCGCAGCCTATAAGCTGATTGAAATTGACGATAAAGATATGCTGATTAAACCGGGGATGACGATTGTTGATCTTGGGTCAGCCCCAGGTAGCTGGTGCCAAGTTGCTCAACAACGCTTAAAAGGTCAGGGGCGCATTATTGGTTTGGATTTATTGGATATGCATCCTATTCCTGGTGTAGAGTTTATTCAAGGTGACTTTCGGGAGGAAGGTGCTCTGACAGAATTGGAAGAAAAGTTAAATAATAAACCCGTCGACCTTGTGATTGCCGATATGGCCCCCAATATAAGTGGGGTGAAAGATGCCGACCAAGCTGGCACTGTTTATTTGACGGAGCTGGCGCTGGAATTTAACCAGCAGTGGTTGAAACCAAAGGGCAACTTCTTAGTCAAAGTTTTCATCGGCGTAGGGTTTGATGATATTGTCAAGCGGATGCGGTTAGAGTTTGAGAAAGTTGTGACAAGGAAACCAAAAGCTTCAAGAGGGCGTAGCAACGAAACCTATTTGCTTGGGCTAGGCCGTAAGTGATTGAGGCAAGCAAGTAGACATTAATTGTACAAAGTTATTTGGCAGTGTAGTTTTATCATGAACAGCCAAGTTTAAAAAGGAAAAGCTAGTGAATAATACCGCAAAGAACATTGCCATTTGGATTGCTATTGCGTTTGTGTTGATGACTGTGTTTCAACAGTTTGGCGGCACGAATAAAGCATCGTCTCAAATTGTCTATTCGCAATTTATGGAGGATGTGAAAAAGGGTCAAGTCCAAAAAGTGCAGATTTCTGGACGGATTATTCGCGGCACAACAAGAGACAACAAAACATTCAGCACGTTTGCGCCGAGCGATTTATGGATGGTTAGTGACTTACTCAAATACAATGTTGAGGTTGAAGCTAAAGCTGAAGAGAAGCGCTCACTATTGCTAGAGATTCTGATGTCATGGTTCCCGATGATCTTGTTGATTGGCGTTTGGATTTTCTTTATGCGCCAAATGCAAGGTGGGGGTAAAGGTGGCGGCCCTTTCTCTTTTGGTAAGAGTAAAGCAAGGCAGTTGGATGAAACGAGCAATCAAACAACGTTTGCTGATGTAGCAGGTTGTGATGAAGCGAAAGAAGAGGTGGCTGAGCTAGTTGATTTCTTACGCGACCCAAGTAGATTTCAAGAATTAGGTGGCCGTATGCCGCGCGGTGTGTTGATGGTGGGCCAACCAGGTACAGGTAAAACGTTATTAGCACGTGCAATTGCGGGTGAGGCAAAAGTGCCTTTCTTTACGATTTCTGGTTCGGATTTTGTGGAAATGTTTGTCGGGGTTGGTGCATCACGGGTGCGCGATATGTTTGAAACGGCCAAGAAAAACTCACCTTGTATTATCTTTATTGATGAGATTGATGCAGTAGGGCGTAGCCGAGGATCAGGCACTGGTGGCGGTAACGATGAGCGTGAGCAAACATTAAACCAAATGCTGGTTGAAATGGATGGTTTTGAAGCAAACTCTGGTGTAATTGTGATTGCGGCAACTAACCGCGCTGATATTTTAGATAAAGCCTTATTGCGTCCTGGGCGCTTTGACCGTCAGGTGATGGTTGGATTGCCAGATATTAAAGGTCGCGAACAAATACTATTGGTGCATATGCGTAAAGTGCCATCTGACCCAGGTGTGAAAGCAGATATCTTAGCCCGCGGCACACCAGGTATGAGTGGTGCAGATTTGGCTAACCTTGTGAATGAAGCTGCGCTGTTTGCAGCTCGACGTAATAAGCGCATGGTTGACATGGAGGATTATGAAGATGCTAAAGATAAAATCTTCATGGGGCCTGAGCGTAAATCAATGGTCATGCGTGAAGAAGAGCGTCGTAACACGGCTTACCATGAGTCAGGTCATGCGGTGGTAGCAAAGCTATTGCCAAATGCAGATCCAGTACACAAAGTGACGATTATGCCGCGTGGGTGGGCATTAGGTTTAACATGGCAATTGCCAGAGTTTGATCGTATTAGTAATTACAAGGTCAAAATGCTAGAAGAGATTGCTATTTTGTTTGGTGGTCGAATTGCAGAAGAAGTGTTTGTGAATCAAATGTCGACAGGCGCTTCTAATGACTTTGAACGCGCAACTAAACTTGCACGAGATATGGTGACTAAATATGGGATGAGTGATGCTTTAGGTATCATGGTATATGCGGGGGATGAGCAGGAATCATTCTTTGGTAGTATCAGTGCTAAGACAGTTTCAGAAGCAACACAGCAAAAAGTGGATACTGAAATTCGTCGCATCCTTGATGAGCAATATGCGGTTGCGCGTAAGTTGCTAGAAGATAACCGTGACAAAGTTGAAGCAATGACAGCTGCACTCCTGGAGTTTGAAACCATCGATGCAGATCAAATTGATGACATAATGGGGGGTTTGCCAGCAAGAAAGCCAAAGCCAAAAGAGCCAAGTAAAAACGACACTAGCAACACAGGTGGTGACGCGGCATCAGCGGTAGCGCCCAAGCCACAACCGAGCATGAAAAGTTAATTGCTACTATACGAGTTAGGTTAAAATAAGGGACTGGCCAGTAGCCAGTCCCTTATTGCCTTATGAACCTACATTGCGGACAATTTACATTGGATTTATCTAGCCCACGCGTCATGGGTATTCTTAATGTTACGCCTGACTCTTTTTCTGATGGCGGCAGTTACTTGCAAACAGACCTTGCTTTCGCACAAGCCAATAAACTAATTGAAGAAGGTGCTGATATTTTAGATGTTGGTGGTGAATCAACACGTCCTAATGCTCAGCCTGTCAGTTTGCAAGAAGAGGTAGACCGTGTAATTCCAGTTATTGAGTCGCTTGTTAGTAAGGTTAACATTCCCATTTCAATTGATACTTATAAGCCTGCGGTGATGCGCGCAGCGATAGCAGCTGGAGCTAGCATTGTGAATGATGTGAAGGCATTACAAGAGGCTGGTGCGATAGAGGCTGTTGCAGGTGCCGAGGTTGGTGTTTGTTTAATGCATATGCAAGGCGGGCCGCAGAATATGCAAGACGACCCGCATTATGATGATGTGGTTAAAAATGTGGTAACGTTCTTATTAGAGCGTGCTGCTATTTGTGAACAAGAGGGCATTCAAAAAAATCGCTTACTGATTGACCCTGGTTTTGGCTTTGGTAAAACGCGTGCTCACAATATCACATTAATTCAACAATTAAATACACTAGTGATGACTGGCTATCCAGTATTGGTTGGGCTGTCACGTAAGTCTGTATTAGGGGAAATGACAGGAAATGATATTGATGCCCGCTTATATGCTAGTGTTTCTGCTGCTGTGGTTTCTGCTATTAATGGGGCAAAAATACTACGTGTACATGATGTGAAGGCGACAGTTGAAGCATTGAAAGTGGTCGCTGCTATCTTGCCTAAAGATGACTCAGTTATAGGCGCTAATAATTCATTGGTAGTAAAGTAATGATTAAAAAAGGAAGCATGAAGTATGGCTAAAAAATATTTCGGTACAGATGGAATTCGTGGAAAAGTTGGCGGATCAACAATTACACCGGAGTTTGTAATGCATTTGGGATATGCGGCCGGCCGTATTTTTGTTGATTTACAAAGTAATTTAGCAAAAGGTGAGCACCCTACGGTGTTGATTGGAAAAGACCCCCGTATTTCTGGCTATATGTTAGAAGCTGCTTTAGAGGCTGGGTTAACGGCAGCTGGCGTGAATGCCATGATGACAGGGCCAATGCCAACGCCTGCAATTGCCTATCTCACGCGTGCTTTACGTGCGCAAGCTGGTATTGTGATTTCCGCTTCACACAACCCTTACTATGACAATGGGATTAAGTTCTTTTCTAGTGAAGGTGAGAAGTTAGGTGATGAGATTGAGCATGCGATTGAAGCTGAGATAGAGAAACCAATGCATGTGATGGAGTCCGCTCACCTTGGTAAAGCGAAACGTATTGATGATGCAGCTGGTCGTTATATTGAATTTTGTAAAAGTACGGTTCCTAATGACATGGATTTACGCAGTTTTAAAATCGTACTAGATTGTGCAAATGGCGCTACTTATCACGTTGCGCCACCGGTGTTTTATGAGCTAGGGGCTGAAGTGGTTACCATTGGTAACAAACCCAATGGGTTGAATATTAACTTAGATGTTGGCTCTACACATCCAGAAGCTTTGCAAAAGGCGGTCGTAGAGCATCAAGCCGATTTAGGCATTGCCTTTGATGGAGATGGTGATCGCGTATTAATGGTAGCAGCTAACGGAGAGTTGCTTGATGGCGATCAGTTGTTGTATATCATTGCTTTAGGATTGTACGCAAAAGGTAAGCTCAAGGGCGGTGTCGCGGGAACATTAATGACGAACCTCGCATTGGAGCATGCTTTACAAAAACACCAAATTCCATTCGCTCGCGCCAATGTAGGCGATCGTTATGTATTGGAACTGTTGAAAGAAAAAAACTGGCAATTAGGTGGTGAAAATTCAGGGCATATTTTGACCTTAGATAAACACACCAGTGGCGATGCCATTATTGCGGCCTTGCAAGTGTTACATGCGCTTAAACAAAGTGGAAAAACACTGGCGCAGATGAGAGAGGCTATTCCGCTCTACCCACAAGTGTTGATAAATGTTACGACTAAGAAAAAGTTAGATTTGAAAATCCCTGCGATTCAATCTGCAGTTAAACAAGCAGAAGATGAATTGAAAGATGCAGGGCGTGTTCTGTTACGTGCTTCTGGAACAGAGCCAAAAATCCGTGTCATGGTTGAAGGCCAAGATGCTACGTTGGTACAAAAGCTGGCGGAAAGTATTGCAGCTATTGTGGAATTACAAAGCAATTAGTCATGGTATTCTCGGTGGTGTCAATAAAGCCATTTAGTTTTTTGATGATAGAGTTTCACTCTAAGGTCACTAATTTGTCATATTAATACGTGCTAGGTCATCGGCCACAGAGAGTTTGATGACCGTTATGAATCGTTGCTATTCATGTGACGTACGTCACGACCTTCAACAATATAAATAACTTGTTCTGCAATATTTTTTGCATGATCACCCACACGCTCGATTGCACGTGCAATCGTAATGATGTCCATTGCTGTTGTAATAGAGCGCGGATCTTCCATCATGTAGGTAATTAACTGCCTTACAATGGCTTTAAACTCTGTGTCTAACGCTTCGTCCGCATCAATAATAGAGCTAGCTTCACTTACATCTAACCTTGCGAACGTATCTAAAGCAGATCTGATTTGCTTACTTGCGGCATCCGCTAAGTGCCTTACGTCTGTCGTTGCCTTGAGTACCGTCACATCACGCTCTTGGATACGACGAATGCTTTTTGCCATTTTCTTGACCTCATCACCAGAGCGTTCAAGGTCGGTTACCATTTTACTAATGGCCATGACAAGACGTAAGTCAGAAGCAGTCGGTTGGCGTTTTGCAATCACATGAATCAAGTCATCATCAATGATTTTCTCAAGCTCATTCACATCATGATCATTCTCTAATACATCTAGCACTATCGTACTATTATTGTCAGCATAGGCCATGGTGGTCATGTTTAGTTGTGATTCTACTAGGCCACCCATTTCTAGTACGCGACTGCGTAGACGCTCTAAATCTTCGTCAAATTGGGTTGAAAGGTGTGTTGTTTCAATCATATTTTTTCCTAACGTTAAGGTTAGTTAATTGCTATTGTTGCCGGCATTGTTTTAAGTTGAGTTTAGCTGATTCTACCAGTAATATAATCTTCAGTCCGTCTATCTTTGGGCTTGATGAAAATATCACCCGTTTTATCATGTTCAATCAAATCACCTAGATACATATATGCCGTGTAATCAGAGATACGCGCTGCTTGTTGCATATTGTGGGTCACAACTAACATGGTCAGCTTGCCACGTAAGTTGTTCATTAATTCTTCAATATTAGCTGTTGCAATTGGGTCTAGTGCTGAAGTTGGTTCATCAAACAGCATGATTTCAGGGTCTGTTGCCAGTGCGCGCGCAATACACAAACGTTGCTGCTGGCCACCTGATAAGTTAAAGGCCAAATCCTGTTGACGGTCTTTCACTTCACTCCATAATCCAGCACCTTTAAGCGCTTCCTCTACTTTGTCTGTTAATAAGCGTTTGTTTTTCTCGCCGCGGACACGTAAGCCGTAAGCGACATTCTCAAAAATAGATTTTGGAAATGGATTTGGTTTCTGGAACACCATGCTAATTCGCATGCGGACTTCAATTGGGTCAACATTCGGATCTAGGATGTTCGTATTGTCAGGCTGCATGACAATTTCACCTTCATAGCGATTGCCAGGGTACAAGTCATGCATACGGTTGAATGAACGTAATAGCGTCGATTTTCCACAGCCAGAAGGGCCGATTAACGCTGTAATCTTATTCTCATACAACGGGAGGTTAATATTTTTTAACGCATGGGTGCCGTTACTATAAAAGAAGTTAAAGTCACGTGTTTCCGCTTTAATTGTTAGGTTAGCATTCGCCATATATTCAATTCCCTAAAGAGTAATGTTTCTAAATAATGTTGTTGCAAATCAACTGGCCATTTTTCAAGTCGTATTATTATTACCACTTAATTTTCTTGCGGATGTTATAGCGCATCCTAATGGCAACAGCATTCATCAGTAGCGTGACCAGAATAATAATGGCACCAGCTGCTGCTGCATTCACATGGAATGCTGAGCTAGGGCGTGAAAGCCAACTAAACATTTGAATCGGTAAGACGGTAAAGCCGGACGTTAACCATTCAAAGTTAAGAAATGGAGGTGTCGCTGATATTGGTGCTTCTGGTAAGAAGGCAATAAACGTTAATGCACCAATAGTAATCACAGGTGCTGTTTCACCAATCGCACGTGCCATGCCGATAATCACCCCCGTTAAAATGCCACCAGCTGAATACTTAACAACGTGTTGACTAACCACTTGTCCTTTCGTCGCACCAACTGCGTATGCTGCTTCTCTGATGGCGACTGGAATCGCACGAATAGACTCTCTCGTTGCCACGATGACAATCGGCAATGTCAACAAGCCTAGCGTGAGTCCTGCCGTTAAAATACTGTTACCAAAATCAAATGTATAGACAAACAACCCCAATGCTAATAAGCCGTAAATGATAGAGGGTACGGCCGCCAGGTTGGTCACGTTTACTTCAATAATCTCAGTGAGCCAGTTTTTAGGTGCATACTCTTCTAAATAAATTGCAGCGCCAACGCCTATTGGGACGGCTGAGATAAAGGTCACCAGCATCACAAGGGATGAGCCGACTAGCGCAGACAGTAAGCCAGCTCTAGCAGCATGTCTTGAAGGAAAATTGCTATAGAAGTCCCCGTTGGTTAATTGCGGGAACCCGTCAACCACTAAGTCCACAAACAAAACAAGCAGTGTAGTTAGGATAAGGATGATACAGAGCAAGCCAATCGTGCCAAATAAATGGTCATTGAACTTAGCACGTTTAATCAGAGCTCTCATTGAGTTGTTTTCTTTCAATGTAGATGCTGTTTTTGACTCTGACATATTAATAAGCCTCGCGGAATTTTTTACGGGTGAAGTGGCCAAGCACATTAAAGAACAAGGTCATTAACATTAGTACTAAGCCAGCGGCGAAGATGCTTTGATAACCAATACTGCCGTGTGGCAAATCGCCCATGGCAACTTGCACAATGTAAGCAGTAATCGTTGCGGCAGAGTCCATTGGGTTGAATGTAAGGTTTGGTTGTTGGCCAGCTGCAATTGCAACGACCATAGTTTCACCAATGGCACGTGAAATTGCTAAGATATAGGCAGCAATAATGCCTGAAATCGCTGCTGGCGTTACAACGCGCATGGCGGTTTGGAAACGTGTTGCACCCATCGCATAAGAACCTTCGCGCATACTCATTGGAACAGCGCGCATCGCATCTTCAGCAACAGAGGCAATGTAAGGGACCACCATAATGCCAATGACAATACCAGGCCCTAACATATTAAATGTTGGTAGGTCTGGGAAAACCCACTGTAATAAAGGCGTAACCAAGAGGAGTGCAAAGTAACCAAATGCAATTGTCGGCACACCTGCTAATAACTCAAGAATTGGTTTAACCGTTTCCCGTGTTTTGTGAGAAGCAAATTCAGATAGATAAATCGCTGCAGTTGTTCCAACAGGGATTGCAAAAGCTAATGCAACAAAAGAGATGGTTAACGTACCAGAAACTAGTGGCATGATACCGTAATGCGCATCTTCAAATAACGGTGTCCATTGGTTGTCTGTTAAAAAGTCTACGATTGAGACATGCTCAAAGAATGAATATGACTCATAGACCAGAATCGCTACAATGGCCACTGTTGTAAACACAGCAGAAAGCGCACACAACATGAGCAAGAACTCAATAAAACGTTCTCTAATATTACGCTTAAAGCTCTTAACAAGGCGCGGGCTGATGACGTTATCTGTTGTGGGCGTATTCACGTTAAGTTAACTTCCGTATTGTAGAGATTGAATAAAACGTTAAGAAATGGAAATGGTCTTAAAGACTATTGAACGTGGTTTAGTAAGTCTTTGATTTTTACACCGACTTCTGATTTTCCACCGATAAAGCCAGTACCCGATTTTAATGCTTCCCAATGAGCAATAACAGCTACTTGGTCTTCAATAGGTAGTGGTACGTATTTTACTTCTTCAATTAGAGGGCGACCTTGTTCTAAGTAATAATCAACAAATGCTTTTACATGTGGTTTTTCTTCAGCTGAACTTTTCTTCACGTAGATGAAGATAGGGCGAGCAAGAGGTTGATAAGTACCGTCCTCAATTGACTCTTTAGAAGGTAAAACACCCACTTTCCCAGCTTCTTCTGAAATCGCTACAGCTAAAAGCTTGTCTTTATTTTCTTCATAGTAAGCATAACCGAAGTAACCAATACCACCCTTATCACCAGCAACACCAGTAACTAGTACATTGTCATCTTCTGATGCAGTGAAATCACCACGACTAGATTTTGCTTTGCCAACAACTGCTTCCGTAAAGTAATCAAATGTACCTGAGTCAGCACCTGGGCCAAATAGTTTGATTTTTTGGTCAGGCCATGCTGGATTGACTTGATTCCATGAAGTGATTGTTTTCTGTGCCTCTGGACCCCAAATTGTTTTTAACTCAGCAACAGTCATTTCTTTTGCAAAGTGATTGGCTGGATTAATCACAACCGTTAGCGCATCAAATGCAACTGGCAGCTCGATAAACTCGACGCCAGCTTCTTTACATTTATCAATCTCTTTTTGTTTGATCGGGCGGGAAGCGCCTGAGATATCAGTTTCACCACGGCAGAATTTTTTAAAACCACCACCAGTACCTGAAATACCAACCGTCACTTTCACTTTTGTTTCAATTTGAAATTCTTCTGCAACCGCCTCTGTTACTGGAAATACCGTGCTAGAACCGTCAATTTTCACGATAGCTTTTGAATCAAAAGCGGCGGCATCAGCCACTGTCGTCGTGTTTTCAGATTTAGAGCACGCACCCAAAGCCGATGCGATGGCAATAGCGCTCGTTAATTGAATGGTACATTTTAAGATTAATTTAGCTGCGCTCATCGTTGCCCCTAATAATTTGTATAGCCATTTTACGGTTCTTTTATGACAGTTTTATGACAATAAATAATATGAGTAATTTTAACGCTAGTTAATCTCAGTGTGTCGCTTTTAGACGAAAAAAATGCCAGTTTAGACCAATTTTTATGATGCTATTATTATGTGCTTAACTTAATGGTTTTTAGAATGGTGCTTATTTTCACACCTAACTTGTACTTTACCACCAAAGCTTGAACCCGATTTTAGTGCTTTCCAGTGCGCAACAACAGTTGCTTGTTCCGCTACTTGCAGCGACATTTGCAGAATGAAAATGTGAAGTGGCTGAACCACCATCCGTTTAGTGAGCTTTGTTGTATAATTTCGTCTTTGAATAGCTTAGTAGAAACCACTCATGGAAGCCGAACAACTCAATCAGATTGCTAACCGACTAACTGATTTACATACTCGAAACCTAGATCTTCGGGGGTATCTTTGACCTTACTACCAAATCGGAACGACTTGCTGAAGTGGGTGGGCTGCTAGAAGACCCTGACATATGGAATAATCCAGAAAATGCGCAGAAATTAGGTAAAGAAAAGCGCATACTAGAAGGGGTTGTGAACACTTTGAATACTCTTGAGATAGATATTCTTGATAGTCAGGAGCTATTTGAAATAGCGAAAGAAGAGAATGATGATGAGTCTCTGTTAGAGATTGCAAACGATTCGGAAGCATTGGAAAAAAAGGTTGAAGAGATGGAGTTCAGACGCATGTTTTCTGAACCGATGGATGAGAACAATTGTTTTATTGAATTCCAGTCAGGCAGTGGTGGTACTGAAGCGCAAGATTGGGCTAATATGCTATTACGTATGTACTTGCGATACTGTGAGCGTAAAGACTTTAAAGTTGAAGTATTAGAAAAGTCAGATGGCGATGTGGCTGGTATTAAAGGCGCAACGCTAAAAATAACTGGTGATTATGCATTTGGTGCCTTACGCACTGAAAATGGTGTACATCGTTTGGTACGTAAGTCCCCATTTGACTCTAATTCAAAACGCCATACTAGTTTTGCCAGTGTGCAGATATTTCCAGAAGTCGATGACTCTATCGAAATTGATATCAATCCTGCGGATGTTCGCCTTGATACTTATCGCGCCAGTGGTGCGGGTGGTCAGCATATTAATAAGACAGACTCTGCTGTGCGTTTAACGCATATGCCAACAGGTTTGGTGGTTCAGTGCCAAAATGATCGTTCTCAGCATCGTAATAAAGATGAAGCTTTTAACATGTTGAAAGGCGCGCTGTATAACTTAGAGCTCAGTAAGAGGAATGAAGAGAAGCAAGCGTTAGAAGATGCTAAAACCGATATTGGTTGGGGACATCAAATCCGTAGCTATGTACTAGATCAAGGACGTATTAAAGATTTACGTACGAATGTTGAGGTTGGGAATACTCAAGGGGTATTGGATGGCGATCTAGATCAGTTTATTCAAGTGAGCTTGAAGCAAGGCATTTAGTTTTTCCAGCATGCTTTGCGAGTATAGGCCAACACATTAAATACCACTTGAATTTAGATGACATTAGAAGCTTTTATGCGAGGGGCAAGAAGCAGTGCCATTATTGCTTTATGCATGGCAGGCTTTCTCGCCGCGGTCACACAAGCACCGTTGACTTCATTTATCATTGTAATGGAGATGATTAATGGTCATGAAATGATCATTAGTTTGATGGCAATTACTTTCTTGGCTTCAATGGTGTCGAAAATATTTAGCAAGCCGCTTTATGCGACCCTAGCTGAGCAGCAGGTGGGCATGATTCAAAAGGCCAAACTTTAGAAGATTGAAATAATGAAAGACACGATTTTACATGCCGCTGTTTTATAGAGATTAGTGTGTACAACGACAAGCGTATCAACCAGTAGCAGATAATGCTAAAATGCGACCTATTCAATTTTAACTAGCCGAGTACCAAATGACAGATCAGGCACAGCCGGAAGTAGATAACGCAGACGAAACCCATGTTGATGAAAGTCATGTCATCACGGAGCGAAGAGACAAACTAAAAGCCCTGCGTGAGACGGCAAAGGCAACTAATACAGCGACATTCCCAAATGACTTTAAGCCGGAACATCAAGCCGCTGCATTGCATGCGCAATATGATGCGCTAGATAAAGAGACGCTAGATCCACAAGCTGTTCCAGCGGTAGTGGCTGGACGGATGATGCTAAAGCGTGTGATGGGTAAAGCCAGTTTTGCGACGGTTCAAGATGGAACTGGTCGTATTCAACTGTTTATTAGCAAGCAAAACTTAACAGATGAAAACAGTGAAGCCATTTATGAGGCCTTTAAACATTGGGACTTAGGGGATATTATTGGCGCAAAAGGCGCTATGTTTAAAACTAAAACAGGTGAGCTGTCGATAAAAGTATCTGGGCTACGTTTGCTAACAAAGTCATTGCGCCCATTGCCTGAAAAATATCATGGCTTAAGTGACAAAGAAATAAAGTATCGCCAACGCTATGTAGATTTAATTACCTCAGAAGAAACGCGCGACACTTTTAGGGCGCGTTCTAAAGTCATGTCTGCGATTCGCAGCTTTATGACGGGTAATGAATTCCTAGAAGTCGAAACACCGATGTTGCATCCAATACCAGGAGGCGCTTCTGCTAAACCATTTTCGACACATCATAATGCCCTTGACATGAAAATGTTCTTACGTATCGCGCCAGAGTTGTATTTGAAGCGCCTAGTTGTTGGTGGTTTTGATCGTGTATTCGAGGTTAATCGGAGCTTCCGTAACGAAGGCTTAAGTGTTCGTCATAACCCTGAATTCACTATGATGGAGTTTTATGCGGCGTATACCGATTACCAATGGCTAATGGACTACACCGAACAATGTGTCCGTGCCGCAGTGATGGCTGTGCATGGCTCGGCCGTGATTAGTTATGATGGCAAAGAAGTCGACTTAAGCAAACCGTTTGAACGCTTAACAATTGTTGGTGCGATTCAGAAATACGCACCACAATATACGCTGGACCAATTGAATGATGCTGAATTTTTGCGTGCTGAAATACTAAAACATGGTGCGAAGCCATTCGACCATGCGGGATTAGGTGCGTTGCAATTGGCCTTGTTTGAAGAGGTAGCAGAAAGCCAGCTATGGCAGCCAACGTACATTATTGATTATCCAGTCGAGGTTTCACCGCTAGCACGTACTTCTGATGACGACGCTACCGTCACTGAGCGTTTCGAACTCTTTATTACAGGACGTGAGATGGCTAATGGCTTTAGTGAGTTAAATGATGCTGAAGACCAGGCAGCACGCTTTCAAGCGCAAATGAAAGCCAAAGAAGCCGGTGATGATGAAGCGATGTATTATGACGCTGATTTTATTCGAGCACTTGAATATGGTATGCCACCAACCGGTGGTTGTGGTATTGGCCTTGACCGTTTAGTTATGTTGATTACTGACAGCCCAAGCATTCGTGATGTGATTCTCTTCCCACATATGCGAGCAGAGGCTTAGTTAAGCTTTATATAGGCCTCATGTTAAGTAAGCGCGTGACAATAAGAAAGCCAGTAACGAAGGTTAACTGGCTTTTTATTTGTTGTAAATTTGTCACCTCTCCATTATTAGATTCATTGTTTGTCATAAAAGTGTCATATTAAAACCTCAAACTTACTCTCGCTGAAACAAAAGCCAATTTTTAACTAGGAGTAAATTTTGAAAAACTTTAAATCACGTAGCGTAGCTGCTGTAATATCAGCGGCATTAGCAATAAGCTTTTCTGGTAATGCATTAGCTGATTCTACAGATGATATTGTTAATGCGCTGATTGCTAAAGGTGTGTTAACTGAAGAAGAAGGTTTTTTATTACTTAAAGGCCGTGTTGCTGAAAAAGAAATTCAGAAGAAGGCTGGCTCGACTGTAACAGCGGGGAAAAAAGGTTTGGCTGTGAAAAGTAACGATGGTCAATATTCAGCAAAAGTTGGTGGCCGTATACACATAGAAGCAATGAGCCATAGCGGCGATGAAGGATTAACTAAACAAGCGACTGATGGTACGGATGTTCGTCGCTCACGTATCTACCTTAAAGGCCACGCAAAAGAAATTGAATATATTCTTGAAGCGGATTTGGCAGGTAACAAAGTCAGCATGAAAGATGTCTTTGTTGTTTATACTGGCATTGATAACTGGGACCTTACAGTTGGCAACCAAAAACATGCGATGACAATGGAAGTGCAAGAGAGCTCAAACGACATTATGTTTACCGAGCGCGGTATGACTTATGCATTATCAGTACCTTACTTTGATCGTGCACTTGGTGTCAACGCTAAAGTTAAAGGTGAAACTTGGAACGTGCAAGGTGGTATCTACGGCGATCACTATGGTCCTGAGGAATCTGGTTCAGTTGATGAAGGTCACGGCTATGCTATCCGCGGCACAGTAACACCAGTATGGAATAAAAAAGAAGGCCAAATGGTTCACATCGGTGCTAGTTACGGTGTTCGTAGTGTGTCTGATGATACAAGAAAAATATCAGGTGGTGGTAAAGGTGACTTTGCTTACGAGACAACCAATGGTTCTAATTTGAAGCTGTTAGACACACCTGATATTACTGGTTTCGATAAAGTTAAATTGGCTGCTATTGAATTTGCAGCGATGAATGGGCCACTTTCATTCCAGGCTGAGTATCATAGGGCTAACGTTGAAGGTACTAACGATTACGACTTTGACGCATGGTATGCAACAGTTGGTTACACATTAACGGGTGAGTCACGTTCATATAATCCAACAGATGGCGAGTTTAAACGTTTAAAACCTAAAAATGACTTTAGCTTTAAAAATGGAGGCTGGGGTGCTTGGGAAGTCGCTGCACGGTTGGACAGTCTTGACCTAAACGATGGCAATGGTGCAACTGCTATTACAGGCGGTGAAGGTGATCGTTACACATTAGCGCTAAATTGGTACTTGAACTACAATTGCCGCATCATGGCGGATTACTCAAAAATATATGACATCAACAATGGCCCTGTTAAAAGTAAAGCAGGTGGCGAAGCAGATGATGTTGATACATTGACAGTACGTGCACAATGGGCGTTCTAATGTGAGTTAATTCTCATGTGTCTAAACATGTTTATTTGATAGCTTACTATTTTCGTGAAGTAGGGTGGCTAAGTAAGTCGTTATATATGATGGTTATAATTCTTAAAATTAATTTATAGGTAGTAATGGGATATGAAGCTTAAACTTTTTGATGATTTTAAATCTGATTTTACAGCCAGTATTGTCGTATTTTTTATTGCATTACCATTATGTTTAGGTATTGCGCTGGCTTCTGGTGCGCCTTTATTCTCAGGAGTGATCGCTGGAATCGTTGGCGGTATTGTTGTTGGGGTTGCGAGTGGCTCCTCTTTGGGTGTGAGCGGGCCGGCAGCAGGTTTGACCGTGATTGTATTAACGGCTATTAGTACATTAGGCTCATTTGAATCAATTTTACTATCGATTGTTTTAGCTGGTGTATTTCAACTGTTACTTGGTTTTATGGGGGCTGGGGTGATTGCTTACTTTTTCCCATCATCAGTGGTTAAAGGTATGCTTTCTGGTATCGGGCTGCTGATTATTTTAAAGCAAATTCCACATGCGTTAGGCTATGACCTTGGGTTGGAGGGTAATGACTCTTTCATCTTGCCAGATGGCAGTAATACCTTTACTGAAATCATAAGTGCCTTTGATCTCTTAACGCCAGGTGTAGTGCTCATTTCATTTATTTCACTATCCATGCTGATATTGTGGGAGGTGGTTCTTTCTAAAAAGCATAAGATTTTCCAAGTTATTCAAGGGCCAGTTGCCGTGGTTATGTTTGGAGTTTTGATGTCAAATTTGTATCAAAATGGCATGTTTGATTTTGTGTTAGATTCTAGCCAAATGGTGAGTTTACCTATTGCAAATGGCTTGGCTAATTTCATTACATTTTTTACTTTTCCTGACTATTCACAAATAACAAACGTGGAAATCTATAAGATTGCTTTTGTAATGGCGATTGTGGCGAGTTTGGAAACGCTTTTATGTGTAGAGGCGACGGATAAGCTAGACCCATATAAGCGTGTGACCCCAACAAACCAAGAGTTGAAAGCACAAGGCCTAGGCAATATGGTTTCAGGCTTAGTTGGAGGCCTGCCAGTTACGCAAGTGGTTGTACGGAGCGCTGCCAATATTGAATTCGGTGGAAAGACAAAACTGTCGGCTATTTTGCATGGTCTGTTTCTATTAGTGAGTGTGGTTACTATTGCGGAGTATTTAAACATGATTCCACTAGCGAGTTTAGCAGCTATCTTGTTGATTTTGGGATATAAGCTTGTTAAACCAGCGCTATTTGTTGAGATGTATAAACTGGGATGGGAACAGTTTGTGCCTTTTGTTATTACAATTGTAGCGATTATTCTGATGGACTTGCTCAGAGGGATTACAGCGGGTTTGCTGGTGGGTATTTTCTTTACCTTATATCATCGTTATAAATACTCACACTATGTTAAAGACATCATTACAGCAGAAGGTGGTAGGGATGTGCATCACATCGTGCTTGCAGAGCAGGTATCTTTTTTTAATAAAGCCGATATCATTCAGTCTCTTGAAAAAGTGCCAGCTAAGGCTAAAGTGATTATTGACTGTATGCAGACTAAAGTGATTGAATACGATATACAAGAAGTAATCGATAATTACCAACTGCATGCGCCGCTTAAAGGCATTGAAGTAGAGCTGTGGTATAGAAACGATAATAATTAACTTTGACTGATAGGAATTTATTGATATGTATAATCGCCCATTATTGGATCGTGATAAGCTGACGCCACAAGAAGTACTTGAAATTCTGGTGGAAGGCAATGAGCGTTTCACGAACGAAATTGAAACACATAAAGACTTTAAGTCATTGATTAATTTAACTAAGAATCAGCAACACCCCTTTGTGTCCGTATTAAGTTGTAGTGATTCACGAGCACCAGTTGAGTTATTGTTTGATCAAGCACTAGGGGATGTCTTTAGTGTGCGTTTAGCGGGTAATATCGCTTCAGATGAAGGTGTTGGTAGCTTGGAGTTCGGTAGTAAATACTTAGGTGCGAAGTTAATTGTGGTGATGGGGCATACGAGTTGCGGTGGCGTTAAAGCAGCCTGTGACGATTTTAAAGATGGGTATATTGGTGAAATTGTGAATATGATTAAACCGTCTATTCGATATGAGAAAACAGTTAAGGGCGCTGACCAGCGCACCTCTAAGAATGCTGACTTTGTACAAAAAGTTTGTGATTTAAATGTGAAGCACCAAATAGAAAGCATATTACGTTGTAGTGATATTTTAGAAGGTATGATACAAGCGAAAGAGATTGGTATCATTGGCGCTGTCTATGACCTATCTACAGGTAAGGTGAGGTTTATGGAGGAAACGGCTATCGGTTTCCAGCCTACGTGATAGGAAGTAGTGTAAAACTGCACAATAAAAAAGGTGGTCTTGGCCACCTTTTTTATTGTTGACTCAAACTGAATCTTTGATTTAATCTTTATGGTGGCCTTCTTTTGCCATGTTAATTGAGTACTTAGGAATTTCCACGACTAAATCAGTTTCTCCAACAATCGCTTGGCAAGAAAGTCGTGATTCCGGTTCTAACCCCCATGCTTTATCAAGTAAGTCATCCTCGTCTTCTGCTGCTTCATTCAGTGTGATATAACCTTCACGCACGACTACGTGACAAGTGGTGCAAGCACATACTTGGTCGCAGGCGTGGTCCATGTCAATATCATTGTCTAGCAAGTTCTGACAAATAGATTCGCCTTCTTTTGCCTCAAAGGCAGCGCCCTCTGGGCAAAGTTCTACGTGTGGTAATACAATTATTTGTGCCATTTATTTCTTCTCTATTTCTATATTAAGTACTCTTGTTTAAAGATTCACTTCATCAATGTTTTGGCCAGCTAATGCGCGACTAACACTCACATCCATACGTTTGGCAGCAAACTGTTCCGTTGCCTTATTAAGCGCTTCTGTCGCATCATGAATAGCATGGTTATCTTCGGTGTTTAGTAAGTCCTCTAATGTGGCAATCGCACTGTTGATTGGGCTTTTTTCTTCTGCACTCAGTAAGTGACCATCTTGTTCTAATGCAGCGTTAATGGCATTCGCCAAGCGGATTGCATCCACTTTTGCTTCTGCTAATGCGCGTGCTAGTTTGTCAGTTTCTGCTGACCCAAATGTTGATTTCAATATATTGCTGATTTCATCCTCGCTTAAGCCATAAGATGGTTTAACCGTAATGTTAGCTTCAATGCCTGTGGTTTCTTCTTTAGCAGTAACAGAAAGCAATCCATCTGCATCGACTTGAAAGGTAACCCGTATTCGCGCAGCACCGGCTACCATCGGTGGAATGCCACGCAGTTCAAACTGTGCTAATGAGCGGCACGCGCTGACTAAATCCCGTTCACCTTGTAGTACATGAATACTCATAGCAGTTTGGCCATCTTTAAACGTAGTGAAATCCTGTGCACGTGCTACAGGTAACGTTGAATTACGTGGAATCACTTTTTCTACCAAGCCACCCATGGTCTCTAAACCTAGAGAAAGCGGTGTGACGTCGAGCAATAGCAAGTGTTCATCACCACGGTTGCCAGCTAGTACATTGGCCTGAATGGCGGCACCTAGTGCAACGACTTTATCAGGGTCCAAGTTAGTTAATGGCTCTTGCTCGAAGAATGCTTGTACTGCATGACGCACATGCGGCATACGTGTCGCACCACCAACCATGACAACGCCCTTAATGTCTTCTAAATCCAAACTGGCATCACGCATGGCTTTGCGCATTGGGCTCAGTGTTTTATTCACTAGGTTTTGTGTTAACTCTACCAAAGCATCTGCTGTTAGCATGATATTGACAGCATAATTATTACTTAAAGTACAAGAGATTTGTGTTTCGTGATTATCGGTCAGCCATTCTTTCGCCTGACGTGCTTTTGTTAATAATAAGCGTGTGTCTCCCTCATTGAGCGGACTTAAACTTGGACCTGACTCGCGGATATTCTCTAATATCCAGCAATAAATACGGTAGTCAAAGTCATCACCACCTAATTCAGAATCCCCGTTAGTCGCAAGCACTTCAAAGATACCTTTTGATAAACGTAAAATACTGACATCAAATGTGCCGCCACCTAAGTCATATATAACATAAACACCTTCAGAGGCATTGTCTAGGCCATAAGCCACTGCGGCTGATGTTGGTTCGTTTAATAAGCGCAGTACGTGCAATCCTGCAATGCGCGCGGCATCTTTAGTCGCTTGGCGTTGTGCATCATCAAAGTAAGCTGGAACGGTAATGACCGCACCCGTTAATTCACCACCTAAGGCTTTCTCAGCACGTGTTTTCAGTGATTTTAAAATCTCTGCAGAAATCTCTACAGGGCTTTTTAAACCAGCACGTGTTTTAAGTTGTAGTTGGCCTTGTGATGCATCATCAGATGTACTGCTGTTCACGAAGTGATAAGGGATGTGGGCTTGATCGGCAATATCTTTTAAGCTACGCCCCATAAAGCGTTTGACGGAAGCAATCGTATTAATCGGGTCCTCACTTTGTTGCGCTTGAGCTTGATGGCCTACAATGATTTTGCCATCTTGTATATATCGGACAACAGATGGTAGCAAGGCATGACCATGCGTATCTTGTAGCACCGTACTCACGCCACTACGTACAGTAGCCACTAATGAGTTTGTTGTGCCTAGATCGATGCCGATTGCCAGCTTGTGCTGGTGCGGTTCGGCACTCATGCCAGGTTCGGAAATTTGTAGTAATGCCATTAGTCTTCTATTTGCGTGATGGCTTTATTAATGTCTTCACATACTTTATCTATAAATATAAGTTTACGAGTTGTGTCAGTCGCCGCAACTAAATGATGATTCTTATCAAACATTGTAGTGAGTTCAGTCGTCAGCACTTTGGCTTCTTGTCGCATTTTCTTCGTCAAATCATCTAACCCATTCACGTCTTTTGCTGTTTTAAGATCTTCTAATGATTCGCGCCACTCCATTTGTTGCACCAAAAAATCAACAGGCATCGCTGTATTGGTTTCTTGTGTTGCATTAATGTCATTGAGTGATAGTAGATATTTTGCACGAGAGGCTGGATTTTTGAGCGTTTGATAGGCTTTATTCGCTAATGTTGCTACTTGCATTGATTGCAGCCTTTCAGCAGATGATGTCGTCACGAAGCGATCAGGGTGTGCCGCAGATTGAATCTTGCGGTAGCGGCTTTCTAATACAGATAAGTCGATGGCAAATGTTTCAGCGAGTGCAAACAGCTCAAAATAGTTTTGGTTCATACTGTAAAGCTTTCACCGCAGCCACATTCATCAGCTACGTTAGGGTTGTTAAACTTAAAACCTTCATTTAAGCCTTCTTTGGTAAAGTCTAATTCCGTGCCATCAATGTAGACCAAGCTTTTAGGGTCAACAATCACCTTAACACCATGGCACTCAAATGCCATGTCTTCTTCTGCCATCTCATCAACAAATTCTAATGTGTAAGCCATGCCTGAGCAGCCTGTTGTTTTAACACCTAGGCGCAGGCCAACCCCTTTGCCACGATTAGCAAGGAATTTTTCTACACGGCCAGCTGCTGCCGGGGTCAAACTAATTGCCATATTACTTAACCCCTTTTACAGCAGCTTGTTTCTCTCTAATATCAGCAACCGCCGCTTTAATCGCATCTTCTGCTAATACTGAACAGTGAATTTTTACTGGTGGTAAAGCTAACTCTTCAGCAATCGCTGAGTTTTTGATTTCGTAAGCTTGATCCACTGTTTTTCCTTTTAACCACTCTGTCACGAGTGAGCTGGAAGCAATTGCTGAACCGCAGCCGTAAGTTTTAAACTTAGCGTCCTCGATTAAGCCGGAGTCATCCACTTTAATCATTAATTTCATTACATCACCACAAGCTGGTGCACCGACCATGCCAGTACCAACATTAGGGTCATTTTTATCTAAAGAACCTACGTTACGTGGGTTCTCGTAATGATCTAGAACCTTGTCTGAATATGCCATTTTACTTCTCCTATGTGTAATTAAAATACTTTGCAAACTCTGCGTTAGATTTCCTTGCCGTACTAAGTACAGTCTTCGGCAACCCAACTAGGTTTTGCTTCTTATTTTAATAAAATTCTAAAACCTTAATTTAAAACTAAATGCTGACTTAGTGCTCAGCCCACTTTACTTTAGAGATGTCGATACCATCTTGGAACATTTCCCAAAGTGGTGATAACTCACGTAGCTTACCAATTTTATTAGCTAGCAACTCGACCGTGTAATCTACGTCAGCTTCAGTCGTAAAACGACCAATTGAGAAGCGAATTGAACTATGTGCTAACTCATCTGTACGACCAAGCGCACGTAATACATAGCTTGGCTCTAAGCTGGCGGATGTACAAGCAGAACCACTTGAAACTGCAATGCCTTTAATCGCCATAATGAGTGACTCACCTTCAACATAATTAAAGCTGATGTTGAGGTTGTGTGGCACACGCTTTGTTAAGTCGCCATTTACATAAGTCTCTTCAATTTTTTGCAAGCCGTTTAGTAGTCTGTCGTGTAGTGTGCGAATGCGTGTATTCTCTTCTACCATTTCTAAACGTGCGATTCTAAATGCTTCACCCATGCCCACAATTTGATGCGGTGCTAACGTACCAGAGCGCATGCCGCGTTCATGGCCACCACCGTGCATTTGTGCTTCGATTCGGATTCGTGGTTTACGACGGACATACAATGCGCCGATACCTTTAGGGCCGTATGTTTTGTGTGCAGAGAAACTCATTAAATCAACAGGCAGTTTTGCCAGGTCAATTTCAATTTTTCCAGTTGCTTGTGCAGCATCTACATGGAAAATAATGCCGTTTTTACGACAGATATCACCGATTGCTTCAATGTCTTGAATTACACCAATTTCATTGTTCACCAACATCACAGAAGCCAGCACAGTATCAGGTTGAATCGCTACTTTAAAATCTTCGATGTCGACTAGACCGTCATCATTAGGTTCTAAGAATGTTGCAGTAAAGCCTTGGCGCTCTAATTCACGCACAGGGTCAATCACCGCCTTATGCTCAGTCGCTAACGTGATGATGTGTTTACCTTTGCCGCTATAAAAGTTAGCAGCGCCTTTAATTGCAAGGTTGTCAGATTCAGTTGCACCTGATGTCCACACGATTTCACGTGGGTCTGCATTAACGAGTTTCGCCACTTCTTCACGTGCATTCTCTACTGCTTTTTCTGCTGTCCAACCGTAAGGGTGGCTACGCGAAGCGGGGTTGCCATACGACTCTGTTAAGTATGGAATCATTTTCTTAGCGACACGTGGGTCAACTGGTGTTGTTGCAGAGTAGTCTAAATAAATTGGCATTCTATCCATATTGCGTTTTACTTCCTTTAGTTAATATTGTTTATCTAAGCGGCGACGGCTGTCATCTGCCTTAAATCTTGCAATGCTTGTTTTAGTGCGATTAAAAATTCGTCTACTTGTTTCATCGTATTGTTAATATTGAAACTCACACGGATTGCACCGCGTGCTAAATCTTCGTCTATGCCCATTGCCAACAACACGTGGCTTGGTTCACCGCTAGCGCTGGAACATGCTGAGCCGCTGGCAACTGCAAATCCGAGTTTATCTAAAGCCGTTACCAATGTTTCACCTTCGACATTCTCGAAAGCAAAGAAGCTTGTATTTGGCAATCTCATTGCTTGTTTCCCAAAAATAACCGCACTCATATTACTCAAGCCAGCCTCTAAAGCAGTTCGTAACAATGTGGTATGGCTAGCAAAGTCATTGAGTGCTTGTGTTGCTAACTCACAAGCGGCGCCAAAACCAACAATCGCCGCAGTATTTTCTGTGCCGCTACGCAATCCTTTTTCTTGCCCACCTCCATGTAGCAAGGGTTGAATATCAATGCGCTTATTCAGCACCAATGCGCCAACACCTAAAGGTCCGCCAATTTTATGGCTAGAAATCGTCATGGCATGAACACCTAATGCAGAAAAGTCGACATTGATTTTTCCTAAAGCTTGTACAGCATCCGTGTGTACGAATACCTTTTTCGCTTTGGCTAATACAACAACGGCTTCAATATCCTGTATGGTGCCTGTTTCATTATTCGCTAGCATCACCGAGACTAAATCTGTGGGGGCTTCTAACTGTGTTTGTAAGTCTTGCGTACTGAGTTTGCAATTGCTATCGACTGGAATGCTATTGCTTTTCCAGCCGCGTACCTGCATGGCTTTGGCAGGGTTGGACACACAGGGGTGTTCAATCTGACTAGTCAGAATTTGTTCTGAATCCATATTGCTTGCAATGCCAGTAATGGCGAAATTATTCGCTTCAGTACCACTGGCAGTAAAAATAACTTGATTCGCTTGCGCGCCAACGGCTGCTGCAACCTGACGACGTGCTTGCTCAATGGCTATATGCGTATTGCGGCCATAGCTGTGCTGACTCGCTGGGTTGCCAAGCTGATTGGTCAAATACGGCATCATTGCCTCAAGCACTTCGGGCTTTATGGCGGTGGTGCTATTATGGTCAAAATAAACCTTATCCATTGGCCGCAGCCTTATTCGCGCCACATGACTTGCGCTCAGAAAAAGTAATCATACCGTAGCCTTCTTCTAGGTGTGAGTTGACTATGTCAGCTAAGCTCACACTTGATAAATAATCTAAAATTTTGGTATTCAATTCTGCCCATAGGTCATGCGTCATGCAACGACCTCCTGGGCCATGGCAATTTTCTTTACCACCACATTGTGTTGCATCAACATCTTCATCAACGGCTGAAAAGATGGAAGAAACAGAAATGTCTGTTTTTGTTTTGGCTAGATTGTAACCACCACCAGGGCCGCGCACACTGCGCACCAAGCCTTGACGACGCAGGCGGCTAAACAATTGCTCGAGATAAGAAAGCGAGATGTCTTGGCGATCACTAATGCCTGCGAGAGTGACTGGCTTCAAATTGTTATCAGCAGACACCTCGTTTAAAGCTAGGTCTAGCATTGCTGTTACCGCAAATCTACCTTTAGTGGTTAGTCTCATGTGGGTTAATTAATCCTTAAGTTAGCCATATATTTTATAATAACCTACTAATTTAGTCAATTATTATAGGGTTAAGTTCCATTAGCTTTTAAAGCGAGGTTAAATGTTTGTTTTTTTAGGGGCGGACTTGGTCTTTTTAACTGTGAATGCTTTAGCAACTTTCGTTTCTGATTGAGTGTCAGCCAATGCCCCAATCTGCTTTTTCAACGCTTTGATTTCAGCTAACAACGGTTGCAATGCTTTGTTTATTGGGTCATTTTCATCATCACCAACAGCATAAGCATTAAACTGTGCCTTTTCTGCCGCTTTCTTGGCCTTTTCTTCTTCTAAGATGCGTGCAGGAATGCCAATTGCTGTTGCATTCTCTGGCACATCTTTGACCACAACAGCATTGGAGCCAATCTTGGCATTTTTAGCAACCGTGATAGGGCCCAACACCTTGGCCCCGGCGCCAATCACCACACCATTTTCTAATGTTGGATGGCGTTTGCCTTTATTCCAAGAAGTGCCGCCAAGTGTGACCCCATGATACAACGTGCAATCATCGCCAATAATGGCGGTTTCACCAATCACAATACCCATGCCATGGTCAAAAAAAACGCGGCGGCCAATAATCGCGCCCGGGTGAATCTCAATACCCGTTAAGAAGCGGGCAATATGCGAGACAAAGCGGCCTAGCCACTGCAATTTTAGTTCCCACAACCAGTGACTAAAGCGATGCAGGATTAATGCATGCACGCCAGGGTAGGTGGTGAGTACTTCAAAGTGTGTGCGCGCTGCTGGATCGCGGTCGAATACGACAGAAATGTCTTGTTTTAGATGGTCAAACATGTCGAGTACTCGCAGTTAATGATGAAGCTATAATTATGCCATAAAAGCCAATTCTTGACTAAAACACTTGGTTAATTAAGGGTTGATGCATTTATAGTTTGTTGTGGCAAGTAAAGCAGACTTAATACTGTAATGAAGCATTGCGAAAACAAAGCAATACTAGTCGATACTTAAGCTGGGAGATAAAGTCTAGCGACTCTTTCTAATACGCGGTTTAGTACTTGCTATGGCTCTTTGGTTTTTTAGTTAAAGTCAATATCCCGCGTAATAAATTCACTTCTTCTTTTTCTAAGCTGGCTCTTGCATACATGCGGCGTAATCTTTCAAACAGCTTCTTCGGTGCTTTCGGGTTGATATAGCCAATGAGCGTCAGCACCTCTTGTAGGTGAGCATAAAACCGCTCCAAGTCTTCCTGAGTGGCAAGCTCAACAGGCTTCTCATCATAATGAATCTTGCCATCGGTCACCGCCATCCGGATTTCGTAACACATGATTTGCACTGCTTGCGCCAAGTTAAGTGAAGTGTAGGTTGGGTTGGCAGGGATGGTAGCTAACACATGGCACTTGCTCGCTTCTATTGTGCTTAATCCATTGGTTTCATTGCCAAATACCAGTGCCACTTGTTGTGATCCAGCCATGTGCTTGGCTTTGCTAGCAGCTTCGTGTGCCGTCATCACTTCTTGTGAGAGCGATCGTTCTTTCCCACTAACCGCCAAGACGAAATTGCAATCAGCAATGGCTTCATCTAATGTCTCCGTGACGACTGCAGTACGTAGTACATCTGCTGCATTCACGGCAAGAGACTTAGCTTCACCATCAGGAAATTTCTTTGGTTTAACCAGGTATAGTCGGCTAAGGCCCATGGTTTTCATGGCGCGTGCGGTTGAGCCAATGTTGCCAGGGTGGCTAGTGTGGCAAAGGACAACTCGGATATTGTTAAAAATGTCAGATTGATTCAATGGGTTAAGCTCTTAATGTAGATGATTGGTGCTTTATGGTTGAGGTTAGCAATTATCGCTGCTTTAAATATTATTAACTGAGCATCAATGCTAAAATGCTATTTTAACATTTCTTAATGAAAAACCGACTATGCACCCCATGTTAACCAACGCCGTTGTGGCGGCGCGCCAAGCTGGCGATATTATTAATTTTGCTTCACGTGATTTAGGTCAGCTTAAAATCCAAACAAAATCATTTAATGACTTTGTGAGTGAAGTGGATAAAGCGGCAGAGCAAGCCATTATTGGCACCTTGAAAGCGGCTTATCCTGACCATGGTTTTTTAGGTGAAGAGGGCGGCGACATTAACAAAGACGCTGAAAACATTTGGATTGTTGATCCACTTGATGGCACGACGAACTTTTTACATGGCTTCCCACAATATTGCGTTTCGATTGCCTTACAGCAAAATGGCGTGTTAACACAAGCAGTGATTTATGATCCAGTACGCAATGATTTATTTACCGCGACTAAAGGCCGTGGCGCATTTTTAAATGACAAACGTATTCGTGTTGGTAGTCGCACCAAATTGCAAGAAGCATTGGTTTCAACAGGCTTCCCATTCCGTGAGTTTTCATATTTAGATACTTACATGGGCATGCTGGAAGACATGATTAAAAGCACCACAGGTATCCGTCGCCCAGGTTCTGCCGCATTGGATTTGGCTTATGTAGCTGCTGGCTTCTCTGATGGTTTCTTTGAACTGAATCTATCATCTTGGGATATTGCTGCTGGTGGTTTATTAGTGAAAGAAGCAGGCGGTATCGTTGGTGATTTTGAAGGCAATGAAAGCTGGTTGAAAACAGGTAATATTGTTGCGGCCAACCCCAAAGTGTTCGCACAAATGTTACAAGTGCTTGCGCCGCACTTAACGAAACAAATGAAAACGCCAAAATAAGACAGGCTGTTTTGACAAGGCTGCCAGTGATCGCTAAGCAGTCTTTTGAATAAAAGGCTTTGGTCATACAACCGATGAACCTAGAAAAACACACTCCCATGATGCGTCAATACTTGACGATAAAGGCACAGAATCCTGGTATGTTGCTGTTCTTTCGCATGGGTGATTTTTATGAGTTGTTTTTTGGGGATGCGGAGAAGGCGGTTCGTTTGCTTGGCATTACGCTCACACATCGCGGTAAGAGTAATGGGGAGCCGATTAAGATGGCGGGTGTGCCTTACCATGCGGTGGAGCAGTATTTAGCTAAGCTGACTAAGCTCGGTGAAGCCGTTGCCATTTGTGAGCAAGTCGGTGCGGTCATAAAAGGCGGTGCGAATAAAGCACCAGTCGAGCGAGCAGTGACACGGATTTTAACGCCAGGTACGTTGACTGACGCTGCGTTAATGGATGAAACCCGAGAGAACGCTTTATTGGGTATTTGCTTTTCTGATGGTTTGGTCGGGCTTGCACGGTTAAATTTAACCTCTGGTGAATTTGTTTTAAGCGAAGTCGCTATTGGACAGTTGGCGCAAGAGATAGAGCGTATTAGTCCTGCTGAAATTATTTGTGCTGAAGGCTTAAATAATCTGGCTATAGAACAGCATAAAGCACCCAAGAAACACATTGCTAGTTGGCAGTTCGACTACGAAGCGGCAACCAATGTACTGACAAGACAATTGAATACTAAAGACCTGAATGGCTTTGGTTGTGCTGAGTTAAGTGCTGCTGTTTCTGCTGCTGGCGCTTTATTAGAATACGTTAAATACACACAGCGCACTACATTGCCACATATTACGGCGCTCAGTGTAGAGCAGACTAGTCAATACATTCAGCTTGATGCGGCAACTCGTCGTAATTTGGAAATTGATACGACGATTCGTGGTGAAGTTTCACCGACTTTATATTCTTTATTGAATACCACAAAAACAGCGATGGGCGCACGTTTGTTGCGCCATTGGTTGCATCATCCTTTACGTGATAGAACGCTGGTTTCCAAGCGGCATGAAGCCGTGGCGGAGCTGATTAAAAAAGATCAAACGGCAGACTTGCATGACGTGTTAAAACACATAGCCGATATAGAACGCATTACGGCTAGGGTAGCGTTAAAGACAGCACGGCCTAGAGATTTATCTGCGCTGCGTGACAGCTTAAATCAATTGCCAGTGGTAGAAGCCGCTTTGAAAAATAGTCAAAGTGGGTTGTTACAAACATTGGCCCAAGCTTTACAAGCAGAGTCAACGGCGACTCTGCTGTTAGCGAGTGCCGTTAAAGTAGAGCCTTCTGTATTGCTGCGTGAAGGCGGTGTGATTGCTGATGGCTTTGATGCTGAGTTAGATGAGTTAAGAGCATTGCAAACCAACCATGGCGACTTCTTATTGCAATATGAAATCGCAGAGAAAGAGCGTACAGGCTTAACCAACCTAAAAGTCGAGTTCAACAGTGTGCATGGTTTCTATATCGAAATTAGTCGCGCCCAAGCCGAAAATGCACCGACAGAATACCGCCGCAGACAGACGCTTAAAAATGTAGAACGCTTTATTACTCCTGAGCTAAAAGAGTTTGAAGATAAAGTGCTTAGCGCCAATGAGCGCGCCTTGGCCAGAGAAAAGACGCTGTATGAACAAGTGCTGGATCAACTTGCACCACATATCACATCGTTACAGACAAATGCTGGTGCGGTAGCTAGTTTAGATGTCTTGTGTTGTTACGCCGAGCGTGCAGTGAGCTTGAATTATGTGATGCCGCAATTTGTGCAAGGTAGTAGCTTACATATCGAAGCAGGACGACACCCTGTTGTTGAAGAAATCACACAGCCTTTTGTTTCTAATGAAGTGGTATTAAGTCCTTACAGGCAGTTGTTGCTGATTACTGGCCCTAATATGGGTGGTAAATCAACCTTTATGCGTCAAAATGCACTCATTGTATTATTAGCTTATTGTGGATGCTATGTGCCAGCAAATGTCACTAAGGTTGGTGAAATTGACCGTATATTCACTAGAATTGGCGCTTCTGATGATTTAGCAGGTGGTCGCTCAACCTTTATGGTGGAAATGACAGAAACCGCTAACATTCTACATAATGCAACGGATAAAAGCTTAGTGTTGCTAGACGAAATTGGCCGTGGGACGAGCACTTTTGATGGCTTGAGTTTGGCTTGGGCAGTGGCTAAGCATTTGTTAGAAAGGAACAAATCCTTAACCTTATTTGCTACACACTATTTTGAGTTAACACGCATTGTTGATGAATTTAAACAAGCGGCCAATGTACATTTAGATGCAGCTGAGCATGGTAAAGGCATTGTGTTCTTGCATAAGGTAGAAGAGGGCGCGGCTAACCAAAGTTACGGGATACAAGTAGCGCAATTGGCTGGGATTCCTAAATCGGTTGTTTCATCTGCTAAACGGAAGTTGATGCAGTTGGAGAGTAATCAGGCATCACAAAGTGATGGGGAGCCAGATGTGTTTTCTTCGAATTCCGAGCCGGAAGAGGCGCCATTACATTCGGCAGCTAGTGAGTTGGAGTCTATTCAGCCAGATGATTTGACGCCTAAACAGGCATTGGAATTATTGTATAAGTTAAAAGAGTTAAGTTAGTCGGTTTATCTTAACTTTGAAATAGTTGTGTAATTGTTCACCAAATCAGACTACCCTCTACATGTTCAATGTAGTGGTAGATATTGCATGTTGCAGATTACGCCATTCTCTTAAGCCTGTATATCTAAGGATTATTGATATCACCTGAATTGTTGGAATGCAACTAAGGTCTAATGTCCTAGTGTTGATGCCCACCAGCCCCATGCACATGTTTATGCTCAACCTCTTCAGTCTTAGCCTTGCGTACATCTGTCACTGTTGCTGTAAACAATAAACGCTCACCAGCCCATGGATGATTGCCATCAACAACTACCTTCCCATCAGCAATATTCGTAACCGTATATAAGATTACGTCGCCTTTATCATCTTCGCCTTCAAACTGCATGCCTTCTTTTAGGTTCTCAGCTGGGAAAGCACTTTCAGGCTCGATTTGGACAAGCTCTTCATTGTAATCACTAAAAGCATCTTCTGGTTCTAGCGTTACTTCTACTTTGTCACCAATGCTTTTGCCGTGCATCATTTCTTCCACTTTTGGGAAGATATTGTCGTATCCACCATGCAAGTAAGCAACAGGCTCTTTACTTTCTTCTAGTAGCTCACCTTTGCTGTTTTGAAGTTTGTATGTCATGGTTACAACGCTGTTCATGGCGATTTGCATATTAGGTTTCCTTGGATTGTTAAATGTATCGTTTAATCGTTTGTTAAATACTTAGCTGAATTTTAATGGTTTTGAGTTGTTTTTACAGGCTTTTTTGGCTGGTCGATTATTTGTATTAAGTTTTATCATAAGTGTGCTCTAGCACTAAAAAAAATCAGAATAGCTAACGCAACCATAAATGCGGCAATAAAACGCATTAATGACTGCACTCGTTATCTAAGAGAGAGTAGTTTTCTTCTGGAATTAGCACGGTAGGAATCGCCTCATCCAACAAGTCTGGATAATCTTTACTATAATGCAGACCGCGGCTTTCGCGTCTCTCCATGGCGCTTCTGACGATGAGTTCTGCGACTTGTAATAGGTTGCGCAGTTCGATTAAGTCATTGGTGACTCTAAAGTTACTATAGAACTCATGGACTTCATCACGTAGCATATGAATCCTATGCATGGCGCGGCTTAGTCGTTTGTCGGTGCGGACAATGCCAACATAGTTCCACATAAAGCGGCGTAGCTCGTTCCAAGTATGGGTAATCAACACTTCTTCATCCGCATCGGTGACGCGGCTTTCATCCCAATCAGGTAAGTCGTTTAATACGCGTGGTTTGGTAGCAAGAATCTCTTTAGCGGCAATGTGACCAAATACCATGCATTCCAGTAATGAGTTGCTAGCTAAACGGTTAGCGCCGTGTAAGCCTGTACAAGCAGTTTCGCCGATGGCGTATAGGTTGGTAATGTCAGCATGACTTTTGTCATCAACCATGATGCCGCCGCAGGTGTAATGCGCAGCTGGCACGACAGGGATTGGCTCTTTGGTAATATCAATGCCGAGCTCTAAGCAGCGTGTATAAATGGTTGGGAACCGTTCTTTAATGAAGTCGGCTGGTTTGTGACTAATATCAAGTAACACATATTCATAACCACGTTTCTTTATTTCAAAGTCAATGGCACGCGCCACAATATCACGAGGTGCGAGCTCTGCGCGCTCATCATGTGAAGGCATAAAACATTCACCATTTGGTAGCTTGAGTATGCCACCTTCACCACGCACCGCTTCTGTGATTAAGAATGATTTTGCATGTGGGTGAAATAAGCAGGTAGGATGGAATTGGATAAATTCCAAATTAGAGACACGGCATCCAGCGCGCCATGCCATGGCAACACCGTCACCCGTGCTGACATCAGGGTTGGTTGTATAAAGGTAAACTTTACCTGCTCCACCTGTTGCCATGGCTGTTTGTTGTGCGGAAATGGTAATAACCTTACCTGACTCGTTGTCGAGTACGTAAGCACCTAAGCAGCTATTTTTTGATTGTTGTTTGAGTTTTTCTGATGTGATTAAGTCAACTGCAATATGGTTCTCTAATAGCGTGATATTGCTGTGTTCGCGCACTCTCTGCGACAATGTTTTTTGTACCGCATGCCCTGTGGAATCAGCGGCATGAATGATGCGACGGTGGCTGTGACCACCTTCACGGGTGAGGTGGTAGCCAGTTTCACTATTTTCTTCACGGGTAAATTCAACGCCTAGGTCAATCAACCAATCAATGGCTTCGCGACCATGCTCAGTGACCATGCGTGTAATGTCAGGGTCACACAAGCCTGCACCTGCGACTAGGGTGTCTTCAACATGATTTTCTATGGAGTCGTCACTATTGAGCACTGTTGCAATGCCACCTTGCGCCCAACTGCTGGCACTGCCTTGCATATTACGTTTGCTGACGATGCAAACTTTTTTTTGATCGGCGACTTGTAGTGCAAGGGTAAGGCCTGCGAGGCCGCTACCAATAATAAGAACATCAAATTGTTGTGACATAAAGTTTAAATTTAAGTGAACTAATCACAGTTTAACTGTGTCTTTCTTCTTAAGCTAGACAAATAGTATTGTGTGGTTTTGTTTGAGAGCTTAACTCGAACGAATTTCGTCGCACCTGTGCCATCAGCTTATAATAACGAATCGCTTGCTGGTGGTGCTAAAATGAACGAAGCAGGTGCGAATGGGAGTTCTGTAATGATTGATAAACCAAATGATTTGCCAGCGAATGCTAATCGCGAGTTAGATTGCGTGTTAGTAGAGCGCGCACAAGCTGGAGATAAAAAGGCATTTGGTTTATTGGTGGAGAAGTACCATCGCAAATTAGGGCGTTTGGTTGGTCGTTTGGTACGAGATCAAACGGAAGTAGAAGATGTGGTGCAAGAGGCTTTTATTAAAGCGTATCGTGCGTTACATAACTTTAGAGGCGATAGCGCCTTCTATACTTGGATGTATCGCATTTGCATTAATACGGCGAAGAACCACTTGATCTCCTTGGGGCGTAAGCCGCAAGTGTTGAATAATGTTGAAATGGAAGATGCTGAAAATTTCGACGGTGTGACTAATATGCGCACCATGGAAACGCCGGAAACCGCATTGGCAACTAAGCAGATTGCAATAACAGTGAATGATACGATTGCCACCTTACAAGAAGATCTACGCACGGCGATTACTCTGCGTGAGTTAGAAGGCATGAGTTATGAGGAGATTGCAGATGTTATGCAGTGTCCTATTGGTACGGTTCGTTCGCGTATTTTTAGAGCGCGTGAAACTATTTCTGAAAAGCTACGCCCACTGCTGAGTCATTCAAGCAGTAAACGTTGGTAGGCGTTAAATTTTAAAACGTTTGTTATTGAGGTTGGTATGAAAAATCAATTATCTGCACTAATCGATGGTGAGTTTGATATTGAAGAAGCCGATCATCTCATCATAGCCATGAAGGTTGATGGTGAGGTGAAGGAATCGTGGAAACACTATAATCTAATCGGCGATGCGATTCGCGGTGATGACAATGTGAGGCCTGATTTAACTGTAAAAATCATGCAGGCTTTAGATGATGAGCCAACTGTGTTGGCTGTGAATAAGCAGTTGCAAGATACTATAGTTGGAGATTCAAAATCGAATGCGAAGAGACCTGTTGTTAAAACACCTGTTTTTTGGTCAGTTTCAGCTTCTGTTGCAGCGATCATGTTTGTGGGTTTGATGGTGTTTGAATTACAGTTAGACGATGTTGATGATATGTCGCCAGTTGAAATTGCCAACAGTGTGCCAATTGAGTACCTGCAAGCCCATCAGTCTGCCGCGCCAAGTGGTGCTGCTTATTATATTCAGTCAGCAAGCTATATGGAGTCTGGCCAATAATGTGGCATTTTATTTTTGGACTTATCCTGTTAAGTGCGGGTCTCCATTCGGTTGCAGAAGCTGTTTCAGCAGATGCTTGGCAGCTGTTGGAAAGGTCTGCACATGCAGCACGTGAATTAAACTACGAAGGTCAATTCAGGTATATCAACGGCAAGCATGCGCGCACGGTCGATACGACGCATATGAATTATGGTGGCAATGAAGTTGCGCGTAATATCGTGTTGGATAAGGGCCATCGAGAGGTTTATAGCCAGGGCGCTGATATTGTGATTATTCAGCCGACTAATAAAAAGGTGGTAATCAAAAGAAGACGTGGGCAAAACTTATTCCCAGCGATGTTGCCAACTGATTTAAGTGGCATTAAGCAACAATATAAAGCGGTATTAGCTGGCACAGAGTTTGTGGCAGGCCGTGAAACGCACATTGTGGAGCTGTTGCCGAGTGATGCATACCGTTATCGATATAAAGTCTGGACGGATACTAAGTTTGGCTTGATATTGAGAATGACGGTGCTAAATGATGAGAATAAAGCATTAGAGCAGGTTTATTTTAACAAGCTTAGTATGCTGAGCTCGCAAAATTTAGATTGGTTTCAACCTAAAATTGAAATGGGTAAAAATTACGTTACCGAGCAAGCCAAACCTATCAAGCACGTGGCCAATGATTTAATGATTACCCAGTTGCCAGTAGGTTATCGAGAGGTCGATCATATTCAGCGTGTTGTTGATCGTGATAATACAGTTGTCGATCAGTTCATTTTCTCAGATGGTATTGGTTCCGTTTCCGTCTTTATTGAGCCTCTTATAAAAGGTAAGCGACTTAAAAAAGGTTATTTACTGGTGGGTTCAACCAATATTTGTGCCGAAGTGATTAAAGGGCGTCAAGTAATTGTAGTGGGCGAAGTGCCTGCAGTAACCGTGAAAAGCATTGCCAAGGCAGTTAGTTTAAGCGCTAGATGATTTGAATTTTAGTCATATTCCACATGAGAAAACCCATTAAGAAAGACATAGAAACATGATAGAACAACACGCCATTATTCTTGCAATAGAAACGCTAACTGAGGGTCAAGAGGTCGCAACCATAGAGGTGGCCCGCAAAACGGCTTGTGGCTTGTGTGGCAAGACGCGTGGCTGTGGCAATGCTTTTTGGGGTAAGTTATTGGGACATAAAGACCCGCGCCTAAAAGCAGAAAATACGATCAATGCCAAAGTCGGTCAAAGTGTGATTGTGGGCATTGAGGAAAAGGCATTTATGAAAAGCGCTTTGCTTTTATATGTCGCGCCACTTGTCACCATGTTATTTGGCGCCATGTTAGCATTACAAGTATCATCGTCTGATTTGAGTGCAATGGCTGGAGCCGTGGTGGGTTTAGTTGTTGGCTTTTTTTGGATCAAATCGCATGTTGCTGGACGTAGTTACTATCAAAATTATCAGCCTAAAATACTGCGCTTAGATCAAGCGGCATCAGAGGATGAAGCAATTACATTTAAATAAGTGAAAGGTGAATCAATGTTGAAAAATTTTTTATCCACGGCTGTCATTGCATTGTCAGCCAGTATTGCGTTTATCGCGCCTTCTGTGGCGGCTAACTTACCAGATTTTACGGTGCTTGCTGAAGAGCAAGGCCCAATGGTCGTGAATATTAGCATTACACAAGTGGTGCACCGTGGTAATCAAATGCCTTTTCCAGGCATGTTGAACGATAAAGGCCTGCAAGAATTTTTTAAGCGATTTGGAATTCCGGGCATGCCAGGAGTGCCGGGCATGCCGGGGCAAGGTGGTCAGGAGTATAAATCTCAATCATTAGGGTCGGGCTTTATTATTAGTGATGATGGTTATATTTTAACCAACGCACATGTGGTGAATGCGGCAGATGAGGTGATAGTAAAGCTGTCGGATAAACGTGAGTTTAAAGCTAAAATTATTGGGGCAGATAAGCGTACTGACGTAGCTTTAATTAAGATTGAAGCAAGTGGTTTGCCAAAAGTGAAGATCGGCAACCCATCTAAACTTAAAGTGGGTGAATGGGTTGCGGCTATTGGATCTCCATTTGGCTTAGAAAACACGATGACGGCAGGGATTGTGAGTGCTAAAGCGCGTGCATTGCCGCAAGAAAACTATGTGCCTTTTATTCAAACTGATGTGGCGATTAACCCAGGAAACTCTGGGGGTCCATTGTTTAATTTAGCGGGTGAAGTGGTTGGTATTAACTCCCAAATTTATAGCCGTGGCGGCGGTTCTGTTGGCTTGTCATTTAGTATTCCAATTGATGTGGCAATTAACATTTCTAAGCAATTGAGAAGTGCTGGTAAGGTTACGCGTGGTTGGTTAGGCGTTGCTATTCAGGAGGTGACGAAGGAGTTGGCTGAGTCATTTGGCATGAAGGATGCAGCTGGTGCGTTAATCGTAAGTGTAGTGAAAGACAGTCCTGCGGAAAAAGGTGGTTTAGAGGCCGGAGATGTCATTACCAAATTCGATGGAAAGAATGTAGTGACTTCTAGTGACCTACCTCGCATTGTAGGCGCAACAGATCCAGATAAGCAGGTGGGTGTTGAAGTGATACGTAAAGGCCGTAACAAGCAGCTGCGTATTAAAGTGGGTGAGATGGATTTTGATGGTGTGCGGGTTGCGAAAAATAAAAAGTCGCCTGCTAAGAGTGCAACTAATAAAATTGGCTTAACGCTGAAGGCATTCACGCCAGAGCAAAAGAAAGATCAGAATGGTGAAAATGGTTTGTTAGTCATTGCTAGCACTGGTTCGGCGGCAGAAGCAGGCATTCGTCGTGGTGATGTGGTTTTAGGCTTGAATAATGGTGGAACACAGAGTGTAGAGCAGTTTAATAAGCAGGTAAATGCCGTGCGTAAAGGTAAAACTGTTGCAGTTTTGGTTCGGCGTAGTGATACCACATTGTATGTACCGATTAAAGTAGTGAAGTAGTTTGTTTTGCAATTAAAGCCCGTCTAGTTTTACTAGTGCGGGTTTTTTGTGGCAGGGTGCCCATACTGAAGGAGATTGTTCGTTCGAGCCTCATTTGATTGCATTTCAATTAATTCGCAAACTAATCAAGCATTTGTAGTAAAATCACGGCAATTGAAAAAAGGGCGCTCTAAGCGCTTTATTTATTTGCAAAGCTTATAAAGAACACATGAAAAACATCCGCAACTTCTCCATTATCGCACACATTGATCACGGCAAATCCACGTTGGCTGATCGGATTATCCACTTATGTGGAGGCTTGGAAGACCGTGAAATGGAGGCGCAAGTATTGGACAGTATGGATATTGAGCGTGAGCGCGGTATTACGATTAAAGCGCAAACCGCAACCCTGAACTATAAAGCCGATGATGATGAAGTCTATCAGCTTAACTTGATTGATACCCCCGGGCATGTGGATTTTAGCTATGAAGTGAGTCGTTCACTTTCGGCTTGTGAAGGCGCGTTGCTAGTGGTGGATGCTAGCCAAGGCGTAGAAGCACAAAGCGTAGCTAATTGTTATACCGCGATCGATTTAGGCTTGGAAGTCACCGCTGTGTTGAATAAAATTGATCTACCTTCAGCTGACACTGGGCGTGTGACGCAAGAAATCGAAGATGTGATTGGTATTGATGCGACTGACGCAGTGCAATGTTCTGCTAAAACAGGTTTGGGCGTTCGTGATGTTATTGAAGAGGTGATTGCCAAAGTGCCAGCGCCGAAAGGTGATATTAAAGCACCATTAAAGGCACTGGTAGTTGATGCATGGTTTGATAACTATGTCGGTGTTGTAATGTTAGTGCGAATTATTGATGGTGAACTCAAGCGTAAAGATAAATTTAAAATGATGGCAACAGGCACACAGCATTTGTGTGAGCAAGTCGGTGTGTTTACACCAAAATCAGAACCAATGCCATCGCTGAAAGCAGGCGAAGTTGGTTTTGTGATTGCAGGGATTAAAGAATTGGCAGCAGCTAAAGTTGGCGATACGATTACGTTAATTGATAATGCTGCTACTGAAGCATTGGAAGGCTTTAAGGAAGTGAAGCCGCAGGTGTTTGCTGGTTTATACCCTGTTGAGTCAAATCAATTTGAAGCCTTAAGAACATCCTTGGAAAAGCTGAGTTTGAATGATGCTAGCTTGCTCTTTGAGCCAGAAAACTCAACGGCGTTAGGCTTTGGATTCCGGTGCGGATTCTTAGGTTTGCTACATATGGAAATTGTACAAGAGCGTTTAGAGCGTGAGTACGATATGGATTTGATTACCACTGCACCAACTGTGGTTTATGAGTTGCTGCTGAAAAATGGAGATGTTGAGCAAATTGAGAATCCTTCACGGCTACCGGAATTATCTTTTGTTGAAGAAATTCGTGAGCCAGTGATTACGGTTAACTTGTTAATGCCACAGGACTATGTTGGCCCTGTGATGACATTGTGTAACAATAAACGAGGTATCCAAAAGAATATGCAATACATGGGTCGGCAAGTGATGTTGAGCTATGAAATACCATTAAATGAAGTGGTGTTAGACTTTTTCGATCGTTTGAAATCAGTTTCTCGTGGTTATGCATCGATGGATTATGAGTTTTTGGAATTCCGTGCGGCAGACTTGGTCAAACTTGACATTATGGTTAATGGAGAACGAGTTGATTCACTCAGTATGATTACGCATAGGTCAAACAGTGTGCACCGTGGGCGTGAAGTGGCCGCTAAAATGCGTGAGCTGATTCCGCGTCAAATGTTTGATATAGCTATTCAGGCTGCGATTGGCGCCAATATTATTGCCCGTGAAACGGTAAAAGCTATGCGTAAGAATGTATTAGCAAAGTGTTATGGTGGCGATGTTTCACGTAAACGTAAATTATTAGAAAAGCAAAAATCAGGTAAAAAACGCATGAAGCAAGTTGGTAATGTTGAAATCCCGCAAGAAGCTTTTTTAGCTATTTTAAAAGTAGAGGACAAGTAATGACGGTATTGTTTTTTGGTTTAATTTTTTTAGGGTTGGCAGGGGTTTATTTTGGCATTATTGGTTTCCCACTCTTTATGCTGTTAATGCTATTGCTTACAGGTGTTATTTGGTTGGTCGACTATCTGTTCTTTGAGAAAAAGCGTGTTACTTCGACAACAGAGCCAACGGCTGTTGAGTATGCAAAAAGCTTTTTCCCTGTGATTTTACTGGTGTTCGTCATTCGCTCATTTATTGCGGAGCCTTTTAAAATACCTTCAGCTTCAATGAACCCTACATTGTTAGCGGGCGATTATATATTGGTGAATAAATTCACTTATGGCTTGCGTGTTCCTGTATGGAATTCAGTGTTTTTAAATGTGAGCGAACCTAAACACGGCGATGTGATGGTGTTTCATTTTCCACCAAACCCAAAAATAGACTATATTAAGCGTGTCATTGGTTTACCTGGTGATCGCATTCAGTATCAAGACAAGCAGCTAACGATTAATGGACAACAGGTAGCAATGGTTGCATTAGAAGGCGCTGATGATGGGATGCAGGGTGAAAGTTTTATTAGATCACGGCAGTTTGAGGAGCAGTTGCCTAATATGAAGCATAACGTGTTGTTGCATAATATGCCGAATCGTTATGCAGCAGATTCATTAGGCGGTCGATTTCTCAATGGTGAAATAGTGACTGTGCCTGAAGGGCATTACTATGTGATGGGTGATAACCGCGATAACAGTTCTGATAGCCGTGTTTGGGGCTTTGTTCCAAAAAGAAACATAGTTGGCAGGGCATTTTTAATCTGGTTAAACTTTGATGATTTTTCCAGAATTGGTGATTCAATTCATTAAGTTTAGGGAGTTATTATGTTGGCAAAACAAAAAAGAAGTGACGTTTCTAGGGTTTATGCTTATTGCAGTGATTGCCTTGCATTGATGGGCTTTAGAGCTTCAGCAAGTAGCAGTTAATGTCATTGGAACGCCTACAGAAGCAACTTGGTTATGAGTTTAATCAACCAGCACTACTGAAACAAGCGCTAACGCATAGGAGCTATGCGAGTAACAATAATGAAAGGCTAGAATTTTTAGGCGATGGTGTCCTTAATTTTATTGTTGCTCACCAGTTGTACCAACGATTTCAAAAAATACCAGAAGGTGATTTAAGTCGCTTACGTGCGCAGTTAGTTAAGGAAGCGACCTTGTTCGAAATTTCCTTAAGCCTGAAGCTCGGTGAGCTTCTTAATCTGGGTGAGGGTGAACTAAAAAGCGCTGGCTGGCGTCGACCTTCTATCTTATCGGATGCATTAGAAGCCATTATTGGCGCAACCTATTTGGATGGAGGTTTTGCTGCTGCAGAAGCATTGGTGTGCAAGCTCTATGAGGAACGATTTGAAAACATCGACCCTAAATCGATTGATAAAGATGCTAAGTCTAAATTACAAGAGTACTTGCAAAGTAAGAAAATTGATTTGGCTGACTATACGGTTATATCGGTTGAAGGTGAGGCGCATGCACAAACGTTTAAAGTCTCATGTAGCATCAACAAACTCAATATTACGACGCTAGGCGAAGGCACTAGCCGCCGTAACGCGGAACAACAAGCGGCGGAACTAGCCCTGGAAGAAATTTTACTATGACAACAACACTATTTAAATGCGGCACTGTCGCCATCGTTGGCCGACCTAACGTCGGTAAATCAACTTTACTCAATCATATCTTGGGTTTAAAGTTAGCGATTACATCACGTAAAGCGCAAACGACACGTCATCGCTTGCTTGGTATTCACACCACTGACGATACGCAGTATGTTTTTGTCGACACACCGGGCTTTCAACAGAAGCATTTAAATGCGCTGAATAAATCACTCAATAAAACCGTCACACAAGTGTTAAGTGAAGTTGATGTGGTGTTGTTTGTGATTGAGCCAATGAAACTGGGCGAAGCAGATGAACGAGTTTTAAAGTTATTACCTAAAGATAAACCGGTGATTTTAGTGGTTAATAAATCAGATTTAATGGGCGATAAAAACAACTTATTGCCTCTGATTCAAGATTTTGACTTACTCCACCCTTTTACCAGTATTGTTCCAGTGAGTGCGAAAAAGAACCTTCACTTAGAGGATTTATTGGCAGCGGCAAGAGAACACCTGCCTGAGCAGCCGGCTATGTTTGAAGAGGATGAGGTGACTGACAAAAATGAGCGGTTCTTAGCGGCAGAGATGATACGTGAAAAGGTATTCAGGTTGCTAGGTGATGAAATTCCCTATTCAATTGCCGTGGAAATTGAGAAGTTTGAAACGGTTGGAAAGTTACGTCGTATCTTTGCGGCTATTATTGTAGATAAAGACAGTCAAAAGCCAATGATCATTGGTAAAAAAGGTGTCAAGCTCAAACAAATATCTACAGAAGCCCGGCAAGATATGGAGAGACTGTTTGGTGGGAAAGTCTACTTAGAAACGTGGGTTAAGGTTAAAAGCGGTTGGGCTGATAACGAAAGAGCGCTGAAAAGTCTCGGTTATTAATTCCTAAAGAGAATCCTTCATGGCCATCAATCAACATAAACAGTCGAATCAGCCTGCTTATGTGCTGCATACGTATGAATTTAAAGAGACCAGCTTAGTGGTTGAGCTGTTTACAAAAGAACATGGCCGCGTAGCTGCTGTTGCAAAAGGGGCGCGCAGACCACGTTCAGCCATGCGGGGACAGCTACAATCTTTTCAAATGCTATCAGGTACATGGTCTGGTAAAAATGAACTAAAAACATTACACAGTTTAGATTGGTCAGACGGTCTTGTGACCTTGCAAGGTGAAGCATTGATGTGTGGCTTTTACCTGAATGAATTGTTGTTAAGGTTGCTACCGCGGGAAGATGCGTATGCGCAATTATTCGAATACTATCAAGCGACATTGAAGGCGCTGGCAAAAGGCACGCATTTGGCGAGCTATTTACGTCGCTTCGAACTAAAAATGTTGCAAGAAATGGGTTACGCAGTACCCTTGGATCTCGATGAGAATGATGTGGTTATTGATGTGGTAAAACAGTATCGCTATGAGGCTGAATATGGTGCTTGCGCACTATCGGCAACTAAGAATGGCATTGTGCTGAGCGGTCAAACACTATTGAATATGAAGCAAGGCAACTACCTTAGCCCCCAAACACAACAGCAGAGCAAACAGCTAATGCGTTATTTATTAGCGTATTATTTGGGTGACAAGCCTTTGTACACTCGGCAACTATTAATGGATTTACAAGGCTTGTAAAGTTGAGCCATAACTAAAAAGTAGGATAAATGATGAAGAAATTAGGTGTTAATATTGATCACGTTGCCACGTTGCGTGAAGCACGAGGGACTAAGTACCCTAGTGTGATTCAAGCAGCCTTACGAGCGGAGCAATCAGGTGCCGATAGCATCACGCTACATTTGCGTGAAGACCGTCGTCATATGCAAGATGCCGATATTTACGCGTTACGACCATTACTGCAAACCAAGATGAACCTTGAATGTGCCGTAACTGATGAGATGATTGCGATTGCCTTGGATGTGGCGCCACAAGATGTATGCATGGTGCCAGAGCGCCGTGAAGAACGCACGACAGAGGGTGGTTTGGATGTTATTATGAATTTCGATAAAGTGGCTGCGGCAACCAAAAAGCTGACTGATGCAGGCATACGCGTATCACTCTTTATCGCACCAGATATCGAGCAAATTAATGCGTCACATAAAGCAGGCGCACCCGTCATCGAACTACATACAGGCACGTTTGCTGATGCTAAAAATGATGCTGTGCAATTAGTTGAATTAGTCAGGATTGAAAAAGCATTGGATTATGCGCTAAAGCTAGGCTTAGTAGTGAATGCTGGTCATGGCTTACATAATCATAATGTTCACCATATTGCCGCATTGCCAGGCATTGAAGAATTAAATATCGGCCATGCTATCGTTGCGCATGCGTTATTCGTCGGATGGGATAATGCGGTACGCGAGATGAAAGCGCTCATTAAAGAAGCAACAATCAAATGATTTACGGTATCGGTACAGATATCGTTGAGGTAGGGCGGATTGAATCCTCAATTGAAAAGTTTGGGAATGATTTCGCTGAGCGTATTTTGGCTGAGAGTGAGATGCCTAGATACCTAGAGGCTAATGCCGAAGGACGAATCAAAGCTAGATTCTTAGCCAAACGCTTTGCCGCAAAAGAAGCTTTTTCAAAAGCGCTAGGCACAGGCTTACGCGAGCCTGCGACATTTCAAAACATCGCTGTTTCACATGATGACTTAGGTAAGCCTATTCTGGTGTTGGCTAGAGAGTTGCAAGGTTTGCTAGCGGAAAAAGGTATTAACAACATGCACATCACTATTAGTGATGAAAAGAACTTAGCTGCGGCATTTGTCGTGTTAGAAACTTTAGGCTAGCGTTTAAACGCTACGTTTTTGTTCATATTCACTACTCTCAATACTTTAAAAGAAGGATATACCGTGTTTAAAATTATCTTTGCGCTTGCAGGTTACTACTTATTCCGCCTTCCCGGTGCGCTAATTGGATACTTCATTGGCGGCAGCATTGATCGTGCACGTAGCTATGGTGTCGGCGGGGTGAATCCTTTAGGTACAGGGCGGCGTAAAGAAGTATTTTTGGAGACTGTCTTTACCTTAATGGGCAAGCTCGCGAAGGCGGATGGTGTTATCACCAAAGATGAAATTGACCATGTGGAACTATTCATCAAAAAAATGGGTATGACGGCTGAGCATAGAGAGCAGGCTGCTGCTCAGTTCAAACGTGGTTCGGCGGCGGGTTTTGAGATTGCTGGAACACTCAATACATTTATGGCCGCTTGTGGTCAAACGCTCAATCTCAAACAAATGGTCGTGGTCTATTTGATTGTGATGGCGGTTGCTGATGGGGTGCTAGACAAGGCTGAAGTTGTGTTGCTAGAACAGATTGCTTCACGTTTAGGTTATAGTAGTGTGCAGTTTCAGCAGTTATTAGAGATGGTGCTGAATCAATCTCACTTTAGCTCAGGAGCGGGCGGCGCAGGTCAAGCGACTTCAGCCACTACATTAGCCGATGCTTACAAAGCAATAGGCGTAACGGAAAGCAATACCGACCAAGAAATTAAGCGTGCGTATCGCAAGCTAATGAGTCAATATCACCCTGACAAGCTCATGGGGCAAGGGTTGCCAGAAGACATGGTTGCCGTCGCCACTGAAAAAGCAACAGAAATACAAGTGGCTTATGACTTAATTAAAGAACGCCGTGGTATTTAGTTGAATTCCACATTCACATTAACGGGTGGTATTCAACGGCCCTCCTCGAATTTTGTTATATTTCGCACATGAATGAAAATCTAGATTTTGAACGTCGCTTTAGTGGTGTTCGTCGTTTGTATGGCGAAGCTGGTTTGGCGAAGTTTCAATCATCGCATGTAGTGGTGATTGGCATTGGTGGTGTTGGCTCTTGGGCTGTTGAGGCCTTAGCACGAAATGCTGTAGGAATAATTACCCTGATAGATTTAGACAGTATTGCCGAGTCTAATGTGAATCGCCAAATTCACGCAGTAGATGCTAATCTTGGAAAAGCTAAAGTAACGGCCATGCAAGAACGTATAGAAGCAATTAATCCTGGTTGTATAGTGCATGAAATCGAAGACTTTTTGACGACCGACAATATTAACGACATATTCAATTTTGATTGTGATGTGATGTTGGACTGCACTGATTCCACTTATGCCAAAATGGGTTTGGCCTGCTACTGCAGAACGAAAAAAATACCTTTAATGATGTCTGGTAGCGGAGGTGGGCGATTAGATCCGACACGGATTAAGGTGGCGGATTTGTCAGCGGCTTTCGGTGATATGCTATTGTCAAAAGTGCGTAAGCAATTACGCCAATCTCACAACTTTCCCAAAGCGCCTGACATGGGTAAGCGCCCACTTAAGAAGCCGAAAAAGTTTGACGTGCAATGTGTTTATTCTGATGAGCTTGTGACGACGCCAGAAGCCGCTTGCGATACGAGTGCTGATGCTGGCTCTAGTATTAGCGGAATAAACTGTGCTGGATTTGGTTCTAGTGTTACCGTAACTGCCCCGATGGGGTTTGCGATAGCGCAGTTGGCGCTGAATAGTTTGATTGATACTATTGCTGGCTGATTTCAGACTCATATTCGGGGAAGTAACGGCTAATCACACTTAAATCAAAAGTCCGTAATATATTCGTGTTGGATTCTCTTGTGAGTAGAAATTCAAATGACTTCTCAATTAAGGCTGCCGTGGTGAGTTTGTCCTGGCAAAGGCGCTTAGCATAAGCAGCATCGATAGTGACATCATGTTCTGTTGTGCTATTGGAGGCGATTATAACTTTAAAGCGTTTCGCATTAATTTCTTTTACCGTAATGGTTGCCATAACTCTCTCAATTTAAAGTCTTATAATTTATTTACTGTACGCTTGAAATTTCAACTTTCAACCCAAGCTGTAAGCAGAGCCTTATTGGGCAGGAATAGTTTACCGCATTAACCGTATGGAAAAGGAAAAAAGATGGCTACGAAAAAATCAGAAAAGATGGAATTTAAAGCAGAGGTTAAACAGTTATTACACCTCATGGTCCACTCGTTGTACTCGAACAAAGAAATCGTATTGCGTGAGTTGATTTCAAACGCATCAGATGCGGCAGACAAGTTACGCTTTGAAGCATTGGCCGATGGTGGTTTGTATGGAGAAGATAGCGACTTAAACATCCGTGTGGCCTTTGATAAAGATGCACGTACGGTAACCATTTCTGATAACGGTATTGGTATGTCACGTGATGAAGTCGTGAACAATATTGGTACGATTGCTAAGTCAGGTACAAAAGATTTTATGACGGCCTTGTCTGGGGACCAAGTAAAAGATGCAAACTTGATTGGTCAGTTTGGTGTTGGTTTCTATTCAGCGTTTATTATTGCTGAAAAGGTCACATTGGCCACACGTCGCGCAGGTAGCAAAGAAGGCGTGCAATGGACATCAGCAGGCGAAGGTGACTTTACGTTAGATACGGTAGAAAAAGCAGGCCGTGGAACTGACGTTATCTTACATTTACGTAAAGGTGAAGATGAATTCCTTAATGATTGGAAATTAAAATCCATCGTTCGTAAATACTCAGACCATATTACGCTACCAATTCTGATGAAAAAATCAGAATGGAAAGAGGGCGAAGAGGAGGGTGCTGGCGGCGAAATGGTTGTGACGGATGAAGATGAAGCTGTTAACCAAGCCTCTGCATTATGGGCGCGCGGTAAAAAAGATATTACCGAAGAAGAATACCAGGAGTTCTATAAGCATCTTGCACATGATATGGAGAATCCGCTTACCTATACGCATAACCGTGTAGAAGGTAGCCAAGAGTATATCTCGCTATTATATGTGCCCTCTAAAGCGCCATATGATTTGTATGACCGTGATCGTAGCAATGGTATTAAGCTTTATGTGAAGCGTGTCTTTATTATGGAAGATGCTGAGAAGTTGATGCCACAATACTTGCGCTTTATCCGCGGTGTGATTGATAGTGCAGACTTGCCATTGAATATATCACGTGAAATTTTGCAAGATAGCCGTGATGTCGATGCGATTAAAAAAGGCTCTGTGAATAAAGTCTTAGGTTTGTTAGATGATTTAGCTAAAAACAAGCCAGAAGAATATACAACATTCTGGACAGAGTTTGGCCGCGTGTTGAAAGAAGGTCCAGGCGAAGACGTGCCTAACAAGGATAAAATTGCTGGTTTATTAAGGTTTGCTTCTACACATAAGGATGATGAAACGCAAAATGTGAGTTTTTCTGACTACATTCACCGCATGAAAGAAGACCAAGAAGCAATTTACTATATTACTGCTGATACATTCGCAGCTGCACAGCATTCACCACACCTGGAGATTTTCCGTAAAAAAGGCATCGAAGTATTATTGATGTCTGACAAAGTGGATGAGTGGATGCTAGGTGGCTTAAGCGAGTTTGATGGTAAGAAGCTACAGTCGATTGCTAAAGGCGACTTGGATTTAGGTAAGTTAGAAGACGAATCTGAAAAAGAAGCGCAAAAAAAGGTCGAAGAAGAGTCGAAAGATTTAATCGAGCGCATTCAAAAAACACTAGGTGAAGAAGTGAAAGAGGTTCGTGTAACGCATCGCTTAACAGACTCTCCAGCTTGCTTGGTCGTTGGTGATAATGATGTGTCAGGCAATATGGTCCGTATACTAAAAGCGGCCGGACAAAATGCACCAGCATCTAAACCTGTGCTGGAAGTGAATCCAGACCATCGTTTAGTTGAAAAGCTAAAATCTGAAAAAGATGATACTAAGTTTGATGATTACACTCACGTATTATTTGACCAAGCATTGCTCGCAGAAGGCGGTCAGTTAGATGACCCTGCCAGCTTTGTGCGTAGAGTTAACGCATTGCTTGTATAAGTAGCTGCTATTTGCAAAGCCCTTAAGTCATTCATGGTTTGGGGCTTTTTTATAACAAATATTTAGTTCGCTTTAGTTCAAATAAAAGCTAAGCATGCATTGACAGGGGTGTGAAAAACTTGTTATAGTCTCACCTCTCGGCGTTACATATGTCGACACGGACGCGGGGTGGAGCAGTCTGGCAGCTCGTCGGGCTCATAACCCGAAGGTCACAGGTTCAAATCCTGTCCCCGCAACCAAGTTTATTGCTTGTCTTTTAGAAGGTAAGCCTGGTCTTATACAGCATTAAGGAATTACTTTTGAGATTGTCGAAATTAGTTCTTGACTGGCTTTGAAAGCCCTGTACAATGCGCACCTCGTTAACGCAAAGCGTGAAACGATTTAGCCGAAAGGCACTGTTCTTTA